>Ga0134096_1000038_pt1 | contig 163172 bp, 155 predicted proteins | sample 7_2taG_FD_94448 | JGI IMG/M metagenome (GOLD analysis project Ga0134096, IMG submission 94448) | Switchgrass degrading microbial communities from high solid loading bioreactors in New Hampshire, USA - 7_21_20_110_A3 metaG | ecosystem: Engineered > Bioreactor > Semi-continuous > Anaerobic >... | reverse complement strand
TGAAGTTTTATATTTTGGTCGGGGCGAAAGGATTTGAACCTTCGACCCCCTGCTCCCAAAGCAGGTGCGCTAACCAGACTGCGCTACGCCCCGACATTTGTTTTTTGGTGGAGCTGGGGGGACTCGAACCCCCGGCCTTTTCCGTGCGAAGGAAACGCGCTCCCTCTGCGCTACAGCCCCATTTGGCGGTTTTCATTGTAAGCGCCCCGTTGGTTGCTTGTCAAGTGCGATGCCTCGTGATATGGTATATTGTCGCGCCTGAAGATGAAAATTAGGCTGATTAAAATGCAACAGGAGGTCGTGTGTGAGGGTGAAGGTGCGTTACCGGGGTGAAGTTTTTGAGTTCAATGAATCGATGTCAGTAAATAAACTGCTCAAAAAATTTTCTCTGACAAAGGGCGAGGCCGTCGTTGTAAGAAACGGAATTGTAGCAACTGAAGATGAATTGCTTTTACCGGACGACGAAGTTCGCGTTATAGATACCGTTAGCGGAGGATAAATTTTTATGAAATGCAGAATATGCAAGGCCAAGGCAGTAATTTCCTTGCCTCAGCACAATTTGGCATTATGTGCAGAACATTTCGATGGCTGGATGTTAAAGCGCGTTACTAAGGCCATCGAGGAGTTTGGCATGTTCTCAAAGGAAGACAAGATACTTGTTGCCGTCTCAGGCGGTAAGGATAGCTTGGCCTTGTGGGATATACTGCTTCGCCTGGGGTATGACGCAAGCGGTCTTTATATAAACTTGGGCATAAAGGAAGGCGACTATTCCGACGAAAGCGAAAGGTTGGCTACTGCCTTTGCAAATCGTGTGGATGCCAAGCTATATGTGGTAAGCATTGAACATCTTCACGGCATGTCCATACCCGATAAAGCATACGTTAAAAAGCGCAAGACGTGCTCTCTGTGCGGGGTGACAAAGAGATATTATATGAATAAGATCGCAAGAGACATGGGGTTTGATGTCGTTGCCACAGGTCATAACTTGGACGATCAGGCTGCAGCTCTTCTCGGCAATATGCTTTTCTGGAAAATGGACTATCTTGCCAAAGGAGCTCCCTACTCTCCTCCCATGAAGGCCGGAGAGTTTGCTAAGGCCAAGCCAATGGTTTATTGCACCGAGAAGGAGGATACGGTTTACTGCTTGCTTCGAGGAATATCTTATATAGATAAGGAATGCCCTTACTCAAAGAACGCAACCTCTTTGCGGTGGAAGCGTGTGTTATTTGAAATAGAAGAAAGCTCTCCCGGAGCAAAGCAGGCTTTTTACTTTGGTTACGTGAAAAACATAGATTTGTTCGCCGATAAAGATGAGAAAGAAGACATACCTCCAATGGCCTGCAGGGTTTGCGGGGCGCCTTCGTGGAACGAGGTATGTTCTTTTTGCTCCACGTGGGATCTTCATGTTTAGTATTTTTTAAGGAGAAATTCGTCGTGCGATATGGACCTGAATTAGTGTTAGGTTGGACCTTGGACGTGAACGAAAATTACAAAGGCAAAAAGATCGTTCGTTGTGAAGCCGGCCCTGAGTGGCTCGCGATTCAGTTATCTCAAAATGGTGACTGGCTATGGTTTAGCTGGGATAGCCAATGTTGTGGTATGTCTCTGGCCGACAAACGAGAGATGGACACTTTAAAAGAGCTTAAGGATAAGACCCATCCCATATTTGGTGCCGTAAAGAGCCACATTGTTGGAGGCTTTTTGGTCAATGCCTTTCAGATAAACAGGGATCGTGTGGTGGCCTTTGAATTTTCAAGGCCTTTGGGCGCAGGCGTGGATGTCTCCAGGTTTTTGATTTTTGAAGCCACAGGCAGGCAGGCAAATTTACTGCTTCTGGACGATAAACAAAGGATCATCGAAGTGACAAAGCATGTCCATCCCGAGATCAACAGATACAGGTCTTTGCTTCCGGGGTTGTTTTACTCTCCTCCACCGCCCTTTGAGGGTCCAGATGTGGATTCCTTTACCATGAACGACATGGCAAAACTGACTCGTTACAAGGGGATAGGTCGTCCTCTGGCCGAGCTCCTTGTAAAAAAGTGGGAGACACAAAATTTCGACTTTGAGTTCCACCTAAAAAGGCTTTATTCTTCTTCCTTACAGGATTTGGTTTGCCAGGAGATTGGCGATTATTTGACCATTTTCCCTACCCTCATTAGCGTGGACGCAAAGACTTACAATTCTCCCCTAAAAGCCTCAAAGAAGTTGCTATTGGAGTACTTCGACCAGGAAAGAAAGAAAATGCTGGATCAAATTTGCAAATCAATCGACGTCGAAAGGCGCAGAATAACGGATAAGATAAGAGGATTGTCTGACCTTTTGTCCAAGGTCGAAGAGGCGGAAAAGTGGAATCATTACGGGACCCTGCTCATTTCTTATGCCCACGAGGTTAAGGAAGGCGCATCTTCGGTCTGCCTTAGGAGCTGGGATGAACATTACGGCAAAGTGAAAATAGACCTGGACCCGAGTCTTTCTGCCATAGACAACGCGAAAAGATACTTCAAGCTTGCCAAGAAATATCAAAGAAGCAAGGAAACCTTGTTAAAGGAGTTGGACAAGCTCAAAGGTGCACTTATAGAGCTGGACGAATATCGTGAGTTTATATCCCTTTTGACGGATGTAAGCGACGTAAAAAAGATATATGACGATTTTTATCGCGAAAATGAGGCTGCAAATGCCAGGAAGAAGGGCAAATATGTGCCTCCGTGCAGGAGGATTGATTTAAAAGATGGTTTCATAGTTTATGTAGGTTTGAACGCCAAGGCCAACAGATATGTTACCTTTCAGGTCGCAGCTCCTGAAGACCTGTGGTTTCACGCAAAAGACGTGCCCGGCTCTCACGTGATTTTGAAGTTGTCAGGAAAGCCCGCAAACGATAAGTTGATCGAGTTCGCTGCATCCGTGGCCGTTTACTACAGCAAGGCACATGAGGCTTCCTATCACGTCGTGGACTATACGCAAAGAAAGCACGTAAAGGCACTGCCGAAGGCGGGCCCTGGGCACGTTACTTATAGCGAGTTTTCTTCTATACGCGTTTCCCCGTCGCTGTGGATCGAGCTCCTCGAAGAGCTACAATAAGCTCATCTGGGAGGGGCGACCTGAAAGACATAACTTTGCCGTCTCTCGGGTGCGGGAAAGCGAGCTTCCAGGCATGCAGGAAGAAGCGGTCACCAGGCACCCATGGAGCCTTGAACTTGGCTCCATAGAGACGGTCGCCTATTATAGGACAACCCAACTCCTTCAGATGTACCCTTATCTGATGGGTCCTGCCTGTATGAATTATGCATCGCAGGAAAGAAAACATATCGTTGGTCCAAAGCACTTCATATTCCGTGACGGCTTCTTTGCCCTTTGAGACGACAGCCATCTTTAGCCTGTTTTTCGGGTTTCTTCCGATGGGACTTATCACGGATCCCTTTAATTCCCCTGGTCGACCCTCGACAAGGGCGAGGTATTCCTTTCTTACGGATCTGGATTTAAAGGAAGCCATGAGCTTTTGCTTTGCATCCAAGTTTCTTGCTATTACCATGAGCCCTGATGTCCCGGCATCTAAGCGATGGACTATTCCTGGCCTCCTTAAATCCGACGAAACTAATTCCGGATATCGGTAAACTAAGCCATGAACTAATGTATCATTCCAATGGCCCGCTGCCGGATGCACAACCAGGGGAGCAGGTTTGTTGATCACTATGATGTCGTTGTCCTCGTAAAACACCTTGAACGGAATCGGCTGAGGCTCGATGACGGCTTTGTCTTCGTCCTCCATGAAGGTCAGCTCAAGCTTCATTGAACTTTTAACCTTCATTGAAGGTTTAATGCCCATTTCCTTCAGCGCACGCTGGATGTTGCTGCGGGATTTGAGCAAAATCTTGCTTAAAGCCACATCGAGCCTTTCGCCGACAAAATCGCTCGTGACGACGACTTCAATCTTTTCCGGCATTTCCTTAAAACTAAGTCATCTCCGCTTGTCTAGCTTTGTTTTGCAGGCTATGCAATAACGGGACCACGGTATGGCTACAAGGCGTTGTTCCTCTATTGGTTTATTGCACAGCTCGCACAATCCAAACTTTTCCTTGTTTTTTTCGAGCTTGGCAAGTGCGTGCTCTATATCTATGAGCATGACTTTGATGCTTTCCAATTTGCCGGATATTTCTTCTCTGTTGATCATGTTCGTAGCCGAATCGACAAGATGATTTGTATCCAACGATGACAGCTCATTTTCGTTGGCGTCGCTCGCGTCTGCAAGCAAATCTTCCATCATCTTGCTAAGCTCTTGTCTTTTCTCCATCAACTTTCTTTTTATCTCTTCGTAATCGATTCCCATTTCAAAACCCCTGCCCCCGTTTTGCTATCAAGATTGCATTGCCAGCACTGAAGCGCATCTGCTGCAAAGGCCTTTATGTGCCACCTCAGGTGCATACATCCAACACCTGGGACATTTCTCTCCCTCTGCTAAGGTGATTGCGATTTTTACTCCCGTGTCATCGTCGGCGTAAACTACAGGTGCCTCGGGCAGCTCCTCTGTCCATTTTACATCCGATACGATGAAGACTTCCTTCCACCAATAAGAAGAAAGGAGGTCCTTTAAGTCTTGCGTTTGAGAGTCCACCTTAATGTTTACACATGCCTCCAGGGATTGCCCTATCAGGTCCTGACTGCGCGCTACCTCAAGGGCCCTGCTCACTGCGCCTCGCAACCACAGTATCTTTTCCCATTTGGCTTCCAAGGCCTCGTGATACAGCTTTGAATCCAGATCGGGCCAATCCGTCAAGAATACGCTTTCAGGCAATGTGTGGTCTATTCCTCTCAAGTGTTGCCATACTTCCTCGGCCGTAAAGCTAAGTATCGGAGAAAGCATTTGCGTCAACGTCTTAGCGATGACCCACATTGCCGTCTGACAGCTCCTTCGAAGCTTGGAGTTTGCCGCTTCGACATAAAGCCTGTCTTTGTTGACGTCGAGGTAAAAGGCCGAAAGTTCGTTTACGCAAAACTGATGTATCGTAAAAGTCGGCACGTGAAATTCGAAGTTCTCAAATCCCTTTGTGACCTTGCTAATGACGCCCTGAAGCTTGGACAATATCCACAGGTCCATCTCCTCCATCTCCTCGGGAGGAAGGCTGTCCTTGTGCGGGTCAAAGTCGCTTAAGTTGCCAAGCATGTATCTCATGGTGTTTCTGATCCTTCTATAAGACTCGACCAAGTTTTTAAGGATCGTGTCGGATATTCTGATATCGTTTCTGTAGTCGGTAGATGCTACCCATAGACGCAGTATGTCGGCACCGTATTTTTCAATGACCTCTTGAGGCTGAACCACGTTTCCAAGGGACTTTGACATCTTGCGTCCCTCTCCGTCAACGATGAACCCGTGGGTTAAGACCATCTCAAAGGGGGCACGTCCCTTTGTTGCGACGGAGGTAAGCAGTGACGTCTGAAACCATCCTCTGTGTTGGTCGCTTCCTTCCAAGTACATGGTGGCAGGCCATTTAAGCTCCTGGCGTGTGGTGAGCACAGCTAGATGACTCGTGCCAGAGTCAAACCACACGTCAAAGATATCGGTTTCTTTCCTAAGCGACTTGGAATGACACTTGGGGCAAAAAGCCAGTTCGTCTAAAAGCTCTTCAGGCTTCATCTGCCACCAACAGTCGCTTCCGTGTTCGCGAACCTTGGCGCTCACCTTCCTGATCCTGTCGCTTGTAAGTATCAGCTCTCCGCAATCGTTGCAGTAAAAGGCCGGTATCGGAACGCCCCATATCCTCTGCCTGCTTATGCACCAGTCGGACCTGTCGCGCACCATGTTGGCTATCCTTTCCTGTCCCCACGATGGAATCCATTGGACTGAGGATATGGCCTTTAGGGAGTCTTCTTTGAATTGTGATACGGCTATGAACCACTGGTTCGTTGCCCTGAAAATTACGGGCTTCTTGCAGCGCCAGCAGTGCGGATAGGAGTGCATTATCTTTCCTTCTCCCAAAAGCCTGCCGCTTTTCTTCAAGATTTCCAGGACTTTCCCGGATCCCTCGTCCAGGCTTAAGCCGCCTACGATGGGCGTTTCGGGCAGGAAGTAACCTTTATCGTCTACCGGGTTATATATTTCAAGGCCGTATTTTACTCCCGTCTCGAAGTCTTCCACGCCGTGGCCGGGTGCCGTATGCACGCAGCCACTTCCGTCATCGAGGGAGACATATTCCCCAAGGACAAATACTATTTCCCTGTCGTCGTAGAAGGGGTGAACGGCCTTTCGGCCCTCCAGCTCCTTACCTTTTATCTCATACAATACGCTGTCAAAGGTAATTCCAGTGTCATGCTGTACCTTGTCCATCAATCCCTTAGCCAGCAGATAAATTTTGTTCCCCGAGCTGGCGAACACGTAGTCGAAGTCGGGATGAACAGCTATGGCTAAACTTGCCGGTAAGGTCCAGGGTGTGGTGGTCCAGATGATGGCATAAGCCTCTCTTCCGTTCAAGAAGGCAAAGTCGTCTTTTTTTAGAGGATAGGCAACGTATATGGATGGAGAGTAAATATCTTCATACTCTATTTCCGCTGCAGCTAGGGCAGTCTCGCAATCTGTGCACCAATATATAGGCTTTTGCCCGCGGTATACGTAACCTCGGTCTACCATCTCGGCAAATGCCTCAAGCTCTATGGCTTCATATTCAGGTTTGAAAGTGATGTAAGGGTCATCCCAATTCCCTATCACGCCCAGGCGCTTGAACTCCTCGCGCTGTATGTCTATGAAGCGCTCTGCATAAGCCTTGCACTTCATCCTTAGCTCCGTAGGATGAAGGGAGTCCTTGTCAACCCCTTCGTCTTTAAGTGTTCTAAGCTCTATCGGAAGACCGTGTGTATCCCACCCCGGAACGTAGGGGGAAAAGTAACCTCTCATCCATTTATACTTTGGAATCATGTCCTTTAATATCTTATTGAAGGCAGTTCCTATATGTATGTTGCCATTGGCATAAGGAGGACCATCGTGCAGTATGAAGTGTTCGGCTCCTTTTCTTTTATCGAGGAGCTTTCTGTATATGTCGATATCCTCCCAAAACTTGAGCATGTCCAATTCCCTTTTTGCGAGGTTGGCCTTCATCGGAAATGAAGTCTTGGGCAAGTTCAATGTCTCTTTGTAGTCGTCCGGCATTTGCAAAACCTCCCAGCATCTTTGTTTAAGAAGGTGCCGCCAAGCATAAGCGGCACCTATTAAAGTGCATTATACACACAATGTTTGAAAGTTAGTACTCCTCTATTGTCTTTTCGCTAGCCGCTTTTGGTAAAAGTAAGTAAAGATCAATACGGCCAATCCGAAGGCGTCGGAATATATGCCAGGTTTAAGCAAACCTATAGCTCCGCAAAAAACGACTGCTCTAAGCCAAAAGGACAATGAAACTTTGAAGTATCCTATCGTCGACATGCCTAGCAAAAAGACGCCTATCATTGCGGTAGTTATTGCTTCGATGAATAGCAAGGGCGTCGCATCGACTAAGACCAGCATCGGGTTCATTACGTATATGAAGGGCACTATGAAACCCGCCAGTGCCAGTTTGACGGCAGTGATGCCTGTCTTCATCGGGTTGGCCCCTGCGATCCCTGCTCCGGCATAAGCAGCCAGGGCAACGGGAGGACTTAAGTCAGCAGCGATCCCGAAGTACAAGACGAACATATAGGCGGCCATAGGAGCTACGCCAAGTTGAAGCAAAGCCGGCGCTGCTATAGTGCTTGTGACGATGAAATTGGCAGTCGTCGGAAGGCCAGCTCCAAGGAGTATGCATGTTGCCATGGTTAGTAGCAAAGTTACGATCAGACTTCCTCCGGATATGGTTATTATAAGGCTTGCTATCCTTAGCCCAAGGCCGGTCAGCGTGGCCATGCCTACAATTATGCCTACGGTACCGCAGGCGCATGCCACGCCCAGCGATCCCTTTGCTCCGTTAACTAAGCCATTGATCAACTTAGGTAGCGTCAGCCTCGTTTCCTTTGATATGAAAGATACGGCAATGGTCGTAAGGATGCCGTAGTAAGCTGCCTTCATCGGCGTATAGCCACTGACCAGGAAATATATGATGGCAAAAAGAGGTATCAATAGGTGCCCTTTGGTTTTAAGCAGGTTCCAAAGTTGAGGAAGCCTTTCTTTAGGCAGTCCAAGCAAGCCAAGCCTCGTGGCTTCCAGGTGCACCTGCACCATGACGGCTGCATAGTAAAGAAGCGCAGGCACGACAGCAGCAAGTGCAACCTTTATATAGGGAACTCCTAAAAATTCTGCCATTATGAAAGCAGCTGCCCCCATTACCGGTGGCATTATCTGTCCGCCTGTAGATGAAACCGCTTCCACTGCCCCGGCAAAGTGAGGCTTATATCCTATGCTTTTCATCAATGGTATGGTAAAGGTACCGGTGGTGCATACGTTGGCGACGGAAGAGCCAGATATGGTGCCCATGATTGCCGAGCTTAAAACTGCGACCTTGGCAGGACCCCCAGTGGACCTTCCGGCAACAGCTAGTGCCAAATCGATGATAAATTCACCCATGCCCGTCTCTTGGAGGATAGAACCAAACAGGATGAACATGAAGACGAAAGTTGCCGAAACGGAGATCGGAACGCCGAAGACTCCCTCAGTACCCAAGTACATATGATTGATGATCCTTGGGATGTTAAATCCCCTATGGGCAAACAGCGACGGAAAGTAGCGTCCATAGAAACAATATACCAGGGAAATTATGGCAAGTATGGGCAATACCGGGTTAGATACTCTTCTGGTGGCCTCAAGCAACAATGCTATCCCCAGAAACCCTACGAGTATGTCCATGGTGGTCGGTAACCCAGCGCGTGTGATCAGTTGGTTGAAGTGGATCACAATGTAGAGGGTAGTATAGGCAGCGGTGCAAGCCAAGACGAAATCGTACCAAGGAATTTTATTGCCTGGCGACTTCTTCGTCGCCGGGTAAAGCAAAAAGGTCAAAAATAACACAAAGGCCAGGTGCACAGCTCGCTGTTTCATCGCCAAAAGTAGGCCAAATCCTGCGGTGTAAAGATGAAAGAGCGACATAGCGCAGGCAACGGCAACGATTAACACATTTTGCCATCCGCTTAAGGTCCTGTACTGCGATTCAGTGTCGTACTGTCGTATGATCTCTTCCAGATCGATAGTTTGGTCTTGCGGTTTGTTGTCTTCCATTCACTGTCCTCCTTTCCTGAATTTTTTAGAACTTTATTAATTTTACTATAGTATGGGCTTTAGGACCACAGATAGACAAACCGTCTCCCCCGGATATAAAGCGTATAGTTGGTAATCTTTATCCCCTATGGTAAGGACATTTTTGCCGATCTCGGCATTGCCAACCCTGCAGTAAATGCTGCTCCAATGTCGCCTTCCGCCTCGAAATATTAACCAATCCTTCGTCTTAATTAATGATCCCGGATAGGGATGTAACGTCGGCAGGCCTGCATTATGCGATTTAACCATCTCCTCGTACAGACATATCCGGTTCTCCTGTAGGAAGAAAAGGTCTCGAACGGGGGTTTTCTCCAAGCTATGAACGTAACTTAAAATGATCTCTTGACCCTGTGGGATCAGAAACATATCTGTACCGCCTCTGTGCGAAATGTACAGCCAGTAATGTGGAACAAAGGCCAAATAGGCAAAAGACAGTAAAGACAAAAGAAAAAAGATGGCTAATTTAAATTTACGGGTCATTAAGGCTTCACCCCGGGCAAAAGCGGCACGAAGGAGCAATAGTCATGGCGTTCCTCTGCGATTTCCCCTTTTACCTTCGTTATTTTGACCAGCTGCTCAACGTTAAACGAAACCACAAGCGGCAACACCAGCCTGCCTCCTTCCGCAAGCTGCTCGATCCAAGCATCCTCTATTTTGGGTGCTGCAGCTGTTACGATGATGCAATCAAAGGGAGCTTCTTCCGGCCAGCCTAGCCTTCCGTCTCCAATTTTCACATTTATCTTATCCGAGATCCCAAGTTTATCGAAAGCTGTTTTTGCCATTAGCGCTAAAGAGGCAATCCTTTCGATGGTAAAAACGATGCACCCCATGGAGGCCAAAACGGCTGCCTGATAACCCGATCCGGTGCCGATCTCTAATACCTTATCATTGGGCTTTGGGTCAAGCAGCTCCGTCATCTTGGCCACGATATATGGTTGCGATATCGTCTGTCCCTCTCCGATGGGAAGTGCACAATCGGCGTAGGCAAGGTTTGTTAAGTGTTTCGGGACAAAGAAGTGTCTTGGCAGCTTTGCCATGGTTTCCAACAAAGCGGAATTTTTGATGTCGCGGTTTTTTATCTGGGTCTCGACCATCATCTTGGCTTTCTCTTGCCATTCCATGAAAAATCACCTAAATTGCGCTTTTTAAAAGCGCTTGTCTTTATAAAAAATAATAGACAGGTTGAGGCAACCTGTCTATTGCTGATCATATAAAATGGCGGGCCTGGCCGGACTCGAACCGGCGACCTACGGCTTAGGAGGCCGTCGCTCTATCCTACTGAGCTACAGGTCCGTCAATGGCAAAGCTAATATTACCATGAACCTAAGTTAGGTTTCAACACCTTTGGGAGAAATTCGTCAAAATCGAGGGAGGCCGGCGCTCGTAAAGATGAATCTGCTTTAGTCGGGTTTTTGCCTAACTCCATAAAAATACCAAGATCTTGTTCGTTATACGCGATTCCAACCATGATCACAATGAAACTTTAGGCTCTTGCTGCGCATGAACATATGAGTGAGCGGAGCAGCCTGCTGAATATCGATGGAGACCGCCTAACATGAAATTTTAAACTTAAAAATTGTATGAAATCGCCATGAAAATTAAATGTTTGCATTGTATATAATCAATGGTATCAAATTTAGTGTGTTTGTATAAGTAGTAACTAGTTGTATTGACGTTGTGGTATCTATGTGCTATTCTTTATTAAATTTACACATTGTTCGTATGGTAAAAGCGCCTATAGCGTATGATTCATAAAATAGTTTCTGTATATATGTATGTATTTTCGGTTTGTTCATTATGGTACAGGGAGGACAAGGAGGTACTGTTGTGATATGTGGCAGCAACTCAAAGTTTTAGATTTGAAAATTATTTTTACTTCCTTAGATGACATAAAATTGCCTTTCTTTAAAGAAAATGCCTTGCGAAGTGCATTGGGAACCTCCCTTCGATCTACAATTTGCGTCACCCCTTTGAGGGAAAATTGCACAGGATGCGATATCGAAAACCTTTGTGTTTACAATAAACTTTTTTCTCACCCGCCAGGCGGGATACAGAATACAAAGACACAAAATCAAGATAGCGCGTCCTTATCTTCAGAATTCTCTCCCCCACCAAGCTCGGGGAGAGGTCAAAAAGAAAATCTTTCCCCTATTTATCTAAGCTTCTTTGACCCCGATACCCCGTCGTTGATTCATCCTGGTCAGAAATTCGTTTTGAACTTACGACTTTTTGGCCCTGCAGTTGCTTATTTCCCATATTTTTATTATTGCCTGGAAAACATGGCTTCTCGAGGATTGGGCTTGAAGGATTGCAATTCAAAACGTGGTAAATTTGAAATGAATGAGGTAATAGCGAAGACCCCAGATGGCGTTGAATTGCCTGTATATTGCAAAGATAAGAAATGTCCTACCGCTGGATTACATCCTTTCTCTTTGAGTGACTATATTCACAATAGAACGAAAGTAACCGCTTTGAGGATAAAAACTCTCAGTCCACTGCGACTGAAATACAAAAATCGGCTAGTCTCATCTCCCGAGTTGCACATATTGCTTCGGGCAAGTTTGAGACGAATTTCGGATATATGCTTTAAAACAATAGGCAAGTACCCGCAAATAGACTATGCTAAGCTAGTTGCTAGGGCCAGTGCGTCAAGCGAAATCACACAGCCAGAGGGTCAATGGGAATGGTTTGATTATGATCGATACTCAAGTACTCAAAGGACAAATATGAAACTGGGAGGCATTGTGGGCGATTTTGTATATCGTGGGGAATTGTCAGATTTTTACCCATTTCTCAAGGCAGGGGAGGTGCTAGCAATAGGTAAAGGCATTGCCTTTGGATTCGGGCGTTATGAAATTAGGATAGAGAGGTGATGTGTGCTTGAATTCTGATGTGGTGATATTGGCATCTCTCTTACATGATATCGGCAAATTGATATATCGTGCTCTTCCCCCTGAATACCGCCACGCTAATAGACATCAGGAATTGGGTTTCAAATGGGCCAGACATAAAAATTTACCAAATGAGGTGCAGGAAGTAATTCGCCGACACCATTTTATACCCCCCAAGGATCCGAAATATTATGACCTGGCAGCTGAGGCTTATAATGGCCCTTTGAGTGTAAGAAATTTGATATATTTGGTAGCCGAAGCTGACAACATTGCATCGGGAATGGAGCGCAGCGGTTTAATCGAAAGTGGATCATTCGAGATTGACCATGCAATGGGTGTCGTTTTTGATAAGATTGCCCTTGATCGTGTTCCAAGCCAAATACACAGTTGGGAACCACTGCTTTTAGAAGATACCCCCTACCCCATTGAAAATGAAAGATTGCCTAAACAAAAGGTTGCTAATTTTTACAAGAACGTGTGGATCATGCTGCGTAAAGCTCTAAGTAATCCCGATAACTTTCAAGAAGATAGGCTTCTATTGGTTTTAGAAAAATATCTGAGTCAGATGCCTGAGTATACTTACGCTTCTCCTGAATCGTGGCCGGATACCTCGCTTTATTATCATCTTAAAAGTACAGCTGCTTTAAGCTTGTGTAATTACCTCTTTCTCGTCGATAAATATAATTGGGACGAAATTGATCTAAAAGACGAAATTTATAAAAGAAATCAAAGGCGTTATATCTTGGTAGGAGCAGATTTATCGGGCATACAGGATTTCATCTACACAACAAGTTCAAAGGCTGTACTAAAAACCGTGAGAGCCCGTTCTTTTTATCTGGATTTGATGATCGAAAGCGCAGCAACCCAACTATGTGAATTGCTGAACCTGGGGCGTTCAAACCTAATTTACGCGTCAGGTGGCGGTTTTTATCTTTTAGCACCCAATACCAAAGTGTCTCAAGAGGGATTAAGCAAATTTCTTAAAGAATTTAACGGCTGGCTTTATGAAAACTTTGGTACTTCTCTTTACCTTTGCATTGCTGCGGAAGAATTAAATGGCACTGATCTCATGGGAGAAGAAAGTCGCCTTCAAAGAGCATGGAGTTCGCTGCATGAAAAGCTTCGTTTGCAGAAAAATAAAAAATGGGAACCATTTCTTCTCGAAGATTCAATGAATTTTTTTAGCCCCAGATCCACAGCAAGCGAATGTCAGATTTGCCATCAGTGTAAGGACGTTAACCCTGTAAATCTTGGCGAAACCACACTTAATTTATGTGAATTTTGTTTCAATATGACTAAATTGGGTCAGCAATTGCCTCACCTAGATGTCTTTTACGAGACAAAACAACCACTGGATTTGCATTCATCTGCAGCCCTATCCCTGACCGTGTTTAATAGATACTACCATTTTTCCGATAAGCCACCTAAAGATGTTTCGGCAGCGTACAATATGAACAACCCTTGGGATATACCTGCTAATGACTATCCGATGCGGCCCTTTCCTAGTGGTTCTTATTATACTGAAAGCGATTTAAGCAAACTTGCCTCTATGTCTATAGGAGATAAAAAAATAGGCGTCTTGCGAATGGATGTGGATCACTTGGGAAAAATTTTTTCTAAAGGCTTGCAAAATGCAACCTTTGCTAGAATGAGCGATCTTTCAGCGAGGTTGAATCAATATTTTAAATATTACCTTCCAAGGCTCCTCTCCAATAGCGTCAGCTATAGTTTTCTTCCCCTTGAGCCCAGGAGCATCCTAGTCAATGTGATATACGCTGGAGGTGACGACCTATTTCTCGTGGGTACGTGGGATGCTGTTGTCGAGACTGCTAACATCATCAACAGCGATTTTAGAAAGTTTACTTGTCTAAATCAGGATATAACCATATCGGGGGGCATAGTAATCGCCGACGAAAAAATGGCAATCTACAAATTGGCAGATATAGCTGCTGAGGCTGAAGCCAAGGCCAAACATAGCGGCCGTAACAGCTTGTGTCTCATGGGCATTTCATTTTCATGGGATGAGGTAGAAGAGTTGCGTCAATATTTGCACATCTTTACACCTCAAATCAAACAAGATGGTTTAGCGGTTAGCCCCATAGGCTTTTCAAAAAGCTTCCTCCAGAGATTTGGGGCTTTAGTTGGAGAGTATTGTCGCTTGAGCGCACAAGAGGAAAAGATGGACGATTTTAGCGGCACTACCTGTTCCAACAGTAGAGTTTGGGTGTATCCAAATCTTTATTATCTCTTTGCACGTGCCAGGTCTGCCGCTAAAGATGGAAATAGTATCAAGTTTTACAACAAGCTTTTGGCTCTATGTGCAAGCGATAATGACCTAACGCGGCGGTTACCTGTTGTGTTAGGTATTTTAAAACTTATGTTAAGGAGAGTGACAGAAAGTGCCGACTAATCAGGGCAATTTGAGCGATTTATTGGCCTCAAAACCCTTTGTTGAACAGGCAATTTGGTATCGCATGCTTAACAAGGCTTCTATTGGCAATGACAATAAAATAAAAAATGACTTTTTTGAAAATAACAAGAACGTAGAGGCCTTTCAAAACTACTTTTTAAGTGTTGACGAGAATATAAAACGATATGTACAAGCATGGAATGGTCCATACCATGCTTGGAAGGGAGAACTAAACAAACTAAAGGAGCAAATTATCAATATATTATACCAAGAAATTAAAAAAATGAATTATCCATCTTCAGCGGATGCAACGCTTTTGGTAGAGCTTGCCAAAGCCATGGGTGCGATATTGGCTGTTGACCTCAAGACATCCCAAATCAGGCGATTTCTCGGAGCTGTCATGGAATCAGAAGTAGGCGTCAAGAAGAAAGGGCCAGGAGATTTTAACAAAGCTCATGCGGAATACCTAAAAGTTTATCTCGCCTATGCGGCAGGTCGAAATGAATCAGCTATGCCGCTTTTGCGCGTCTTGGAACCAATTATTTCAAAAATACGAAATAACGGACAACAGGGATGGAATGATTTTAATGTATTTGTTCGTTTTGTACGTTCTATAGTAGCCTATCATAAGTTTTACGGCGGATCAGAATAAAGGAGGTTTCTCAAATGTCTGAAAATAATATTTTCGGTAAAATGCTTATAGAAGGAAATATAACATGCTTAACGGGGCTTCACATCGGCGGCAACAAAGACGTGAGTGAAATAGGCGGCATCGATCTTCTCGTGATAAGGGATGCCTACTCTCGAGAGCCATATATACCGGGAAGCTCATTAAAGGGAAAGCTTAGAAGCTTGCTTGAGAAATATCATTACGCAGAACAAGGAAAGTTAGATTTTTTCAATAAGTGTATGCCAATTGGAGGAGGTCAAACGATACGTTATCATGAATGCGGAGATAGTAATTGTACGATCTGCAATCTATTTGGCGCCAGTCGTTTTAAAGAAACTTCTCAAAATATCCCTGCTCATCTTTACGTTCGTGATGCTTATCTTACCGACCAAAGCCGAGAGCAGATGTTAAGAATGGAAAGCGCTTACTATCTTTCGGAGGTTAAGTTTGAAAATACCTTGGATAGGATCACTTGTGCGGCAAATCCCCGCCAGATCGAAAGGGTGCCAAGGGGAGCTGAATTTTCATTTCAAATGGTTTACAACACGTGGCAGCGGGAAGGCATTGAACAAGTATTAAGAGATATGAAAGAACTTTTTACATCTATGCGGCTTTTAAATAATGATTATTTAGGTGGACATGGTTCCCGCGGTTACGGCAACGTCGAAATAAAGACAGTTTCTCTTACATGGCGCGATTCACGATTCTATGCCGGCGAAACAAAAACTGAAAATAAAGTAGAAATAGAAGTTAAACAAAACATAGAGCCAGTTATAAGGAAAATGCTTCAACCCCAACAACCTGAATTATGAGCTTCATCGGGGATAGAATAATGATATTAGTAAAAATTATATTCAAGACGCCGTTACATATCGGAGAAGCAGGAATTGGATTGGAAGAAACCTCTCAATTTATCCATTCCGACACACTTTATAGCGCCATATTCCAGGCTTGGCTTCGACTGTTTGGCGAAACCATGTCAGATGTCGTTTTGACATCCGCCTTCCCCTTTGTGGGCAATATATACTACTTTCCTCGGCCTCTTTTGCCGATTCCGGACTTCACGTCAGATCTTGCCCTACAATATGGCAAAGCAATTAAAAGAATACGTTTTGTCGACTATGATAACTTTAAAAAATGGATCACGGGAATGCCGCTCGACCTTGAAGAAGTGCTTAACACGAGCGACATAATTAGCAAGGCCATAATCTCTACCGTTCAACCCAAGGTGTCTCTGGATCGCATGACTTTAGCCTCAAACCTTTACTACGTGGGCGAAACGGTTTTTGCCAATAGTTTAGGTGCAGGGTTATTTTTTCTGGTCAAATTAAAAGCGGAACAAATACCTAAATTCAAGGCGGCACTCAAATTCTTGGGCGAAGAAGGTATAGGCGGACGTCGAAGCCAGGGCTATGGAGCCTTTGAGGCCGAATTTGAGGACAGTTTTTATCTCGATGAGCCTGAGTCGCCCAATGCATACGTAACTTTATCGCTGTTTCACCCAGCCTCCGATGGGGAAATAAGAGACAACCTTTATTCTTATCGACTTGTCGAACGAACCGGATGGCTTGAAGGAGAAAGGGCCAATTTTGGCATGAGGCATAAGCGTATCTTGATGATTGCCGAAGGAAGCGTCTTCCATAGACGTGTGTCTGGAACTGTAGTAGATGTTGCTCCAAGCGGTTTTGACGCTCACCCCGTTTATCGTAACGGCTTAGCCTTCATAATAGGCGCCAGGCTGGAGGAGAAATGAGATGATTAACTATGATGTTACCATTGAGACTTTGAGTCCAGTTCATATTGGCAGCGCCTCTGGACAACTCACGCCGCTGGAGTTCTGGCAGGATAAAAATTACGTATATCTAGTTGACGTAAGAAAATTTACTGAGGTCTTATTTAATATAGGCATGATCGACGATTTTGTTAAATATGTCAAGGAAGAATCATACCCTACCCTTGATAATTACTTAGGATCTTATCTTAACAATGTTCCCACTAGCGATTTCGTGGCGAGAAGAATAAAAAAGTTTGACCATGAGATATTTTCCAATATAATGCCTTTTATTGCCGATCAAGTTTCCGGAGAGACTTACCTTCCGGCTTCTAGCATAAAAGGGGCATTAAGAGGAGCTATGCTATATTGTATAGCCAATAATTCTCGTGAACTTAATATAGTGAGGGAAAGAATTAACAGGCCAACTAAAAGGGATTTGCGAGATAGAACCCCTGGAAAAGATTTGGACAATTTGTTGCGCGCAACGCTGCCTGAAGTTCGCAACCGTAAGACTCCTCACGGTGATTGGCTACGTGCCCTAAGGCTTACAGATGCCTATTCATCACAAATGGATGTCACTGAGGTACAATTGGTAAAGGTTATATGCTTAAAGCCAGGATCAGGGTATCGTTATGGTGCCAGAAATGCGAAGCTTTATGTCGAAATAGTGCCTCCAGGTGTGAACTTTAAATGTCGTTTGACTTACGACGAAGAATTATGCAGACTTCTTCAAGGTCAGTCTAACCAGAGGCCACCTCTTGATTTACGAAAATGGTTGGAATTTAGCCATAATAAATGCGCAGATATCTTAAAGGCAGAAAGGGAATTTTTTCAATTAGCTGGCCTGGATCATTTGGTACAGAAATTGAATAAAATTGAAAACGATGGAGCAAACATTCGAGTAGGTTGGGGCTCTGGTCTGCTTTCTTTATCATTAGATCTTCATTTTTCAAAAGAAGAACGCATAAAGATTCGCGATATTTGGTTTAAATCATACAATAATTTTACTTTTCCGAAGTCTAGAAAAGTCGTAATGGTAAATGATCAACCTGCAAACACGTTCGGATGGGCAAAAGTGACAGTTAACGAAATGTAGACTGTGAAAGATAATCCTTTTGGAGATGACATAATAATGAAAAAAGTTTTGCTCTCCTTTGTCGGCAATCAAGACCCGGTTTCTGATAAAACAGGCGAATTTGGAGCGGTCATCACTTTATGTCAATATTTAAAACCAAATATAGTGTATTTGATGCCTACAGCCAAAGTAGCAAACATAACGTCCTCAACAGAGGATAACGCCAGAGAGACTGAAGAATACTTGAGAGCATGCGAAGATGATATTTCATCTGATATCTCTTGCTTCATAAGGCCTATTCTTGTTTTCGATCCAACGAATTTTAATGAATTATTACCACGTGTTAGGGAAAATATAAACATAATCTTGAATGAGCTAAAAAGATGCGGCGAAGATTTCGAACTGCACCTTAATTGCTCCTCGGGGACTCCACAAATGTGTACATGTTTCTATGTGCTTGCTCATGCTGGATATCTGCAATCCCCGCGCCTGTGGCAAGTTCGTAATCCAAAGGCAATTCAGCCAGGCACTGAACGGATATCGGAAATAAATTTGATGTTTCTAGAAGAGGAAAGTGTAATTGGACGTCTTCGCAATTACCTCGCCGGATATCATTTTGAAGTCATGTCGATAGAATGTCAAAAATTGAGTGAAATAAGCATTTATAGTCGAAGACGGAACGTAGCTGAATTGACAGCAAAAGCATTGAAGGCATATAGCCTTTGGGATCTCCTTCATTACAAAGAAGCCTATCAGCGTTTAGCCTCTATTGAGCAAAGATGGCGAAATACAGTAGATGCTGACGATATAGCTGGTATCTTAAAAAAACAAAGGGATTTTCTGTCATATCTGAAGGCTGAGGGCGAAGACGAGACGCCTGAAAACTTAGCGGACATACTGTTTAACGCTAAAAGATGCTTTGCCAGAAAAGCATATACGGATACCTTGGCACGTTTTTGGCGAATATGTGAAGGGGTATTCTATCTAAGGTTGCGGCAGGAACATGGCATTGAGCCTCGGGATATAAGCCTGAGCAAAAATACAGGTAATCTTAAGCTTATTAAACAAGCGATAGGCAATTATGACTATGACAGAGACCTGTCATTATTTAAAACTATCAAGATATTACAACTATTAAAAGATCAAGTTTTTGCAAGAGTTTTGGGAACAACATTGATGGTTCGGCGAAGATCTTCCATTCAGGAGGTCAAAGTCGATGATTTATTAGAAGAACTGCGCGAAAAAAGAAACAGCTCTGTTGTGGCGCATGGCATGAAGCCCGTGAGCGAAGAAGACGCAGAGAATAGTATAATGGTAGCAGAAACTTTGCTCAAGAAAATGCTCCCCCATAGTGAGGAGCTTTTAAACGGTTATCCTTTAGGCGAACCTCAAATATGTGCCTTGTTGGATTTTTTGGCCTCAAACTGATATGTCTGTGTCGATCCCCCGGGATTTTTACTCTATCTGAGATCGACACAAGATTTTGGATGTTTATGTCTACAGAACCTTGACAATTACCAATATTTAAAATTGTTTGTGACCCGACTATAGGGGACGGAAACTCATTCGGTATAATGCTAGTATTCATTATAAACTTCGTTTGTGACCCGACTATAGGGGACGGAAACGCCTTTCCTGCCATTTCTCCATAGAACCTAGCCATGTTTGTGACCCGACTATAGGGGACGAAAATTCGGGGAAACAAAGTATGACGTCGGGATCGTAATCCTGTTTATGACCCGACTATAGGGGACGGAAAAGCGATGAACAGGGCATGTTGCCCGCATGACAGGCTCCCGTTTGTGACCCGACTATAGGGGACGGAAATTGCTCTGGATGCTCTATTTGAGCAGGGCCAATTATGAGTTTGTGACCCGACTATAGGGGACGGAAACAATTCCTTTTCTATCGCTTCAACTATTGAATTCTTAAGTTTGTGACCCGACTATAGGGGACGGAGGTTTGTTACAAATAAAGCTCCCTAACATCATGTTGATGCTAGGGAGCTTTAGCAGAGCTCATATCGGTTTTATTTAAATAGCTGAGTTTTACTTTAAAGCATGTTCTTCTTATGAAATATAAAGGCGGCAATGGATACTGCTATGCCTGAGATCAAAAGAATGAAGCTAAAGGCATGGTGGTTATTCTGCAAGGGCAATAGGACGTTCATGCCATAAAATGTGCCGACTAACCCCGGGATGGCCAGGATGATCGTTATAGCGGCTAAGAATTTCATTACTATGTTCAGGTTGTTTGAGATTATCGAGGCAAAGGCATCAAGAGTTCCGCTTAAGATGTTGCTGTACACTTCTGCCATGGACAGCGCCTGTTTGTTTTCGGTCAGTGCATCCTCCAACAAGTCTTCGTCATCCGAATAGAGCTTAATGGGCAGCTGATCCTCTTTTTTGTCGTACACTGGGCGAAAATATGATCGCAGCAGCTTTTCCATGAGGATTTGGTTGGCCCTGAGTGCAGTAAGAAGATAAACCAGGCTTTTTTGGATCTCCATTAGCCCGAACATCTCTTCGTTTTCCATGGACTTTCGAAGATGGTCTTCCAGTCCTCTGGTCTCCATATTAAGGCGCCTTATGCTGTCGATGTAAATGATGGCAGTTTGATAAAGGATTTGCAGGAGAAGGCGATTTTTCTTGCCCGTATGAACTTTAGAGCGTTGTAACAGCTCTTTAATAAGATGAATGTCTTCTATGCAGACAGTGACTATGTAATCTTGCCCTATTATTATCCCTAGAGGAAGGGTTACGTAGACAAGCTTGGATCTCATAATTGGAATGTTGATCAAAATCAAAGCCTGTCCCTCGTCGACTTCCAGACGAGAACGCTCTTCTTCGTCCAGTGCAGCCTTTAAAAAATCAATATCCAATCCTGTGCGATCGGCGACTCTCTGCAACTCATCTTCGGTGGGTGCTACCATGTGAATCCAAACGTGAGGCTCAATCTCATCCAATTTTTGTATGACGCCTTTGATTTCCCTGTATATATCAATCATGTTTAGGCCTTGCGTGAGCCTCCTTCGGGCTTAGATTATTGATGTCATTTTATTCCCTAAAGGCCTAAGCGTAAACCGACGTTTAACGCCTTGATGTTGGACGCATAATGTTCCCAATGTTTTTTGAGAGCCGTAAGCAAAGGCTCATGTTCGTAAAACCATTTGCGGCAAAACTCCTTGGTTCTGGCTACATCGTCCTTCATCTGGGCGATCAATGCCTGGGCAGATTCAAACTTCCTTTCCTCCCTGATGTGCATTAAAAACAGCACGATCATCATCTCACCGTAAAGGTCACCCTCAAAGCCGTCCAGATGGACCTCAGCGTGAATTTGCTTGCCACTTTCGAAGGTAGGATTATAGCCTATGTTTAAAGCTCCCGACCACCAGCGCTCTTGGATCAGGACTGCAGTCGCGTAAACGCCCCTTGGTGGGAAGAGCTTATATCTTGACAAAAGCAGATTGGCCGTAGGAAATCCGAGCTTTCGTCCGCGTTGGTTGCCCTCTACGACCCTGGATATTATGAAATAAGGATATCCCAGCATCCTTTCGGCCTGTGGCATAAGGCCTTTTTGTGTGAGTTGTCTTATTAAAGAACTGCTTACCACCATGTCGTCTATTTTGAGGGGAGGAATCGCAGCAAAAAACCATCCCTTCCTGGATAAATACTCATTGAGGAATGTTACATCCCCACCTCGCCCTCTGCCGAACTTGAAATTTTCTCCAACTATAATTCCCTTGGCCCCGAAGCGCCTTTCCAGCTCTTCGATGAAATCCGCAGGAGATAGGTCTTTTATTTGATAAAACGGCATCTTTAAAACCACGGGAATCCGTAAAAACGATGCGATGAAGTCCCTCTCAAAGTCTGTAAAAAGCGGCACGAAGTTGCCGTTTCCAAGCACTATCTGAGGATGAGGAACGAAGGTCAACACTCCCCAAGGCAAGCTCATCCTGCCGGATACGTCCTTTGCTATATCAAACAGCACTTGATGTCCTTTGTGAAATCCGTCGAACGACCCCAGCACCAAAATCATCGAAAACCACCTCTATTGCGCATCGAAAGTTTAAAGGGAAATGTTTGTGACCGGCTTTATAATACAGCCTGAGTCATGCCATTTGATATGGCAAAAAGAAATTAAATTTTTGCCCCTAACTGCAAAGGCCTTTGATGGCTCAATTGTTCCCCAATCCTTGATCTGGGGGACGTTGGCCAGGCTTTGGCCTTTCTTTAAAGCTTCTTCTTCCTGTTCGTTGGCCTCGCCAGTGCAGAAGGCCCTTAAAAGTTCATATGGTGAAAGCACCTTTGCAAGGACCTCTTCCCCGGAAAGCTCATCCAAGCAATCAAGGGCGATTGCATCTTTAAGGTCAAAGGGTCCTACCTTTGTGCGCTGCAAAAAATCTACGTGGGCGTAACACCCAAGCTTTACCCCCAAATCTCGTGCCAGGCCCCTCACGTAGGTACCCTTGGAACACTTGAGCTCCATCGTAAATTTGCCCTCCCCGGAAAGAGGGCTTGTTCTTTTAATGCTTTGAATGAAGACGACTCTGTCGGGCAGATCGGGAGACTCGTTATTCCTTGCCATTTCGTATGCACGCCTTCCATTGACGGATATGGCAGACACCTTGGGCGGGACTTGATGTCTATGCCCCAAAAAAGACATTAATGCAATGTCAATGTCTTCTTCCCCGACATGTCTCCATTCGCCTGTGCGTTGAACCCGTCCTGCCGAATCGTCGGTATCTGTCTGTTCTCCAAGCTTTATGGTCGTCACATATGTTTTTGGCAAGTTCATCACATAAGGAGAAGTCCTCGTCATCTTGCCCAAAAGCAACACCAATAAACCGCATGCCGGTATGTCCAGTGTCCCGGCATGCCCTACCTTGGTTTTCCGGCCCACCTTATTGCGAAGGATATTTACACAGGTGGCGCTACTGATACCTTTGGGTTTGTCTATCAGAATGAATCCCGAGCTACACATCTTTCGTGTATTCCTCGAGTGTCTGTAGTACTGTTTCCACTGCTCTTTCCAAAGGTGGGCGCAGTTTACAGGCAGCAGCCTGCGGATGTCCTCCCCCATCCCATCTTTGGGCTAATTCCCTGACGGATACGCCGGTTATCGACCTGAAGCTGACGCGCACCTCGTCTTCCCCCTCCGTGAGCAGCGCGCTTATTTTGGCCCCTCTGACGTATAATAGCTGGTTGACTATCCCCTCGGAGTCATAGGAGTCGGCGCCGAGCTTTTCAAAATCTTCAAGCTTGAGCCAGCTGATCACTGCTTTTCCGTTGGACGTAGACGAAGCTCGCATGAAGGCATATCCCCACAGCTTCAAACCTGCAAGGCTACGGTTGGCGTATATGTGCCTGAAGATCTGCTCGGGATTTATACCTGCGCTCAAAATGTTGTGAGCTATTGCGTGGGCCTTGGATGTCGTGTTCGAATAGGTGAAATGCCCTGTATCTGTGATTATTCCTGTATATATTCCCAAAAGGGCGTCCTTGGGCATTGAGCGTCCGGATTCTTTAAACAAATCCCATAATATCTCAGCGGTTGCACAGGAAGCGGGATCCACGTAATTTAGGTGCCCAAATCTTCGGTTGTCCACGTGATGATCTATGTTTACTATCAAAGTCAAATCGTCTTCAATGCCGGATACGCACCTTGAGGGGCTGCTTGTATCCAGAACGATTATTGCCTTGTCGGGGCCTTTTAATTGATCGGGCACCGTTTCAAGCACTTGATAAACATTAACGTAAGGGAGGAAGTCGTACACCTTTGGCACAGGGTGTGTTCCTCCCCAAGAGCACTTCTTGCCCATTTCAATGCCCCAGCAATAAAAGGCGCTTCCGGAGCCTATTGCATCTCCATCGGGCCTTTCGTGGACGAATATTGCCCAGGTGTCCTTTTTTTCAATGGCTTTGAAAATATCCTTCAAGGTAGCCTGATCATTCATGACTGCCTTCGTCGCCCTTCTCGTCTTTGGGATTTCCCTGGGCTATCTTGTTTAGTAAGGCCTCTATTCTTTGAGCCTTGTCTTCACTGTCGTCGACCACAAAGACAAGCTTAGGGGCTATCCTCAGCCTCATTTGCCTGCATACTATTCCGCTCAAGGCTCCGGCCAAATTATTGAGCGACTTGCCTATTTCTTCCAGTTCGGATTTATCGATGGAGGTGAAGTATACCTTGGCCATGCTCAAGTCGTTGGTGCATCTGACCTCGGTGATAACGGCTTTCTTTAAAGTTGGGTCTTTGGTGTTATTTAAAAGGAACTCGGAGATTTCTCTCATCATCTCCTTGTTAACTCGTTCAACCCTTAATTTGTCCATAATACTCAACCTCACGATCGAAATTAATTATCTCGAATCCGTTTTTAGCCTCAGCCGAAAGGACGTTACGCTCCACTGCATCGAGCAAACCTTCAGCCTCTTTGGCGGAAGACGTGATAGAAGCCACGGCTATATAAGCCAGATCCCACGTGTTGTCGGGTCCAAGGTCGCTAACTGAGACGTTCAGCCTTTTTCTTAGAAGGTCGACCAATGACTTTACGACATGACGCCTGTCCTTTAGGCTTCCCGCCGAAGGTATCCTTACGGTCATCAATGTTATTGCCAGAAATATCTTTGGTACGCCCGTCATGAAACATCACTCAGATGACGTTTTTCCTCTACAACCTCGAAAGCTTCTATTATGTCGCCCTCTCTTAAATCCTGAAATCCCGCCAGGCCGATACCACATTCATAACCGGCGTTGACTTCTCTCACGTCGTCTTTAAACCTCTTCAGGCTCAACAACGAACCTTCCCATATTACGATGCCGTCCCTGATGACCCTGGCCTTGGCGTTGCGCTTTATCGTGCCTTCCTTTACGTAGCATCCGGCAATTTGCCCGACCTTGGGCACCTTAAATACGGCCCTTACCTCGGCCTCTCCTAAAATTTGTTCCTTCAGCTTCGGTGCAAGCATGCCCTCGACGGCCGCTTTGACATCATCTATAACGTCGTAGATGGTCCTGTACAGCCTTATTTGTATGCCCTTTTGTTCGGCCAATTTTTTCGCGTTTCCGTCAGGACGGACGTTAAAGCCTATTATTATGGCGTTGGAAGCGTCGGCCAGCATTACGTCTGATTCGGTTATCCTTCCCACGCCTTCATGGACTACTTCTATCCCTACTTCCTCAACTGCCAGCCTCATCAATGAAGACTTGATTGCCTCCAAAGTGCCCTGCACGTCAGATTTCAGGATCATCCTCAGTACGGGCTTTTCGCCCTTTTCCATCTGTTCAAACAGCTCTTCCAAAGAGGCCCTCTTTATGGCCTGCATCTCCTGCTGCCGCTTCTTTTCCATGTATTGCTCCACGGCCTCTCGAGCTACCCTTTCGTCATCTACCTTAATAAATTTCTCGCCAGCCTGTGGCACATCTTCCAGACCCAATATTTTTGCCGGCAAGCTTGGCGTGACCTCGTCGACGTTACGTCCAAGATAGTCCATCATGGCTCGAACGCGTCCCCAGGTCGTCTCGAAAAGCAGGACATCTCCTCTTCTTAGGGTTCCCTGTTGGACGATGACGTTAGCCACCGGCCCCTTCCCCTTGTCCAGCTCGGCTTCTATGACGACTCCCTGCGGGGTTGCCTCGTAATCCGCGACCAATTCATTCATCTCTGCTACCAGCAATATCATTTCCAAGAGCTGGTCCACATTCAGCCCCGTCTTGGCGGATATCTCGACCATGACGGTATCCCCGCCCCACTCCTCAGGGATGAGGCCCAGATCCGCGAGCTGTTGTTTTACCCTGTCCGGTTTGGCGGAGGGTTTGTCGATCTTGTTTATGGCCACGATTATCGGTATGTTTGCAGCTTTAGCGTGATTTAATGCCTCTATCGTTTGAGGCATCACTCCGTCGTCAGCAGCAACGACCAATACAACTATGTCTGTGACCTGCGCTCCCCTTGCTCTCATGGATGTGAAGGCTTCGTGTCCCGGAGTATCGAGAAAGACGATTTTCTTGCCATTGTGTTCTACGACGGAAGCTCCGATATGCTGTGTTATTCCTCCGAACTCCCGCGCAGTGACGTTTGTCTTTCTTATGTAATCCAGAAGGGTCGTCTTGCCGTGGTCGACGTGACCCATCACGGTGACTATTGGAGGCCTGGGCAACAATTTCTTTGGTTCCTTATATTCCTTTGCCTTAATCGGCCTGACCTTGGGTTCGGTTTTTATCTCGGTGCTTACGGGAACGATTTTCAGATCTACGCTAAACGCTTTACCGATGGTCTTTGCTATGTCCTCGTTAATCACGGCATTGGCAGGAACCATAAAACCGGCAGATATCAATTCCTTGACTAATGCTGTAACGGGTTTTCCAAGGCGATTTGCCACAGCCTCAACCGTCGAACCTTCACTGATCTCTATGCTTTCCATGGGCGTTGCCACTTCTTCGCCCGGCTTGCCCTGCTTCGATTCCTTATCCTCGCGCAGCGTTTCCTCTATAATTTGTGCCACGTCAGTATCAATAGAGCTCATATGACTTTTAGCCTCCACCCCTAAATCTTGTAGTATTTGCAAGAGGTCTTTATTGTCGATATTTAACATTTTTGCCAATTCGTAAATTCTTATTTTCCTTTTTCCCAAATGCCATCCCCCCTTTGAGTATTCACTGGCCGGCCCCTTCGATTTCAGCTATCTTCTTAAGCAATTCCTCATATACTTCCCGAGGAACCTCAACCTTTAATGCTCTGGAGAGCAAGTCCTTCTTCCTTGCTAGTTCTATGCAATCTATGTTACTGCAGACATAAGCTCCCCTTCCCTGACCTTTGCCGGTGAGATCGACGTAGACACGTCCTTCGGGGGATCTCACAACTCTGATTAGTTCCTTCTTTGGCTTCTCAGCCTTGCAGGCTACGCAAGTTCGAGGACGTCTCCTTTTGTTCATTCCCTTTTCTCCCATTCCTTGGGCAATTCCCCCTTAATTATATCCTCGAAAAGATCCTGTAGCGTCGGAAGGCGGTCAGGTTCCAAAACGTGTATGTCCACCTTCCAACCGGTGAGCTTGGCCGCAAGCCTCACGTTTTGCCCTCCCTTGCCTATGGCTAAGGACAACTGGTCAGGTCTTACGTAAACATTTACCGCCTTGTCCTCGTCCAACCTCGGCTCAACCTTGACGATTTTGGCGGGTGACAGGGCATTTTTTATATACGTTATCGGATCGCTACTCCAAATGATAACATCAATTCGCTCACCTGCAAGCTCGTCGCTTATGGCTTTGATCCGGTTTCCCTTCGTTCCGATGCATGCTCCCACCGGGTCCACGTTCGGGTCAAGCGTGGTGACGGCGACCTTGCTTCGGATGCCGGCTTCCCTTGCTATGCTTTTGATCTCGATGACTCCTTCTTTTATCTCGGGCACCTCGATCTCAAGCAGGTTTTTTAAAAGCCCCGGGTGAGATCTGGACAGCACTATACGAGGTCCCTTGGAGGTCTTGCGCACGTCCAGAACGTAAAACTTCTTCCTGTCTCCGGGACGGTAATCTTCCGTAGGTATCCGTTCCTCCCGGGGCAATATGGCGTCTATCTTATCCCCTATTCGAACCAATACCTGCCCTCCCTCGTCTCGAAAGACGACGCCGGTCACGGTTTCGCCGACCTTCCCGGAGAAGTCGTTGTATATTATCTGGCGTTCGGCATCCTTAAGCCTCTGTATGATGACCTGCCTAGCAGTTTGAGCGGCGATCCTGCCGAAATCGCGAGGCGATACCTCTATCTTGACCGTCTCGCCGCGATCGACGTCGAAGCCAAGCGATCTTGCCTCCTCGAGCGATATCTCGTAAGCGGGATTTTTTACTGTATCCACGACTTCTTTGATCTCGAATATCTTTATGATTCCATTTTCGGAGTCAAGCTCTACCTCAACGTTTGTATTTGCACCTTTATATTTCTTGTAGGCCGAGACTAATGCCGCCTCAATGCTAGAAATTATCACGTCCATGGGCAATCCTTTGTCGGTCTCTATTTGTTTTAATGCTCGCATGAAATCTCTTCCCAATTCCATTGCTACCATCTCCTTCTTTAAAACAATCGCTTAATTGTCCTCGTCGTTTTCCAGTTCAGGCACCAAGCGTGCCTTCGAAATATTTTGAAAAGAAATGACCACGCAGCTTCCGTCCTCAAGGAGCAGTTTAATATCATTGTTACTTAAAACATCTATAACCTTGCCCTTGAAGTTCCGTCGCGATTCGATCGGCTCACGTGTCCTGATGCGAACTGTCTTGCCTATGTTCGTCTTGTAATCTTTTATGTAAAACAAAGGAGCATCCAAACCCGGAGAACTTACCTCCAGGTAGTATCTTCCACCGAAAAGTTCCTCTTTCGCGTCAAGGATCTTGTCCACCCTTCGAGATACGGTCTCGCAATCTTTTATATTTATCCCGCCGGCAGTGTTGATATATATCCGCAATATCATCCTGCCGTGCTCGTGAACCAGTTCCATGCCCACAAAATCATATCCCATATCTTCTATTGCTTCCTTTATTTCCTCTTCTACCTTTGCCATTTCACCATTCATCTTCTGCATGGCAAATCTTCCTCCGAATGACAATTATCTTAAAAAAAGAAGAGTGGGAATTTGCCCACTCTCCTAAAATTTGCCCCCTTGAGCCCATTGTGCTTTGAATTTTATCATTGATCAGTTCAATTTTCAAGCACTATTGGGCGCAAGGGGCCTTGATGTCAACGAATATAAAAGGACTACTTGCCTACTGCTTCCTTTAACATCTTCCCGGCTCGAAATGCAGGGACCTTTTTCTCCGGTATCTCGATGATTTCTTTTGGGTTTTGAGGGTTACGGCCCTTTCTGGCAGCCCTATTGCGCACCTCAAAAGTCCCAAACCCCATTATCTGAACTTCCTCTCCCTTGGAAAGGGCGTCGACTATGCTCTTGATGAAGGCATCAACGGCGCCTGCCGCATCCTTCTTGGTTAAACCCGTGGCTTTAGCAACCTCATTGACGATGTCGCTCTTAGTCATCCTTCACACCTCCTTGAATTTAATAGATCCAGTCTCCAACGATAATTATCAATGCTTTAAATGCTGTGGTCAAGCCAGTTATCGCCTATTTTTCCAAAAAACTCTCACCGGAACGCCCCTGAAATTGCCAATTTTAACCAATTCATTGATAATTTTTCTCTCGAAGGGTTTATCGACCAAATTTTGGTCGTTTACGAAGAAAACGAAGGATGGCGGAGCCGTTTCGACTTGCGTTACGTAGTAAATATTTAAAAATCTCCCCTTGCCGTCAGAGGGCAGCCTTTGAAATGAAACGATGTCGCGGACCATTCTGTTTAAGGTGGATGTGTGTATTCGCGATTGTCTTGAGGCGTAAATCTCGTTGCAAACGTCAAAGATCTTAAGGAGATTTCTCTTTGATACCGCAGATGTGGTGATGATGGGAGCGTCATTCGTGAAGTACAGCTGTTCCTTGGCGAATTTTATTATGTTGTCTCCCAATTTTGGTTGTCCTTCAGGCAGGAGATCCCATTTGTTCAATGCGACTACGAGGCCTTTGCCCTTTTCAAAGACCAGGCCGGCTATGCGCTTGTCCTGTTCTGTCACCGCCTCAGTGACATCGATCACAAGTAACACTACATCAGCCCTGTCCATGGAGCGTTCGGCCCTTAAAAGCGAATAGAATTCGATATCATCCTTCAACCTGCTTTTTTTTCTCAGTCCGGCGGTGTCGATGAGCAGGTATTTCTTGCCATCGAATGCGATGACCGTATCGATAGAGTCCCTGGTGGTCCCAGGGATATCGCTGACTATGGCCCTTTCCTCTCCTATTAGCGCGTTAAATATGCTCGATTTTCCGACGTTTGGCCTTCCGACTATGGCGATCTTGATGGCGTCTGTTTCGTCCTCTTCAGCGGTTTCTTCGACTATATGCGATGCCACTATATCCAGCAAATTTGATATATTCCTGTTATGTTCGGCGCTTACTCCTACTACGTCCTCAAATCCCAATTTGTAGGCATCGTAAATGAGATGGTCGTGCATGGGCTCGTCTATCTTATTGACGGCCACAATGACCTTGCGATTGCTTTTTCTGAGGATATCCGCTATCCTCTCGTCCTGCGGCAAGATACCCTCTCTTCCGTCTACCACGAAGATGATAACGTTAGCTTCTTCTATAGCTCTGACAATCTGTCTGCCTACAGCGTATAAGAGCGGTTCATCGTCGTTAGGGAAACCTCCGGTGTCGACAAGGTAAAAGGATTTGCCTGACCATTCGACTCGTGCATAAATTCGGTCTCTGGTCACACCAGGGATATCGTCCACTATCGCCAAGCGCTTTTGTACTATTCTGTTAAAGAGCGTAGATTTACCTACGTTTGCCCTTCCTATTATCGCAACTACGTCGCCATTTCTACCCATTTTGCTTCACCGCTTCAGTCTCTCCAGATTCTTATTTTAGGAAAGCCGATCTTGGATCGGGAAATGTGAAAAAAAGGTTTCAACGCTTCTCGTATGCCCTTCAAATCCTTGGCTTTTACCCACAAACGACCCTCGTCGGCTATTGGCTTATACACGGCAAATCCTGATTTGTCAAGAGAGGTATATGCATCGTCTATGATTCTCAAGGGGCCTGTTACCTCGACTAAAAGCTCGAAGGGCGGAAAACCGAGCTCGCGTCTTTCGTTGAGCTCTTCGTCCCAAAAGAGATGCCATCCGCGACGCAGTCCCCTTTGCCAGCCGCGGTAAGGCATCCTTGACTGCACTATCACATTTCTGTCGTTAGGATCTTTGCCCCTGCAGCGAGACTCCCATATCATGCTGAATGCCGTAAATCGCGCGTCATACTGCGGCCTCCTTGCCTCGGCGTCAGCGTCCACCCAGCCCACTACCCCTACAAAACAGTCGTCACAGAACGTCACCGATAGCCTTGAGCCGACTATTATCCCGCCATCTTTTAGGTCGTTAAGCACCATACCCCTTCGCCTCTTGCCGCTTTCTTCTTTGTACCATGTGTGTACAGGTATGGCAGGATCGACAAGGCTGCGGGCTATTTGATAAAGTGCCTCAATTCCCGGTCGCTTTCCCATTATGAGGTTTGACATACATGAAGGACATGCCGTGGGTATCTCATACCTTTTTCCACATATCGGACATACTACGATATCTCGAGTAAGCCTGCAGAGGCTCCCGCATCCGGGGCAAGTCATGGTCCAACCGCATTCCTCACATGATATCTCGCCGACATACCCCTTGCGATCCAATATCCAAAGAGCTATTTTACCGCGATTTACTGCGTCAAGCGACGAACTTAAAAGCGATGAACTGACAGGAATACCCCAGGCTACGCCGGGAAGCTCAAGACGGCTAGCCTTCCTAATGTTGACGAAATGAATTTGACCTTTGGGTTTTTCCTCAAGCTGCGGTTTCTTTAATAAATAGACCCTGGACGAAGGCATGCGTCCTCCAAATATCAGCGTAGCCCCCCAAGTTTGAGCCCTTTTTGCCGCAATATGGCGCAATGATATGTAAGGATATCTTACGAAGTTGTAGGAAGCGCTGGCTTCCTCTTCTATCAGGATAAAATCTATGGGAGCAAGGGGCGCAAAAAGCAAACCTTGAGATCCGACGATGACCGAGACCTCCCCGCGCCTTGTCTTTAACCAGGCATCAAAAGTCCTTTTGCCACCGCCTGAGGGCCACAGTAAGCCTTTTTTCTTAACGTGATCTGAAAGGAGATCCCAAAAAGATCTGGCTACGGCCTCTTCGGGGAAAAAAGCCAGGCCATAGCCAGCTTCTTCTATTATCTTTGCATATATCTCATATCTTTTTTCGTCGCTTGCCTCATAGAAGCACCTTTCCTGATAGAGGCCCTTTGAGGGTTTTTGCTTCGATAAATCTTGATAGTCAACGTTACAGCCTTTAGTTATCTGAGGCGGATACATAAGCCTTAATACCTCGGATTGGCTGCATAAATATTGGCGGGATATCCATTCGCTTAAACTCCACAGCTCTTCGTTAAGCGGAGGAACTTGATCGAGTACTTCTATGACCTCCTTGATCTCGTAGGAGGGCTTTTCATCCAGTTGTTCCTTAACGGCTAGTACAAATCCGACCCTCTTCCCGCCGCGTGGTCCCACAGGGACGACGACCCTGCAACCTGTCTCTACGATTTGAGGAGTGCTATAAGTCAAAGGGTGCCACCAAATGCCGGGCACCAATACATCTACATACATCTTTTAGGCCGGAAACTCCGACTCTACTACGTCCCACAGTCCCCAGGCCACTTCTTCCTTCGTTCCGGCAAGTTTAACCATTCGGCCGTTTTTGCATATCACGGTGACGGAGTTAGTGTCCGATTCAAAGCCGCCCTCCTTGGCGGTTATGTCATTTGCAACTATCATGTCCATGTTTTTCTTCTTTAATTTCGACGCAGCGTTTTCCACAAGTTCATGGGATTCGGCCGCAAAGCCGATGAGTATTTGATCGTTCCTCTTTCTTCTTCCAACCTCTGCGGCTATATCGGGATTCTCTTCAAGCGTGACTTGAAGGCTGCTTTTTCCTTCGCGTTTAACTTTTTCTTTAAAAACTGTGGCGAACCTATAGTCTCCCACAGCTGCCGATTTTACGATTATGTCGGCCTTTTCGCACTCGCTCATCACTGCCTTGTACATCTCTTCGGCGGTCGTGACATCTACGACCTTTACGCCGTAAGGTGGCTTTATACAAGTAGGTCCCTTGATCAAGGTCACCTCTGCGCCACGATACCATGCCGTCTTTGCGACGGCGTATCCCATTTTACCGGAACTGGGATTGCTGATGAACCTCACCGGGTCCATGAACTCCCTCGTGGGGCCGGCTGTAACCAAGATCTTCTTGCCTGCCAAGTCTTTCTTCGGCGACAGCGTATTCCAAAGCACTTCAAGTATTATGTCATTTTCGGGCAGCCTGCCCTTACCTTCGTATCCGCAGGCAAGCTCCCCCTCTTCGGGGGGGATGACGATGTAACCCATATCGCGTGCCATGCTCACGTGTCGCTGGGTGGCCAGATGTTCCCACATGTGCACGTTCATGGCAGGGAAAATTATTATCGGAGCTCTAGTAGCGAGCATGGTTGCACCAAGCAGCGTATCGGCTTCCCCAAAAGCTGCACGCCGCAATATATTGGCGGTGGCCGGGGCTACAAGAAATGCTTGCGCCCAATCGGCAAGCGATATATGAGGTATCTTCCAGCCCTGCTTGTCGCTTAAGAAATCCTCCTCAAGCCAGGTACGTTTACCGGTAAGAGTTGATAAAGTCAAAGGGGTAACGAAAGAGGTAGCTGCCTTGGTCATGATTACCTCCACTTCGTTGCCGCCTTTCCTTATCGCTCTTACTATCTCGGGGATCTTGTAGGCAGAGATGCCTCCCGATATACCTATGAGGATCCTTCGATTGGATTTCCACTCAAGCATGATCTTCGCCTTCAACTGACTTGCGCTTTTTTCGTTCTCATCACGAACTTGAGTTTTCCGTCCCTTACCTCTTCGATGGCCGTGACGATTGGCTTATCTTTGCCTCCGTCAAAAAGGCGCTTTGCGGTATCCTCGCTCAAAGCCCTTGCTCTTTTTGCAATCATCATGGCCAAAATGTATTTGTTCGGGATGTTGTACTTTCTCATTATTTGTGCAACATCTACATATATCATCTTTCTTTCTCTCCTTTCCTATAGCTCATTATGATATCGACCAACTCGTCAGTAGCTCGCTTGACATCATCATTTATTATGGCATGATCGTAAATGCCCACCAGTTTCATTTCAAACGCGGCATTGCTGAGCCGTATCTTTAGGGACTCTTCGCTTTCGGTTCCCCTGGACAACAACCTCTGCTTCAATGCCTCCTCCGAAGGGGGAAGGATGAATATCAGCACCGCTTCTGGAAAGGCCTTTTTTATGTTGATGGCTCCCTGCACGTCTATCTCCAAGATGACGTCTTTGCCTTCTTCCAGGTGTTTCAAGACATCATCTTTTGGAGTTCCGTAATAGTTGCCGTGCACGAAGGCCCACTCCAAAAAGTCCCCGCAACGTTGCTTTTCGGCGAATTCATCGGCACCTATGAAGTAGTAGTCCACGCCGTTTATTTCGCCTTCCCTCGGAGGCCTTGTCGTACAGGATACAGAATATATCAAATCCGGGAGCCGTTTGAAAAGCTCCCTTCTGATTGTCCCCTTCCCTGCCCCGCTGGGGCCTGATATGACAAACAAATGCCCTCTTTTTTTAGTAGTCATCGTCTGTTACCGTTCCCTCGAAGCGATTTGCTATGGTTTCCGGCTGTATAGCAGATAGTATCACATGATTGCTGTCGGTCAATATCACAGCTCTCGTCTTTCTGCCCTGTGTGGCATCGACCAATTGGCCCCTTTCCCTGGCTTCATCCTTAAGCCTTTTGACAGGAGATGAGTCTGGATGAATTATGGCTATTATCCTGCTTGCCACCACGACATTTCCAAACCCTATGTGGACCAACTTATTCATGGCTGATCATCTCATTCCACATTTTGGATCTGCTCGCGAATCTGCTCCAGCACACATTTACCCTCGACCACGTGCCAGCGAATCTGAGCATCCCCTGCCTTGGAGGCTATGGTGTTTATCTCGCGAAGCATCTCCTGCAGTAAGAAGTTCAGCTTTTTACCTTCTGAAGATGGAGAATTCAAGGTCTCCCTGAACTTAGCGATATGAGACTTGCTCCTTGCGATCTCTTCCTTAATGTCCCATTTATCCGCCATTACAGCTACCCCTTGAAGGTAAGTTGTATCACCGCTGTCTTGAGCATTGCCGGAGAGGAGCAAATCTATTTTGCGCCTAAAGTTTTCAAGTTCTTCGTCAAATGCCTCATTCCATTCTCTTTCTATGGATAGTATCAACCTCTCGTAATCATCTATTGCTTTTATGACAAATGAGGCTGTATGGTCGCCTTCCAGCTTTCTCATTTCGTTCCAATTAGATATGGCTTGCCTTAAGACCGACAGGACATCTTCTGCAATTTTGTCGCAGATGCTAACGATATGCGTCTCGGGTTGTTCAAGGACGCCTGGCAGATCGAGGAGCAGCTCAAGCTGTATCTCCTCCAATAGCTTGAGCCTGCCATGGATTGCCATCAGTTCGTCGAAATAACTTGCAAGTACATCTCCATTTATCTTTGCTATCTTCAAATCCGGAGCAAAGGATGCGTAAAGGTTTACGGTTACTTTACCCCTTTCGAAATGCTTTGTCAGTTCTTCCCTGATTAGATTTTCCAGCATGGACAGTTCTTTGGGGCAACGTACGATGACATCCTTATACCTGGAGTTCACGCTGTACATGTCGATACAAATGGTGCCCCAGTCGAACGATTCGTTGGCGGTGCCATGTCCTGTCATGCTTATTAGCAACGGCGTTCCCTCCAATACTAGTTTAATGCGCTCGCAAGCGACGAGCTGAAATCCTTTTGTTGTAACGCCTCTTCGACTCTTTTAAGTAATAAAGGCATGTTGATCCTTTTTAATGCGCTTATGGGTATGATCTCGCATCCCGAATGCATGGCCAGTCTTTCAAGGATAACCTCCAGCTTTTGCTTATCCAACATGTCTATCTTGTTGACCACAATTAGCCTTGGAATGGAGGCAGCACCTATTTGGTTTAACGTCTCTTCAACCACCCTTAGGGACTCCACCGGGTCCTTGTCCAGCGGATCGATCACGATCAAAAGCAGCGTAGCCTCGTTGACCTCTTCCAATGTAGCGCGAAACGCTGCAACAAGCTCTATCGGAAGCTTCCTGATGAATCCTACCGTATCGGCAAAAAGGACAAACTTGCCGCTCGGTAAACTCACCTTCCTAATCTTAGGATCAAGCGTAGCAAAGAGCTTGTCGGCACAATAGATATCCTCATCATGACTCAAGGCCCTAAGCAAGGTCGATTTTCCGCTGTTCGTGTACCCCACGATGGCTACTGTTGGGGTTTCTGTTTTCTTGCGCCGCTTTCTCAAGTTGAGACGTCTTTTACGCACTTGCTCAAGTTTATGCTGTAACGCTACTACTTTTCTCTCAAGCTTCCTTCTATGCCTTTCGAACTCAGTCTCTCCGGGGCCTCTGGTGCCTATGCCACCGCCCGTCTGAGACATTTGCCGTCCAAGTCCTTTTAGCAGCGGGATTTCATATTTGCATAAGGCCAATTCCACCTGTAATTTAGCCTCCGCAGAGTGGGCTCTGGCCTCGAATATCTTCATTATGACAAAAGACCTGTCCCATACCTCTGCCTTAAGAATGGAACGAATATTGTGAAGCTGTGTTGGCTGCAGCGAATCGTTACATACGGCTAAAGTAGCCCCCAAATTTTCCATCAGGTATTTTACTTCATACAGCTTGCCCTTGCCTATGAAAGTGGCCGGATCCGGGGAAGTTCGCCTTTGATCCACCCTTCCTACGACCTTTATATCCAGGTTGGAAAGAAGCAATGTCAGCTCTTCTGCTAATAAGTCGATATCTTCGTCCGTACCCTGCCTTTCAAGGCAAATTAGAATGGCCTTTTTTTCTTCGTTAACCAAGCTCTAGCATCATCTCCTCAAACTCCTTTTCCAGTCGGTCTAATATGTAATATCGTTTCTGTTTATCCTTCATATTTTCCGGCAAATCCAACGGGTCTATCAGCGTCCCAAAGATAACCTCTATTTTCTTGGGCTTGGGAAAAGTACAACCTCGCGGCATCGCCGCAAAGGTGCCCTTGATGTACACCGGAAGCACCGGTGCCTTTGAATGAAGCGCGAGCATGGCTACACCGCCTTCCAAGGGTTGCAGCTTCCCGTCAAAGGACCTGCTTCCCTCGGGAAATATTAAGACATCTTCCCCAATTGTTAAAATATCAAGCAAAGTCCTTAACACTACGCCGGCTCTGACTTCGTCCTCCCTGGAGACAGGGATGGCCCCTAAATGCCTTATGATGCAGCTTAAAACAGGTACTTTGAACAGCTCTTCCTTTGCCAGATATGTTAATCTCCTCGGGTAAGCCACTCCGACCACCACGGGATCAAGATTGCTGTTATGGTTAGAAGCGACGATCACGGCACGACCATCAGGCAGAATAGGTGTATTTTTTATGGACAATCTGTTGTAAAGCGTCAGCAGACACCGACAAAACCATTTTGAAAAAGCGTAAAAGATTATATTTTGCTTAAACGTCACAGCGCTTCACCTGTAGGACCTTATCATTGACGAGCTTTATTACCTTCTCGACTACCTCTTCAAGCGTCATCTCGCTTGTGTCCAATATTATGGCGTCTTCTGCAGGCATGAGCGGAGACAGCTTTCTGTTTGCATCTTTTTCATCTCTTTGGACAATTTGGTAATATACGTCGTCGAAGGATATGTCCACCCCGCGCTCCATCAATTCCTTCCATCGTCTTATCGCCCTGGTCCTGGCGTCAGCCTTAAGAAATATCTTTAAATTGGCGTCAGGGAATACGACAGTACCCATATCCCTTCCTTCAGCTATTATGTCTCGATCGTCTTGAAGATCTCTTTGAAGGGAAAGCAAATGCTTTCTCACCATAGGCAAGGCAGCGTAAGACGAGACCACCTTGTCCACTTGTGGAGAGCGTATGGCCATGGTGACGTCATTTCCGTTTACATAAATCCGTTGCAGGTCCTTGATTTGGATATCCATGTCCTTAAGGCTTTCTTCGATTCGCGTGTCATCGTCGGGGGATATGCCCTTTTGCAGCAGATAAAGTGCAACTGCCCTGTAAATGGCCCCCGAGTCCAAATAGGCGAAGCCAAGCCTTTGAGCGACCATTTTTGCCACGCTGCTTTTGCCTGAACCGGCAGGTCCATCTATGGTAATTATGATATGTCTTTTCATACGATCTCCTCTGATCTTATTTCTTCGTCCAGCTGGTATAATATATTCACAGTTTCGGATAGCAACAGCTCGACTTTGTCTTTCATGTTCAGCCGTTCTAACGCCTTTTCCGAGATATAGTGCTGTAGGCCGTCTGCGCCAAGCCCAAATCCAAGCATCAGGCAAATTGCGTTAGCTACATGGACTACGTCGACTATGGTGCTGTAATTCATCTTTCCTTCCGGGAGATCTTCCGGCATGTGATGATAGCGGGCAGCCAGGGAATAAACCTCAGGCAACGCCCACTGATCTATGATCATCGCTCCTATCTCGGCGTGGTCGAACCCCAAAACTTCCCTTTCAGCCTCAGTGAAAGGGATTGTCTTTTCTTCTACCATTTTGCTTATGATAGAATAGCCGTAACGCACATATTCGTTGAGCACTATCTTTCCTATGTCGTGCAGTAAGCCTGCAAGGTAAGCTTCTTCCAAATCAACGCCGTTTAGCTTGCTGCCTATGAAGCGCGAAACATAGGCAACGCCCAGAGAGTGACGCCACAATTCCCCTCTGTCGAGGGCATAACCCTTTTGCGATTCGGCCATAAAGGGATATATGCTCGCAGCCAGCACGATGCTTCTAAGTGTTTTGAAACCCAAAATGGCTACGGCCTCGGTAACGCTGGTAATGGTCCTGGGAATGCCATAGTAAGCTGAATTTGCGAGTCGCAAGACACGCACCACCAAGCCCTGATCCTTCGAAAGAGAACTGGCAACGTCAGAAGCACTGCTTTTCTCGTCATCGAGCTTTTTTAGCGTCAAGAGGACGAACTGAGGCAGGGATGGTACGTTCTGTACTTTCTTTAATATGCGCTTTTTAATTATTTCTTTTGGACTTTCATCTTTTGCCATGACCTGCCCCCTGTGCTTTAGGATTTGATTAGATAACACCGCCGCTGCAAATCATTCGCAACAGCTCTTCTTTAGAAAACGTCAAGAAAGCACCTACTTTTAATGATGCAAGCTTGAGATTTCCTATTTTTGTCCTTTTCAACTCAACTACCTTGTATCCCAACGTCTCGGCCATTCGTCGGATTTCCCGCTTCAGGCCTTCGTAAATCTCTACTTCACAGCGCCTTTCGTCAATGACCTTAACGCTTTTTGGCGTTACAATCTTATCATCAAGCCGAATCCCTTTTCGCCACTCGGCCAAGTCATTGACGGAAATGGGTTTATTTAACATGACTTCATAGGTCTTGGCTATGTTGTTCCTCGGATGTATAAGATCGTTTGCAAAGTCGCCGTCGTTGGTAAGGATAAGTAATCCGCTGCTGTTTTTATCTAGCCTGCCAACCGGAAATGGATGATGCTCCCTTATTTTTTTCGGAAGCAAATCCAAAACTGTCTTATATCTGGCATCAGTCACGGCACATACACAGCCGCAAGGTTTGTTCATCACCACATAAATGTGCTTTAGCGGAACGATTGGCCGTTCGTCAACTTCCACTGCTGAACGATCGTTTACCACTATCCACGGTCCCGGAGCAATTTTGCCGTCCACTTTAACCCTTCCATTGGCGATCAGTTGCTCGACCTTTCTCCTGGAGCCCAGGCCGCACATGGCCAAGTATTTATTCAATCTAATAGTATTATTGCTATTTTCAGTATGTTCATTTTTTAGATCACAGTCAAGAGATATTTCCCTCATTCCTCAATTCCTCTTCAGTGGGTAGTTCGCTTAGTGAATTGAGGCCGAAGGCCTCCAAAAACTCCTGTGTAGTCCTGTAAAGTAAAGGCGATCCCGTTCCCTTCTTCCTGCCGGCAACTCTGATCAGCCCGGATGAAAGCAAAGTTTCCAATACTTTATCGCTCCTTACGCCCCTTAACTCCTCGATCTCGGCCCTTGTTATCGGTTGTTTGTAAGCTATTATAGCAAGAGTTTCCATCGCAGCCTTGCTTAGTCGCAATCTATATCCGTATGAGCTGTTATAACTTTCAATTACGTCGCTTAAATCGCTTGCTGTGGCCATTTGCCAACCTCCAGCGACGTTTATGAGAGTAAAGCCGTGCTGCGAGTCGTAATGTACCTTGATCTGGCGTAGCACTTCTTCCACGACTTCTTCGCTGACCGAAAGCGTTGAAGAAAGCTCTGTGATCTTCACTGGTTCCGTAGATACAAATAAGATAGCCTCAATTTTCCTTGCTATTTCTCCCGTTTCACGGCTTGAGTCCGACATATATATCTCCAAATTGCTGTCTTTGTTTTAGATAAATGATACCAAGTCGTGCAAGTTCTAGCAACGCTATTATCGTACTAACTACGAAGCTTTTGCCTGTTTTGTCGCTGAGCAGCTCAAGCAGCGTCACTTCTTTATGATTTAGCAGGGAATTTTTAATATCCTCCATACGAGCCTCTATAGTCTCCTCGGGGTTATCCTCTGTCATCAGGTCGATTATGTCTTGCTGCAGCGATTGGTTTTTCGCAGACGCATTGCCAATGAGGCTCCACCAAAGGGATGCTAGAAAATAAAGATCGCCCACTTCATAAAAAGGCCGCAGTTCTCCCGTTTGCCTTGTGTAGTGCTTCGATCTTCTGTAATGCAAGACCTCCAGGAAGATGGCTGCGACCTTATATGGGTATAAAGCCTCCATGGTGGAGGCATCATTCTTGTCTGAAATTGCATCTTGCTCGCCCTCATCTTCCTCTATTCCTTGAGGAAAAAGAGCGCGTACCTTGGATAATACCAACGCTGCAGCTGTAGCAAGAAATTCAGCTACATCGCCAAGCGACATCTTATCGGAGCGCAAAAGATAATCTGCATAAACTTTGACGATCTCGCTCACGCTTACATGGGAAGCGTCTATCTTTCTGCTTTCTAACAAATTTATGAGAGTGGTCAGGGTGTCGTAGAAATTATCATGATCTATCTCGACGGTCACACAACTCTCCCTCTTAGCAGACGTCATTTATTCATAATAATATAAAGCCTACTGCACTTTTTACCTCATCCATGGTCTTTGAAGCTACTTCTGAAGCCTTCTTTGCGCCTTCACGCAAGATGTCCATCATCTCCAGGCCATGAGATTCAAAGTAGCGCCTTCTTTCCTGGATAGGTTCAAGCTTAACCTTTATCCAATCCATCAAGACCCTTTTGCAATCTATGCAGCCGATGCCGGCTGTCCTGCACCCATGGGCAAGCTCTGCCTTTTTGTCTTCATCTAATGTAAACACTTTGTGCAATGCCCATACGGGACATTTTTCAGGTTCTCCGGGATCAGTCCTTTTCATTCGTGCCGGATCGGTCATCATGGTGCGGACCTTCTCCCACATATCGTTTAAATCTTCTGATATAAATAAGGCATTATTGTAGGATTTGCTCATTTTTCTTCCGTCGATGCCGGGAACCCTCGGAGTAGGCGTTAGCAGTATTTCCGGCTCGGGGAAAACTTCCTTAAAGACACTGTTGAAACGACGGGCCAGCTCTTTGGCTATTTCAAGGTGAATTGACTGGTCTTCTCCTACCGGAACTTTTGTTGCCTTGTACAGCAATATATCAGCAGCCATTAAGACAGGATACCCCAAAAATCCGTAGGTCTGAAGGTCCTTGTCGGCCATGTTTTCCAGTTGTTCCTTATATATAGGGTTTCTCTCCAACCTGCCAAGAGGGGCTATCATGGACAACGCAAGGTGAAGTTCTGCATGCCCGCTAACGTGCGACTGTTGAAAGATGACCGCCTTGTTTGGGTCCAGGCCAACTGCAAGCCAGTCCAACAAGATCTCCCTGCAATAATCCTTTATTGCGGTGCTGTTCATATATTCCGACATTAAGGCGTGCCAATCGACAATACAATAATAGCATTCAAACTTGTCTTGAAGCTCGAGCCAATTGCTCAAAGCACCGGCTAAATGCCCAAGGTGTAATTTGCCAGTAGGTCGCATACCGCTGAACACGCACTCTTTCATCATATCACCCCACCATTTAAATAAACTAAAATGACATAACCTCAGAGACGTATGGCTTAATATCGGTCAAATCATGCACTTGAATCGCAAGGGAACGCTGCAGGTCCTTTATAAATTTGAACAAACCGCTTCGCTCCATTTCGCCATGATCGACGATTGCAATTGTCAAATACCGTTGTGCCTCGATTATCTGATGATATTTCATATCAGCCGTTATGAATATATCGGCACCAAAATTTGAGGCATCTTTCCACAATTCGCCGCCCGAGCCTCCGCATAGAGCTATCCTCTTAAAGGTAGTCCTGCTTCCGTAAAATCTCACCCACGATACGTTCCACTTCTCGTTTAAGAGCTTGGCTAACTGTTGGCGGGAAATTTCATCTTCAAGGCATCCCACAGCCCCTAGACCGAAAGCTCCATCCTGACCCTCATGTAAAGGCTTAAAGTCAAGCAAGTTTATTAACTGAGCCAATGTAACATTTATGCCATTATATGACACATCAAGGTTTGTATGAGCTGCAATCAAATTTATATCGTGACGTGCTGCTGCACAAAGGAGGGATGCCGTGTAATCCGTAACGTCCCAACGCTTCATAGGAGAAATGACCGGCGGATGATGAGTGATTATGGTGTTGATGTTCATATTGCAAGCTTTATCGATGACTTCGATGGCAAGATCTAAGGTCACAGCGATGCCCTTGACGTTGGAACTGGGATCTCCCAATATGAGTCCTGAATTATCCCACTCTTCCTGCAGCTTAAAAGGAGCCATTTTATCTACCATGTTCAGGATATCATTTATCGTACAGGGCATGGCGAACATCTCCTTAAACTGGCTGTAACTAACAGAAAAAGCCACCTGAAAGGTGGCTTTGGTTAGCTAACTGGTGGGCCCACCTGGACTCGAACCAGGAACCTTCCGGTTATGAGCCGGTGGCTCTGACCTGTTGAGCTATGGGCCCGACCCCTTAAGCATTTATGATTATAACTGTGAGTTCCCCTTAGGGCAAGTGGTAGTACGAATTTTATAAAGAGAAAAGATGATTACTTCTCAACCGTGATGCAGCTTACAGGACAGCTCTCCGCTGCTTCCACGGCGCAATCCGCCCCACTGGGCTTAATTACTTTGGCCTTGCCTATCTCTTCGTCCAAATCAAATACCTCCGGACATACCTGTGAGCAGACTCCACATCCTATACATAATTCCTGATCTAATTGTACTTTCATGAAATTTCACCCCCTTCGCGTCATACTATATCAGCAATTTTGTTACAGTCAAATGGATTCTGTCATAACACCCGTACGCGAGGCCCGTGTTCATCCTTTTCTAGAACCAGAAGAGCCTTGTATCCCGAGATGGCCTTCTGCTCAGGCAGAGCTGATGTGATGAATACGCCCTTTCCCACTACAGTGGCCTCGAACTCACGAGCCATCATGGTCATTCCTGCAATGGTGCTGCCTCCGCGCATGAAGTCGTCGATGATAAGCACCTTGGCGCCTTTTTTTAGGTTTCTTGTTCCCATATACATTGCCCTTACTTCGCCGGTCCCTGAGGGATAATGAAGCGCAACGGCTGGACCATCGCTCGGTCTGTTTCGAAATCTACACACCGCCAAGGGAAGCCCCAGGGCTTGTGCCACAAATATTGCTATTGGGATGCCTTTTACCTCCGAAGTCATTACCACCTCGGCTTCGCAATCGACGAACATGGATGCCAAAGCCCACCCCAGCCACTGAGTATAGTGTGGATCGAAAATAATGTCGCTGTAGTAAATGAGCCCTCCCGGGAGAAACCTTTCTTCTTTTGAAAGTTCACTCGCAACGCCTTCGAGAAAACGCCTTTTGTCCGATTCATTAAAGGCTGGTACCAGGTAAGCCCCACCGCCTCTACCTCTATCGATTACAATATTGCATCGACCTTCATCTCTCATGGCGTTCGAGATGATCTCTATATCGTCACTTATGACGGTCTTTGAGACCTCGAAGCTTTTTGCAATATCGCTTAGTGAAAACAGCATGAAGGGATTTTTGGCCAGTCTCCACATGATCCTGGCAATGCGCTCCGGTCTTGGAATCTTCACATTAAATCACTCCAACACGAATATTTTGCTGATCCCATCCAGCTTAAGGCTTACAACTTCTTGAGCTTTGATGGCTTCATGCCTATCGGTAAATAGGCAAAATGACGAAGAACCGCTCCCGCTGATGCCCCAGGCCAAGCTGCCCTCAAATGCATCGCACAGATCGAAGAATTTGTCGTAAAAGTCGCTTTCCTTTCTCAATACTGGCATAAAGTCGTTGGGAAGGAGCCCTACTCTTTCCTTCCTTTCAAGGTTGCTGTATAGATTTAATGCTTCATAGATAGCAAATGAGACGGGAACGATGCTGACTTCTCCATTTCTTCTGCTCTCGTCGAGCTTTCTGTAAGCCTCTGCCGTCGAGATGCTTTTATCTGGGATGGTCAGGAGGACAAACATTCCCGTAAGGGAATCGAGGGGCTTGAGCCTCTCTCCTACCCCTGTCGCCAATGCTGTCTTTGCCTTTGACAGAAAAAATGGGATATCAGCCCCAAGTGATGCAAGTTCATGAGGATCAAGCTTAACGTCATAGACTGTGGACGCCCATTCCAGTATGGCTGCAGCATTACCGCTACCTGCACCTATCCCGCTTCCTACGGGCAATATTTTCCATATGTCGCACTCGACGGGAGGCAGCTTTACGCCCTTGCTTCTCAAGAAATCGATGGCCCTAGTTATCGTGTTGGTCCCCGAAATGGGAATGTTGTGGCTGGTAACGGCGTCTTCTTTGGTGAAGTTATCGAACTTTTTAATGCTCAGCCATTCAATGGGGCCAACTTTGTGAAATAACGTTGCGATTTCATGATAACCGTCCTGTCGTGCAACAAACACCCTTAAAGCTAGGTTTATCTTTATATAGCTGGGAATATATATCAATGATATCTATCCTCCCATCATACTTCTTATTTCGTCTTCTGCCGGAATATTAGACCGTTGGTCACCACGGATGTTGGTCGATCTATGTTATCGTTGCACTTGTAGAGAATATTGTAAAGGGATAAGATAAAATAAAAAATCTCGGATGTGATGGTTATGCTGATAGTGAATAAAGTTTTGAACAACAATGCATTGATAGCCAAGCATCCAGTTTACAATGAAGTTGTATTATTAGGCAAGGGTATAGGATTTAACAAAATCGCAGGTGATCAGATAACCGAAGCTGAAATTGAAAAGGTCTTTGTCCTTAAAAATCCAGAAGAACAAAGGCAATATGTCGAGTTAATGCATCAAGTCGGCGAAGAATTCGCTGCCCTTATGAATGAAGCGATCGCTTACATTGAAAGCATGCTAGATGCCCCTTTAAATGAACACATACACGTTAGCCTTACGGATCATTTATACTTTGCGTTAAAGCGAATTGGCGAAGGTGTGGAAATACGAAATCCTTTTAGATTGGAAACGGAGCTCGCATACCCACTTGAATATAAAGTAGCTTTGAAACTTGCAGAATGGCTTCAAAAGAAGCTTAATGTAGTCATCCCGGAAGACGAGGTTGGCTTTATAGCTCTTCACATTCATTGTGCGCTCTCTAATGCTCATATAGCGAATGTTGCAAAAAGGACCCAGCTGATCTCTCAATTGGTATCCATTATTGAAAACGCCTTCAAGATGACGTTAGACAAGAGCGACATAAACTATTTTAGGTTTATACGTCACCTACATTTCGCAATAGACAGAATAGAATCAGGTAAATACGTTGAAAATGTCAGCTTTTTAAACGATGTGTTGCAGAAGGAATGTCCATTAAGCTATGCTGTAGCCTGGAAGCTAATGAAATGCATGCAAAATAAGCTGAAAAAGGCAGTTCCTGAAGCTGAAGCTGTATACTTGACTTTACATTTACAGAGATTGTATAATACAATTCAAGCGGTTGAGTGCATGTAATTAAAAATTTGTAAAAACTAAATTATTAATAGGCGTGCTTCTTTTGCGTGTAACTGTGTGATAACAGGCATGAGCAAAAGAGTATGCAACATATAATTGTTGCTTCTCTTTTGCTCATGCCTTTTTTGTTATATATCACTATAGTGAATAGGAGGGTGTGCATAGTGTTTAAAAAATCCTTCGGTCTATTGCAAAGGATAGGACAATCGTTGATGTTGCCAGTAGCTATTTTGCCCGCTGCCGGCTTGTTGCTTGCCATAGGGACGAGCATGAAAAATCCAGACGTCATATCTCTATTGCCCATCTTTCAGCATGGCTTCTTCGTCAACCTGGCGTCAATTATGGAATCTGCCGGCGGGATCGTATTCGATAACCTGCCTCTAATATTTGCTCTTGGAGTTTCGGTGGGGTTATCCGGTGGTGCTGGCGTCGCGGCCCTTGCAGCTTTAGTGGGCTACCTTGTAATGAACGTTACCATGAGTGTAATGGGCAGCTTGTCGCTGGAGATGATCTTGTCGCAAAACAACCCTGCATACGCCCTGGTGTTAGGCATCCCAACGCTTCAAACGGGAGTATTTGGCGGAATAATAATAGGTGCTTTGGCAGCATGGTGTTATAACAAATATTACACAATAGAATTGCCGCCGTTTCTAGGTTTTTTTGCCGGTAAACGATTTGTCCCGATAGTAACGGCCTTTAGTTCCTTCTTCGTTGGAATAGCTATGTATTTCCTTTGGCCATACGTACAATCCGGCATGAACGCTTTATCTCAATATTTAACAGGATCTGCTTATCCTGTAGCTGTGTTTTTCTTCGGATTCGTCAAACGCTTGTTGATACCTTTCGGCCTTCATCATATTTGGCATGCGCCTTTTTGGTTTGAGTTCGGTCAATATAAGACCTTATCGGGAAACATAGTTCATGGAGACATGAATATCTTTTTTGCGCAACTACGAGATGGGGTCAAGCTGACCGCCGGGCACTTCATGGCTGGAGAGTTTCCTGTTATGATGTTTGGGCTACCTGCTGCTGCTTTTGCAATGTATCGTCTGGCAAAGCCGGAAAACAAAAAACAAATTGGCGGCCTTCTTGCATCTGCGGCCTTAACTTCATTTCTGACCGGCATTACAGAACCAATAGAGTTTACTTTCTTGTTCCTGTCGCCGCTGTTGTATTTCCTTCATGCCTTTCTTGACGGTCTATCTTTTGTGATACTTTATTTACTGGATATAAACATCGGATATACTTTCTCAGGCGGTGCCATCGACTTTTTCCTCTTCGGTGTGGTTCCCGGACGAGAGCCGTGGTGGTTGGTGATCGCTGTTGGAGCAGTTTTTGCGGGTATTTATTACAGCCTTTTTAGCTATATTATTCAAAAGTTCGACCTTCCTACTCCCGGAAGAGAGAAGGTTGAGCTTCTATCCAATGGAACTGCTGTTGTTTTTGTGAGGGAAAAATCATCTGTGCCTTTGGCTTATGAAGTATTAAACGCTTTGGGGGGACAGGAAAATATAACGAAATTAGATGCCTGTATTACCCGCTTGAGAGTTTCGGTACGAGATGTGTCGAAGGTAGACAAAGAAAAACTGAAGATGCTCGGTGCATCAGGCGTTATGCAGATAGAAAATAACCTTCAAGTTGTCTTTGGCACCAGATCGGAAGCCATCAAAGAACAAATAATCGAAATAATGCGAGGAATACAGCCGGAAAGTACTGAAATACAGGAAACACAGCTTGGCGAAAAATGCTATTCCGGTGAAGGCGCCTCTATAGCAATGCCCATGACCGGGACTTTAATTCCAATATCCAAGGTACCGGACGATACGTTCGCCAACAAGATCATGGGAGACGGCTTTGCCATACTGCCCAAAGATGGTACTGTCGTGGCACCAGCAGATGGTAGAATTGTAGTGCTGTTTCCCACAAAACACGCGATAGGCATGATCACAGATGACAGACTTGAAATATTGATTCATGTGGGCATTGATACGGTTAAACTTCAAGGAAAGGGCTTTGAGGCCTTTGTTAACCAAGGAGATCGTGTTAAGGAGGGCCAGCTGTTGCTTCGAGCGGATCTGGATTATATATCGAGAAATGCTCCCTCTATCATATCTCCTGTAGTCTTTACTAATTTGTCGTCTGATGAAAAAGTTGAGATCTTGAGGGAAGGAGATGTATCTTTAGGGGAAAAGGGTTATGTGCGGGTCGTGAAAAATCAAACAGTATCCGTTTAATTTAAGCATAGTTATTAAAATCAAGAGACCCCTTTATAAGTAAGGGGTCTCTTGTACATGCCTTTATAGTTTACGCTAAAAGCCAAGTCATGGCCACGCAACACTACGTTTAACGAATTGGATTAGAAAGCGATCCTTTCTTTAGATGACAGTAATTCCATCTCTACATCGTGGGTCAACAGGTCAGTATAACGAAACGACACCGTGCTATTTTGAGACTTAACATATAGCGTAAATATGTTTGGATAGGTCTCCATAATTATGCCTTCATGTTCTTCGGTCTTTCGTCTTCCTTTTGGCTGTCGGTATTTAACGCGAGCTCCGATGTGGGAAGCTAATTTTTCGCGTATGCAAACCAACTTCTCGCTCACCGGACATCACTCCTAGTTTAATATTTGTATATATTTTACTATATATTTCTATAAAAAGCAAGCAAAACATAAACACTCATGCTAATTAATTAAATTTAGCGTATTATTAAAAACGCGGCCTCTCGACAAAAACGGTCAAGGGCCGCATCGATATGATGTTCATGTCTTTGCCAACTTGTTATCGTCTTTCGTATTTACCCATCAGCTCTCCATAGGCAAGAATATGACCCTTCATGGCTTTTTCCACAGCCGACCTATAAGCTCCGCTTTTTAGCTTCAATGACTGAACATCTAAAGCGTAAACCTTAAAATAATATCTGTGTGCCCCGTGCCCTCTTGGCGGACACGGTCCACCATACCCAAGTCGTCCAAAGTCATTTACGCCAGGAATGCCAGGTTCTTCTCCCTCGGCTACCCCCTCTTTTGTTGGGCTGATGTCGAAGAAAACAGCGTGCGTAAATGTCCCGCTTGGTGCGTCGGGATCGTCTACGATTAAGACTATGCTTTGTGTTTCTTCAGGTATTCCTTGCCAACTGAGAGGCGGCATAAGGTCTCTCCCATCACATGTATATTTCGACGGAATGAAATCGCCATCCTTAAAGGCCGACGAAGTGACCTTTATTTGCAATTGCAACACCTCCGAGCTCGCATTCATAGTGAACCCCAGCATTAAACTAAACAAAAACAACAATATTATACAACGAATTAAACTTGCCGTGCTCATCTTCTTTTTCATTTTTCTTCTGTCCCCGATTCATCTTTTGTATTTTTGACAGAAGCTTTCTTGTCTAAAGCGCTTCCACCAAGATAGGCTGCCTTTACCCTCTCGTCATTGGCAAGTTCATGGGCCGGGCCCTCGATGCTGATCCTACCGGTCTCCAGGATGTAGGCGTAATCCGCCTCGGCCAACGCCTTTTTTGCGTTTTGTTCTACCAATAATATGGATACGCCCCTCTCTTCGTGAATCTTTTTTATGGCACCGAAGATCTCCTTGACCAGTATGGGAGCCAATCCCAAGGAGGGTTCGTCCAACAAAAGCAATGTGGGTTTCGATATCAGGCCTCTTCCTATAGCCAACATCTGCTGTTCTCCCCCCGAAAGGGTGCCGGCAAGTTGGTTTTTCCTCTCGGAAAGCACGGGGAACAGCTCAAAGATCCACTTTTTTTCCGCCTCGATCTCATCCTGAGAGAGCCTTTTTCTGCTGCCATAGGCGCCCAAGTTTAAATTTTCCTCCACGGTAAGGGTCGGGAATACCCTCCTTCCCTCGGGTACGTGGGAAATTCCGAGGAAAGCTAGGTCATATGACGGTATTAAGCTTAAATCTTTATCTCGATAATATATCTTGCCGCTTTTTAGAGGTACAATCTTGGAAATTGACTTGAGCATAGTTGACTTTCCGGCCCCGTTTGCACCTAGAACGGCTACCGTTTGGCCTTCGTGAATCCTGATAGATACGCCTTTCAATGCTTGTACGGCTCCGTAAGTCACAACAATGTCTTCCACGATCAATAAGTCGGACATCGCTATTCCTCCCTGCCCAAGTATGCTTCTATGACCCTTGGGTGATTGTAGATGTCGCTTGGCTTTCCCTCGGCTATCTTCATGCCCATGTCCATGGCAACTACCCAATGAGAAATGCCCATGACGAGGTTCATATCGTGCTCGATTAGTAAGATGGATATATCCAGCTCATCCAATATATTTTCCAAAAATATCATCAGATCTTCGGTTTCCTTGTCGTTTAAGCCGGAAGACGGTTCGTCCAATATCAGCAATCTTGGCATGGAAGACAACGCCCTTGCAAGTTCCAACATCTTTTGCTTGCCATAAGGTAAGTTTTTGGCAAGTTCGTTTCCCATATCGCCAAGCCCAACCTTTGCGAGCCAATATTCTGCAGTATCGAATGCCCATTTTTCTTCTGTCCTTTGGGTATCGGTCCTTAAGATCGAGGACACTACGTAAGATTTCATCTTACAATGAAGCCCGGCCATCACGTTTTCGATGCACGTTAGGTTCGGAAAAAGCCTTATATTTTGAAAAGTTCTCGCTATCCCCATGCTGGCAATCTGGTGTGGCTTTAATCCGGTGATATCTTTGCCTTCAAAGTAGACCTTGCCTGACACGGGCTTGTAAATCCCGGTTACCACATTGAAGACCGTAGTCTTACCGGCTCCGTTGGGGCCTATAATGCTCGTAATCTTGCCATGACCGACTACTAAATCCAGATCCCTTACGGCGATTAGCCCTCCAAAGGTCATCGTCAATTTGTCGGTGATAAGGATGTGCTTTTCAAATACGCTCGGATCTTTGCTTGCGGGTACATTAGTTGTTGCTATCGGATCGATAGCCTTGAGGATTTTGACCCCGTCTTTGGCGTTATTAACTTCGTCAGCCTGCAGCGCCATGATTTCTCTCTTTCTTGGCCAGATTCCTCCCGGGCGAAATATCATGGTTATGACCAAAGCTCCTCCAAAAAACAGCATTCTATAGTTTGCTACGACCCTGAATATTTCCGGAAATATCGTTATGATGCCTGCCCCTAAGACCGAGCCAGGGATAGAGCCCAATCCGCCCAACATAACTATGCAGAAAAGCAATGACGATTCTAGGAAAGTAAACGTATCGGGTGAGACTATCATCAACTTACTAGCATAGATATTTCCCGCAACCCCGGCCAGTGCGGCACCTAATACGAAGGCCAATAACTTGAAGTGTCTAACGTCGATTCCGCTCATCTCTGCTGCTATTTCATCTTCGCGGAGGTAGTTCCAGGCCCTGCCAATGCGTGAACGTTGTAATCTTATTAAACAAATTATGAAGACGGCCAATATGCCCCAGACATAGAAGTAAAACTTGATTGAGGTGTCGATAGCAAACAACCCAAAAGATGGCCTCATGATGCCTGTTATGCCATTTGGTCCACCTGTTAGTTTAAAGGGATTGTTTATCAAAGCTAACCTGACAATCTCCCCGATGCCTATTGTGACGACGCATAAATAATCCCCTCTGAGATGTATGATGGGAGAAGTGACTATGTAGGCAAAAAGACCGGCAGCTAAGGCGCTGACGGGCAACAACCAGATAATAGGGATACCGAAAGAAGTATTTAAGATGGCCGTAATGTAAGCTCCAATTGCATAAAAGGCTGCATGTCCCAGATCAAACAGTCCCGTTTCGCCCAACACTATGTTTAAGCTTAAACCCAGCAGCGCATATACTCCAAAGAAAAAAGCTACATCTATCCAGTAGAAGTTAGAGAAAAAGGGATAAACACAAAAAAATACAATCACCAGTAATAGCGGTAAATTAAGCTTTTTCCTTTTATTCATAGGCTTACACCTTTTCTGCGATCTTTTCGCCGATAAGCCCGGTCGGCCTAAAGATCAAGATGATGATCAAAATTAAGAATGTGAAGACGTCTTTCCATGCGCTGGATATATAAGCTGCTCCCAACATCTCGATCAGGCCCAAAAGCAGTCCCCCAAGCATGGCAGCCGGAATGTTTCCTATTCCCCCGAGTATGGTTGCCGTAAAGGCCTTGAGCCCATAATTCCACCCCATGACGAACGAAATTTGGCGATAGTACATCCCGTTCATTACGCCAGCCATGCCGCCTAATGCCGGTCCCAAGAAGAATATGAACAACGTAATTTTGCCAACGTCTATGCCTAGGATCGTTGCCATCTCTCTGTCCAATGCCGTCGCCCTTATCGCAGCGCCGAATGTGGTCTTTTGGACGATATAATATAAGATCAACATTAGCATAAAAGATAAGATTAATATAAAAAGCTGCATTGCTGTGATATTAAATAAACCTAAGGATATAGTGTGTACAGGAACCACTGAAGCAGGATAGGCCTGATAGCGAGGCCCCCATATGGCCATGATTAAATTTTCTATGAATATGGATGCACCTAAAGCAGATACCACCAGAGGAAGCCTACCCGATTTCTGTACCGGACGATATGCTATCCTCTCCATCAAGACTCCGACACATCCTACAGCAAAGAACGAAAAAAGGAGGGCCGCAGCCATTCCTCCCCATAGACCAAACCTTTGGCTTATGGCCCCCGCACTCCACACTAAAAGGGTGTACCCCATGTAACTTCCTAAGGCGAATAAGTCTCCATGTGCAAAGTTGATCAACTTCATGACGCCGTAGACCATAGAATAACCTAAAGCTATGAGCGCATAAAAAGAACCGATAGTCAAGCCGTTTAGGAGCTGTTCTAACAGTATCGCCAAGGCAAACCCCTCTTTCTATCTTTTTATGGCTTGTAGACGACCATTTCTCCCTTATCCGTCACTGCGTACATCTTATAAATTATGCCTTTCCTATCGCCACGATCGGTGAAGGCAATGCTTCCTGTTATTCCCTCGCAACCTTCCATACCGGTTCGAAGCACCTTTAACATTGCATCGGTATCCGTGGAACCGGCCTTATCGATGGCCCATGTCAAGGCAAAGAGTGCGTCAGCAGCATAAACAGGCCATGGGCTGGTGGGAACGGTGTTGTGTTTTTGTCTGTATAGCTCGAGGAATCGCTTTGCTTTTGGAGTATCAAGGTCTGTAGGCATCGGCTCCTGTGTCATTAGACATCCTTTAGCGTACTCAATGCCCGCTATCTTTACGAAGTCTTCGTTGATGGCTGCATTGCCGCCGACAAAGGGGCATTTGATGCCCAGTTCACGGCCTTGGCGTACTAGCAATCCTGCCTCAGGGAAATATCCGGTGAAATACCATATGTCGGGATTGGTCTCGCGCAGTTTCGTGAGGATGGGAGTGAAGTCCTTCTCTCCCGGGGTAATGGCATCGTAGAAGACCAGTTGCGCCACGCCTGCATCTATGTACTGTTTGAGTGCTCTTTTTGCCTCTTCGGCTACGCCCAAGGCAAATGTAGTATTATCGTGCATTATGGCTATACGACGGGCCTTCATCGTTCCTACGGCATATTCACTAAAAAACTCCCCCTGAACATCGTCGCGCCCGCAGGTTCTGAAGAAGTACTTTCGTTCCTTGGCCATGGTTAGCTTTACTGCAGTGCTCCCGTAGCCAATGTCGATCATTTTGTTAGCTTCGTAAATATCTGCCGCAGGCTCATTGACCGATGAACCGTATGTGCCGATGACAGCTGCAACTCGTTGGGAAACCAGCCTTTGTGCCGCTAGGGCGCTGTCTCTTGGGTTGGAGGCATCGTCAGCGATCACGATTTCAATTTTGCGACCGCCCAAGATGCCCCCCTTCTCTTCGATCATCTGAAGTGCGACTTCGACGGAATTTTTGGCCATTTCGCCCTCATATGCCCATTGGCCTGTGATAGGTGCCTGCAAGCCAATTTTGATGGGTTTTTCCTGAGCTACAGCCTCATGACCTGCAATTAAGGCAAACAGCAAGACAAGGCATAGACAAAACCATGTAAACGCTTTTGGTTTCCGCATTTCCCTCTCTCCTCCCTTGGGTTGCTTTTTTATTATGTTACAATGAACTGTAATTTAAATACAAGCATGTTAAGGTAATTATACTGCATATTTTATGATGAAGTAAAAGTAATAAGAAGAGAGAGAATGCTAAACTAAAATATCCTTATGCTAAATTGAATTCTTCGGCTACAGCCCTTACTGCCCTTTCTGCATCATATTTGGGAACCAAGGTCGAAATCTTTATCTCGGATGTGCTAGTGCCTAACAGCATAATGCCCTCTTTATCTAAGGCAGCGAAAAATCTTGCAGCTACTCCGGGGGAGGACTCCATACCGACGCCTACGGCAGTTATCTTTGCTACCTCGTCATCCTCTATAAGCCTATATTCGCCGTATTTTGATAGGACCTCTTCAACTACCTCCCGAACTCTTTCGCTCGCCCCTTCTACGACAGTAAACGTCAGATAGGTGTATCCGTTATCCTTCACTATGGAGATCATGTCCAAGTTGATATTGTTTGAAGCTAATGCCTCAAAGAGATGAACTTGAGCCCTTTGCCCACCAGGCATCGGGCTGATCGTGAACTTGCGTTGGTTTTTGTCCATCGTCACGCCCATTACTACAGGTTGTTCGAGCCATTCCGGCAAAGCATTCACCACGTAAGTCCCCCTCTCGTCTGAAAATGTCGAAGCACAGTAAAGTGCTACGTTAAACTTCTTAGCAATTTCGACAGCCCTGGAATGAACGACCTTGGCCCCCATGGACGCAAGCTCCATAAGTTCGTCATAAGTTATGTATTCGTGTTTTTTGGCAGAAGGAATAATCTTGGGATCGCAGGCGAAGACTCCGGCTACATCGCTGTAAATCTCGCATTTAACGTTCAGCTTGGCAGCTATGGCAACGGCAGACGTATCTGAACCGCCCCGTCCCAGCGTCGTGATGTCTTTTAAATCAGTTATTCCCTGGAAACCTGTGACGACTATCACGTCGTTAGCCTTAAATTCATCTAGCAACCTTTCGGCATTGATGTCGATTATGCGAGCGTTGTTGAAATCGGAGGTGGTGATCATCTCAAGTTGAAAGGCGTTAAAAGATACGGCAGGTACGCCAATGTCGTTCAATGCAATAGAAAGCAAAGCCGCCGTAACCTGTTCGCCGGTTGACATGAGCATGTCCAGTTCTCGCGGCTTTGGGGAGTCGCTAACCCTTTTTGCCAATGCTATCAGCTCGTCAGTGGTCTTTCCCATGGCCGAGACCACCACGCATACCTTTTCTCCCGACTCGACGGTCTTTTTTATCTTTTCTGCGATCTTTTTTATCTTTTCAGGCGTTGCGACAGATGAACCTCCATATTTTTGTACGATCAAGGACGTATCCCTCCATAATTTGTTACCGCTATAGATTTCTTAACTCTTCGACGATTTTGCTCTTTTGGGCGACGCTTTCGTCTACTATCTTTACAACCCTTGCGGGGGCACCGACTACCACGGCATTTTCCGGTACATCTTTAGTCACAACGGAACCTGCGCCCACTATGGCACCGCTTCCTATTCTCACTCCCTCTAAAACCACAGCGTTTGCGCCGATAAGAACTTTATCTCCAATTACGACTGGAGTAGCGCTGGGAGGTTCTATTACCCCGGCTATAACAGCCCCTGCCCCTATGTGGCAGTTGGATCCGATAATTGCCCTTCCCCCGATCACTGCGTTCATGTCTATCATCGTGCCAGCTCCAATGACCGCTCCTATGTTTATCACAGCGCCCATCATGATCACGGCACCTTTGCCTATATCGACCATATCCCTTATTATCGCTCCGGGTTCTATGCGGGCATCGTATTTGGTGAGGTCAGCCAAAGGTACCGCAGAGTTTCGTGCCTTTACCTCGATGTGATAGTCTAGGATCCGTTCTTTATTATCTTCTATTAACTCTTTAATATCTTTATAATCCCCAACTATGATGCCGAAATCAGCACCGCCCACGAACTTCGCGTTTTTAATCTCAAGATCCTTTAGGTTTCCGGACACGAAAGCAACTGAAGGCGTCGTCTTTTTTGATTGACTTATCAGCTTTATGATATCTTCAGGCTGCATTGAAGCACCTCCTCGAAGCTATAAAGGCCAGGTTTTGCGGTAGCTGCAAATTCCGCTGCCTTTAATGCACCGTGCGCAAAGACACTTCGTGATATTGCTCTGTGGTTAAAGACGACAACCTCACCCTCGTTGGAAAAGATTACATTATGATCGCCCGGTACGCCTCCTACCCTAAGGGAATGCATGGGACAAGACCTTCCTGTTGCGTTTTGAAGCATGATCGCCGTTCCGGAAGGGGCATCTTTTTTCTTGTTGTGATGGATCTCGACGATCTCTAAATCCCAGTCCTCGAAAAATTTTGAGTAATTTGCAAGGATTATCTTTAGGGCGTTGATGCCAATGGAGAAGTTATAGCTCTGCACCACAGCTACTTGCCTTGCAAGTTCCCTTAACATTTCAAAGTCACTATCTTTTAGCCCAGTGGTCCCTATCACTAAAGCTGCCCCATGTTCTCTGCAAAGCCTGACTGTCTCCGGAAGGCAGCTTGGATTTGAGAAATCCATTATGACGTCGGGTTTGCCGCCATCGCTCCAGCTTCCTTCGTAGCTTACGGTCAGACACAAAGCATGATCGACAAATACTTTCTGTATTTCTTGTCCCATCCTACCGGTAGATCCGACTAGGCCATAACGCATGACAATATCCCCCCTTCCGCCATAGCCTTATCAACTTCCGCCATTGCCTTCTGAGAGGCAGGAACCAAGGGAAGGCGCAGCTCGTTTTCACATAAGCCCAATTTGCTGGCGGCGTATTTTACGGGAATTGGATTTGTCTCGCAAAACAGGCCCTTCATTAAGGGGAAAAGTTGCAGGTGAAGACGACGCGCTTCCTCTATGTTGCCCAGCAGCGCGTAGCGCATCATATCTGAAGTTTCCTTTGGTGCTACATTGGAAAGGACTGAAATTACTCCGTCTCCCCCGGCGTTTACCAGATGAAAGGCCTGATCGTCGTTACCAGAAAGTACAGCGAAATCCCCTCTTGCCTTTTTCACCATTCTTATCAGCGAATCGACTTGCGCCTGGCTGCCTGATGCCTCCTTTATCCCCACTATGTTTGGAATTTCTGCAAGCCTTAAGACTGTCTCGGGCAATATATTGACACCTGTCCTGCTTGGCACATTGTAGATAATTATTTGTCCGCTTCCCAACCGTGAGGCAATTGTTCGATAATGTTGATAAAGTCCTTCCTGGGGAGGTTTGTTGTAGTAGGGTGTCACGATCAGTACTGCATCAGCACCCAAGGAAAGTGCTGCAAGTGATGTTTCTGCCGTTGTTTGCGTACAATTTGAACCCGTGCCGATCACAACAGGAACCTTGCCGCCGACTTTGTCGATGCAAAAACGTATGATTTCCTTTTTCTCTTGGCTAGTGATCGTAGCAGCCTCTCCGGTAGTTCCAAGGACTACCAAAAAGTCAACGCCGTTTTTGATCTGAAAGTCGAGCAGCCTTTCGAGGCTTTCAAAATCCACCCCACCTTCTCTAAAAGGCGTTATCAATGCAGTGCCGGTTCCCCTAAACATGTCTATCCCTCCAAGGATTTAAGTGTAATAAAAAAAGCTCGTCCCAAAACTGGGACGAGCTTAGATACCCGCGGTACCACCCATCTTGAGCACCTCTGCTATAAAAGCACAGATGCTCCTCTCTTTAGCCCTTTAACGGAGGCAACCCGGACATGTACTTCGGCCTATTGCGACCTTTCCATGCCAGCTCCTGCAAGCTTTGGGCCTTACGGTGCATCAAGAGCGCCTCTCAGCTCGGTAAACGCTCCTCTCTGTTGATGCCTAAATCCTCCAGCCTCTTGCATCATCGCCGTTACCTTGTTAGACGATTTGGATGAATCTTACAGGGATATTTTTGGTTTGTCAATGGGTCTTACTTGCTTTTTGCACGTTCTAGCCTTGCCCTTGCCCGCTTGCCGTCGGGATCTCCAAACCACGGCACTATACAAAGGAACCTAAAGGGTTTATCCGATGCGTTTCCGTAGGAATGCGGGACGTCAGGCGGTACGAAGGCCCAGGACTTTTCCGGCAGGTCCCATGTCTTTCCCTCTATGATGACCTGACCATGGCCTTCCAGGGTGATCAGGTAGTGCGGCCATTCGTGTTGGTGTTCTGTTATCATCCTGTGTGGCGGAAGGGTAAAGAAACGAACAACGTAATCATCGAAAAACCGTCCGGGACCGAAGACGATACGTTTTACCACACCTTCCCCTAAGGAAAATGCCTTAAGTTCAGGAAGATCTTCCAACTTTCCAGCCAAAGGTTCATTAAAATCCTTGTTCGTCATTTTTTGGCCTCCTCCAAAGCTTTTAATATCCTATCTGGAGTTGCGGGAATCGTCTTAAGCCTGATGCCACAGGCATTGTGTATCGCATTTATTATAGCAGCATGAGGGGCAGAAAGGGGGACTTCCCCTGTGCCGGAAGCTCCAAAGGGACCGAACTCCCTTGGAGATTCCATGTGTATCAGGCGGATTTGGTACGGTATGTCTTTGACATATGGGAATCCGCAGGCCACAAGGTTGTTGTGCTTTCTTACATCTTCGAAGTTTTCCTTCAGCGCAAAGCCTATACCTTGAGCGATACCTCCGTAAAGTTGTCCCTCTACAACGGCAAAGTTATTTATCTTGCCAACATCGCATGCTAAGGTCATGCGATCGACAGCTGCTTCTCCTGTCGTTACATCCACGGATACTTCAGCTAAAAACAATCCAAACATGTGATTAGCAAAGGGATAACCCTGTCCGGTTTCGTCGTCCATGCCTGTGCAGTGTTGAATCTCGCCGTCGACGTTGCGTAAAGTTGCTTTGTAGTATCCTTCATAGTAAGTGGGTATGCCTTCTGCTATCATCTCGTCGTAAGTCCTGTACGTGCCGTCGGGCTTTCGCATTGCGTCAAGAAGTTTGCGACAGCTGTCTATGATTGCCATCCCAACCATGACTTGAGAGCGACTTGCTGCCGCTGCCCCACTGTTGGGGGCCTTTGCTGTGTCGTTGCAGACAAGCTTTATTTGATCAGGCCTTAAGCCAAGAGGCTTTAGCGCCTCATGGGCCGTGCCGACGCAACCCATGTCAGCTCCCTGTCCGTGATCTTCCCATGTGTTGTAAAGTATTACTCCGTCTCTTGTCAGCTCGATATGGCTGTTTGCCTCGTCAGGGCCGTCATCGTTTGAATTGTAAATTCCTATGGCAATGCCTACGCCGCGCTTTATCTTGTCGTTTGACAAAGCGGCAGCCCTCTTTTTGGCCTCTTCGTACAGTGGACGGATGTGCGTGACCATTGCCTGAAGAGGATATACTTCCGGCCTTTGACCGCTGGGCAGTGTGTCGCCGGGCTGAATTAAATTCTTCTCGCGGAAATCGAGAGGGTCCATTCCTACTTTTTCTGCCAACATGTCTATAGCAAGCTCTCCTCCGAAATAGGTTTGAGGTCCTCCATAACATCTAAAAGCCGTGCACCACTTGTGATTGGTAAATACGGTGTAACCGCATCCGCGGATATTGTTTACCCTGTAAGGAGCAAGCATGAACTGTCCGCCCTTATTGGTCAAGTCCTGGCTCGATTCGGAGTAAGGCCCGTGGTCGACGTACCAATAATGCTCAAGGCCTACCAATTTGCCGTTTTCGTCCGCTCCTACGCGGATCTTCATCAAGAAAGGTGACCGTTTGGGTGTGCGAATGATGTGCTCTTTCATGTTGAGCCTCATGTAAACGGGCCTTCCTGTGGCTATGACACAAGCTCCAATTAAGTGCTCGTTTGTTGGGCCGACCTTGTAGCCGAATGTGGCACCCATGTTGTTCTGTATAATGCGAATCTTCGAGGGAGGTAATCCAAGGCCGCGGGCTATCATCAGCTGATGGCGGTACACACAGATGCTTTTGGTCTGAAGCGTCAAACGACCTTCTTCGTCGAAATAGCCAAATCCGCAATCGGTCTCTATCGTCAAGTGAGGCTGCCTTGAGCTGTAAAATTCATCGTCAACTACATAGGGGGCTTTGTCCAGATCTTCCTTTGGGTCTTTGCCCTTCTTTATGGGTCGTTTGTTGAACACGTTAGGTATTCCGTCTATATCAGGTATGTCCTCATGCACCTTGACTGCTCCTGGCGCCATAGCATCCTTGACGTTTAAAAGCGCCGGCAGCTCTTCAATCTCTACTTTTACGGCGTCGGCCGCTGCCCTTGCATGCTCTTCAGTGTCCGCACAAACTATGGCAACTGCCTCTCCCCATTGGCGGATCTTGTCTCCTTCCTCTACGAGGATTCGTCGTTCCCATCCGTTGGTAGTGGCGGTCTTGGATCCTACTTGACCTCTGATCCTGTTTGTGCCCTTATTAGCGTAGATATCTGCTGCCGTTACGATCTTATATACTCCGGGCATCTTTTCTGCTTCGCTGAAATCTATCTTTTTGACTATAGCATGGTGAGTTTCGGGACATACGCAGGCAGCAAAGAGCGTCTCATCAGGCAGCTTTAACGCCACGTCATCGCCGAAATCCCATGTACCGGTGGCTTTGTAAACGGCGCTTGGCCTTGGGTAATAGCTTCCCCATATACCTTTACCTTCTCGAGTTAGTTCAGAGAAATCCGTCATCTGCTCTTCGCCGCGCAAGACCTTGGCGGCAAGCATGACTGCATCGACAATCTGGATGTAACCGGTGCATCTGCAGGCGTTTCTGTTCTTCTGAAACCAATCGCGGACCTCTTCTCTGGTCGGGTTTGGATTTTCATCGAGCAAGGCCTTGGAACTCATTATGAAACCGGGTGTACAAAAACCGCACTGTATGGCACCAGTCTTTACGTAAGCCCACTGAAGGGCGTGAAGCTTGTCCGGCGTTCCTAACCCTTCTATGGTCTGGATTTCTGCGTCTTCAGGCACTTTATCCCATCTTACGATGCAGGAACGTACGAGCTTGCCGTTCATTATGACTTCACATGCTCCGCATTGTCCCGATCCGCATCCGAGCTTCGTTCCCGTTAGCCCGAGTTGTTTTCGAATTATGTTGACCAGCATGGTGTCGGGGGAGGCAACTACGTGGTGGGGGTATCCGTTGACCTTGATGCTTTTTCTTAAATACTGTTTCATGGTTTCCCTCCTCGTTTTTTTCGAACGCCGTAAAGCTCAAATATGGCAAACTTCGACCCGTGTAACCCCCCTTCCTTTAAGATATTAATTTGCCATACCAGCCTTAAAGCGTTCACCTAACGCTAAAGGAGGTTTAAAAAAAGCTGCCTCGCTTAAAGGAGGCAGCTTTTTGCTAAATAAAACTTACGACAAACGTAAGTTCTATTTAGCATTTCCTCCTTTCCAAACATGGGAGGCATCTTCGTTTCCAAAGATACCCATTGGCCAAAAACCATGGATCCCTTGGAGGATCTTTAGGTTAAATGGCTCGGAGCAATATGTGTATATTTTATACACGTAATCGTAGCATTAATAAACGTATTGTTCAATATGGTTTACATGTCAGAATAATATCGAGTCTGTTAAATAGCCTTGCTTATGACGTTACAAGAAAGGTCCTGCTTGAGGAATGTTGAAAAACATGCAATAATGTTGCATTTTGCGGTTCAATAAGTAGACAATGTTTATTATTTGCAAACAAGTATACCATATAATTGAGATGGGAGATCAAGTTTATATTACATTCCGCCTTGCATAAAGGACTTAATATTCAGCTCGGAGGATGTTATCATTGGTTTAACTTCACGTGAATATTAAGCATCATTAAAAATAATGAAATTGGAGCCAGAAGCGACATGACACAAATAGAGTTAAACGAGGGTTTTCTGAAGGCCTTGGATTTAATGGAAAATACCGATAAAAATGTGTTCGTGACAGGACGAGCGGGCACGGGAAAATCTACCTTGTTGACATATTTTCAGCAAAACACGAACAAAAAGGTCGTGGTCTTGGCGCCGACCGGAGTGGCAGCCTTAAACGTCAGGGGGCAAACTATTCATTCCTTTTTTGGTTTTAAACCCAACGTTACATTGGAGCAAATAAAAAAGATAAATACCCCAAAGGGCTCATCCAGTATTTACAAAAAAATCGATACCATAGTTATTGATGAGGTATCGATGGTTAGAGCGGATTTGCTCGATTGCGTCGATAGGTTCTTAAGGTTGAACGGACCTAAGAAGAAGTTGCCCTTTGGGGGCATACAAATGATCTTCATCGGAGACCTTTATCAGCTTCCGCCAGTGGTCACCAAGAACGAAAAGGAGGTCTTTAAGACCATTTATGAAAGCCCTTATTTTTACAGTGCCAAGGTCTTTGATTCCCTGGACTTTGAATTCATCGAGTTGGATAAAATATATCGCCAGCACGACCAGAGATTCATAGATCTCCTTGGTGCAATACGCAATAAAACTGTCACGGATGAGGATATGAAGCTTTTAAACAGCCGAGTTATGCCGGACTTTGAGCCCGACCCAAATGAGTTTTTCGTGTATTTGACGACGACCAACAAACGTGCTGAGGAAATTAACGAGCAGCAACTTTCAAAGCTAAAGGGAACGACCTATATATTTAAAGGCGCAATCAAGGGCGAGTTTGGCAACGATTATCTTCCTACAGCTCCAGAGTTGAAGATTAAAGTCGGGGCTCAAATAATGCTTCTCAATAACGATTCGCTAGGCAGGTGGGTGAACGGAAGCATTGGTAAGATCGTAGATATTTACAGGGATACTTTGGAGGACGAAAGTAAAGAAAGCTACATAATAGTTGCGGAGCTTTCCGACGGCAGTGAAGTTGAAATAACTCCTCACACATGGGAGATATTTCACCTCTATGTGGAAGGAGACAAGCTTAAATCTCAGACGATCGGCAAATTCACGCAGTACCCTATTATGCTTGCCTGGGCCGTGACGATCCACAAAAGCCAGGGCAAAACCTTTGATAAAGTAATAATAGATATAGGACGGGGAGCTTTTGCTCACGGCCAAGTCTATGTTGCGTTAAGCCGCTGCAAATCGCTCGAGGGGATCATACTTAAAAAGCCGATCAAAAGGGAACATATCTGGATGGATTGGGATGTCGTACATTTTTTGACAAGGTGTCAGTATAAAAAGGCTGAGGAAGCTCTGTCGCTTCAAGATAAGATCGAGCTCATAAAAAAGGCTATATCCGAAGGTATGCCTTTGGAGATCATCTATTTAAAGCCTAATAACGAAAAAAATACCAGAATCGTTCGGCCAATCGAGGTTGGCGATATGGAATATAAAGGCAAAAAATACATAGGAATGCGGGCATTTTGCAACTTTCGCCAAGAGGAAAGAATTTTTAGGGTAGATAGGATACTGAAGCTAAAAGTGCTTAAGGAGCAAGTCGTTCAAATGTAACGTTAGCATATTGAGTTGAACAATGAAATATCAATGGCGCTCCACATTTAAGTCCGAAGGGTTTACGGTAAATTCGGTCAATTTCATATCCATGTAAATTGGAGCATCATAGGCCACGGCAAGGGCAATGGCATCGCTCGGCCTGGAGTCTACCTCGTAAGTATATTTGTCGTGTCTAATATAAAGGTTTGCATAGTACACGTTGTCTTTGATGTTGGTTATTATCACTTGCTCCACATCCGCTCCAAGCAAATCCAAGAGATTTTTAAGTAAGTTATGTGTAAGGGGACGATTGGGGGCAACGCCTTGCATGTTCATTAATATGGCCATTGCCTCGACGGGGCCAATGACTATGGGCAGGACCTTTGTCTCTTGCTTGTCGCTTAGCATGACTATGTGGTTGTTGTCCTCATCTACTGCAATACCCTTTACGAAAACTTCAATCATATTGTTCACAGCTCTCACCTCATCTTTCATTATGCATTATGAGGCAAAAGCAGTCTAAAGTAAATATAGATATAAGGTGAACTATCGCCATTTTATCACGAAATCTTAACTGATGTCAGATATCACGAACGATAAGATCGCTGTTTTTAAGATGTCAAGCAAGCATGTTGGGAGTCGGAGGTAAATTTCGTATAATACAAGAGATCATATTACAAAATTATGGTACTTTAATCTTTGGAAGGAGGAAGTGATTTTGGCTGCAAGAAACAATGGACTTTTGTCGAAGTTTGTTGGGTGGATCGAACGGGTTGGCAACAAGTTGCCACACATTTTTTGGATTTTTTTGTTTTTCTGGTTTCTTATAATCGTGCTTTCTGGTGTTTTTTCCGGCATATCTGCTGTGGCACCCGGAAGTAACGAGAAAATTGAAATTATAAGCTTATTGAACAGAAAAGGGTTAGATTGGATATTGTCGAATATGGTCGGCAACTTCACCAAGTTTCCGCCATTGGGATTAGTGCTGGTTATGATGATGGCAGCAGGCTTTGCAGAAAGAGCTGGTTTTATTCCGGCTTTGATGAAGACCTTGACATCGGTTCCAGATAAGCTTTTAATACCGGCCATATTTGTCATAGGTATATGTTCTAACTTGGCATCAGATGCCGGAACGGTCATAATACCGCCCCTCACGGCTGCCTTGTTTTATTCTAGAAGGAAAGATCCAATATTCGGCTTGATATTGGGTTATGTTGCATCTTCGTCGGGATTTACCGCGAACCTGTTCATAGCTGGCACGGATGTGTTGTTAGCGGGAATAACGAATACCGCTGCTAAAATTGTTGACCCAAATTATAATGTCTATCCCACTGCCAACTATTTTTTCATGGTTATTTCCGTTTTTGTAATAACTATTGTGGGTACTATATTCACCATTAAGTTTGCTATGCCAAAATTGGCTTATTGGGATGAGGAGTATGAACATGCTCAGGTCCCTCATGAATATCTGACTCCTCTTACAGCAAAAGAAGTAACCGGTATGAAAAAGGCAGGTCTGGCTGCGAGCGTCTTTTTCTTGCTCATGTTTTTGCTGACGATCATACCCGGAGGGCCGCTGCGAGACCCAGTTAAAAACACGATAGTTCCGTCGATCTTTTTTAATGGCATGATTCCCATTCTTTTTGTGTTCTTTGTGATTGCCGGGTGGATTTATGGCAGAAACGTCGGAACTGTAAGAAAACCTACCGACATGATAAATTACATGGTTGATAGCATGAAAACAATGGCTTCTTACATTGTGGTTATGTTGCCAATAGCCAACTTTACATATACCTTTACGTACACCAATATGGCATCAATACTTGCTATAAAGCTAGCACATCTTTTGGAGTTAGCTCACTTTACCGGAATTGGACTTTTCATTGCAATAATACTGATAACCACATTTATCAATTTGTTTTTGTCCAGTGGGTCTACGAAATGGGCCTTTTTGGCTCCGGTAATCGTACCAATGATGTATTACCTGGGCTATGCGCCCGAGTGGACACAGCTGCTTTACAGGGTTGGCGATTCCAGCACTAATTCATTTACGCCACTTTTTACTTACTTCCCAATCATTTTAGGCTTTGCAAGCGTTTACAAAAAGGATGTGGGGGTAGGTACCGTAATATCTCGTACTTTCGTCTATTCAATGCTCTTTCTAATCACTTGGACTGCAATGGCTGTGGTTTGGTACTATCTTGGACTACCGCTCGGACCCGGGGCTGCAATAAGATTGTAAGAAATAAGCGAGGAATAGAGGGATCATGATGAACGAACATAATTTGGAGACAAAGATTGTCAATATGGCTAGGGAGCTGCAGGGATTTACCGTGGAAATGCGCAGGGATTTTCACAAACATCCCGAGACCAAGTTTGAAGAGCAAAGGACGTCAGAAATTGTTGAGAACTTCTTGAGGGATTGCGGCTACACAACGGTAAGGGCTGCCGGTACGGGTGTAATAGGCGTACTTGAGTGCAGCAAGGGTGGAAAAACTGTCGCTTTGCGGGCTGATATGGATGCCCTGAATATTGAGGAACAAAACGATGTTCCCTACAAATCCGTTTTTCCCGGTAAAATGCACGCCTGTGGGCACGATGCACATACGGCAATGCTTATGAGTGCAGCAAAGATAATATCTAGTTTAAAAGATTGTCTGATAGGAACTGTCAAGCTGGTGTTTCAACCCGGCGAGGAGGGTGGAGCCGGTGCCAAAAAAGTCTTGGACGAAGGCCACCTTAACGATGTCGATGCCATATTTGGCATTCACGTTTGGGTAGAGCTTCCCTCCGGAGTGTTAGCCACAAGAAAGGGCCCTATGATGGCTTCTTCTGACGGCTTTGAAATTTCCATTACAGGGAAGGGAGGTCATGCGGCACATCCTCATCTGACGAGCGATCCCACTGCTCCTGCTGCGGATATATATAACGCATTTCATAAGCTTATCTCCAGAGCTGTTAACCCTTTCTTTCCGGCAGTTATAACTTTACCCCAATTGGAGGCCAGCAACAGCTATAACGTCATCCCTGATTCGGTCAAGATGCGAGGTACCTTGAGGACATTTGATTCCGATTTAAGGAATAAACTGATGGATCATATGCAATCCATCACGAAACATTACGCAGAAGGCTGGGGTTGTAAGTCCTCTTTTGAGCTGTTTAGAACACCGTATCCCCCGCTCGTGAATGACCCTGATCTTGTGGATTTCGTCATAGATGCTTTACGCGTGCTTGAGCCTGTTGCCGAAGCGGAAATGACGATGGGTGGCGAAGACTTTGCTTTTTATACCCAGAAGATTCCAGGTGCCTTTCTACAGCTTGGCATTGGAAATGAGGAGAAAAGCGTGATCTTTCCCCATCATCACCCCAAGTTTGACGTAGACGAGGATGTACTTTGGAAAGGCGTAGCAGCTTATGCTATGATAGCTTATGAATATAATAAAGTTGGCTAATATTATTATATTGATTTATTAATTAATAATTAAAGACGGCTCTTGCATGATAACGAACAGCTGCATGCAAAAGCCGTCTTTTGTGTTTTATTGCTACTTCGTTATATTTTATATTTAGTAATAAAATTTTTGACAACGCAGTGCGAATCTTGCTAAAATTTCAGTAACTGATTAAAAGGGGGTATGTATATGTACAAAAGGATAATAGTCTTGTTTTTGGCGTTGATAAGCTGTCTAGCCTTTGTCTCTTGCTCCCCTGCAGCAACACCTAAAGATTCCTTGGTAATTGCTGCGGATACTCAAATATTGATCTCTTTGGACCCTGCCGTCTGCTATGAAACTTTTGCATCACAGATAACCGAAGCGGGGTATTCTGGGCTTACATCAATTCAGCCTGTCAACGGGGTTTTAACCCCCGTTCCCTGTTTGGCTGAAAAATGGGATATTTTGGATAACGGCACGAAGTACGTATTCCATTTAAGAAAAAATGCGCGTTTTTCTAACGGAGATCCTGTAACGGCTGACGATGTGGTCTTTTCTTTCCAGAGGCTCTTGAGCATCAATAAATCTCCTGCATGGCTATTAGAAGAAATAGGACTGACCAAGGAAAACATGCAAGAAACTATCACTAAGCAGGATGATAATACGGTCGTTTTGAAGACTAAGCCCCTTGCTCCAGATGTGATCTTATCTATCCTAGGAGGTTCTTGGGGAGGCATTGTAAATAAAAAGGTCGTACTAGCAAATGAGGTCAAAGGTGACTTGGGAGAGGCTTTCCTCTTGGATAAATCTGTAGGTGCCGGAGCAGGGCCTTACGAGATAGTTGAATGGAAAAGGAATGACCATATTTTACTTCGTGCGAATAAATACTATTGGGCCGGGGTGCCCGCAATTAAGCAGATTTACATCAAGGATGTGCCTGAAGCCACAACCCAATTCCTATTGGTTCAAAAAGGTGATGCCGATGTGGCTTGGAGGGTGACGACGGAACAGGCTGCCCAACTTAAAAACTCACCCCAAAAGGGAATAAAATTAGTTACAGTGCCATCTCAGTCCAACGAGTACGTAGCAATGAATGCCCAATGGGGACCATTCAAGGATGAGCGCGTAATTCAGGCCATCAAATACGCCATAGATTACGATGCTATCATCAAATCCGTCATGAAGGGCTTTGCAGTGCTCAATCAAAACTTCATACCAATCGGGTATTTCGGATATGTAGAGATGAATCCCTACAAAAAAGACGTCGCTAAGGCCAAACAGCTGCTTAAAGAAGCGGGCTATCCAAATGGCTTCGAGGTGGAACTTTTGACGAACCCGACACAGATAAGGACAGACGAAGCGATTTTAATTCAGTCTAATCTTGCAGAAGTTGGGGTAAAGGTCAATGTCACGACGATGCCTGCTTCAGAGATGTACGCTAAATTTAGACAGCAAGGTCACCAAATGATATTGGCCGGATGGGGCATAGATTACCCGGATCCTGACGCTTTGGCAAAGCCGTTTGCCAATTATAAGGTTAAGCAACTTGCATGGAGAACCATGTGGTACGACGATTACGCCGCGGATTTGGCCGAAAAAGCTGGACAAGAACTTGACCAAGCGCGCAGACTTGAACTTTACAAAAAGCTTCAGGAATACTGGATTAAAAAGAGCCCCTTCATAATGTTGTATCAACCTTTGGATTTCTGGGTTGTAAGGGACAATGTGATGGGATTTGAAGAAGCTGCAACTGGTTACAGTATAACCTTCGATTTCACAAAAATTACTAAAAAGTAATAGTAAGGCCATTTGCCTACCAAAATAAAACCTAAGAGGGGGAAGGATTTACAATATCGCTCCCTCCCCCTTCTTATTATTGTGGAGGTTTAATTTGAATGAGGCTTGAAACCTTCATCGTTAAGAGACTGTTTTTAATGCTAGTTGTACTATTTGGGGTTTCCGTTGTCGTATTTGTGGTGGCAAGGGCAATCCCTGCCGACCCCGTCGGAGCCATATTGGGCGGAAATGCTCCATTAAATGTCGTCGAGGATATGCGAAGACGACTTGGCTTGGATAAACCGCTGTTTGATCAGTTTGTGGATTTCATATCCGGTGCTGCAAGGGGAGACCTGGGCATATCAATTAAGAGTAACAGGCCTGTTATAAAGGATATAGCCGAGTTTTTCCCTGCAACGCTTGAGCTTGCCATAGTTGCTGCTTTAATATCCGTGTTGCTGGGGGTACCGCTTGGTATCCTTTCGGCCGTACACAGAAACAAACTGATAGATCACTTCTGCAGGGTTTTTTCGATATTGGGGGTATCTATGCCTGTCTTTTGGACCGGGCTTTTGCTTCTGATCTTGTTTTATTACCACTTAGGATGGTTACCAGGAAGCGGACGCGTGGACATATTCACCTTTATCCCGCCCAGGGTAACCGGCCTTCTGCTGCTGGATTCATTGCTTGCAGGAGATTTTGGAGCTTTCAAGGATGCCCTTTTGCATATAATACTACCTGCCGTTGTACTGGGGTATTCCTCTACGGCCTCAATTGCAAGGATCATGCGTTCCAGCATGCTTGATGTCTTGAGGCAGGATTTCATAAGGACGGCCAGGGCAAAGGGGATTGGAAGAAGGCTTGTGATATATAGGCACGCCTTGCGCAATGCGTTAATACCGGTTGTGACCATAATAGGATTGACATTTGGCGGACTGCTTGAAGGAGCGGTCCTGACCGAGACGATATTTGGATGGCCAGGCCTGGGACGATACATAGTAAATTCGCTGTTGCTCCTGGATTATCCCGCTATCATGGGTGGCACTTTGTTTGTTGCGGTGGTCTACTCCCTGGTCAACTTGGTAGTCGATATCATTTATGCTGCACTCGATCCCAGGATGAGAGTTTAGGAGGTATCTACTTTGGAAGCGGAACGCTCTAATATCGTCGTTTCAAAGCGCAAGCTTATGCTTGAGGATTGGAAACATACTCTTTATTTATGGCGACAGAACAAGTTGGCCATGATAGGAACTGTTATCGTAGTCTTTTTCATAGCAATAGCAATATTTGCCCCTTTGATTGCCCCCTACGACCCCATAAAGGTCGATCTTTCGCAAGCTCTGCTTTCGCCAAGCTTTGAGCACGTATTTGGGACAGATCAGTTCGGAAGGGATATCTTTAGTCGTGTTATATACGGTGCCCGCATTGAGGTTGGCATCATCTTGCTTGTGACTGTCATCAGTGGGACGATAGGCATTGCAGTGGGTATTACGGCCGGATATTTCGGGGGTGCAATCGACGAAATATTGATGAGGATAACTGACATATTTTTGGCCTTCCCCAACCTCATCCTTGCCATGGCCCTGTCGGCCATGCTTGGTCGTGGCGTATTTAATGCCATAATAGCCATATCTCTGGTAGGTTGGACGGTTATCGCAAGATTATCGCGTGCAGAGGCCATGAAGATTAAGTCGTTGCCATACATTGAAGCCATAAGAGCATTGGGTGCCGGCAACCTGCGCATACTTCTCCTTCATGTATTGCCCATGTGCATGTCTCCAGTTTTAGTGCAGCTGTCTTTAAGGATGGGATCCATCATACTGACCGCTGCCGGTCTGGGATTTTTGGGGCTGGGCGCACAACCTCCTACGCCTGAATGGGGTGCTATCGTGAGCGATGGCCGAAGTTACCTAGTAGATCAATGGTGGATATCGACCTTTCCGGGGCTGTTTATAGCCTTGGTGGTCTTGGGCTTCAATCTGCTTGGCGACGGCATCCGCGACATTATGGACCCGAGGATCAGGAGGTAATTGGTCTATGAAGAGGCTACTTGAGGTTTCAGATCTGCGGGTCATGTTTCATACCTACAGGGGAACTATCAAAGCGCTAAACGGAGTAAGGCTATGGCTCAACGAAGAGGAACGCTTAGGTATAGTAGGCGAAACAGGTTGTGGCAAGTCGGTGTCCGCTCTTTCTGTGATGAGGCTTATAGATCATCCAGGAGAGATAACGGATGGCGAGGTGATATTTGAAGGATTAGACCTTTTGAAGATGTCTGAGGAAGAGATGGATAAGTCGGTTCGCGGCAAGAAGATCTCCATGATCTTTCAAGAGCCGATATCTGCCCTTAATCCCGTCTTTAAAGTGGGATTTCAGATAGCTGAAGCAATTGCCCATAGCAACGATATTAGTATGGATGAAGCTTACAAATTAGTACCTGAAAGCCTTGAGATGGTAGGTCTCGACTGGAAAAGGTCCATTGAGCTCTACCCCCACGAATTGAGTGGCGGGATGGCTCAGCGGGTAATGATAGCCATGGCGCTAGCGGTAAAACCTAAACTCTTAATCGCTGATGAGCCTACGTCTGCATTAGACGTCACAATTCAGGCGCAAATTCTCCAACTGCTGGATGAACTCGTGAGGATGGGGAAAAATGCTGTCATCTTGATAACCCATGACCTTGGGATAGCTTCCGAGTTTTGCGATAGGATAACAGTGATGTACGCCGGAAATGTCATTGAGATATCTGATTCGCAGGAGATCTTTCAAAGCCCTTTACATCCCTATAGCAAAGGACTAATAAGTTCCATCCCAATTATAGGGGCTTCGAAGGTTTTATCGGGTATCCCAGGTTCTGTTCCGGACCTCGTCTCTCCTCCCCCGGGGTGCAGATTTCATCCCAGGTGCGAGTTTTGTTACGACAGGTGTCGCGAAAAACTTCCTGATTTGAAGGAAGTAAAGCCCGGCCATTTCGTCGCATGCCACCTATATTCCGACGACTCTAAGGAGGGTTAGGCTTGGAAGCCTTGGTAAGGATCGAAAATCTCAAAAAATACTTTGAAATTAAGAAGTCAATGCTGTCAAAGCCGCTTCAGGTTAAAGCGATTAATGGCATCTCTTTGCAAATTCCTAATGGTGCAATATTTGCCGTCGTCGGTGAATCGGGTTCCGGCAAAAGCACGCTTGGGCGGGTGATACTTAAATTGATCGATCCAACTTCGGGAAAGGTCTTTTTCGATGGCCAAGACATAACTTCGCTTAAATCTAAGGATATGATTAAATATAGGAAACAGATGCAGATTGTTCAGCAAGACCCCTACAACTCACTACACCCGAGAAAGTTAATAAAGGAAATCGTGGGAGAAGGTTTGAAAATTCATTACAAGCTTTCCTCCGAGGAGATATATGTGAGGATCAAGGAGATATTGGAATGTGTCGGCTTGCGTGAGGAGCATATGTTTCGTTATCCTCATGAGTTTTCCGGCGGGCAACGTCAAAGGATAGCGATAGCAAGGGCATTGGTACTAAGGCCCAAATTTCTGGTCTTAGATGAGCCGACATCCGCCCTCGATGTGTCCGTTCAGGCAAGGACGCTAACTTTACTTTGCGAACTAAAGGAAAACTTCGCCCTTACCTATTTGTTTATAACCCATAATCTTGCCGTGATAGATTACATGGCCTCTCATGTAGCAGTGATGTATCTTGGTAAAATAATGGAGATGGGGACAAAAGATGATATATTTTCCAGGCCTAAGCATCCTTACACCATTAGCCTCCTTGAGGCCGTGCCAAGGGTGGGCAAGGGCAAAAGGGTTCGCATGATACCACGGGGCGAGATCCCAAGTCCTATCAACCTCCCTAAGGGTTGCTTGTTCCACACTAGATGCGTACGGGCAATGGAGGTATGTGCTAAAAAAGAACCCCAGGATATCGAAGTATCACCCGGACACATGTGTCGGTGTCATCTTTATTCTTGATGCCCAAAATGAAAACATGTCCAGAATTGTCCGTCTTTGCAGAATATCTGGATATGTGCATCGGCCCTCTTTATGTCTAAATTAAAATTAAGACTATCGCGTGATAAGGAGGGTCGTAAATGAAAAGATGCGGACGGTTGGGTGTGGTCATTTTAATGGTCTTTTTTGGCCTATTTACAGCGACTGCTGCCCATGCGGAAAAGGGCCAGCTCAATGCTTACACCATATGGTCTGAGCGCTATGCCAATGCGATATTCAGTGCCTTTACTAAGGATACGGGCATCAAAGTCAACTGGATGAGATTTTCATCGGGAGAGGTTCAGGCAAGACTTGAGGCGGAAAAAAACAACCCTCAGGTTGACGTAGTGTTCGGCAACATGGCTGAAGCATTTGTGGACGGTGTTCAAAAGGGGTTGTTTGATCCCTACAAGCCGAAGGGTGCAGAAAATATACCTGATGCCTTTAAAGATCCAAAGGGCTATTGGACAGGTGTAGCCATTGATCCAATTTGTTTTATGTTCAATAAGAAGTTTTTGAAAGATCATAACTTAAATCCCCCCATGTCTTGGCAGGATCTCCTGAACCCCGTATATAAGGGACAGCTTCAAATGGCCGACCCAAGGACCTCCGGCACGGGAATGTACAGGTTGCTAAGCGTCATACAGGCCATGGGTGAGGACAAAGCCTACAAATACGAAAAGGCCTTAAGTCAAAACGTCCAGCTTTACACCAAAAGCGGCGCAGGCGGAGCGCTTCCCATAGCCAGAGGACAGGCGGCCGGCGGCATATTCTTTTTGGTCGACGCTCTGGAGATGCAAAAGAAAGGCTACGACGTAGTAATAAGCTATCCTAAGGAAGGTGTTGTTGCGGGTATCGAGGCAATGGGTTTGGTCAAAGGCGCCAAACATCCGGATCTTGCCAAGAAGTTCTTGGATTGGGCCTCCACCGAGAGGATGCAAAAGTTATACGAAGAAAACGATATTAACCTGATACCGAGCAACCCCAAAGTGCCGATTTCCGATCCGGCTTTAGATATTTCAAAGATAAAGGTCTTACCCCTGGATGTCGAATGGGCGGGTAAAAATCGCGATCGCCTGGTTGAACGATGGATAAATGAGGTACTTCAGTAAAACGGGGCGAGTACAAAAACCCGATACCGCGCTGGTGGTTTTGTGGCTCGGGATATGGATATTCCTGGGTTTGTTTGTCCTATATCCGCTAGCGCGGTTGATTTATGTCGTATTTTTTGCCGATGGCAAATTGGGTCTGACGGTTTTAAGTAAGGTATTTAGCAGCTTGTATAACAAGAAAGCCTTCGCAAACAGCCTGATTTTGGCATCTGCCGTGGGAGTTGGAGGAACTGCCCTGGGGTTTTTATTTGCCTTTGCGGTTACGAGGATAAAGCTGCCTAAAATCGTCAAATGGTTTTTAAGCGCAATCATCGTGCTTCCCTTCGTATCTCCGCCATTTACCAGCAGCATTGCCTTAACGATGGTGTTAGGACCAAACGGATTGTTGCTCAAACTGCTTCATGTGCCCGATTTTAACATTTACGGATTCCTTGGGACCTGGATAGCAGAAACGCTAACTTATTTTCCCGTGGCATTTCTGACGCTTACTGCAGTACTTGATGCGATAGACCCAAACCTTGAAGATGCAGCTATGAGCATGGGGGCTGCACCGTGGCAGGCCTTTTGTACCGTGACGTTGCCCTTAAGCATACCGGGGATTGCAAACGCGTTTTTGCTGCTTTTCGGAAGCTCATTGGCGGATTTCGCCACTCCCCTGGTCATGGCGGGACACACCTTTCCCGTGCTGACAACGCAGGCTTACATGCAGATAACGGGCATGTATGACATGCAAGGAGGAGCTGCTATATCCTTTGCACTGCTTATTCCTGCCCTAATTGTGTACTTGCTTCAGCATTATTGGGTGGAAAGCCGTTATTACGTCACCGTGTCGGGCAAAGCCGGAGCCCGTTCCAAACCTAAAGGTGCCGGAACGTTTGCCGAAGTTGTGATGTTGGCCGTCATTTCTTTTGTTTCTTTGTTCATCATTTTCTTATATTCCATCATATTTTTAGGATCTCTAGTCAGGGTTTGGGGTGTGGATAACAGCCTTACCCTGGAAAATTACATATACGTCTTTACCGTGGGGTGGAAGGCAGTTAAGGATACCGTTACGATCGCTTTGGTATCGACCGTAATAGGTGGCTTGCTAGGTGTCGTCATAGGGTATCTCGTAAACAGGAAGGAATTGTTTGGACGGAAAGCCTTAGAGTTCATATCCCTGCTTAACTACGTGCTGCCCGGGACGGTTGTAGGCATCTCTTATGCCATCGCGTTCAGTTCCGGCCCTATAGTATTAACTGGGACTATGGCGATCATCGTAGCTCTTTGCGTGTCGAGGTATGATGCGACAGGAATAAGAGCTACAACGGCAACACTGAAGCAAATAGACCCTTCGCTTGAGGAAGCGTCTTTAAACTTGAGTGCGTCAAGGCTGACCACATTCAGAAAGGTAACGGTGCCCTTGATTACCCCGGCGATCGTCACCGGGACACGGTATTTGTTCGTGGTTTCGATGACTGCGGTCAGTGCCACGATATTCCTGGTCTCTGTACGGTGGAGCTTACTGACAGTACGTATACTTGAGTGCATTACCGAGCTACTCTTTGCCCAGGCAGCTGCCTTTTCCGTGATCCTTATATTGATCGTTGCGCTGGCCATGTGGGTTATAAGGTTGCTTTTTGAGACACTTTATCCTAATTTTAGAGGACAAAGGGGGATATGAAGTGTCCGTGCCCATTTGTCTTAAGCATTTGACCAAGATATTTCATAGCGGTGAAGCTGCCTTTAAGGCAGTAGACGACATCAACCTCCAAATTGATGCAGGCGAGCTTATAACTTTACTTGGCCCGTCGGGATGCGGGAAGACTACCATCCTGCGCATGATTGCCGGGTTTGAGACGCCTACGGAGGGGCAAGTCTTGATCGACAAACAGGATATAACGGCTGTGGCCGCGAATAAACGTAACATAGGGTTTGTGTTTCAAAACTATGCCCTATTTCCGCACATGACGGTGTTTGACAACATCGCTTACGGTCTTAAGATCAGGAAGTTGCCCACCAGCGAAATTGCAAAGCGCGTGGCAGAGGTTTTAGAAATGGTAAGCTTAAATGGCATAGAAGACCGATTCCCGAATCAGCTGTCGGGCGGAGAGCAACAAAGGGTTGCCTTGGCGAGGGTGTTAGTTATTAACCCTCAGGTATTGCTGATGGACGAGCCGTTATCCAATCTCGATGCAAAACTTCGGATATACATGCGCTCCGAAATTCGCACCCTGCAGAAGCGCCTTGGCATCACCTGCATTTACGTTACCCACGATCAAAAAGAAGCCCTTGCCATTGCAGACAGAATTGCCGTCTTAAACGAAGGCAAGGTTGAACAAATAGCAACGCCATTTGAACTCTATACAAACCCCGCCTCCCTTTTCGTCGCTGATTTCATCGGCCAGGCGAATATCCTTAAGGGAAAATTAACGTCTATTGATGGCAAATTTGCTAAAGTGCTAATTGGTGAAATAACAGTCATTGCTCAGGTTGACGAAAAAAATTCAAAGTTTAGAGTGGGAGATGAAGTTGCGTTGGTCATAAGGCCTGAATCGATCGAAATTTGTCATTTGGATGACGGGACATTAAAGGGCCAAGTGGCAAGTAGCGTCTTTTTAGGAGACGAAATTGAATATGTCGTTAAGTTAATGATCGGCGATGCGGTCCGCGTGATCGAACCATACCGCAGAGATGCCCATCTTTGGCGAGAAGGAGAAAATGTTGGGCTTCACGTAAACCCGCTAGATGTAAAACTACTGCCGATAAAGCGATAAGCTTTTGTACCCGTACCCTTTCTTTGAAATGTGTAATCTAACTTCCGTGACATTGCAGCGAAATAAGCAAGAGCAGCAACTTCATTCACATGCTTTTTATCCATTTCTCGTTTCACTTGACTGCATTCAAGGCTTATTGTCCCATTCCTTTGTGGTGTCCGCATTTACCTAGAAATATCATCGATATACTCGAAAGAATTTGGATCGCGGACATCATGTGTTGTGTTGGAGCTATTCACTGCTATTTCTACCATTAATATAATATAAACCTGTTAAGATTTACGTATAAATACATGTTCGTTATATGATATTAAAAAATAAAAATAATATAAACGCTGATGGTTGAAGCTGCTGACAAGGGGGGGTTAGTATGGCGCGCGTTCTGGCAGTTTGCGTTAGTTCAAATAGGCAGGAACCAAAAAAGCCTGTGACACAAGCTCGATTCATCGAGGGCAAGGGCATTGAAGGGGATTCTCATTTCGGCATCTCGTCGCGCCAGGTGAGCTTATTGCGAATTGAGGACGTAAGGCATGCTGAGGAGAAGGCAGGTTTCCCCTTTCCGCCGGGGTCTTTAGCCGAAAACCTGGTAATAGAGGGATTGCCCGACGAAATTCCAATAGGAAGCCGCCTTAGAATTGGCAGTGACGTGGTCTTGCTCGTAATAGAAAAGGGCAAAAGGCCGAACGAACCTCACACTTACGATTACCATGGCTGGTGCTTGTTGCCCGAAGTGGGTTATTTCCTTGAAGTTGTAAAAGGTGGAATTGTTAAGCCGGGAGACGAGGCAGCGCTCGAAGCTGATTGCCAATGAGATATTAACGTAATTCACTAACTTGACTGATGCTTAATTGTGCCTTACATTTTAGTTTCCATATTGTATTGATGAACTAAAAAGGGGTGATTATTATGACGGGCTGTGAAAGGCCAAAGATTGCGGTACGTAACGATTCCACCTTTTTTTCCTTTGATCCGAAACTGCCTCCAGCCGCAGAGGTTGAGCAAGGCTTGCTAGTCGAGATTGAAACTAAGGACTGTTTTTCCGATCAAATTACCGAGGAAAGACAACTGGTGACGGAGATCGACTTTTCGCGCATAAATCCGGCAACGGGGCCTATCTTCGTGAAAGGGGCAAAAAGAGGCGATGCTCTCGCTGTTATGATTCACAGGATAGACCTAAAAAATCATGGGACCATAGTTACGATACCTCAAGAAGGCTTACTGGGCGACAAAGTAAGACAGGCAAAAACTTCAATTTGTGACGTAAGTCAAGATAAGGTAAAGTTCTTAAACTTTAGTTTGCCTATACGAAAGATGATAGGCGTAATCGGAGTTGCCACTCCAGAAAGTACACCCACGGGCACTCCGGGAAGACACGGAGGAAACATGGATACTACCGTGATAACTGAGGGTGCGACTGTTTACTTTCCGGTTAGTTACGATGGTGCCCTTTTTGGATTAGGCGACCTTCATGCTGTGATGGGAGACGGCGAAGTATGCGTGGCTGCTTGCGAGATAGCCGGAAGTGTTGTCGTCGAATTTAAATCGATAAGCGGAATGGCACCATCCTGGCCCTGCGTAGAGACGAGGGATTGGCTGTATATAATCGTTTCAGATGAAGATATCAATAAAGCCTTTTATATGGCCACAGATTTAGCTGTAAAATCCTTTGAGCATGCCCTTCAAATAGACTGGCATGATGCGTATATGTTGGCAAGCTTGGCGATGGATCTGGAAATTTGTCAATTGGTCGATCCACGCAAGACAGTAAGGGCCAAGCTTCCTAAAAGTTTAATTTCCATAGATAAACTTTTAGAGGCAATATCCCGCTAACAGGAGGTAGTGTCCCGTGGCTGAAAATCATGGCGAAAATCAAACTGAACGGCAGAGTTTAAAACGAGTCTTAAAAATGAGTGACCTCATAGCATTTGCCATAATAACAATGGTACCCATAGCCCCCATGGGAATATATGGGGTAGTCGCCGTGTTAAGCAAAGGTCATGTTCCGCTTGCGTATGTGATAGCGGCTTGTGCTATGGTATTTACTGCGTGGGGATACGGGCAATTTGTCCAGCGATATCCAGAAGCCGGCTCCGTGTACGCCTACGTTAGGGAGACCTTTGGTACCAACGTGGGCTTTGTGGCCGGTTGGACGATTTTGCTCGATTACATTTTAATACCTGCTTTGGTAATTTTAGTTTCGGCCTTGTGGCTACAAGCTCTTACAGGGATTTCTATGATGATATGGGCTGCTATCTTTATAATTGCAGCAACTATAACAAATATCTTTGGAATCGAACTTACGGCAAAGGCGTCTAACATATTGTTTTACATCGAAGTTTTTGTCTTGATTGCCTTCGTTGTTGCCGCTATTTTCAAAATTGCCACGGACCCTGCTTTATCCTTTTCATTACGACCCTTTTATAATCCAAAGAGTTTTAACTTGCACTCAGTACTAACAGGGACATCGATAGCAGTCTTGAGTTTTTTGGGATTTGATATTATGACTACGTTAGCTGAAGAAACAATAGAAGCCAGAAAAATAGTCAGCAAAGCAGTGGTTCTTGTAATTCCCATAATAGGCATCATGTTCGTCTCACAAACCTATTTGGGTGCAATCATTCATCCAGGATACGAATTTGCAGATCCCGACGTTGCTTTTTATTACATAGCTCATGAAACCGGCGGCAAGATATTGCAAATGCTTTGTCTGCTTGGCACCATCTTGGCATGGGGTATCGGAGATACGATAGCTGCTCAAGCAGGCATATCTAGGGTCTTGTACTCCATGGGAAGGCAAGGGCATCTACCCATAGTATTCTCAAAGCTGCATCCAAAATATAAAACCCCTTACGTTGCGACCTTAATAGTGGCGCTTATTACTGTACCGCTAGTATATCTGCTCACCCTAAAAGACCTTTCTTCTCTCGTTAACTTCGGAGCTTTAACAGCGTTTGCATTGATGCACATAGCTTTGATATATAGGTTCGTCAAGGTCGAACGGACGCCATCTCGTGTAATAATGCCCTTTATAGGCTTTTGTATAACTGGGGCTGTCTGGTATGGTCTCGACATTTTAGCCAAGGGTGTAGGTGTTATATGGATAGTGATTGGAATCATTTACCTGGCTATAATTACCAAAGGTTTTAAGGTAAAGACTATACTTCCGGTGGATTGACAAGAATTTTTTTTAAAAAACGGGCTTGATATACTTTTTGTGCAGCTATATTAAACTATAATCATGATAGACAAGCCCGTTTTTCTTTTAAAGTAACAAGGAGGTAGACATAAAAGAAAGTGATCGTCCAAAAACTCATCGCCTCTATAGAATCGAAACTTTCAAGGTTAACCGTTAAAAAAGTTGTGATAGGTTTGCGCTATACCTGTGTACTGCTTTCGGATGACAGCTGTGGTTTGGCTGCCACTTTGGACGAAGGCAGGTGCTGTAACATCTTTAATTGGTCGGGCCCTCTGGCTGGACGCTCCGCTTTGGACCTGGCACGAGGCCTGATGACGGCAGACTCCGTAGCGTCCTCCATAGGCCTTGCAACGGTAAACGCGGTACTATCTCAAAATGCACCCTTACAGGGCATAGAACCCATAGAGTTTCTGGGGATAAATAAAAGCGATGTAGTCGGAATGGTGGGAAACATTGCTCCTTTGGCCAAACATATCGCCGAGCGAGCACATGAGCTTCTAGTATTCGAGAGGAACCTCTCGCAACATTCGAACGGAGTTCTTCCGGATTGGGCTGCGGAATGGGAACTTCCTAGATGCAGTGCAGTATTTATAACGGGAACGGCGTTTACGAATAAGACCATAGATCATTTGCTTGACCTTTGCACGGGTCGCGTAGTTATCATAGGGCCTTCTACTCCACTTTGGTCGGATTTGCTAAACGGCGTTGACTCCAAGCGCGTTGCGGGGTTATTTGGCGTAAGGGTGTCTGATCCGGAACTTGTGTCTCAAATAGTTAGCGAGGGTGGAAGCACGCAGTCGTTTTTAAAAGAAGGTACTGTAAAGGCGGCTTTTGTATCATTACGATAGCGAAGTGAATAAATCGTTCATTTTCTTTAAGAATTGCTACATAAAGCCAGGTTGCCGGTCTTTTTAGAAGTCATCTATTTTTCAGCAATACCCTCTTATCCCCTACTCTTCTCGTGATGCCTCGTGCATCGAAGTCCTCAAGAAGGGGCAATATATATTTTCTGCTGGCGTTAGTGGCATCACGTAACGAGGCTATGGTTATCTCCGGAAGAAGGCGCAGGATATCCAAGGCCTTTTCCTCTATGGTTCGCGAGAGCAAAAATTCGCCACCTATTAACCTTAACTCGCCGTTTTGCCTTGCCACGTTTATGATTCGATCCAGCTTGGCCTTGTCCAATTTTAGGTCATTCATTGCTTCTTCGATCGTCGGAAACTGAAATCCTCTTTCATTGCAGTAGCTCAGCAACCTTTCCTTGTCCTTCAGCGTGTCTTCGCTTACCTTTGGAGAAGCCCCCGGAAGCCTTACTGTTTCGCCGTCGACTTCGACCAGGCAGAGGTTTGCCAGTAATTTTATCAGTTCCTGGGACTGTCTTTTCGTTAAAGACAGACCTAAAGCCGTTATCAGATCCCAGGCCTTCATACCCGGCATGTGCGGGTTTTCTGCGTGATATTTTTTCAATATGTCTCGCAAGTTGTCTTTAAGGGTCTCAAAGTATGCAGAGGACATGATCAAAGGTTGATCTCCCGACTCGACTAGCAATGCTTGAGCCCTGCGTGTCATGAGCTGTAACAAACTTTCCAGCTGTCCAAAATTTTGTTGGGTAAGTATCAAGGCCTCATCAAACGAGAGCAGGCCATAGCGATCTATGATTGCTTTTATCTTTTGATCGTAGCTCTTGGCTTGGGTGAGTTTGTCCAAAAACTTAATGAGCTCGTTTCTTGCCCTTTTGCCCTTAGGCTTTTTGTCGTAGGGGAAAAGCACTTCTCCGCCGCCAATGGTACGTAAAGGGGTGTAGGCTCTTATCACGAAGCGCTGTCCTATCAAAGCTACAACCGGCTCATATAATACTATCTGCGCCAAGGCATCGCTCCCGGGCGTTAACTTCGCGTCGTTTAGCAGGGCCACCCTTGCCATTGACTCGCTGGTGCCCATGTGAAAATGGACCTCTTGCCAATGTCTCAATGGTTCCAGTGTCGATAAAAGAAGCGTAAGCCTTACATCTAGACATTGCGTGATCTTAAATAAGCCGGTAGAGCATGTCACGTCGCCCCGCTTTAACTCTGCTGACCTGACGTCAGGAAGGTTTAGCGCCGATCTTTGACCTGCCAGGGCTTGCCTTACGGATTTACCGTGCACCTGGATGGATCGCACCTTGGACGTTTTATCCAAAGGCAGTATTTCCACTGTATCGCCCACCGATATTTTTCCCCTGTAAACCGTGCCCGTCACAACGGTGCCAAAACCTGATATGGGAAAGCTTCTGTCAATTGGCATGAAAAAGGGGCCGTTTGTGTCGCGAGGGCTAATTTTATCCAAGATGGCATCGATTTCTTTAATCAGTTTGTCTAAGTTAAATCCTGTCACGGCAGATACTGCAATTACTGGCTTGCCCTCAAGGAAAGTACCTTTGACCAGGTCTTTAACGTCTTCCCTAGCAAGCTCTAACATCTCCCCATCGACCAGATCTGCCTTAGTCAATACGACGAGTCCTTCTTTTATGCCAAGAAGCGACAGAATTTCGAGATGTTCTCTTGACTGCGGCATCACTCCTTCGTCAGCAGCCACGACAAAGATGACGGCATCTACGCCGGCAGCTCCTGCTACCATCTGCCTTATAAAACGCTCATGTCCCGGAACGTCTATTATGCTTATGATACGGCCGCTCGGAAGCGCAAGAGGTGCAAAGCCGAGCTCTATTGTGATGCCACGCTTTTTTTCCTCAACGAGCCTATCGCAGTCCACGCCAGAAAGGGCCTTTACGAGCGTCGTCTTGCCATGATCTATGTGTCCTGCCGTTCCAAAGACTATCGTGGTTTCTACGGGTTCGACCATCAGACAATCCTTCCCATCTCGGAAATTAAGACTGTGTAATCCTCAGCAAGCATGGTCCTGACGTGAAAGATCAACCTGTCTTGCTCCAGGTTTGCTATTATGGGAATTTCAAGCTTCCTAAGACGTGCAGCCAGCATGGACGGATTTGTGTCCTTTGGGGGCCTTATGGCTACACCAAAACCATCCAGTTCGTCGTCAGGAAACGCTCCACCGCCAACGACGTCTTTTACCTTTATCGTTTCGACCAGCCATCCCTTCTTCTCGTTCAAAAACTCCCTTAAGGAGCTTGAAAGATCATCCGCCCTTTTTTGCAGGTCTTTGGTGTTTGTCGTTATCATGCAGATTGTCGGTATCTTTGTGATATCTTCCCTTAAATATAGCCTCAAGGTAGATTCAAGGGCTGCCAAGGTCATCTTATCTATTCTCACAGCACGCAGCAGCGGATGTTTTTTTAGGCTAGATACGATATCCTTTTTGCCGACGATGCCACCGACTTGAGGACCCCCAAGCAGCTTGTCGCCAGAAAAGGTCACTATGTCCACTCCATCTGCGATGCACTGGCCTATGGTGGGTTCGCCCTTTAGTCCATAGGAGGACAAGTCTACCAGAAAACCGCTCCCCAAGTCCTCCATCACGAGCAACCCCTTGGAGTGAGCCAGGTTTGTCAGGTCCCTTCTTTCTGCCTCCGAGTGAAAACCGACAATCCTGTAATTGGAAGGGTGTACTTTAAGTATTATCTTCGTGTTTTCATTTATGGCCCTCTCGTAATCGTACAGATGTGTTCTGTTGGTGGTGCCCACCTCTACCATCTTAGCCCCGGAAAAGGCCATAATATCGGGTATTCTGAAGGATTCTCCTATCTCGATCAGCTCTCCCCTGGATATAATGGCCTCGCCGTCGGCAGCAAGTGCCGCCAAACATAAAAGGACGGCACTTGCATTGTTGTTCACCACCAACGCTGCCTCTGCACCCGTAAGTTGGCACAACAGCCACTCGACGTGATCGTATCTGTGTCCTCTTCTGCCCTCATAGAGGTCGTATTCGAGGTTGCTGTAATATCTCGACGCTTGGGCTACGGCTTCTATTGCCTCTTCCGCCAGACATGACCTTCCAAGGTTAGTATGCACTATAACTCCTGTAGCATTGATCACGCGCCTTAAGCTTCGCCTTGACTTTCTATCAAGCACATCTTTAATTTCGTCCATTAAAGCCTCGATGTCAAGATCTTTCCTGGATCCATTTAATATGTCTTCTCTGTAGCTTGTAAGGATTCCTTCAATGAGCGATTTTACGGCCTTGCGTCCTATGGTCGCATAATAGCTTTGCACCCATTCCAATGACAGCATCCTGTCCATGGATGGTATGTTGCGCAATAGTTTACTAGCTTCGCTCACTTCGTCATCACTGCCCTTTAGTCGAACTGATTTAAATAATTTTGTTGCCCAGGTGCCGGTGCATTAAAAATTTTATATCACTGTGCCAATTTTACCAAGGAATTGACCAGAATATCGCAGCCTCTCTTTAAGTCTTCAAAACTCGTATCTTCATCCGGAGCATGACTTATACCTTCTATGCTCGGGACAAATATCATTCCCACATCGGTGACTTCGGTAAGTATAGCCGAATCGTGGCCTGCCCCGCTATGCATCTTAAGGTATTTTACGCGTGCCTCTTCAGCTGTCCTTTGAATTACCGAAATGACCTCCTCTGACAATTTGACCGGCTTTGAATCTCCGACCAAGTTTATCGAATATTGTAACCCATATTCGCTTGATATTCTTCTTACCTCTTCGCTGATGAGTTGCTCGACCTTCAAGATGCCTTCATCCCTGATATCGCGAATGTCGACGGAAAAGATCACCTTTCCGGGGATTACATTCGTGACGTTTGGGAAGCAATGTATTTTCCCGACAGTGGCAACAGTAGTATCGAAGGCTTCATGCTTGGCGCAGTGTTCAATGAATGATATAACTTTACTTGCTGCTGCCAAGGCGTCTCGTCGCAGGTTCATTGGAGTGGTTCCGGCGTGGTTTGCCACTCCCGTAAGCGTAACAGAAAGCTGTCTTATGCCTACTATGGCCTCGACCACTCCTATAGGAATTGATTTAGTATATAAGACATTGCCTTGCTCAATGTGAAGCTCGATAAACGCCTTTATGTCGCCTCTTTTGATGACGTAATTTTCAAGCTCATCAGGATTCAGGCCGAACCTTTTGGCCTCTTCGTAAAAGGAGATTCCCTCGTCGTTAACGATCTTCATAAGGTCATTTACGGTATATTGTCCGACCAATGCCTTGCTTCCCACAAGGCCTCCGCCAAAAGAAGCGCCTTCCTCTTCCACAAACGCGATGAGCTCAAGGGGGTGCTTCAAAGAAACATTTTGTTCCTTTATAACTGTCAGCGCTTCCAATGCCGCGATGACTCCCGCAGCCCCGTCAAACTTGCCTCCATGAAGCACCGTATCGATGTGTGAGCCGCACATGACGGCAGGAACGCCCGGAACTGAACCTTTAAGCTTTGCCCTGAAATTGCCAACTGGGTCTATGGCGACATCAAGACCGAGTGATGTGCAAGTCGCGGTTAGGAATTCCAGAGCTTGTCTATGTTCCCGCGAGAAGGATAAACGCGTGCAGCCCTCATTCGGCGTAGAATTGAAGGTGCTTAACGTCTCCAAGTTGCGCTTGATCCTTTCGAGATTCGTCTCTAACAATTAGTTTACCCCCTTTTTAATTACTGCTGAGAAACTCAAGGGCACATTGAGCATAAAGGGCAACGCCTATCTCCAGTGCATCTTCATCCATGTTGAAATTCGGATGATGGTGCGGATAGGTCGTTTGTTTTTGTTCGTTACCTATGCCAACCAGAGCCAACGCCCCGGGAGCCTTCTTCAGGTACTCGGCAAAGTCCTCCCCGCCCATCACCTTTTCATATTCCATGAGACCATATTTGCCTAGTATTTTTTCGACGGCAATTGCAGCCAATCTGGAACACTCGGGATCATTTATGACGGGCGAGGTGGCAAATGTGTAATTTACGCTTGCTTCAGCTCTAAAGCCGGTGGCCACATGTTTGGCGATCCTCTCTATGGCTGCGGGCAAAATGTCCTTTATCTTGGGATTAAAATACCTGTTCGTTCCCTCAAGTTTGCCTTCAGAGGCAAGCACATTGAACCTCGTACCTGCTACTAACTTGCCCACCGTTACGACAGCCGGCTCGAGTGGCGATAGCTCTCGACTTACCACGGTCTGCAATGCCATCACTATGTTCGATGCGACGACCACTGCGTCGACTCCTTCGTGAGGCGCGGACCCGTGTCCTCCCTTACCGCGAACTGTTATGTCAAACACATCTACTGCTGCCATTCTGGGACCGGCTTCGACGGATACCTTACCAATGGGCAGGCCGCTCCAAAGGTGTATGCCAAAGATGCTGTCTACATTTTCCATAGCACCATCTTTGATCATCTTTACCGCACCTTGAGCACTTTCCTCTGCAGGCTGAAAGATCAATTTGACATTGCCCCTAAGTTCTTCTTTCATCGCAGATAATACCTTAGCAGCCCCAAGCAGCATGGCTGTATGTCCGTCGTGGCCGCAGGCATGCATCAGACCTTCATTCTTTGACCTGTATGGCACGTCATTTTTCTCCTGTACCTCCAGTGCGTCCATATCCGCCCTTAAAGCAACGGTATGCCCCGGCTTGCATCCTTTGATCGTAGCAATTACGCCAGTTCCGCCGGCAGCAATGTAAGGAATGCCAAGTTTATCCAGCTCCTCTTTGACCCTTTTTGATGTCCGAAACTCCTCGCCCGACCTTTCGGGGTACATGTGAAATTCTCGCCTTAGCTCGATAACGTAATCCTTTACTTCTTTCGCCAATGTTTTGACGTCCATTTTTGCGGTTGCACCTCCAATTTGATTTTTTATAACAACTTAATAAATAACCCGGCTATGATGACTGAAGCGATTGTGACCGTAGTAAACCCGCCGACTAACATCTTAGGTAGCATAGTATCCATAAGAAATTTAAATTCCTCTGGCGTCTCGGCTAAGGCTTTGGAAGCCTCCTCTGTCAGCACGTAATTTGGTGGGAAGCCATAAAGAGCTGTGAGCGCACAGGCAAAGGCCATGTCCGTGGAGTATCCAAGTATTTTGCCCAGGACCATTGACAGTATTGCCATCCCGATGACGCCGATGATTATTATCCCGAACAGTGGACCAATCAGCCTCATGATCATGTCCGGTGTAGCCTTAGCCAATCCTGCGAATATGAAGGCCATTAATGTTGTCATCATGAAGCCAAAGGAATTGGATTGGTCAAGAGGCCTGCGCTCCAGAAAACCAATTTCTGCAGCTATGACACCAAATATCAAGCATATGACGAATCGGGATATAGCTTCGTTGATGGCCGTTGCTGTCATGGCCGATGCCCAGGCAACTATGCCGAGTTTTAAAAGGTACATGTAGGTTGTTCTGTATTTAGGTGGGACTTGAGCGAATATTTGCAATTTGGAACTATAAGCAGGGACTGCTTTATCAGGGACAGCTTCTTGGGCATGAATCTCGCCCTTTCTAAAAGCGGAAAGCAGCCTCTTTCCTTCGCGTTTCAGGGCTATGGCAGTAAGAGGATAGCCGAAAAAGCCCTGCGATACATACATTACTATGGCCAAGACTGAAAGCTCTACAAGGCCCCTCTGCATTGCTGCATCCTGCATCATCAAAGCTGCGACTATTCCTCCTGTCAACGGCGGGGTGGCGATGACGACCGCATCCCACCCAAACAGATATTTGCCTAATGTCATGGTACCTAAGACAATTCCAACTATGCCGGCCAGAGAAATGACCACGGTCTTCCATTGTGCGGCCAATTCTTTGATGTTCAACATCGTGCCCATGTGGACTAAAAGCAGGTACATTGATAATGTCGCTAACGGTTGACCCAGGCATGCCAAATCTATCAAGTTTTTTGGTAAAATTGTCCAAAAACCTAATAGAAACAGCACTGCAGATACGAAAACTGACGGGACAAAGGCTTTCGTCTTGACAGATGTTACATCGCCAATGTAAAGAATGAGCAGTACTGTCGCAAAAGCGGTGATTAAATCGAAATTCATTCGTACATCCTCCTTCTATCTATTTTTTAACTTTTTTAAATTTTTTCACTTTTTCTTTCAAATATTTCCTAGCGCATTTATAATTATATAGGTTTAAATTAATTTGAACAATATTAAAAATTTATTCATATTAAGTGTTTATATCATATTGTAAAGTCATATTTAATTGCCCTTTGGCAAATTGAACTCGACAGGAGGGGATTTGAGATGCCCATATGCCAAACTGATGCTTTGATAGTTGTGGATGTTCAGGTGGATTTCTGCCCTGGTGGAAGTCTTGCTGTTCCGGATGGTGACGAGATAATTCCGGTTGTAAACAGGCTCGTCAGGCTGTTTGAAGAAAAAGGTGGACTGGTCGTGTTCTCGCGGGACTGGCATCCGCAACACCATAAGAGCTTCAAGGAGGAAGGCGGTGTTTGGCCTCCCCATTGCGTTCAAAATACGAAAGGAGCCGAATTTCACCCCGACCTTTTTCTCCCGGATTCTGCTGTCGTAGTGAGCAAAGCTACCGATCTTTCACGTGAGGCCTACTCTGCCTTTGACGGCACCGGATTATCCGAGACTTTAAGGGCAGCCGGTACAAAAAGGGTATTCGTATGTGGTCTGGCTACCGACTTTTGTGTTAAATCTACCGCTATGGATGCCAAAAAATTAGGCTATGATACATACGTTATCCTGGACGCCTCAAGGGGTATAAACGAAGAAAGCGTACAAAAAAGCCTTGAAGAGATGAAGGAGACAGGAATTAAGGTCGTCAAAAGCCCTGAAATCGAATCATGACGTTCCCGTACGTTGAATTTGGAGTTATATTTGAAAATAAGGGCAGTTTTTGCCCCTAGTCCAATTAAAAGGAGTGCATAAGCGATATGAAGATAGTTGACGCAAGGGGGCTAACCTGTCCCAAACCGGTCATACTTACCAAGCAGGCGATAGATTCGGGGGAAAACGAGATCGAGGTCTTGGTAGACAACGACGTTTCCTTTCAAAATGTCAAACGTTTCCTGACTTCCCGCGGATATCGTGTCATCGAAGCGGCAAAACGGGAGGATGGGGTTTTTGCCATCCGCGGAAAATTGGAGACTTCATCCTCGTCGGGCACGTCTTCAGTAACTGAGAAGGGAAAATCCGTAGGGATTTTGCTCCTTTCAGATACGCTCGGTAAGGCAAGCGACGGATTGGGAGAAGTGCTGATGAAAAGCTTTTTAGGCGTTCTGGTCGAGCAGGATGAACCGCCCGTCGTTCTGGCGCTCATGAATGAGGGCGTATTGTTGGCTCTGCCCGATTCGAGCAGTTGCGATATATTAAAGGACCTCGAGAAAAAGGGGACCACCATACTTGTATGCGGCACATGCACCAATCATTTTGGGATAACCGACAAAATTGCCGTAGGCACCATCTCCAACATGTTTCAGATAACTGAGGCGATGATGGAAGTGGATAAAGCCTTAATTTATGGCTAAACGTACTGACAAGGCGAGCGCGTCAGGCGAAAAACATGCGCTTGCCTTGTCAATCACAGGAATTCCTCCCAAAGTGAATTGGCTATCCGAAAGCCCTTTGGCGAAAAGGCGTATCTTCCGTGAAGTGTAGCCTTGCAATCATCGGGCAGTCTGTCCCACGTGCTGCGAAAATGCCTGTAGTACTTCCATCCCCATTTTCTTGTAAAGGCACGACTGCAAACTCCCCACATCGTCCGCAAGGAAAGTACCGCAGATTCCATAGCAGCTTGCTTGAACGGCAAAAGCTCTTCGTCAACTATGGCAAGCTCTCCATGTGAAACTTTTTGTCCGTACATCTTGATGTCTCTGGCGTTTCCGTACCTGTAGCCATCCAGGTAACCCCAAGCGCTTGCCCCTATGCCTAAAAAGTTTTCGCCCTGCCAGTAGGCGATGTTGTGCCTGCACCAATGTCCTGGCAGTGAAAAGCTCGCTATTTCGTAGTGAAGGAAGCCTTTTTTGGGCAGATACCATTGAGCAAACCGATACAAGGGGTAACCTTCAGTCAAGCCCTTTGGCGGGTTTTCGCCCCAGGGGGTATTTTCTTCCAGAGTCAGCTCGTAAATTGACATGTGCCTGACGCCAAAACAAAGACAATCCCTGATGGTCCTGTGCCAGCCCGGTATCGTTTGCCCAGGTAAGCCGAAAAGCAGATCCACGCTCACGTCTAGACCGCTTGCTACCAGAGCGGCTAGTGAATCAGCGACGTCGTAGGCGCTGTGAGGACGACGTAACCACTGAAGCTCTCCGTCGTCTAAGCTTTGGGCTCCCAGGCTGGCGCGCGTGATCCTCCACGAACGCCATAGTTTAATATGGTCTGCACATAAACTGCCGGGATTTGCTTCCACGCTTGCTTCTAAAAATGGCATGAAATCCACGTATCGTTCAAGGGTAAGGATCAACTTTTCCCACTGTTTTACGGTTAAAACTGTGGGCGTGCCTCCTCCGATGTATAGAGTTTGTGCATGTATCTTGCCCCCTGCCAGGGACGTCCAGATCTCAAGCTCTTGACCCAAAGCGTCTATGTATCCTTCTATATCGATTGGACTTGCTGTCACGCTGTAAAAGGCGCAGTATGGGCATTTCCTGATACAAAAAGGTATATGGACGTAAAGAGAAAGCGGACATGACAGCGCCCATCCAAGCCGTGTGGTTGAAGCGCTTGTCATACCCACTGATTTAGTCTTCCTCATCGGCCTGCAGAAAGGCGAGAAAGGCCTCCTGGGGAATTTGAACCTTTCCTATCATCTTCATCTTTTCCTTGCCCTCTTTTTGTTTTTCGAGCAACTTGCGTTTACGCGTCACGTCGCCGCCGTAACATTTGGCGAGCACATTTTTACGCAAGGGCTTCACGTTTTCCCTGGCTATCACGCGACTTCCGATGGATGCCTGTATAGCCACTTCAAAGAGTTGCCTCGGTATGAGCTCCTTTAGCTTCTTTATCACGCTTAATGCCCGCTTGTAGGCGTTGTCCCTGTGACAGATGAACGAAAAGGCATCGACCGGTTCTCCATGTATGAGTATATCTACCTTTACCAGGTTCGATTTTCTGTATCCTACATGTTCGTAGTCTATGGATGCATAACCACGGGTGATGGACTTTAAACGATCATGAAAATCTATTATGAACTCCGCCAAGGGAAGATTGTAGACGAGCCTTACTCGCTCGGGAGTAATGTAATCAAGCGATACAAACTCCCCTCGCCTGTCCTGACATAGCTTCATGGCCTTGCCAACGTAATCCGATGGCAGAAAGATCGTAAGCTTGATGTATGGCTCTCTGATCTCCTCGATCTTCGTCGGTTCGGGAAAGTCAGAGGGTCGGTGTGCCTCGATGATGCTTCCGTCTGTAAGCACTACCTCATATGCCACGTTTGGTGCTGTGGCCACTAGCTCAATGTCGAACTCTCTCTTGAGGCGTTCCACCGTTATGTCCATATGAAGCAAGCCCAGAAAGCCGCATCGAAAACCAAATCCGAGTGCTTCGGACGTCTCCGGCTCAAACGTCAAAGCCGAGTCGTTTAACTGAAGCTTTTCGATGGCCTCCCGCAGGCGAGGAAAATCATCCCTATCGACCGGGAAAAGCCCGCAAAACACTACCGGCTTTATGTGCTTGTAACCGGGCAAAGGTTTATCCGCAGGCTTGCTAGCGTCCGTTATAGTGTCTCCCACTCTGGCCTCAAGAAGGGCCTTGACGTTTGCTATGACGTAACCCACCTCTCCTGCTTGAATTTCTTCCGCAGGAGACATGAAGGGGGTGAAAAATCCCACCTCTTCTACCTCGTATTCTTTTCTGGTGGCCAGGAAAAGTATGTTTTGCCCTTTTTTAACGGAACCGTTAACCAGCCTCACGTAAGAGATGACACCTCTATAGTTGTCGTAAACCGAATCGAAGATAAGCGCCTGGAGAGGGGCGTTGACATCGCCCTTGGGAGGCGGAATTCGTTTCACTATGGCCTCCAAGACCTCCGGGATACCTATTCCCTCTTTGGCACTTACCAGTAAAGCTTGAGAGGCATCCAAGCCGATTATTTCCTCTATTTGGCGCAAAACCTCATCAGGCTGCGCGCTTGGCAAGTCAATTTTATTGATCACAGGAATTATCTCAAGCCCCTGATCGACAGCCAAATAGGCGTTGGCCAAGGTTTGAGCCTCCACTCCCTGAGATGCGTCCACCACGAGCAGGGCACCTTCACAGGCCGCTAAGGACCTTGACACCTCATAGCTGAAATCTACGTGGCCCGGGGTGTCTATTAGGTTTAGGATGTATTCCTGTCCGTCTTTTGCCCTATACATCATCCTGACAGGAACCAGCTTGATCGTTATTCCTCGTTCCCGTTCTATGTCCATGCTGTCCAGAAATTGCTCTCTCATCCTTCGCGAATCGATCGTGTTGGTGTATTCAAGCAGTCGATCTGCCAACGTCGATTTTCCATGGTCAACGTGGGCGATTATGCAAAAGTTCCTTATATTGTTCATCTATTAACCACCTCATAGGCTTCGAGCGTGTTTGACGCATCGAGAAACTTCGGATAGTCTATCAAAGCTGATATGCATTTATCAATAAATAATTATATGTTCTGGGAGGAAAGGAAGATGGCAAAAAAAGCGCCTAAAGCACTTCTTCTTTTTTCAGGAGGGCTAGATTCGCTGCTTGCTGGCGAGATCTTGCGCCGAAACGACGTGCAAGTCACGTGCTTGACGTTTACCGCACCCTTCCTTGCTCCCGAAAAGGCGATTTATGCAGCTTCTTTGTACGACTTTCCGCTAATTATAGCACCGCTTCCCGAAAAAGTATACATTAATCTCCTGACTGGCCCGCCTCACGGTTTTGGCAAATATATGAACCCCTGCATAGACTGTCATGCCTTAATGCTAAAGACGGCAGGTCAGATAATGAGACAGAGAGGATACGACTTTTTAGCCACTGGCGAAGTGGTAGGAGAAAGGCCGAAATCTCAGACTATTGCTGCTTTAAGGCATGTTGACGAAGCCTCGGGATTTGGTGATTACAGCTTAAGGCCATTGTCCGCAAAGCTTCTGCCGCCAACCGCCCCCGAACGGGAAGGATTGATTGGCAGAAACCGTTTGCTTGCCATCTCCGGACGCGGCAGGAAGATGCAGATAGCCTTGGCACAAGAATGGCAGATCAAGGAGTATCCCTTGCCTGCGGGAGGATGTCCCCTTACGGAGAAGCTTTTTTCATTGAAGTTGAGCCGCTTCATTAAGGCCTTTGAGGGGCAAGTTTCCTTCTTTCACATCACTCTCCTTCGTGTCGGCAGACATTTCTTGCTGCCGCCCAAGGCGCACCTAGCGATAGGAAGGGATATGAGGGAGAACAAAAGGCTTCTTCAACTTCGCCTTCCGTGGATGTGGCTTTTAAACCCAATTAACGTGAAAGGCCCGGTAGCATTGCTTTATTCCCGGGGCGGCTCGCTCACTCGGGAAAACATTGAGATATCCGCAAGGTTTGTTGCACGCTATAGCGATCACGATGGCGGGCTCGTGCGGATTTTAATGACGTCCGCGGAGGATCGCTTAAACATAGTAACAAGACCGGCCCACCCCGCAGAGCTGGAGAAATTCAGAATATGACAATTTGCGGGATAGGGCCGTGGTTATGCACATATCTTATTTTTTCATCTCGTCCTTTGCAGCTTTAACGAGGCTTGTTACGGCATTTAGGTGGATGGCTGCTTCAATGCCAAGGCCAACTACGTTGAATCCCTCTTTGATGCATCTAGCAGCTCCATCGGCCGATGTCGTAAACGTTCCTGCGGCCTTGCCGAACTTTTTACATACGTCAAGCACTCTCGCGGCTGCTTCCTTTACTTTAGGATCGTCCACCTTGCCTGGTATGCCCAAAGAGGCGGACATATCAAAGGGGCCCAAAAATATCATGTCCACTCCTGGCGTGCTTGCTATCTCTTCAAGATTGGCTAGCCCTTTGGTATTTTCGCATTGTAGTGCGACAAATGTATTTTCGTTGGCTTTCTTGAGGTAAGATGAGATCTCTAAGCTTCCGTATCTGGACGACCTTACCAAGGCAACGCCCCTACACCCTAAAGGGGTGTATTTAGACGCCTTGACGGCATTGGCCGCATCCGAAGCCGTTTCGATCATCGGAACCAGAACTCCGTCGGCACCAGTATCCAGCGCCCAAAGTATTTCTTTTTCGGAGTTTTCTGGAACCCTTACCAGTGTTCCCATCCCATGCAGTTGGGCTACCCTCACCATGTCTTGTAATTTCTCTACGGAATGAGGGCCATGCTCCCTGTCCAAGACTACGAAATCAAATCCGCCAAGGGCCAATATTTCAACGGAGTCAGTTGACGGTATAACTGCAAATGTGCCAATCAACGCCTCTCCGTTTTGCAGGCGCTCTTTGATGTTGGACAATTCTATATCCCCTTTCTTTCGTTTGATATGCATCATCTGTTATTAAACCAGTATATCACTCTGCGGCCGTTGAAATGTCCAGGTGGCGTTTGCCGTTCATTAGTGGTATAAAATTTAGGGCAAAAGGTTAAATGGTGTATTAAAGGTGGTAATGATGTTGGATGACCTTTGCGTGACCATCAATGAAATAAAGGAAAATCTAAAGTCGGGCGATAAATTCAAAGCGGTAGGGGTGTTAACGACAGCGAGGCAAAAGCGCGATAAAAACGATCAACCTTACTGGGATCTCACTGTCATGGATGCAAGCGGAACGATAAACTTAAAGGCGTGGTCCGACACGAAATGGTGGGATGCGCGCCTGGGAGAGAAAAAGGCCCTGGATCCAGAGCAGTTGGCTGAAATCGAGCACATATCAAGGCAGCCGGTCGGCATCTTGGGCGTTGTTACGAAGTTTAAGCAGAAGCTGCAATATCACGTTAACCAGATATATTTGCTAAGCGCGGATAAATACCCTCCTGAATCCTTCATGGAAAAGTCACCCGTTCCAGTCGAGCAGATGGAGCGCGACTTTTGGGACATAGTGGATAGTTGCGGCGAGCCTGTAAAGACGTTGTTGCACGACTTCTTTGATGAAGAAATGTGGGAACGCTTTAAGTTGGCTCCTGCAGCAGTTAAAAATCATCATGCTTACGTTCACGGCCTGCTCGAACATACGCTTGACGTCACTAAGGCTTCCAGAGCTATAGGGTACATTTATTTGAATAAGGGTTTAAAAGTAGATATCGATATACTCACGGCCGGAGCTCTGCTCCACGATATCGGTAAATTACGTGCCTATTCCATTGACCTGGCTCCGCAAATTACCCTGCAAGGTGCCGTCATTGATCATATCCCCTTGGGTTACTTCATCTTTATGGAGTTTGCCAAGAGATTCAATTTTGACGAAAACGTCATCTTGGCTATAGGCCATATCATAATCAGTCACCACGGAAAAAAGGAGTATGGTTCACCTGTTTTGCCAAGCACGCCAGAGGCTTTGATAGTTTCTTCAGCAGATGAACTGGATTTCCTCGTATACTGTTGGGACTCTACACCACCGGCCGATGAGCTCTCCCTATCGGAATTCAACGGGGTGGCACAGCGCCGTTTTTGGAAACCATAATTATGCTAAAATATTAGCTAAATGGGGATGATCAAATGACGGTAAGCCAAGAGCAAATAGAAATAGCAAGGCAGCTTCACGAGCATTACTTCGTTTCGGATGCCCACTTCGATTTATTGCCCCTGGTCTGGGAAAGGCGTCAACGAGGAGAGACCAAGGTCATAGAAAATCGCTATATCCCTGCCTTTAGGCGTGGAAACGTGAATTTGGTGGTCTCATCACTTTTCGTCTCAGACGAATATCTTCCCGAAATGGCCCTAAGGCGTGCCCTGGACTACATAAGCGTACTTCACAAGGAAATGGAAGAGAGCCCCGGCCTTTTTTCGTTATGTCGTTGCGTAAGGGAAATAAAGGAAGCTAATTCAGCAGGCATGGTGGCCATAGTGCTTTCCTTTGAGGGCATAGAACCTATAGGTAACGATTTAGACTTATTGCGTATATTTTACGAGCTAGGCGTAAGGGGCGTTGGGATCACGTGGAGCAGGAGAAATTACGCCGCTGACGGCTGTCACTTCGAAGCCCAAGAAGAAGGCCGTAAGGGAGGGCTTACGAATTTCGGCGTCCAGCTGATTCGTGAGGCGGAAAAACTTGGCATGTACATCGATGTAAGCCACCTCAATGACGAAGGCTTAAGCAATGTATTGAAGTTTTATTATAAACCCGTGATCGCCTCTCATTCCAACTGCAGGAAGATTGCGCGATCCATGCGCAACCTGACGGACGAACAAATAAAGCAGATCGCTCAACGAGGCGGGCTTATGGGTATGAACGCTTGTAGCGAGTTCGTCAAAGACTCGAAAGTAAAGATTGGTGCAGCCGATCTGGCTGATCACATCGATCACATTTGCAAGATAACCGGATCCTTTGAACGTGTTTGTTACGGTTTCGATTTTTGCGACGAATTTCGAGAGCTTTCTCCCTCGCCAAAGGAAAGCCCCAACTACGACTGCATCAAAGGACATGCCAGATGCTTTGAGCTTACTGCCGAACTTGTAGCAAGAGGCATGAAAGAAGAAGACATTGCCAAAGTAATCGGGGGCAACTTCTTGCAATTTCTTGAACGCACCATTGGTTAATGCGTTTAAAGTGGCAGCAATGGATGTGTAAAATAGCCGTACGCCCATTGCTGCCAATATCATTTACTATTTTACCACTTGTTTATGTGGATTTTATCCCACCTCAACTTATCGGAAGGCGTAGGATCTTTCTCTTCGTTGGGATAGCCAAGGGCCACGAGGCAAACAACCCTACACTGCTCCGGTATGTTCAAAACAGACCTTACGTAGCTTTCGGCACTTTCGTTATCCGAATGCATTCGATTTCGTATCTGTATCCAACAGGAGCCCAGTCCTAACGAAAGGGCGGTAAGTTGAACGATGATGGCAGCTATTGATGCATCCTCAACCCAAGTGTCATTTACGTCTTCCAGGCCGAGCACCGCCAGGCAAAGGGGTGCTCCTTTCAGGAAGTTTGAGCTTTGGACTCGCACCCCGGATAGCTTATCGATGGTTTCTTTGTCGTCGATGAAGATGAATTCCCAGGAATGCAGGTTTTTGGACGTCGGAGACCGCAGCGCAGCCTCCTTGAGCAAGTCTACTTTTTCCTTTTCTATGGCGATGTCCTTGAAACGCCTAATGCTCCTTCGTTTCCGTAAAAGTTCTATCAATTCCATCCCTCCTTTAAACTGTGTGCCTTAATTTGACTTTCCTCCGAATAATTTTACGCCGTTTATCGGATGCTTTAAGATCCGTTGAATATATGGTATAAATGCAAACGATCAAAAAAGTTTTAAATTAAGCTGATTCTCATGACCCATGTCAAGGACATGGCATGAAGGGAGTGCGTTTGATGAGGTTACGAACAATTTTAGCGATAATCGCTATTTCCATATTGAGTATCACTTTTGATTTTAAAACACCTGCGATTTATGGCAATCCCAAGACAGGCTCCAACCAGCTGGACCGCCTGGAAAAGGAGATTTGGAAAAAGGCTCATGACCTTTCTTTATCTCCATATCAGGAATCGGTCGGCAAGATCCCAAGCTCTTTGAAGGACCTCAACTACGACCAATGGAGGGATATCAGGTTTAAGCCTGAAAAGACGGTCTGGCGAGGCAAAAACTCGCTTTTTGAGCTTCAGTTTTATCATTTAGGCTTTTTGTACAACGTTCCCGTGAAGATCAATTTAGTGACGCCTGAGGGCGTAAAGCCGTTTCCCTTCGATCCCAACCTCTTCGATTACGGTAAAAATACCTTGCCGGTACACGAATACAAGGACATAGGATTTGCAGGTTTTAGGATCCACTATCCCCTAAACAGAAAGGACTATTACGATGAGCTGATCTCCTTTTTGGGCGCAAGTTATTTCAGGGCCCTGGGCAAGGGACAATGGTATGGCATGTCGGCAAGAGGTCTTGCGATAGATACCGCATTGCCTAAGGGTGAGGAGTTTCCCTTCTTCAAGGAATTTTGGATCGTCAAGCCCCCACGAAGATCTGATAAGATCACGGTTTACGCATTGCTTGACAGCCCAAGCCTAACCGGGGCTTATAAGTTTTATATACAGCCGGGAGAAAAGACGACCATAGACGTCAAGGCATCCATCTTTAGAAGAAAGGACGTCGAAAAGCTCGGCATTGCGCCTCTTACCAGCATGTTTTATTACGGCGAAAATACCGTTAACCGACCTGACGATTACCGTCCCGAAGTGCACGATTCAGACGGTCTGCTGATCGCCTACGAAAACGGCAAATGGGAATGGCGGCCGTTACAGAATTCCACACGCCTTAACATAGTCCATTTTCCGGCTAACAATGTAAAGGGCTTTGGGCTGCTGCAGCGCGACATGACCTTTGATCATTATCAGGACCTAGAGGCCAGATACGAACTCAGGCCAAGCGTATGGATCGCTCCCAGAGGCAATTGGGGAAAGGGCCACGTCGAGCTGGTGGAAATTCCCACGACTTGGGAAACTACAGACAACATCGTGGCCTTTTGGGTTCCCGAAGAAGTGCCTCCTCTAGGCAAGTCCATAGATGTATCTTACAGGATGAGTTGGCATCGACCGATAGGCTCTCCCCACGGGCTGGGTTACGTAATCTCCACCCGTACTGGCAAGGGGAAGGACAACGACACGAGGTTGTTCGTGGTCGATTTTAAGGGAAAATCTATTGAGGCGATACCGGCAAGCACCGGGCTTACCGCCGTTGTTAACGTGTCCGAAGGGGCTGAATTGGTCGAAAAGGTTCTGATGAAAAACGAGGCAACCGGCGGATGGAGATTGTCATTTCAGGTGCGGGCCAAAGGCGGCAGCGCCATCGAGCAACTGCAGCCCGACAAACGTCCCAAGATAAAGATAGAGGCCTACATCAAGAAGGGTGACAACTTGCCCGACGTATTGACGGAGACTTGGAGCTATCTATGGCAGCTGTAGATGTTAAACTCACAAAGCGGATACTTTGCTATATTTGGCTGATAGGAGTGACGTCTACCCGCTCTTTGGAAATTGCACTAAACGTCATGCGCAGGATTTCTTTATTTGCCTTAGGCTTTTTCGATGCACTTGCCGCCGAACTTTTAAATGGCATTTCAAACGACGATGGGCTAATAGACAGTCCACGATGGCCAAGCCTCAGCAAAGATGTTCTGCCAAAGCTGTTAAACAACGGATATGGCGGTTTAACGTCAGCTCCTCCAGTCAACAGATCCTCAATGGTTCCCAAGGGATTTCTGGTAAGCCTTTCTAATTTGTTTGAACTTCCAGCCAGCAAGGCCTTCTGGGAGATAGTGGCCAAAAAGCGGCGAAGGCTTTTTGCTGTACTGGTAATTTCCTCAACGGCGTTGGCTACATATCTCATGAGTTTGATCATATATTTTAGGGGCAGGGCCCTTTTGGGTTACCTCATGCTTTTTGCCTTCGCGGTGCTATTTGCCTGGGTATCAGTGGGCTTTTGGACAGCCCTCGTGGGGTTTATATCGGTACTTAAGGGCGTGGATCGTTACGCACCGAAGGCCAAGACATGCGAGATAAAGGATGGTACGCGCGTTGCTTTGGTGTTTCCAGTCTATAATGAAGACGTAAACCGCGTCTTTGCCGGAATCGAAGCGACGTATCGCTCTCTTGAGGGCACGGGAATGTTGGAACATTACGATTTCTATGTTTTGAGCGACAGCAACGACCCCGATTCATGGGTATGTGAGGAGTTGGCCTGGGCCGAATGGTGCGAACGCTTAAGGGCAAAGGGCAAATTGTTTTACCGGCGGAGGACGAGGAACATAAAGAAAAAGAGCGGCAATATTGCCGATTTTTGTCGAAGATGGGGCAAAAATTACAAGTACATGATCGTGTTTGATGCCGACAGCGTCATGAGCGGGGATATATTGGTGCAGATGACGGCTATAATGGAAGCAAATCCCAGGGTAGGGATATTACAGAGTGCTCCGAAAGCGATCGGGAGACACTCGCTTTACGGGAGGATACAGCAATTTGCTACTTACGTATATGGTCCCATATTTGCTGCCGGTTTAAGCTTTTGGCAGCTTGGCGATGCACAATATTGGGGTCATAATGCAATCATCAGGATTAAGCCCTTCATGGAAAACTGTGCCCTTCCGGTTTTGCCCGGGGACCCTCCCTTTGGCGGCGAGATACTGAGCCATGATTTTGTCGAAGCTGCCCTGATGCGAAGGGCGGGTTATGAGGTTTGGCTTTCCTATGATTTGGACGGCAGCTTTGAGGAAACTCCTCCTACCTTGCTTGAAGAGTTGTCGAGGGACAGGCGATGGTGTCAGGGAAATTTGCAGCACCTGAGGCTTTTTTTATTGAAGGGGATCATCCCCGCTCATCGCTTCCTCTTCTTAAACGGCGTGATGATATACGGGTCAGGTTTGCTTTGGTTTTGCTTCATATTCATGAGCTCCCTGCAAGCATTGCTGGACGTGTGGATTGAGCCCGTATACTTTCCCACCGAGTATGCTTTATTTCCGGAGTGGCCGGTGTGGTATCCCGGATGGGCTATATTTCTATTTATAGTGACCATAGTGCTCTTATTTTTGCCAAAGTTGTTAGGATTGTATTTAGTCATTGCCAAGAAAAGGGCAGATCTTTTCGGCGGAGCCGGCAAGCTCGTTTTGAGCGTTCTTCTTGAGACGCTTTTTTCGGTGCTTTTTGCTCCAATAAAGATGATGTTTCACAGTAAGTTTCTTTTGTTGGCGCTGCTTGGGCAAAAAGTTGGCTGGGGTCCGCAGGAAAGGTCCGACGTGGGCCTTAGCTGGAAAGATGCCTTAAGGTTTCATTGGAGGGATACAGTCATAGGCCTTTTTTGGGGTGCAATTTTGTGGATTGTTAACCCGGCCTTCTGTATATGGCTTTCTCCTATACTCATTTCGTTCGTCCTGTCGATTTTTCTTTCTGTTTGGACTAGCAGGCCGACTGCTGGGGAACTCTTCAGAAGACTTGGGCTTTTCTTGACTCCCCAAGAGATGGCTCCTTCGCCCGAGATGAAGATTTTGGCTGAGGTGTTGGCCAATCCGCCTTTGCCTGCTTACCGGGACTTTAAATTAGCCTTTTTTGATCCCTGGGCAAATGCCTTGCATCGAAGCCTTTTGCGCAAAAGGGGAAGGTTAATGCCTGAAGTTCTAAAAAAAGCCCTAAATGCGATCGACTCGAAAGAGGCCTTGCCCAAAAGCGAGGTTATGGCCTTGCTGCATTCGCCAGCTATGCTTTTTGAGCTGCATAAATGTCTTTGGGAAAGCCCTGAGGAGCAATTTGTCGAGAAATGGTCGAGATACTTGTCGTGTATCTGATCATAACTCAGTGGCTTGCCTTAAATGTTCAAAAAGGTTAATATATTTTGTAAAATTTTTAAAAGTTGAAGTATCTGGGAGGAACGTTTGAGAATGCGCTTTGTGCTTTATAATATCCGATACGCCACCGGAACCGGGTGGGATTATCATATTCCCTTCCCCTTTTGGGGATGTTTTAGAAAGACGGAGAAAAATTTCAGAGATATCTCTAGTTTTTTGATGAGATTAAACCCCGACATAGTCGGTTTAGTCGAATCCGATGGAGGTTCTTATAGACAGAACGGCAAGAGTCAACCCAAGGAGATGGCCTCGCAAATCGGAGGGGTACCTATTTTTTGCTGTAAATATTACCCTGATTCCTTTATCACCAAGGCGCCGGTACTCAAATCTCAGGGCAATGCTGTTGTAACCAAGATCCAACCAATTAGTCACAAGGTAAGATATTTAAGTTGCGGCGTAAAAAGGGCACTTCTAGAAGTCGAATACGATGATTTCATCTTATATTTAGTGCACCTTTCATTGGGGCGCAAGGCGCGTACAAAGCAGGTGGAAGAGTTGGCCGACAGATGTATGTCGTCCAAAAAACCTCTGATATTGGCAGGAGATTGCAACACCTTTGGTGGCGAAGACGAATTATTCCCCCTGATCGAACGCGTGGGGCTTAAAAATGCGAATTCTCACCTTATGCCAACCTATCCAAGCTCATCGCCAAGAATGTTGCTCGACTTCGTTTTGTATAGTCCTGAAATAAAGGTAGAAAACCTATTTATTCCCAAGGTGACATTTTCAGATCATTTGCCGCTTGTGTGTGATTTTTCTGTTTAATTTTATCCTGAGGTAACGGAATATGAATGATGTTACAACGCTAATTCTGTGGTTATACAATGCAACCTCCTTTTGCATTCGTATTGGCATGCTATGCTACGTCCCATTGAAGCATGAACCACCTACTGCCATGGCTTGGCTTTTGGCGATCAACATTTGGCCGTGGGGCGGATTCGTTCTTTATTCGCTCTTTGGCTCCACGGGGCTTCCCAGAGAAAGGCTAAAACGGCGCCTGAAGCTATTGTCGGAGTTAGGTGATATCCTTCACAACTTAAGGATCCACGTATTGGACAGGGTAAACAATCCTACTCTGAACGAAGACCAAGGCAGGATCAGTCGTATGGCTTACAGGATGGTAGACATGAGTCCCGTAGCCGGCAACGCCGTAATGCTTATAAGCGACCCTGAAGAATTCTTGGATCGCCTATGTCACGATATAGACAATGCCCAGAAATACGTTAACCTACTATATTACATATTTTCATACGATAAATTGACCGAAAAGCTGTTTAATGCCTTGGAAAGAGCTGCCAGTCGAGGCGTAGAATGCAGGCTTCTTGTCGACTCGGTTGGCTCGAAGACTTTTTTGAGACGGCACGCGCACATGCTGCGTAGTAGCGGCGTAAAGGTAGCGGAAGCTTTGCCTGTAAGGCTCCTCAGGCGGACGCCCTTCACGGCCCGCTATGACATAAGGAACCACAGGAAAATTGCCATAATAGATGGGTTGGTTGCTTACACGGGCTCCCATAACATCATTGAACCCTCATATAACAATAAGGCCAGAGGGCGACTTTGGCATGACCTGTCAGTGAGGCTTACGGGTCCCGTAGTTATTCAACTTCTAGCGGTGTTTTATGAGGATTGGTATGTTGAGACTCACGAGGACTTACCCTTCGATCAATTGTTGCATTTCCTTCCTAACCTTAATGCCACGGGAAGTGCGGTTTTGCAGACCGTCCCAAGCGGTCCGTCGATGCAGCTGCAAAACTATCAGCGATTGATCGTCTCGGCCCTGATCAACGCAAAAAAACAGGCTACCATTACCACTCCTTATTTCATACCCGACAGCGAAACTATGCATGCCATAGAGACAGCCCGCATAATGGACGTCGACGTAAGGCTTGTGATACCGCAGCGAGCCGACAAGGCAATAGTGGGAGGCGTGGCAAGGGCTTACTTCACTCCCCTGCTTAATATGGGGGTCAGGATTTATCTTTACGAGAAGGATATCCTCCATTCCAAGACCGTTACGATCGATGACGAAGTGGCCTTTTTAGGGACGAGCAATTTCGATATTCGTTCCTTCGCACTTGATTTCGAGGTTGATATGATTTTCTATAGCCCGAATGAGGTATCCAGGATCGTTGAAGCGCAAGAGATGTATATAAGAAATTCAAAACTTTTGCACCGTCGAGAGTGGGAAAAAAGGCTGACTATAGAACATGTCATTTACGGGATTACCAAGCTTTTCAGTCCATTGTTTTAATTTTTAATAAATCCAAAGAGAGGTATGATCTGTGGCCAATTCCTCTTTCAAAAGGACTGTGCTCTTCGTCTCTGCGATAGCTTCTCTTTTGGGACCCCTTATGATATCCACGGTGAATATCGCCTTACCGGTTATTGGCAGATACTTTGATGCTGATGCTGCTACACTTGGTTGGGTGGCTACATCCTACATGCTAGCCACGGCTGCTGCTTTAGTTCCCGTTGGAAAAGCAGCCGAAATAGCAGGCAGGAGAAAAATCTTTCTCCTTGGCGCTGCCCTTTTGGCCTTTTTTAATTTCTTTGCCTTGTTCTCCATAAATTTGGCCTTCCTCATCTTTTGTCGTGTATTGCAAGGTATAGGAGGTGCCATGATCGTAACGACATCTGTAGCTATACTTGCCTCCGTCTTCCCACCTGGAGAAAGGGGAAGGGCAATGGGAATAAATACGGCTGCTACCTATTTAGGATTATCGCTGGGACCCTTTTGCGGAGGTGTTTTAGTACAAAACTTCGGATGGAAGAGCATCTTCGTAGCAACTGGAGTTTTAAGCCTGTATGTATTTTCTATGATACTTCGTCATATTAAAAACGAGTGGATCACATCGCGAGGAGAACCCTTTGATTATTTGGGTAGCCTGCTATATGTTGCTTTCTTGTTATTTTTCATGTATGGTCTCTTCTTGGTACCTCAGGTAAAAAGCTTGTATTTTGTCTTTGCTGGGATTGTCTTTGCATGGATATTCTTAAGATATCAGTTGGTAATAGATAATCCTGTGTTTAATGTCAGGCTCTTCTTAAGCAATCGAAGATTTGCCTATTCAAATTTGGCGGCGTTGATCAATTACGCGGCAACAGCATCTGTAGCCTTTTTGTTGAGTCTTTACCTTCAATATATAAAAAATATGTCGCCTCAATTGGCAGGGTTTGTCCTTGTGATTCAACCCGCCGTTCAAGCTGGTTTTTCTCCTTTGGCAGGACGATTGTCCGACAGGGTTGAGCCAAGATTTATAGCCTCTGCAGGTATGGCTTTTACGGCTTTGGGTTTGTTCTTATTATCGAGATTAAGTCACGGTATTTCTATTTTATATCTGGGTTTTACGCTATGTTGTCTTGGTTTTGGTTTTGCCCTTTTTTCATCGCCAAACGTTAACGCCATTATGAGCTCTGTCTCAAATGAACATTATGGTACGGCATCGAGTTCCTTAGCAACCATGCGATTAATCGGTCAAACGATGAGCATGGCGATGGCTACAGTGATATTTTCTATAATGCTCGGCAAGGAGCAAATAGGTTCAGAGAATCTTGATCTTTTCTTGGGAAGTGTTAATTTGGCATTCATGATTTCGGCCATCACCTGCTTGGTGGGAATTTATTTTTCTTATGCCAGAGGGGAGATGCATGTCGATGATACAGAAAACGATTTTATTTAAAAAGTCGAGGTGTCTTATTGAAAACGCCAGCCTCTGTTATGAATCAAAAAATCTGTCATGAGGCTGGCGTTTTCAATACTGATAATTATGAAGATAAACTTAATTAACCCCAGGCCTTTTTTTCGCTCTCCTGCAGGGCCTCGAAAAGAAGGGCGATCGTTTTTTGTTTGGATCGCACGGCTTCCATCAGTTTTCTTTGGATGGCCTCGTCTTCGATCATATGCCAAGTTGCGGCTAGTTCGCTCATGGAATCCAGCTCTTCCGCCAAGGTTTCCCTCAGCATCTCAGCTATCTCTAAAGGATCGCTTGTATGGGAATGGATGTGTTCGTGTTCTTCATCTGTCACTACCCTACACAATATTACTCACTCCTTTGTTGTAAATTACTTTGCCAGTTAATGTTATCATTTTAATAGCTATAGTCAAGTTGAAGTAACTTTCTTCACAATTTGAGGAGGGATTCGCATGACTGATTGGGAAGCTTTCAGAAAAAGGCATTACGAGCTTTTGGGCAGCGCTATCGTCAAAAACCTCAATAAAAAGGGGTATGAGGCAGAGTATGTTAAATCAGCTGTCGAAGCCAAAGATAGAGCTTTGAAGTTAATACCTGCAAGTGCAACCGTGGGCGTTCCGGGAAGCGTTACTGTAAGAGAGTTGGGTTTGCTCGAAGAACTAGAAAGAAGGGGCAATAAAATTGTCCACCACTGGGATCCAAACCTCGCGGGGGCAGAACGCATTCAAAGACTGCAAGAAGAACTGCTTTGCGATGTGTTTTTAACCAGCGCCAACGCAATAACCATAGACGGCACAATGGTCAGCATTGACGGCAATGGCAATAGAGTTGCCGGCATGGCTTGGACGGCCGGAAAGATCATCTACATCATTGGAATAAATAAGGTTTGTCCTGGGGGTCTTGAAGCTGCGATTGCCAGAGTCAAGAACTTCGCTACTCCACCGAACGCAATGCGCCTTAATATCAAAACACCCTGTGCATCCCTTGGCTATTGTGTGGACTGCGACACGCAAGAACGGGTTTGTCGTGCCATGCTCGTGCTGGAAAGGGCACCTCAGGGCAGGCAATCCCATGTGATCATCGTTGGAGAGGTTCTCGGGTTTTAGGAAAGATTTTTAGTAAAATTAGGCCATCGACACTATGCACCCAAGTTTCGATGGCCTAATTTGTACAACTGGTAATAACATTGTACTTGAAAAGCTTTGTCGAAATAGTATTAAATGTTGAGTAGAAATAATTAGGTTAAATTAATATAGTTAGGCTAGGTGAAAAAGAATGCAGAATGAAAAGGCATTGTTTAATATGGATGAGAGGACATTGCTATATATGTTAGAAAAGCTCTTCGAAGCTTCCCCTGAGGGTGTGGTCTTAGGCACTCTTAATGGGAATATCTTAAGGGTCAACAATGCCTTTTGTCGCATATTCGGGATTTCGGATCCCATGGATGTAATCGGTAAAAATATAGACGACGTCATTGCTGATGAGGAAAGCCGCGTAGAAGCGGTGGCTTTAACTGAGGCCGTGTGTGGAGGGAAGTACATTTCCATAGATAGCGTGCGTAAGAAAGCTGATGGTTCTTCCATAGATGTTTCAATACTTGGGGTTCCTATTAAAATCGACGAGGATATAGTTGGTGTTTTTGCTATCTATCGCGATATAAGTGATAAAAAGGCATATGAAAGGACGATTAGCGAAAATCTGGCAAGTTTATCACTTGCCTGGAGGCAGACGGTTGAGCTTCTAGCGGCCGTTAGCGAAATGCGCGATCCTTATACAGCAGGTCATCAAAAGCGGGTTGCTGAAATTGCAAAGTACATTGCAATGCAGATAGGACTTACACCAAATGAAGTGGATGGGGTGGAAATGGCAGCCTTAATCCACGATATAGGAAAGATAAGGGTACCAGCCGAGATATTGAGCAAACCAGGGCCACTTGATGATATCGAGTACCTATTGGTCAAAGTACATCCTCGAGCAGGGTATGACTTGTTGAAGGACATAAATTTTCCATGGCCTATTGCCGATATGGTCCTACAGCATCATGAGCGGTTGGACGGCAGCGGTTATCCTCAAGGCCTTAAATCAAATGACATAAGTCTGGAATCGCGTATCGTTGCTGTGGCCGATGTGATCGAAGCTATGGCATCTGACCGGCCTTACCGGAAAGCGCTGGGCATCGAGGTTGCCTTGGAGGTGATAAAGAACCATAGTGGGAAACTTTATGATCCTGATGTGGTTGATGTCTGTTATGCTTTGTATAAAGAAGGAATACTTTCACCTCTGCTTGAATTGTATAAATAAATAGTTAAGTGCTGTTTTTATCATGTCATTAAGTGATGCCATATTCACGCAAGATCTGAACCAACTTTTGGATATCAATGGCTTCCTTCGCGTTTCCGTCGCGTCCAACTGTCGTTTTAGCTTTTAATATGGAGTTAATCACTGCCTCTTCTGTGGCTTCTGCCGTCGCTAAAAACAGTGGCGAGAGTGCATCGTTTGCTATTGTCTCGCCTTTAAAAAAAATTACAGCAGGTTCATGGGGTATAGTTGCGGCGGTGGAAAACGCTATAAAGAAATCACCAGACCCATTGCTACCATAAAATCCCGTTCGCGCAAGTCCCAGCATTGCTCGTTTAGCCACGCGAATGAGATGCCTTTGGTATAAAGGAGCGTCTGTAGCTACGATGACCATCACAGAGCCGCTGGGATCTTTGTCTTTAAAAAGAAGGTGCCCCAATTTTTTACCTACAGGAGCACCGCTTACAGTAAGTAGCCCATCAAAGTTGGTAAGCACAAGAACGCCGACCGTGAAGCCGCCCAAATCTTGTGGCAACACACGAGATGATGTTCCAATGCCGCCTTTCCATCCCATGCAGGAGCTTCCTGTTCCGGCACCGACCGCGCCCTCATCCACCGGCCCGGACTGTGCACTGTTTAAGGCTTTAAAGACGTGTTCCTTCTTTACATGGCGTCCTTGAATGTCATTTAGAAAACCGTCGTTTATTTCGCCAACTACGGGATTAACGGTGCAGGTATCAATTCCAATTTCGGGGTTTTTATTTATCATCCATTCTATCAAGGCATCAGCAACTATTGGGACATTTAACGTATTTGTCAAAAGGATGGGTGTCTCCAAATTGCCCAGTTCATTAATTTGATGCAATCCAATTGACTTGCCAAAACCGTTAAACACAAAACTGGCGGCGGGCACCTTTTGCTTAAACATGTTGCCATCGTGCGGCAGTATAGACGTTACTCCGGTCCTTATTGGACCTTTGCCCGGCTTTAGCGGTCCATTGCCTTCGTTTAACGTACAATGTCCCACCAAAACGCCCTTTACGTCCGTTATAGCGTTATATTTTCCTGGCGGGAATACGCCTATCTGAATGCCTATATCTCTAGCCCTTGGACGCTCGTCTTTAGTGATTTTGGTAGTCTCGTTCATCGTGATCGCTCCTTTTTATTGGATATTTTTTAAAAAACCAAGGAGTTCAGGCCTCAAAACAACTGCCATGATTAAGGCAAAAAGCATCTGAAAATTGTTAATTAGCTTTTTGTTACAAAAAGCTAATTAAAGTAGAAGCGCTAAATAGGGTTAGCTATTTCATATCAAGTGTCAAGGAAAAATGTCTTTTACCTGTCGTGACTTCCATCAATGTCACATAATCTCATTGCGTCTTCGTGCGAAGTATGGTGAAATTTCTTAGCCAGAAATGCTTCCATTTCAGTAAGCACTACACCCGCAAACACGATCATCCCACCAAGGATGACTTGAAAGTTGATCAATTCTTCGCCTATAAGGTAAGCAAATATGTAGCCGGAGGGACTTTCCAGGGAAAGAAGCACTGCGGCGTGAACCTCGGGGCTGTAACGCTGGGCGACGGTCTGGATCAAAAAGGGGATGACCGTAACAAATACGACCACGTAAAAAATGCCAAACCAGGCTTTGGGTGGTACTTCACTGAAAAGAGGTAGGGGTTCCAAGAACAAAGCTAGCATGGTCAGGATTAAGCTTGATGAAGCTATCTGTACCACGGTAAGCGCTATGGGGTCCATTTTTCTGCTCAAGTTGCCCACGAATAACACGTGCAAAGCGCATCCGAAGGCAAGCATAAGAGAAAGATAGTCACCGAAGTTGAAGCTCATTCCGGGAGTGAATGCCATGATCAAAAGCCCTGCAGTTGTTAAAAAAGCTCCGGCTGTAGCTATCAGAGAAGGCATTTTTCTGTAGATAAGAGCATAGATGAATGGCACCATCACGACGTTGCTTCCTGCGATGAAGGATTGCTTGCCCGGCGTGGTAAAAAGAAGGCCGAATATGTGGGCTATAAATGTCGAGGTCAAAAGACTTCCAAGCAAGAATCCCAGAAAAACATCTCTGCGACTTAAAAGAGAGAGCCTTGATCTAAAGATCAAAGCCAAAATTCCAGCGCTCAAAAGAAACCTTACAGATAGCAACCATAGGGGCGACATAAACCCAAGCAGCCAGTTGGTTGTCCCGAAACCGGACCCCCAAAACATGGCTGCAACAAAGAGTGCCGCATCTGCAATAAGTACCGCCCTTCTGCTTTTGGGATCGATCATATCAATCACCCATACATCGAATCTGTGCCGTTACGTTTATTGTACATTATTGAGCCGGGTTATCTCTTCCATGAATCGGGTAAAAATAGGGCTATCATTGGATATAGTTCAAGACGCCCAAAGAGCATGCAGAAGGACAAGATCCATTTCGCCATTTTGCTGAAAGAGGCGTAGTTATCAGTTGGGCCAACGTTAGCAAGCCCTGGGCCTACATTACCAAGTGTTGCAGCAACCGACGAAATTGATGTTACTAAATCGACTCCCATAGAAGATATTAATAGAAAAGAAATTACAAAAATAATTATATATAACGAAAAAAAAACTGATATTGAAATGGTATGGCTCTTTTCAACAATTTTTTCGTTGAATCTCATTGAATAATGCGCACGTGGATGTGCCAAACTTTTTAGTTCAATACCAACCTGTTTGAGAAGGACCAAAAGCCTAACGACTTTCATGCCTCCTCCGGTAGATCCAGCACAACCGCCAATTGCCATGAGAATCAACAATAAAGCCTGAGAATAAGCGGGCCACTGTTCGAAATCTGTCGTCACAAATCCAGTCGTGGTCATGATGCTGACTACCTGGAAGGAAACGTATCGAAGGGCTTCAGCTGTACTGCTGTAAACATGGTCCTTGAGCAGGACAAATGAAATCGTCGCTATTGATCCTAATATAACATAGAGGTAAAATCTAAACTCTTCATCATGCCACCATGATGTTATATCCCCTTTTAGCAATCTATAGTGTAATGCAAAGTTAGCACCTGCTATGAACATGAAAATGGTGACTACCACCTCTACATATACTGAATTATACTGCCCCACGCTGCCGTTTAAGGGAGAAAACCCACCTGTTGCAACAGTTCCGAAAGTATGAGTAAGTGCGTCAAAGAGAGATAAGCCCCCTAAATACAAAAACAAGGTCTCCAGGAACGTTAAAAACACGTAAACTCCCCACAAAAGAAGTGCGGTATGGTGGATTCTAGGGGTTAACTTCTCGGGCACCGGGCCAGGTACTTCGGCATAAAACAACTGACGTCCGCCAACGCCCAAAAAGGGCAGTACAGCCAAACCCAGTACGATGATGCCCATACCGCCCAACCAGTGAGTCAGGCTTCTCCAAAAAAGTATTCCTCTGGGATTTGCCTCTATGTTTGTTAGGATTGATGCCCCGGTCGTCGTGAAACCAGAAACGGACTCAAAGAAGGCGTCCGTAAAGGTAGGCGTTGACCCCGAAAGCCAAAAGGGCAAAGCTCCTATGGCGGATACAACCAGCCACGACAACCCGACCGTTACCAGCGCTTCCTTCGGTCTCATATCTTCGGAAGCGTTGTTGCCGCCACATAAGAGCAGAACAGCTCCAAGGGCAATCCCTATTATCATGGAAGTAAATATTCCCCCGACGTCGTGTGATCTGTCCAGGACAGCCCATGCCAGCGGCCACAGCATAAAACAAGATACAACCACTAGTATGAGACCAAGAACCCTTAGTATGATCTTAAACCTCATCGCAGCTATTCCTTCTCTTGAGTCATGAACATGTGTAAAATTTTTTCGTCGTTCGGAGCCTGTAAGTAGAGCAAAACCCTGTCGCCCTGCTTTAACACGGTCATGCCGTTGGGTACAAATATCTCCTCCCCGCGCTGGACCAGCACGACTATGGCCATAGGAGATATATGCAAGTCCATTATCTTCTTTCCGGCCACATAGGCATCTTCAGGTATTATTAAATCGACCATTTCAGCATTTATCTGCTTTATGGTAGACATGATGGCACCCTTTGTTCGCAATGTCACGTAGCGCATTATCGCTCCAACTAATGCTTCATGAGGATTTACCATCGCATCAAGCAAAAGCCTGCCCTCAAGTTTTCTGTACGTGTCATTTCTTACGATTGCAATGGATCTTTTTGCGCCGAGGTCCTTTGCTAATATGGCTGCAAGTATATTAAGCTCGTCGTTTGCTGTCGTCGCCACAAATCCGTCAGTTTCGTCGATGCCTTCGCTTAGCAATATGTCCTCATCGACGACATCTCCCTGGAGGATCAGGGTTTTGCTCAATTCCTTGGACAGGCGCTCACATTTTTCCGGGTCCAGATCTATCAATCTAACATCTACGTCTTTGTGATGAATCTCAAAGCGCCTGGCTATTTGAAAGCCAATTTTGCCTCCCCCGGCGATCATGACGCGTTTAAGCTTAAAAGAATTTTCTATGCCAAAAAGCTTTTCAAGCAAATGGGCACTTCTTTTCAAGCAAACTACATAGCACAAGTCTCCATCCTTTAGCACTGTATTGCCTCGGGGAATAAATCCCCCTTCTCCTTGGCGATCTATATAGACGATAAGCGCATCCACATCGGGACGCAGCTCTTTTACCTGCTTTAACGGACGGCCCTCCATGAGAGCGCCTTTCTTTACCCTCATTGCGTAAAGGCATGCAATGCCGTTCCACAGCTCGTCGGAAACTATGACCGAACGCATCGACAACATATCCTCGATGACGCCGGCTACTGACCTTTCCGGCGATATCATCTCGTCGATGCCCAGCGCGTCAGCCCAAATGCGACTGTCGGTGAATTCTAAGCTCCGTGCCCTGGATATTACATGTTTGACTCCAGCCTTCTTGGCTATCCAGCAGGAGAGAATATTGACCTCGTCCTTATCCGTGCAGGCTATTAACAAATTCACGTCTCCGTCTTCGTGGACACCGGCTTGTGCCAATACTTGTGGCCTTGCTCCGTTGCCGGTTATGACCATGACGTCGAGCATCTCATCGATCCTTGCAGCACGATCCTCATCCTGTTCTATGACTATGACGTCATGTCCCTGTTCGACTAAATTTTTAGCAACTGCAAAACCGACGCTGCCTCCACCCACCACAACGGTCCGCAAAAATGATCACCCTTCCCTTTCTTTTGCCTTGCCTCGGGTATAATATTCTATCACTACAGTCATCTTTTGTAAGTCAAAAAGTGTTACACTTGTACGTACGTCGAGGAGGTGGTTGGGATGCCAGGACGCCCGAATGTCCTAGTTGTAGCTGCAGGTGGAACTATAGGCATGACGTATGACGAACGTGCGAAAGGTTATGTTCCCGCCCTAGGTGCTGGTGATATGCTGGCTTGGTTAAAAGATAAGACGTTACCGTGTGATGTCAATGTGCTCGACTGGAGTCGCCAACCCAGCAGCCATTATAACATTCGCATGATGGCCGATCTCGTGGAATTGCTCAGGAAACAAGCCAGCCAGGGGATCAACGGCATAGTTGTAACCGCAGGAACGGACTCCATCGAGGAGATGTCATATCTGGTGGATCTTCTTTGGCCCTATCCCTACCCGGTCATATTTACCGGATCCACGCTGCCCTCGGACCAATTGGGCTCCGACGGGCCCTTGAATTTATATCATTCCATTCTTGCCGCCTCCTCGGAATGCACATGGGGGTTGGGCGTCCTGATTTGTTTTCAGGATCAACTGTTTGCTGCAAACGAGATATGCAAGGTCAGCAACTTCAAAAGAGATGCTATAGCTGCACCTTACCGCGGGCCTGTTGCCGAGATAGTGGCAAACAGGATACACATCATAAAAAAACCAAGGCGCGGCAGGATAATAGAGAAAATGGTAGTTCCTGCCAAAGAGGTTGAAGTTATCTGGGCAACGCTTGGCGGCGGTGAAAGGATGCTCAAATTGTTGGCCGAGGACGAAAGCTTAGAAGGGTTGGTCTTGGCAGGCTTTGGTGCGGGTAATGTAAACCCCGCATGGGTCCCGCAGGTAAGACAAATCATCAAACGTAACGTACCTGTAGTGGTCACTTCAAGGTGCCTTCGCGGAATGGTCGTGACGTCTCACAGCTATGAAGGAAGCGCGCAAAAATTGATGGAATTTGGAGTTCTTTCCGGGGGAAGCCTCACACCTCTTCAGGCGCGATTGAAGCTTGCCGTTGGCATTGGTATGCACCTTACGGGTCGCGACCTTCAAAAGTATTTGTTGGACGAATGACGACAGGGAAAGGTGGAGATGTTCATGGAGGACGAGGCAGTCTTATTGCTCTTTGATGAAGACCATCCTTGCTGGGATGAGGAAACCGTGAAATTGGCCGGCGAAGACAACGAAGGCTTGAAACGGTTGGAAAGTCTGGGCCTGCTTAAAAATATGGAAGATATTTATAGCTTGACCGACATGGGTCGAAATGCTTACACAGACATATGTAAGAACCAATTTATCGAAGCAAGGCCCGGCATGGCTCCTGAAGAGCTTTCGGAGCAAAGGCGATCTTTATGGCGCACCAGGCTTCAGGTTCTCTTGGATAACAGCTTTATCGCAAGATGGGGAGTAAAGGAGTTTCACCCGGGCATTGTATTGAAATATGTGCCTGGCTTAAAGGGAGAGCAAATAGTTTTACTTAAAGGTTATGACTTAAGGTGGACTTACCTTTCAAATCCAGATGTACAAAGGATAAAGAGTCATTTCTCCGTCACGGGCTTAAAAGCAAGGGAGATGAGACCGCCTAACTTAGACGAAATCTGCATGTGGCTTGAGGAAAATGGCATATCCAGCGAAAGCTTTACAGTGGATCTGCTTTTCTTGTCGCGATACGATTTTGCCTATTACATGCAATTTCCAAAGCATCACAACGACATTTTAGGTCTTGTAAACGCCGACAGGTTCTTTTTCTTCAAGGCCTCTACCCCCTTCGAGGATCATATTAAAGACTACATAGAAACGATAGGCAAGGTGCATCTTTTCCTGATGAACCAGCGGCATATATGTCTGCCGGGTTACTACGACTTGGACCTGGCTGATCAGGATTCCCTCAGTTGGGTCATTTGGGTTACCGAAACCGAGGAAGAAGCACTAAGACTTGCCGACTGTATTAAACCCTTCGGCCAATCGCTCATTGAACCTGCAAAGCCGATGGATATATGGATCATAAGCACGGAAAAGCTCAAAGAAATCAGAGAAAAACAGGAGACGCTTTTTGACCTTTTTTCCTTGATAGCTTATCCTGTGGCAAGGACGATATAAACTTTTCATGAAGGAGGTTTGTAGTAGTGAACACATCGGTTTTATTGATAATCGGAATCGTCATTTATCTCGTCTGCTATTTATGGTACGGTAAAAGCCTCGAGCGAAAGGTCGTCGGAGCAGATAATTCCAGACCAACGCCTGCGCATTCCAAGTTTGACGATGTAGATTTCGTTCCCTCGCACCCCGCCGTCTTATTCGGACATCACTTCGCTTCAATAGCAGGTGGAGCGCCAATACTCGGTCCTGCGTTGGCCATGGCCTGGGGTTGGTGGGCGGGTTTGCTTTGGATTTGGTTTGGAAACATATTGATAGGGGCAGTCCACGACTATTTGGCCATCATGGCGTCGGTGAGGCATGAAGGAAAATCGATCCAATGGATAGCCGGCAAGATGATGCGCCCGCGCACGTCCTACCTTTTCCAAGTATTTGCTTACCTGACACTTATCTTGGCTCTTGCTGCGTTCGCGACATCTTTGGCATATTTATATATAGCCCGTCCCGATGTGGCAAGCATGTCCGTTTGGTTTATAGCATCTGCAATCGTGACAGGTTTTTTGCTGTACAAGTTGCGAATCAACTTTATATTAGGAAGCATTATTGGGATTTTGCTGACCCTTGGCGCTATATGGCTGGGGTCCTTGACCCCTCTGAGCATCAGTTATAAGGGGTGGTTAATTGTATTTTTCGTATATATGATGGCTGCAAGTGCTCTTCCGGTGTGGGTATTACTTCAACCGCGAGACTACCTTAACTCCTATATACTCGTCTTTGGCCTTGTCTTGGGAGTTATTGCCTTGATTTTCGCGGGAGCAAAGATGGAGTTGGCCGGTTTTACAAGTTGGAGCCCGAATATCGTCGGAGGAGTACCGTCTCCCTACTGGCCCGTCGTTCCCCTGATAATTGCCTGCGGCTCGCTCTCGGGGATACACGGTCTCATTGGTTCTGGCACAACCTCCAAACAGCTGGACAAGGAGACTCAGGGCCTTATCGTAGGTTACGGAGGCATGCTTACAGAAGGATTGCTTTCTTCGGTCGTAACGGTGACCATTGCTGCCTTCGGATTGCTCGTGTTTAAGGAAGCAAGCGGAAAGCTCTTAGAAATCGGCGTAGTGGCTGAAAGCTTAAAGGAACCTCTCTATCTTGGCAAAAATTATGTAAAAGCCATAGGAGCCGTTGGGGGTCCCCTGGGAATTTTCACGGAAAGCTACGGAAGGCTTTTCGAGCAGGTCTTTGGCATTTCGGCACAAGCAGGCACGATCTTTTCGAGCCTGTGGGTTTCTGCCTTTACCCTTACCTCCATGGACACAGGGAACAGGGTGTTGCGTTTTGCCTGGGAAGAGGTGTGGGAGCCGCTCAAAAGCAGCGGAGGGGTACTTTACAGGGCGATTACCAACCGTTGGTTGGCGTCGGCTATACCATCGGCTCTGAGCATAGCCCTTGCCTGGGGCAAAGCCTACAGCGTGTTATGGCCCGCCTTCGGCGGAGCAAATCAAATGCTTGCAGCCGCTACTTTGTTAACTGTCGCTTTATGGGTGTTGCAGCTTGGCACTGCTCCCATGGGGCATGTCAGGTTCATAATCGCCTGTGCCGCAGCTTTATGGTTTACAGTTTTCGTAGGGCTTTGGTGGTTTTTGTTTGCCGTTCCCTCATCGCCTTTGGTGCGGGGATTCGTAGTTTTGGAGATCCTTTTAGCTCTCATATTTGTCTATGACTTTTACCGTTCATTGCAGAATACGTCAACTTTAAAAGCAAATTATCCTGAGGCGATAAAGCCATAAATTGTAAGGTGGGAAAAGACAGCTCTATGATTGGCGAGGACTTTTTTGAGCTTCTGAAGAAAATAACAAAACTTCAAGCTACGGATTACGTCAAAGCGGAACTTGCGGCGCTAGAAGAGATCTTTGGCCTTTTGCTTCTGGGTAGCTTCATCGGATTACCGGCTCCCTCGTCGGGGCTGGTGATCCGACTTCTTCCCCATTTGGGGCCGGAACTTGAACTTTTAGAAAGGCGAGTGGCAGAAAGCGATGACCTTTTTGCGCAAGTTGCTGGGGTCCTTAAGATCTAGGCCTAAAAATAGAAATTCTTTTGCCGATGAGGGATGGGCAAAGTCCAAACGATTTATCGTAATTGGCAAAGGCGGAACGGGAAAGACCACGATCTCTTCTGCATTAGCCAGAGTACTTTCATCGAAAGGCCAAAATGTCTTAGCCGTCTCTTTGGATCCTGCCCACAATTTGGGTGATGTCCTTGGGTATCATTTGAGCACTCGACCTCAAAAAATAGACGATCACCTTATAGCCCTTGAATTGGATCTGGACGAGAAGGTGCAACGATTCGTAGAAAAAAGGTTACGCCAGATGCGCCCCTTCTATGGCAATTTACAAATATTTAATGCGGATAAATTCCTTGAAACTATAAAACAATCTCCCGGCATGGAGGAATTTGCCGTCCTTGAAGCCATCAGGGAGATATCTGCTTTTGCAGAAAAGTGTGATGCAGTGGTGCTTGATACTCCTCCAACTGGCATGACCGTGAGAGTTTTATCCCTTCCGGATATCACACTTATTTGGATAGCCGAACTCATGAAGTTGCGTTCTAAAATTTTAAACAGACGTGCTTACATTCAAAATATCGAAGGACCAGATGTTGAAATTAATCTCGGCAATGATCCTGTTATGGCTGAGCTTAGAAGGTATAAGAGCGAAATAGAGTCGACCAAGAGCTTTTTGCTCGGAGAAGGGGCCTTTATATTTTTGGTGCTTCAGGCCGATAAGCTTTCGGTATCTGAAACAGAAAGGACCATTAATATACTTTACAGCAACGGTTATCAAATAACTGCCTGTTTTATAAACAGGGCTCCGAAAGGTGAAAGGTGCAATTTTATATATGATTCCTGCGGGTTATCGAACTTGATGAAAGTTTACGACAAGATACCGTGGATAGAGTTACCCGACCTTGGAAGGGATATCTCCGACCATCAAAATTTACTAGTCCTTGGCGATATAATTTGTAATTTTCTCGATGCGGGTGATGTAAGGTGAACTCGGGTGTTGCTTTATTGGTCATTTTGGGGTTGGTGGCAAGCCTTCAGTACTGGCGCGGCAGGAGGTTGAACTTAACTTTAATCAGGGAGCTTTCAAGACAGATGGAGGAAGCACTTCAACCTGTAAACAAAAATTACACCTGGATAGGCGGGTATGTCGGCGTGGTGGCCGAATACGATTTGAAGCACGAGGTTTACGAAAAGGTCAAGGGGACAATTTCTCTCTTGCCCCATCACAGCTTGCTTTACTTCCCCATTTCCCTTCTTTTGGGGCGAAGAGACAGGGTTTATATATTAGTCTATCCCAAAAGAAAACTTAAAGGGAAAGCTCATATAGCCATAGGAAAAATCAAAGACATCTCTAATGTTTCCTTTAAAGATGAAATAGAATTAAAAGGGGTTGTCGTCCAAAGGCGCTATGACAGCAAAGAAGAGGCCGAATTTATGACGAAGATCATCTCTAGACTCAAAGATCCTTCTTCCCTGGAGCACCTGGCTGCCAATGTTGAAGAAAACGCCTATTATGCGAGGCTAAGGATTGGTCGTGGCGATATTTCGGAGCTATTAAGGCGTTTTATTGCGACCGCGTAATTAATATATTAGATATGGCGCCGAAGCTTGGAGTTTTCGGCGCCATATTATTTTTTATTCTACCGTTACGCTCTTAGCCAAGTTCCTAGGCTTATCTATCTCGCATCCGCGTTTCTTGGCCACATGGTAGGCAAAAAGCTGTAAGGGCACGACGGTCACGAAGGGCGAAAACTCTTCCAAGGTTGATGGCACATATAAGACGTGGTCCACATCACTTGCGAGCCTCTCATCACCGTCAAAACCTACCGCAATTATAGGGGCGTGCCTTGCCTTTGCCTCCTGGATATTGGACAAAGTTTTCTCGTAAAGGCTGTCGTTAGGTGCCACAACTACCACAGGAACATTTGGATCGATCAATGCTATGGGGCCGTGCTTCATCTCGCCAGCTGCATAAGCTTCGGCATGAATGTATGATATTTCCTTCAATTTGAGCGCACCCTCCAGCGCCACAGGAAAGGATATTCCCCTTCCAAGGTATAGGAAGTTTTGGTTAAAAGCAAACTTGGAGGCCAAATCTTCTATGGTATGTTCCCTTTCTAAGATAGCTTCTATCTTATAAGGGATTTGCAGGAATTCGTCTATCAGATTGTTTTTCCGTTGGATTGGAAATGTTCCTCTCACCTTGGCGATGTACATGGCAAGCAGGTATAAGGCGGTGATTTGTCCCATGAATGTCTTGGTAGCTGCCACCCCTATCTCGGGACCAGCCTTGAGAAGCAGGACATCGTCGCAGGATCGGGCTAAGGTAGATCCTTGAACGTTCGTCACAGCCAAACAGTAGGCCCCGGAGGCGCGTGCCTTTCTTTGAGCGGCAAGTGTATCGGCAGTCTCTCCCGACTGGGATACGAACACGACAAGGGTATCGGGAGAGATCCTGCTGTCGCGATATCGATATTCCGATGCGATGTCTACCTTAATGTCCAAATCTGTCCAGCGCTCAAAAACCCTTTCGGCAACCAATGACGCGTAATAAGAGGTACCGCAGGCAATGAGGTGAACTGCCTTGAAGCGATTTATAGTGCGCTCATCCATCGCCAGTTCCCCGGAAAGGTCGACGCTGCCGTCGCGTATCCTGTCCTTAAGGGTAGACCTGCAAACACCGCCCTGCTCATGAATTTCCTTGAGCATAAAGTGGGGATATCCGCCCCTTTCGGCCATGGAAATATCCCAGTCGATGAAGAAGCTTTTCTTTTGTACCGGTCTTCCCTTATCGTCCCAGACTGTTATACCCTGAGAGGATAATTCGGCGATCTCGCCGTCATCCATGTAGATGACCTTGCGCGTGTAAGGAAGGATTGCAGGTATATCCGAGGCACAAAGAGACTCTCCATCCCCTATTCCCAAGACAAGGGGAGAACCTCTGCGCATGCAGTAGATATGATTTTTGTCCTCCCGATCCATTATAGCCAAAGCATAAGATCCCCTCAGTTGATCTTGTAGTGATGTGAGGGCTTTTAGCATGTCGCCATCGTAAATTTTGGAAAGAAGATGAGCTATTACTTCAGTATCCGTCTGCGATATAAAGGTAAACCCTTCAGCGACCAATGTCTCCTTCAGCTCGTGGTAATTTTCAATTATCCCGTTGTGGGCAAGGACGAATCTTTTATATCCGTCATAGTGAGGGTGTGCGTTTACCGCCGTCACTCCTCCGTGAGTGGCCCAGCGGGTATGACCGATTCCCTGGTTGCCCTTGGGTGCAACCTTTGCCACGATGCGCTCCAGGTCTGAAACTTTCCCGACCTCTTTTATGATCTCTATCTCATTGCCGTCGTTGATGGCAATTCCAGCTGAATCATATCCCCTGTACTCCAACCGCTTTAATCCGTCTAAAAGCACATCACAAGCATTTCGATAGCCAATGTAACCGACTATACCACACACTGTTGCTTCATCCTCTCCATTTCACAACACACGAAAGATCGCCGTCCCTTTTGTCCCGCAGATTGCTCCACGGCTTTGTAAGACAGCTTGTTGGCCCATCTTTCGGGGCCCGGGGGCATCCGCCGATAGCTTCGATCCTCCCCCGACCTCGTCAACTGGCTTACAACCAGTCCAGGCGCTTAAACCGCAGACCGCATTGAACCGAAATCAATTTACAGTTAGCTCGATATTGTCACACCCCCTGCCTTTAAAGGTCATAAATGAAAGAGACAGGCGCTTTCCTTTACATTTCAAGAAAACGCCTTTCTCTTCATTTAAAGCGAGTATATAAAAAATCTCCCGGTTTATCAATATGATTGTCTATGATCTTTGCACACAATATAGTAACAGTTTTATCTTAATATACTGCTTTCAATTATTGATCTCTCTTGATACCTCCTCGTCGCTCCTTAGGGCTTTCATCAAGGAATAGCAGGCTAACGTCATGATCACGGCAAAAGGGGCAGCTGCAGCTATGGATGCTATCTGAAGGGCCTGCAACCCTCCACTCATCAAAAGAACAAATGCCAACGCCGCCTGAAGTATTCCCCATATGGTCATCTTGGACTTGGGCGGATTTAAGTCGCCTTGGGTCGAATACATGGAAAGCACAAATGTTGCCGAGTTTGCAGAGGTAATGAAAAATGTCGAGATCAGCACGACCATGATGACTGACATCACCATACCCAGGGGATAGTGCATATACATCTCAAACACTCCCGTAAATATATCGGCGCTCACCTTTGAAGCGATGTCGGCGATCCCCTTGATCTGCAGATAAAGCCCTGACGTTCCGAACACGGCAAACCAGGTAAAACTCCCCATAGCCGGCACGATCAAAACGCATGTCACAAACTGGCGAACGGTCCTCCCTCTTGAGATCCTTGCTATGAACGAGCCGACGAAAGGTGCCCATGCGATCCACCAAGCCCAGTAAAAAAGCGTCCAGCTTCCAAGCCACTTTTTGAAAGGGCCGCCGTAGGGAGCTAAAGTTAAGCTTTCGGATACCAGGTTAGACAAATATCCTCCTATGCCAGTCAGTAGTGACTCCAGTATTGAAATTGTCGGCCCAAGCAGGAAAAGAGCCACGCAAAGCAGGCTTGCTATGAATAAGTTTAAGTCAGATATTACCTTGATGCCCTTTTCTAACCCGGAGATAGCTGAACCCGTATATATTAGGCACAGCACAAAAATGATCATAAATTGGACCTTAACAGTTTGCGGGACACCAAATAAGTATTTCAGGCCGCTGTTAATCTGAAGTGTCCCCAATCCCAGCGACGTTGCTATTCCGGCAGCTGTAGCAAAGATGGCCAGTATATCTACTACCTTGCCTATGGGGCCTTTTACCCCCTTTTCGCCCAACAACGGGGTAAACAGCGTGCTGATCAAGCCCGATCCGTTCTTCCTGAACTGAAAATAAGCCAGCGGCAGGGCCACCACGGTATAGCCTGCCCAAGGATGAAGTCCCCAATGGAAAAACGATATCCTCATGTGGCGTCTGTGGCAGCCTTTACAGAACCCGGCTCGGCTCCAAAGGGAGGGTTAAGAAAATGAAAGAGCGGCTCTCCAACTCCGTAAAAAACCAGTCCAACCCCCATGCCCGCGGAAAAGAGCATGGCAAACCAGGAAATATCCCTGAACTCCGGCTTTGAGTCGGCAGGACCGAGCTTCAGTTTGCCGTATTTGCTCAAGGCAAGTCCTATCGGGAAAATCACGAAGAAGGACATGAAAAGCATATAGCCCCAGCCGAAGTTTTGAATGAGAAAATTAAAGAGATTGTTAGCTGCAGCTCCAAAACTTGCCGGCGACAAAAACCCCAACTTACGGCCATAAGTATTATTACCATGGAGATGATATATACAGAATTGTCTTTTTTCTCTTTTGCACTCAACCTTACTACCCCCTCTGCTATCCGATGTGGGGAGAAGTTGCATTTGACTTCTCCCCACAGTGGTTTAGGTTTAGGTCATATCTTGACGGTAAATACGGTCTGTTCCTTGATGTCTGTCTCCAAAGCATCAAGCGCTACGCCGACGCGATGATACCTAAGCTTCCATTCGTCTTCTGAAGAGAGGTTCGGATTGCCCAGGGGATAGGGAACTGCCACACCTGGGACTATGCGGTTTACTCCTACTGTCTTTGCGATGTTCACGAGGTTGCATATCACTACTACAGGAATGCCCGTGCGTTCGATTTCCTTTGCGATCGTTGACCCGCAACGAGTGCACGTTCCTCAGGTTGCAGTCAACACTACGGCTCCTACATTTCTTTCCTTGAGCCTTTGGGCTATCTCGCGACCCATCCTGGCGGCCTCAGCCTGCGTGGTGCCGGTGCCAACGGTGACATAGTAGTAATCGTCCACCTCACCGATGCGTCCTTCTTTCTGATACTGGCGTATGGCGTCAAGGGGAAGGACGACATTTGGATTTTTGTTGGCCTGTTCAGGGTCATAGCCGGCATGTATCGTCTTAAACTCCGGCGCTGTAAGACGGTCGAGCTTGGAGATGTCGTAGGCACCCCATTTCGTCGCCGAACAGGACTGTATCCTGTCGGGGTTGTCCTTGGGAACGATGCCGCCCGAAGTGACAAGTGCGATCTTTACCTTGCGAAGATCCCTTACTGCTGGAGCTATAGGTACTCTTTCCTGTTTTGGTATGGGAAGCTCTGTCTCATAGGGCTCGCCTTTGAGCTTTTTAAGGAGCATTTCAAATGCTCTGTCGGCTGCACATTTGCTCTCCACCCCAAGATCTTCCAGGAAGACCTCATGGCGTATTCCCCTGGGAAAGTAGCCTTCCATTGAGGCAGGAAGCAGTTTATCTCCACGCGCTATTTTATCGGCAAAGGCGGCCATTTTTTCGACGTCCTGCTTCATATAGGTTGCACGACGTCCGCCTTTGAATATGTACATGTGGGATTTAAACATCTCCACCGCAGGGTTTTCCTCGTTCATGGAGGTGATGACGGGAACGCCGAACTTTTCCTTCACGGACTTGCAGATCGTTCCGCAGGCCACTCCGTAGCGTCCCGCATTGAAGGCAGGTCCCGCCAGGAAGATGTCGAATTTCAGGCCATCAAGCATCTTTAAGATGCGAGCGACTGCCTCTTCCGGATGAGAGGCCATGAAATTGTCGCCGCAAATGACGGTGTGAGTGATGCGCACTTCCTTCATTGCTTCGTTTAAAAGCAAACCAGGCCCAACTGGCCCTTCCTGCAATACTGGCTCAAAATCGGCGCTTTCTTCTCCTCCTACCTGTCCGAAGAACTGATTTATGTAATGAACGGCTTTCAACATGAAATCATCCCCTCATTTCCTAAAACTCGGCGCAGGTCTTCAGCGAAAACCCGCTTATGTGATCGGAGCAAAAGAAGGCGTTGTTTTCCATTATGATCGATCCGTCTTCTCTGACGCAGCCTTCCCAGCCCCCGGAAAGTCCGTCCCTGGCAAGCGACTCGAGCTCTCCTAATACCGTCTTCATGGGAGGAAGTTCATAAAGTTCCGAGACATTTCCTGTAGACACGAGCGCATTTGCCCTTTCGTCCAGGGCAACCAGCGGCTGCGAGGTACCGTCGCGTCCGGTGCATTCGTTCGTCATGCCCACGGTCTTGATACCAGCTTTTTCAAGCTCGACAATTGTAAGAATATAGTCCACGTCAGGGTTTCCGTAGCCCTCTTCGGCAACTATGGCACCGTCTGCGCCCAAGGCTTTTGCGATGTTTGCCACCATCATGGCAGACCTGACCTTCTCTTCCATGACCACGTTTAGGTTGGATAGTACTACGCCCAAAAAGTTTATCGTTTTTCCGTGCTCCTTCATGAGCCGCTTTATCATCGGATTATTGACCCATTCGTAGGTCGAAATCTTCGATGAACAGGGCATGAAGCTTCCCGATATTATCGCACCGTCCAGGATTTCGTTGGGATGAAGGTATGTAGGCAGCATACGATTGCCGTCCCAGCCGTAAACGAGGGCGTTATATCCCAAGGCTTCCATCTGCGTTTGAATTTGAGGCACATATACGACCGACGGCAATCTTCTTACCTCAGGCGTCCTTTCGTTTATAGGCTCAAGCTCCCATGTCTCGATCTCTTCAGGTTCCAAGTCTTTGACGCATTTCCCGATGTATTCGGATAGCCTCATACCTGCCCAACGAAGAGCGCGGTTTTTCTTCTGTTGTTCATGTCTTTCAAATTCCTCGTCGGTATCTCCGACTAATACCAGGTTGGGCATGGATCCGAAAATGGTGTTTCTCTGTGCCGGTCCGCTCATGTCTATGAGGCCGTCCTGAAAGGACCCCCAATGTCTTCCTACCACCAGAAGCGAGCATCCCTTTAGCGCGTGAGTCCTGCCAAACCCGACAGACGCTACAGGCGCGGTGCAACCAGGATATACGGATTGGTTTGGGGATACCTTGCAGCGCATCTCGTAAGCTTCCTTGACCGGGACAAGCCTTACCTCGTCTCCTGGCCTAACGATATAAAGCTCGGCTTCAGTGATGTGGGAGTCCTCAAAGACGACGTCTAAGGCCTCTTTCTTGTTGACGGTCAGTACGCCTCTTTCGTAGAAGGTCCTGTCGCCGAAGACGATATCCTTTACGAAAAAGTTGCCTATTTCTAATTTCATAAGTCAACACTTCCTTTCACTAAAATTACGTATACTTTGCCGTGCCTATGCAGCAGAAGACATCAGAGCACATATTTGCTGTGCTCCTTGCGCATTTCGGCAACAGCATTGACCAGACTGTCGACGTCTAGGACCATTTCCATCATGCCGAGCTGGTCTTCCCAAAGGTTTGGGTCGACTTTTTCCTTAAAAACGGGGTCGAAGATATGATAAACAGCGAGTCCCAACTGGACTCCGGCTAATGGCCCTGCAAAGGTGGGATCACCAGCGGTTACGGTCTCCGCGTAAATGGACGCACCTTCAGCATCCGAGCTTCCGAGCACGATCACCACGTTTTCGGGTCCGTACTTTTCGGCTATTTCCTTTACGCGCTGCTGGTTTTGCAGCTCCATAGCCCCTGCCGCGGTTCAGACGAAGCATTCCGTCACGGCAAAGGCAATTTCACAACCGAGGGATTTTAGGACTTCTTCCATCACGGGTCCGGGAATGCCGTCCCTTTCGCCGAGCAAAATGAACTTCTTGCCCTCAAATGCCATGTCACATCCTCCTTCCTTAACTATTTTTGGGAACTATTTCACTTTTGGTCCTGCAAGCTTCTAAAAAATACGCTTGCAACATGACTATAGTTTAGGAAGGTAGCTGTATGAGGAGCAATTATCAAAAGTGCGATCTTTTCATCATGAAATTTGCTAGTCGTCGTCTAAGTCAATTAGCCCTTCTCGTAAGGCGTAGCGAGTAAGGTCCGCAATGTTGCTGCAGTTCAGCTTTTCCATGATGTTTCTCCTGTGAGTATCTACAGTACTTTTGCTGATGGAAAGTTTGGAGGCTATGGCCTTGGTGTGTTCTCCTTTTACCAGGAGCTTTAAGACCTGCACTTCCCTTGATGTGAGCTTATGCTCTGCCGCCTGAGTATTGCTTTTTTTCAAGGCGAGGTAATCTTCGAGCACGATCGCGGCAACCTTAGGAGTAAGGTAGACCTGGCCATCTGAGACGGCTTTTATTCCTCGTATGAACTCATCTATACTGCATTCCTTTAAAATATATCCACGAGCGCCGGCTTGCAAAACTCCCGATATCATGCCCTTGTCCAGGTGCATGGAAAGGGCTATCACCTTTACATCCGCCCAGTTTTTAGCGATGATTTTAGTGGTTTCTATACCGTTTATATCGGGCATTGATATGTCCATGACGACGATATCGGGATTGCACGTCGAAATCAGGCTCAAGGCTTCCCGTCCACTTGAAGCTTTGCCCACAATGCGAAAATTTCCGTCCTTGCTTAGTAGCTCTTCCAACCCGTCAAGGAAAATCTTATGATCATCTACTAAAAGGACTTTTATCTTATCCTGCATCCTGACCGTCCTTTCCTGCGGGTGCGACCAGAGACACGGTTGTGCCCTTTCCGGGTTCGGATATTATTTGAATCGAACCGCCGATGGAATAAAGTCTTTCCTTTATGCTGAAAAGGCCAAATCCACCGTGATTATTGGGTCGCTTTTTTCGCTCGTCGAACCCTTTGCCGTCGTCTTCTACCACTATGCGAATCTTATTCTTGCCGTAATGCACGCGAATGGAGACGCAGGTCGCCTCGGCATGCTTCACGACGTTTATGAGAAGCTCCCTCGTCATCTGATATAAAAGGACACTGACGTCTCTGTCAGGTTCATAGCCGGGCATGCCGATTACCTTGAAATCCACGACGATGTCGTGAGGCTTTAAGATCTGTTCGGCGAGGGATTCCAAAGCGGCAGGCAGCCCAACCTCATAAAGCAAGGGAGAACTTATTTCAAACGTCATGCTCCTCGTATCCTGAATGACGCCGCTTAGCATCTCCATGATCTCTTTTATTTCATGGCGACAGCTTTCCCTGTCGGCCTCGCCGTAAAGGTGCTGAAGACGATGCATTATCATGGCTAGGGAATAACCCACCTTATCGTGAAGCTTTGTTGCGATGGCCCGGCGCGTCTCCTCCTCGGCAAGCGAAAGCTTTGCAACCAAGTCCCTTAATTTTTCGCGATAATCTATCAGTAAAGACTCGCTTTTCTGCAGTGCTTCCTCTGATCTTTTCCATTCCGTCATATCTAAAAATATGACGGCTACTTGGCCTTTGACCGGGCTAAATCCAAGTGCATGGAGGTATTTTCCCGTATCGCGGCTTTCTCCTTCATGATGTTTAGAGCGACCGCTTTGGGCCACCTCCAGCACTAGCTGGTGCCACTCCCTTTCAGCGAGCGGCCATACTTCATCGAAGCTCTTCCCTATAATATCCTTACGCCGTACTCCCATTACGCGCTCATATGCAGGGTTTACGTCAATGAAGATCACATTTGTTGGATTGCCCTTTTCGTCATATAAAACCTGATACAGCGCAATCGGGTCAAATATTCTATAAAAGAGCTTGCGGTTTATGGCCGCGACCTTGTTGTCCAGATCGTCTTGCGAAAAAATCGGATAGGACAGCTCCTTCATCTGTGTCACTGCCTTCATAAGTGTGCTTAATATAATTATATGATCTTTGCCAGCGGATTTAAGTCTTCCCAGTCTATCTTTGGGCCTTGATGTCGGATTGAGGAAAGATCTGCTCTTTTTGCGATGATGTCGCGAGGAACGCCGGAAACTTGCCTTAAAACATCAGCAACTTTGTCGATGCAGTCCTTCATGTCTTCAGCCACGGCCACAGTCAAAAATAATTTTTCAAGGGTGTCGTCAGCATACTGCAGGAATACCTTAAAGTCTTCAATCCAAGGTAATCTCCAAAGGGCGTCTTCCACGTCATAGAGGCGAAGCGGGACGCCTCCTGCGCCTTTTATGGGAAGCCGTCCAAGAACTTCTATGCGTTTAAGCGGCGAGCCGCAAGGGCAGATGCCAGGAAGCACGCGGCCTTCGTCGCCCGTTCTGTAGCGGATCAATGGAAAAGACGTTCGACCAAGTGTGGTGACGACTATCTCTCCCCACTTGCCATCTGGCAGTGTTTGTCCATTTTCATCTACGATTTCAACGTAAACGTCAAGTTCTCTGACGTGACACCCCTGCCTTGCGCGGCACTCCACTGCACAGCCCCAACCTGTTTCGGTGAGGCCGTAATGGTTGAATGTCGTACATTCCCATAGTTTTTCTATTCGCTGCCTTATCGAGAAAGGCGCCATGTCAGCGCTAAGCAGGACAAAATCAGGCTTATAGGTGGTCTTTCCCGCAATCCTTGCCATCTGCGCAGAAAGGCCGACTACGATATTGGGCCTGTGATCGTTTATGGCACAAATTGCTTCTGTCAGGTCGCGGATAATCCCAAATACAAGCGTTTCACACCCTAGGCGTTTTAAAGCACGCTTAAGTATTTGCCCTATGCTGTCTGGCGAGGGCCCCTCCATGAAGACGGCAACTTTGCTTTTAGGAGGCGCAAACGTGGACATCCCGTACATAAAAAAGTCTTCGGTCGCCTTCAGATCTTCTTCGGTGAAAAAGATCCTTTTGGGAGGAGCCGACGTTCCAGAGGTGTTTAAAGTAACGATGCGACGTACCTTTGACTGAGACACTGTCAAAAAGCGTAACCCCGATTTAGCGATATCCTGAGGGAAGGTGAAGGGAAGTTCGTTGAAAGGCACACCCTTTACAAAGCCAAGGCGATCACGGTAAAAGGGGGAGTGTAAAGAAGCATGCTCGACCATACGGGATAAAAGGTGCTTTTGTGCTCTTTCTATTTCGCTGCGGTCCTTGATCCTGACGGACTTTTCCCCGGCCTCCCGCCAGGAAAACTCCTTGGCAAGGCGGCTGGCAATCCATGGGTCCAGAGGGGTCAGCGGGATTTTCATCGGTGTCCTCTAAAGACACAAACGGCTTTAAATCTCCCCAATGATCTTCAAAACCACCTGTGCGATGATGGTGGAACCAATGTATGTACCTATGAAAACGACAAAGGATACAATTAAAATTCTCCACCCCGTCTTTTTTAGTGTACCCAAATCTTTCCCAATGGAAATGCCCGCGTATGCAAGTATTGGCGTAGCTAGTGCTAAAAAATTAACTTTTTGAGCCCAGGCATTAAATATAGCCGAACCGGGAAATCCCGGAATGGTAATTATGCATCCTATGGTGACTATGTAGGCAACAGCGGGGATTTTAACGGGAATTATCTTTGAACATATGACTCCAAGCATGCTGATAGCGATCAAAAAAACCATCCCCGGAATGGCCTCAATCATCGGAATGTTAGCTCCAACAAAATTACCCACTAAGGTGATAATGCCAATAATTATAAGGACAACCAGAACTTCTCCAGTCTTCATAGGCTAACCCTCCTTAACGGCAGATTTGCTTGGATAAGTGCCATATTTGATTTTATAGAATTTCTGATACATCCACTCTGTCATAGGTAAGGCTAACCATAAAGACATATATACGCCGTCCAGACCGCTTAACATGTTGCTTGCAGCTCCCAGGGCCTGGATTTTATCGGCTATTTCCGGAAACATAGCGCTCAGGGCGCCAACGGAGGCTGTCATCATGCTTGCGCTTCCCACTCCGGAGGCCATGGCTAAAGCTAAAGGGTGAAAAATTCCAATTGCAGCAGTGAATGTAGCCATTAGTCCGAAGAAAATAGTCCCAAAGACTGTTCCGCAGATGTAAACTCCCATGACACCTCTTCCTTCAGGGGTATCCAGTCCATACATATCTCCAATTAAGGCTACATTTGGCTCCCTTGCTATCGAATGGGCAGCTCCTATAGTTTCTCTTCTTAGCCCTAAGTACACGGCTACGGGTACACCCACAAAAAGGGTACCCAGGTTTCCAAGTTCTTGTAATATTAGAGCAGGACTTGTCCTAAGGATCATCGGGATGTTTGGGCCGACTGTAGTTCCATATTTTGCCATCAACAACATTAAGGTTACTCCAACTAAACTTCCGGCATCTACCATATCCTTATGGCTGGCCAATTTTAAGAATTTTGGACCGAGAAAAATTCCCATGATAAGTGCATATAACATAGGCAATAAAACAATTTTCCCCGGACCAACGGCAAATGAGAAAGCACCAATCCACTCGGCTATTATTACCAATATCAGTGCGAGAAAATGAATTTTCCAGTTTTTTATCGCTGCAAGCATACAACTTTCCTCCTCTTAGATGATTTATGGATAATTATTGTAATTGATTACCCGGTTTTTTCAAAGCAATAACAACTGACACTGCAAAAAGCGCAGCTCCTCTCCAAAGGGAATCTTCATCTGCTTTGAAATGCGGACTGTGCCACGGGTGTATGGCATCTATATCGGGATTGCCCACTCCCAACCAAAAATAACATCCGGGAACTATTTTCTGATATAGCGCAAAATCCTCACCTCCCATTGAGGGAATTGGTTCTACTATTCCGTCTTTGCCAAACACTTCCAAGGCTGCCTTAGTAACTATTTCCGTAGCATTGGGATGATTAATGACGGGAGGCAGATCTCTGCGATAATTAAATTCGACCTCACATCCCAAGCTCGAGGCCGTATGTTCTACCGTCCTCTTCATTAAACTTTCGATCTTATTGCGAAGTTTCTCGTCGAATGTCCTTACTGTGCCGGCAAGCTTTACCTCATCGGGAATGACGTTGTTTGCCATTCCGCCATTTATGCTTCCAAAGCTTATGACCGCTGCCTTTTGGGGATCTACGCTTCTACTTACAATAGTCTGCAGGTTCATGACTATAGAAGAAGCACATACTATAGGATCAATTACCCTATGGGGATAAGCAGCGTGACCTCCCCTTCCTTTGACTGATAGGAAAGTAGAATCTACAGCGGCCATTAGAGGCCCCTCTTTTATTCCCACCTTACCCACGGGGATTTCCGGGTTGTTATGCAAACCGAAGATCATGGATATCTCGGGATCTTCGAGTGCACCATCGTCTATCATGGCCTTCGCACCCATATTTATTTCCTCCGCAGGCTGAAAGAGGATTTTGATATTTCCCTGAAGATTATCCTTAAAAGAAGCCAATATCTTAGCAGCGCCCAATGCACAGGTTACGTGCAAGTCGTGACCGCAGGCGTGCATCACTCCGTCGTTTTTCGAAGCATAGGGAAGATCTGTCATTTCATTTACTGGGAGGGCATCCATATCAGCTCTCAACGCAACTGTAGGGCCGTTGCTCGTACACCTTAATAACGCAACAACTCCTGTTTTGCCAACGTTTTCTTTTACTTCATATCCCAATTCCCTCATGTAATCAGCAATTTTCTTTGCCGTCTCGAATTCCTTAAAACTGAGCTCGGGATATTGATGAAAATCCCTTCGTAAGTGTTTTAACTCTTCAGACAAATTTTTACTGAGCTTTATAATTTCATCCACATACATGTTCAACCTCTCCCTTGTTTGTTATTGCTTCGCGCGTAAGGCAAGCTCTGTTTTGGTCATGTAAAGCGGATGGGCCATACAAATGTCGCGCACTTCGCGCTTAAAGACGGCAATATCAGCCTCGTCATTGCTTTCTAGTACCTTTACGACGAGCTCTGCCACCCTGCCAGTGTCACTTTCGTCAAAGCCTCTGCTGGTGACGGCGGCAAGCCCTATACGAATCCCGCTTGTGACCGTTGGCTTTTCAGGATCGTAGGGTATAATGTTTTTGTTGACTGTTATGCCAACCCTTTCGAGTTTGCTCTCAGCCTGAGCGCCCGTCATTTTCTTGCTCCTTAAGTCGACAAGCATGAGGTGGTTATCCGTACCCCCGGAGACTATGTCAAATCTGTGAGTTTTTAGCACATCTGCCATGACCTTTGCGTTTTTTACGATCTGGGCACTGTAAGCCTTAAATTCTTCCGTCATGGCAAGCTTAAAAGTCAGCGCCTTGGCAGCTATTATCTGAGGGATTGGGCCTCCCTGTATCCCGGGGAAGATGGCCTTATCTATGCTTTGAGCGAACTCCTTTTTGCACAGTATGTTTCCCCCGCGAGCTCCTCGAAGGGTTTTGGTCGTAGTAAAGGTAACGAAATCGGCGTAAGGAACGGGAGAAGGATGGACTCCTCCGGCAACAAGCCCCGCTATGTGGGCCATATCGACCATGAGGTAAGCTCCAACCTTTTTTGCGATCTCAAAGAAGCGATTGAAATCAATTATTCTCGAGTAGGCGCTTGCCCCGGCTATTATTAACTTGGGCTTTACCTCGCAGGCAATGCGCTCTACTTCATCGTAATCAATCAATCCAGTATCTTTGTCGACGCCGTAGCTGTGGGACTCGAAAAACTTACCGGAGATGCTTACGGAAGCCCCGTGCGACAGATGTCCGCCGTGGCTTAAGTCCATGCCTAAAATCCTATCGCCGGGATTAAGTACAGCCATGAATACTGCAAGATTTGCATTGACGCCCGAATGGGGCTGTACATTAGCATATTCTGCATCAAACAATTGTTTTGCACGCTCTATGGCGAGGCTTTCTACGACATCAATGAACTGACAACCCCCGTGATATCGTTTTCCCGGATAGCCTTCGGCGTACTTGTTGGTTAATAACGATCCTTGAGCTTCAAGTATTACCTCGGGCACGAAGTTCTCTGAGGCAATGAGCTCAATCGTCAAGTTTTGCCGTTCCTTTTCACCTTCGATCGCTGCGGCAAGTTCCGGATCGATGAAATGCATGAGGTCCATGATATATTCCTCCTAAATAAATCAATTTCAGCCAATTATACCCGAAAATGGCATCTGGACCAATTGTTAGCAAATATAGAACGGCAGTATTATCGTTCATTTTTATTTGTATTTGTTATTCCCTTACCACACCAGATTCAATTATTGTAAAGGAGGAATTAACGCCATCGATCACGGCTTTAGCACCTAGGGGCAGGGTGACCTTTTTCTCGCCGTGGCCAAAATAACCGTTTATTAATGTAGGCTTACTTGCTTTGGCTACCACGTCTTCAAATATTTTGTTTAAAGTAAAAGTCCTGCTAGGATCCTTGTGAGTTACGTTTGTAAACTGCCCTAGTACTATCCCTGAGGCTGCTTCGAGCTTACCTGCCAGCAACAGTTGAGTCAACATGCGATCGATCTTGTAAATTGGTTCATCTACGTCTTCAAGTATTAGAATACGATCTTTAGTGTCTATCTCCCATGGGGTCCCCATTAGGGCGCAAATCAGACTTAAGTTTCCTCCTATTATCTCGCCTTCTGCCGTGCCTCCAACAAGGGTTTGCAGGGCAGGAGCGCCGTCATAAGGTTTTAATTCCCCTAACGGCTCGTCTTTGCATATCGCCTTTAAAAGGTAATCTTTTTCGTAGCCTGTGAAGCTATCATTTATCATGTCAGTCGACGGCATGGGGCCATGAAACGTGCAAAATTGTCCGTGCAGGTTGAACATCAAATGAAGAATGGTGATATCGCTGTACCCCAAAAAGACTTTGGGGTTCCCGTATATGAGCTTCATATCGATGAGCCTTGGCAGGCGAATGGCACCGTTGCCGCCTCTGACGCAAAAGATTCCGTTTATTTTCGGGTCGCCAAACATCATGTGTATGTCCCGGGCCCGCACCTCTTCCGGACCTGCCATATAACCGTAAGATTCGTAACAGCTTGCTCCGACCTTCACGTTAAACCCGAGATCGGCTATTGCTGCAACGGCCTTTTTCAGATCTTCCAGCGGAGCCGGGCTTGAAGGCGCGATCAAGCCCACAGTATCGCCTTCGCGCAAGGCTTTTACTTTTCTTATCATCTTTACATCTCCTAACTGATTTAAAAAAGTGGGAAATGGCATGCAAAACTTCTGTTTCCAACATGTTGCATCTGCGGTTCCTCGCTGATGCATATATCTTTAAGGTAGGGGCATCGGGTATGAAATCTACACCCCCCAGGCACTTTAACAGGACATGACAGATCATCCCTTCAGGATGAGCTTTGCCTTATTTCTTCCATGAGGATCAGGTATCGGCACGGCGGACAAGAGAAACGGCGTATAAGGGTGAAGAGGTTGTGTGAATATGTCCGCCGTCGGGCCAATCTCCACGCACTTGCCGAGGTACATTACCCCAATCCTGTCCGACAGGAAGCTTACAACACTTAAATCATGAGTGATGAACAATAGCGTCAGGTTAAAGCTCTCTTTTAAATCTATCAGAAGGTTCAAGATTTGAGCCCTAATTGAGACGTCCAGCGCGGATACGGCCTCATCGCATACCACAAATTCCGGGTTTAATGCCAAAGCTCTAGCTATGCCTATATCCAGCAAGTAAATGTCTTCGCCCTTAAAAAACACTTTGCCATTTGTGGGCTTCATGAGGCGAAGTATGAGCCTGCCTAAAGTGGTCTTGCCGCAGCCGGACTCTCCGACAAGCGCAGTTAATTTACCCTTTTGCACTTCCAGATCCACTCCGTCAACGGCTTTTACGATGCCTCTCCTGGTAAAGAAGTATGTCCTGAGGTTTTGAATCTTCAATAAGTTGTCCTGCATATCGATTAGCTCCATTTCCTCAAACCTTAAGATAGGGATCGATGGCGTCACGAAGTCCATCACCGATGAAGTTAAAAGCCAATACCGTTATGAATATGGTGACACCAGGGAGTATAGCCACCCAAGGGGCGGAAAAGAGAAATCCCTTTCCGTTTGAGACCAATAGTCCCCAACTGGGAGTAGGAGGCTGAGCACCTACCCCAAAAAGCTCAAACTTGCCTAGGAAAGGATCGCATCTGGGATGTTCATCGTAAAAAGTACCGTCAACGAAGGCAGAGAATAAAAAATAATCAGTCGCCGAATACTGATTTATGGCAGACAAAATGCCTGCAGGAATGCCGATGACCCAGGAGACCAAAGCGGCGGAAAAGGCAAACACCATTGTCCTTAGGAATACCTGAAGTATAAGATCGGTTACAGAGCGCTGCAATTTATAGGACATGCCCAGGTCGCCATGAAACCCATTTCTCTCACCTCCAAGTTCAAACCATTAATTTCCGTTATCCTAACATTCGAAATATGGATAGTCAATGAATGAAATAGCCAAAATTAGTTTGCCACATAGCTAAACACATAGCTAAAACCGTAACTCATGCGTCGTAAAAAATTATTATCATGCAGTGCTAAATAAGTTCTTGCTTCACCAGGCAGGACATTGCTAAGGCTCGAAATTACCAGCGGCTGTCAATGGAGATTATTTGCAAGGAAAGACAAAAAGGCATTCCTAATCATGGAGACATCTTGTCAAGATATGCTATTACATTTGCAAGAGGCTTGTTGGGAAGCAATACGTTAAAGTATAGCAAAGCCCCAAAGGCTTACCGCACTGCACCTTTGGGGCCTTGCACTGTTTTTGGGATCGGTGCAAGTTCGATGCCCTTTATAGGTTCGTGCTAGCTGGAGACCTGTTCTGGTATATCGCCCGATACGGCTTCAGCCTTTATCTTGATGCCGCCGCGAGGCTTTTGAATTACCGTTACTTTACACCAAAGCGGACTGCACGCTTTCTGCACGTCGTGTAGGATTTTGGAAGCCAGGGCCTCACAAAAGTGGCCTTCTTCTCTGAAGCTCCAAAAATAGAGCTTAAGGCTTTTGCTTTCTATGCAGAGCTTGTCTGGTTTGTATTCTATTATCACTGTCTCGTAATCTGGTTGCCCGGTGATGGGGCATAAGCTTGTGACCTCGTCGCTTTCCATGACGACCATGTCCACATCGGGCGGCTTAGGGAAAGTATCAAGCTCTCTTAGCGGCGTCCTCACCGGTTTACCTAGTGCCTTAAATTCCTTTTCCAAAACATCATCTCCCCTTTTCTCGTGTGAAATAATAAAAGAACGGAATGTCAATAATCGTGAGAATAACCTTTACGGTGTATTGTGACACTATCATCTGCCATATGTTGGGGACCACTCCATAGAAGGATATGGTTATAAAGATGGCTGTATCCAATATTTGGGATAATACCGTAGACACGCTGTTTCTGATCCATTTATATTTTTTGCCCGTTATCTTCTTCAACCAATTGAATGAATATATGTCGTTGGTCTGCGAGATGTAGTAGGCAGTCAGGCTTGCGATGACAAACCTCACGTTTTGCCCCAGCAGCGCCTCGAAGGCCTTTTGCATGTCAGGCATAAAGGGAGCCACAGGCAAGATCATCGCAAGGTAGATCAGGATGCATGCCAATATCTGTGCCATTAGCCCGTATCTCACTATCTTTTGAGCTTCCCCTTGCCCGTACAGCTCGTTAATAATATCTGTTGACAGAAATGTAATTGAATAAGCTATAACGGCAGAGGGGACCAAAAAGACGTCAAATAGCAACACAAGCTTGCCTGATACCACGTTTGAAATCACCAGCGACGTGATAAACACGATCTGCCAACATAACAGTCTGTCACTAACCATTCTACTGCTATCCCTCCCAAAACGAATCGCCCAATGATTATATAGCCTTATTCAGCGATCTACAAATTACCGAGGGCTTTATAAGTCGGGATCGACAATGCCTTATGGAGATGCTATAAATTTTAGATTAAAGAATTTCAAATGAAGGGGGATTTTCCATGAGCTTCAAATCGCCGGCTGAAATCGCAAAAAGTGCCTGTTCCGCTGCTGTCGCAAAGAGCAGTTTGGAATTTTACCAAATGTCCTTGCTCGGAATTTTGGCAGGTGCCTATATAGGCTTCGGGGGTTTTCTTTATACCGTCGTTACACAGGATTTAAGTCAATATGCAGGGGTGGGTCTGTCAAAATTGCTGGGCGGTGCGTCGTTTACAGTGGGCTTAATGCTTGTGGTCATAGCAGGAGGCGAGCTTTTTACGGGAAATTGCCTCATGCCCATCGGGATAATGAAGGGGTGCGTTACGGCTAAAGGGGTGGCAAAAAACTGGATCTTCGTATACTTTGCCAACCTTATCGGCTCAATCCTTCTTGCTTGCTTAATCTTTTATTCAGGGCTGGCAAACGAGCTTGTTGGAGCAAATGCCTTAAAAATAGCCTCAAATAAGATGGCCTTGGCGTTTGGCCCTGCCTTTTTTAGAGGGATATTGTGCAACTGGCTTGTGGTGCTGGCCGTGTGGATGTCAACATCAGCCGAGGATGTGGTGAGCAAAATATTTTCGATATTTTTCCCTATCATGGCCTTTGTAGCTTCGGGATTTGAGCACAGCGTTGCAAACATGTACTTCATGACCCTTGGCATCCTGCTTCGACATGACGAGGCTTTGATCGCTAAAGCGGGTTTAACCGATCATGCAATAAATGCATTATCTTTAAAGGGATTTTTTAATAACATTATCCCTGTAACTTTGGGAAACATCGTAGGAGGAGTTTTATTTGTGGCCGTGTTTTATTACTTGGCTTACAAGGATAAGCTGAATGATTAATTTATAGTCATTAAGACTGAGGCGCTATCGTTCCTGCTATCTATTATCATTAAACATTGTATTCTAGCTAACTTCCGGAACATGGTTCCCCTCTTAAGACATAATAAACACCCTTCACCCTCTTGATCGAGGTCTTAAAACTGAGAGTGAAGGGCGTTTATATTATTTATGTTGCTTACTCAGGTGATCTTCTAAAACCAGATAATTATAGCACTCTAATCTTCCATCTCGATGTTGATGCGATAGCCGCCTTCTTCTTCGGGTTCCTTTTCGGGTATGGTGATCGTCAAAAGCCCGTTTTTGAATTTCGCCTTTGCCTTTTCAGGTATTACCTCTACGGGAAGAGCAATAATCCTGGATATCTTCCCGTAGTAGCGCTCAGACCTGATAACTTCCTCAGATTCCACTTCGCGGCTTGCGCCCTTCTCCGCCCTTAAGATCACTTTATCCTCGTAAACCTTTATATCGACATCCTTAGGATCCAAGCCGGGCAGCTCGGCTTCCACTATGACGTTACCATCCTTGCGATACACATCGACCGAAATTGCGCCACCACCCAGCACGGGCGGCATAAATCTGTTGGAAAATTCGTCAAACACTCTACTTATCTCCTCCTGTAATTTATCGATGCCAACCCACCAAGGATTCCACCAAAATCCACGCTCTTTTCTTTCGGGTAAATCGGATCTCCTCATGGGGATCACCTCCTGGTTTTTGATCTTTCCTGACCTTCGATTCAATTGTACCAAAAAAGCCGCCTGGTTCAAATAATTTCAATGAAAATTAGCGGCAGCTAATCTGATCTGCTAATAATAATACCATATTTTATCGTGAATTTCTCGGTATATTTCACGATTTCTCAAGTTTCAAGGGAATTTTTAAGACTCAGGTTTAAGATCTAATGCTGCTTACTGCTTTTTGAGGTCGCAGACCGACCCGCCCGTGAGCTTTACGAGTTCATCCGGCGATACCGGAAAGAATGCATGGTCGTTACCTGCGGCAGCCCAAAGGATCTCATATTTTTGTACATCTTCGTCGATCAGTGCCTTCATTTTAATGTCGTACCCAATAGGGGGCACTCCTCCGATCTTGTAGCCGAAATTTTCTTCAATATAATCCGGGCCAGCCATCTTAACCTTTCGTGCACCCAATGCCTTTTTTACCTTTTTTATGTCGACCTTGTTAGATCCGCTCATGAGCACCAACACGGGCTGATCGTCCACCAAAAAAATAAGGCTTTTAAGTATTTGTTCCTCGGGGACTCCTATAGCCCTTGAAGCATCTTCGACCGTAAATATCGTCTGGTCGCTCACCAATATTTGACCGCCATACCCTAAACTTTTTAACGTTTCCCACACCTTTTGAACCTCGCCGGTGTAATGCCGATCACAGCTCATTGTTCCACAACTCCTCTTCATATTTTGTCGCCGTATAAAGCGCTGTAGATCTTGTAGTTGGCCATGACCTTTCGCACGTAAGTCAGGGTTTCATCGAAAGGTATCTCTTCTATCCATTCGGTAATGTCAAAGTCGCCATCAGGCAACCATCGCGATACATTGCCAATTCCCGCGTTGTAAGCGGCCAGTGCAAGGGGCAATTTCTTGAGCCTTCCTAAAAGCCATGAAAGATGGGCGACTCCCAACCGTATGTTAGTCTCAGGAGAATATATGTCGAAATCCTTAAGCTTCAACTTATTTGCCTCGTCTTTGGCCGTTGCAGGCATGAGTTGCATCAATCCGCTCGCTCCCACCCAACTTGTTGCGTTGGAATTGAAAGCGCTCTCCTGTCTCATTATGGCCCAAACCACATGGGGATCGACATCAAACTCCTTGCACGAGCGGCGTACCTCAGGTTCATAGGGTCTAGGGTATAAGGTCTCCAAAAGTTTCCTCGATAAGGGTTTGTCTCCCTTTATATACACTTCAAGCGGCCTGGCAACGTTGTAAGCCATGTCGTAATTTCCAAGCCATCTTAGAAGCTGCGATGCCCTGTAGCGAGAGGAGGGATCGGGCTTTTGGGATAATATCCTGCTTTCCCAAAACACAAAGCCCCATTCCTCCAGCTGGCTGGGCTTGCTCCTGAAAGTCTTGGGAAGGCCATCTTCTATTTTGTCGCCTATATCCTCCACAAGGAGGCTGTAATATGTAAGGGGATAGTTTATCTTGAGCTTGTTTTTTAAGGCTTCAGCCGCCTTAAGGTCGCCAGCCTGTTCGTAAGCGCGGGATGCCCAATAAAGGGCCTTGGAGACCCACAGGTCATCTCCGACGCCTGCGCCTGCCCGCTCAAAATATTGAGCTGCCTGAGGCGCGTCCTTTTGCTGCCAGGCCTTCCATCCCAATTGCCATAATATCTTTGCCGAATAAATGTCGCTTTCTTCGGATAGGATACGGGCCGATAGGGCTTGAGCCGTTGCGGCGTCCCCTGTACTTTCATAGTAGCGCATCAAATAATAGAGTGCTGCCCTTGCTGATTTGCCCTTCGAACCTGCCACTTCTTTTAATATATCCAAAGCCAATGTGTTGCCATTGCCGGCTAAGGTGGCAAGTCTTCCGACAGAAGCAACGGAAAAGCTTAAATCATCCGACGCGAGCTTGCCCCAAAGCTTGGCTGCCACGTCGTAATTTTTGAGCCTATAGTTTGAATAAGCTCTATAGTAGTAAGCCTTTTGCCAGTGGGGCGACTTTTGGCTCACCTTATTGAGCAGCGTGTCGGCCTCTTTGTAATTGCCGTTTAAAAAGGCTGCGTATCCCAAATAGAAAGGTATGCGCGGGTCGCTGTTAACGGGATGTTTTTTTAATATCTTCAACGCATCTGGATGTCGGGGCTTTATATCAAGTAACGCGCAAGCCTCGTCTATTCCTGCAGAATTCAAAGAAAACAGTGCAGTAAGGGCTTGCACCTTTTGGCTGTCGTCCATGGCAGATGACAGCATGGCCCTTGCCCACTTTTCCCTTTCTTCACCTACTTCGGTCCTAAACAGCCCGTAGGACACGTAGAAGCGAAGCAGCTGAGGAGACATGGGCCACAGCTTGTAAAGCAACGACCTTGCTTCCTCTTTTTTGTTGGTCCGTTCGAAGGCTAACGCCGTGTAAAATTCCCCATAAGGCTTTACGGAGGGAGGGAATTTATCCTGTATCTTGAGCAGGATTTGCAGGGCTTCGTCGTACCTGTTTTGAAACCACAATGCATTGGCGTAGATAGATAACTCTTTGGGGGAAAGGGAATTGATGTGCATCTTGTAGTATTCGTCCAGGGCCTTCCACTGCTTTGCGGCAAACAAATCATTGATGTCCTGTGTCGATGCCTTGATGCTGAAAAAACTGGCGCTGACGATGACGAACGACAAAATCGCAATTAAGGGAAGAAATTTTCGCAAAAACCGATCTCCTTTCCTTGGGCGATGTTTGGCATTAGTATAATACACATAACAGTAAAATGAAAATCAAAAAGGATTATACCCGAGAAAGGAGGCTAATTTGAGCCCTCGCCTTTTTCAGTCATGTCACAGCAGCAGCAGGTCACGCATGCAGAGCCCTGGCCCGTGCTTACGAACTGCCTGAAGTGCTCCAGGAACTTGGGTTTGTCGTAAGGACATGTGTGCAGAAACTCTATAAAGGCTACGAAGCGATCAAGACAACCAGGTGATATGTAATGTTCGATGGCACATGCATTTTCCTTGGCCTCCTTGGTGGGAAGCTCAAGGACGTATTCAAAGAACCTGTTGATGAGCTGTTCCCTTTGAATTAAGGCCTGGGCTTTTTGTCTGCCCATATCCGTCAGTTCAAGGTAGCCGTAAGGTTCTTGATTGACGTAGCCATCTTCTTTTAACATGGTGATGATGCCCACCACGGTTGGCGCCCTCACGCCCATTACTTGCGCGATATCTTTGACGCGGACGGCCTTGTTTCTTTCACTGAGCTTAAATATTGTCTTTAAATAATCTTCTTTTCTTGGAGTTAAGCCTGACATTAGTATCACCTATCTTTTTTAGCTTAAAATAATTATGAGCAATACACCGAAATTAGTCAAGACCGACAAGCCGGATAAATTTATTGTTGCATACATTATTTTATACCTTGGCGTAAGTCATAACATTGGTGATATTATAAAAGTATGCACATCACGGGGAGCGTGTATCGATGAGTTTAGGCGTTAGGATAAAGAGACTAAGGCATTTACGGGGGTTAACGCAACGCGAGCTTGCGGCGATGGTCGGGGTAAGTCCCGGGTACATTCAGGCATTGGAGAGCAACAAGAGAAGCGGTTCGCTTGAATTAATGAGAAGGCTGGCAGATGCCTTGGGCGCCGACCTTTCTTCATTGCTTGATGAGGCACAACATAAACAATGTAAGGTTTATCTTGATGACCTGTTGAAGGATGAAGCTACTGAGATTTGGTACAAAGGACAGAAGCTTGATTTCCGTGACAGAATAATGTTTGCAAAGATACTTGACGCCATCTTGGGATCCCAGACAGGAGAATAAAAATGAAGATCGCAAAAACTGTAGATATGGGTCGTGATCCCGTTTCAAAGGTACTTTGGAGCCTTGCCATACCTTCTGTCGTCACCATGTTTGCCCACACAATCTTTCATATAGTCGATACCATGTTCATTGCCTGGCTAGGAACTGTCCCATTGGCAGGAATGTCTTTAATGCTTCCCGTCATATTCGTCGAGTATGCCCTCATGAGCGGATGTACCATTGGAGCGACAACTCTAATAAGCAGAAATCTTGGAATGGGAAGGCTATACAGAGGTCGTTATCTCGCAAACGCAACGCTTTCGCTGGTGTTTTTGCTGTCCCTGCTTCCTTGCGTCTTGCTCGTTCCGAGCATAAAGACGTCGTTTTTTTCATATATGGGAGCAAGCCCAGAAGCCTTGGTCCATATAGATAAATACCTTTTTTGGCAAGTTTGGACATTTCCGGTAGCCGCTTGGACATTGGTGCTGGACGCAGTTTACAGAAGCCAGGGAAATGCCACGGTGCCAATGTACGCCTTGGTCATAGGTAACTTCGCCAATATTGTCTTGGATCCATTGCTCATGTTCACGTTCGGCATGGCGATAGGAGGGGCTTCGCTCGCTACGTTGATCGGAAGGTTGCTCACGTTGGCTTATTCTATGATCAAGTTGAGGCAATATAGCCAAATCAAACCTAAGTTTAATTTTACGAGAAACACTTTTCCTACATGGCGCAGCATAGTTGCAATAGGGCTTCCGCTTTCGCTGTCCCAGATAAGTTTTTCCGTGGGGGCTGCGCTGCTTAACAGGATTCTTGCCAGATACGGAGAGGCTGCCATAAGCGGATGGACGCTTGGAAATCGGATAGAGGACATAGCCTTTCTGTTCGTCTTTGGATTTAATACTGCCCTGGTTCCCTTCGTGGCCTACAATCTTGGCAGAGGGGCTTATGACAGGGTAAAGGAGGGCTTTATATTCACAGCCAAGTGGTCCTTTATCCTAATGTGTGCCGTAGGTATGGTGTTATACCTTTTCCCCTACGTGTTTCTTGCAGTTTTTAAGCCCGAAGCCCTTACCTCTGCTTATTCTACCGCCTCGATTCGAGCATCGACGACCGCGTATCCCGTAATTGCCCTGACCATCGCAATAGGAGGCCTGTTTCAAGGGGCAGGTCATACCCATTACAACTTGTTTACTCAGGTTATCAGAAACATATTGGTCCGCTACCCGTTGGCGGTGCTTTTAAACAGCATCTATGGTATAAACGGCATATGGTGGTGTCAGCCGGTTTCTTCGGGGTTCGCTTTTTTGGTCTCACTTTATTTCTTAAAAAAGCTTAAACCTGAGCTTTTCGGGACAAAATAACCGATTACTTGCTGTAATTGCCGACTACACGTTTTATATATAAGTTCGGCGTTTCTTTAAGGTCAATGGGACGACTCTGAGTTATAAGAATCCCCTCAGCATCGTACAATACTAATACGACAGGCCTTAACAGATCTCCCAAGTTGGATGATATTACGACGGCTGTACTGTCATCGGACAACTCTACAACTGTGCCCGGGGGATACAGGCCCAGAGCGGAAACTAATTCGCGGGCGACTTTGGGATCGAAATGCTTGTTGGTCTCTTTAATTATCAAGGAAACGGCAAAATATAAGGACTCTGCTGTCCTGTAAACGCGGCTCGTCGTGACGGCGTCAAACACGTCTGCAACCGCTGCAATTCTTGCTACAAAGGGGATAAAGCCCCCTCTCAGCTGACGAGGATAGCCTTTTCCGTCCATCCTTTCATGGTGATATAAAGTAACGCTTAAGATTGTTTCGTCATTTATGGCCGCTTCTTTTAATATTTCCAATCCCAACACAGGATGCTCTTTCATAATTGCGTATTCCTCGTCCGTCAGAGGCCCAGGCTTATTCAAAATTTCAAGAGGGATTTTAGCCTTGCCCACGTCATGAAGAAGGCCGCCTATCACCACGTCTTCGATCAAGCTCTTGTCATTTCCATACAACTTCCTAGCCAAAAAACCGGATAACAATGCCACGTTAAGAGAGTGAACGAATGTATATTCATCCTTTTCTTTTACCTTGGCAAGAGAGAGGGTTATGACTTCAGAGGATATCACCTCTTGCGCTAGTATACGGCCAGTTGTAAATAGAGGTTCGTACATGTCGTGTGCAACTTCACCGCTCGCTATCCTGTTATACAGATCGCCTATCTGTCTTATGGTTTGGTGAACCAAAGTATTATTAATCTGTTTAACTGGTAACTTAGGTTCATTAGCGGATTCCAAGGGCTCGACGGATAGATCGACATCGTCAAGATAGACACTTACGTATTCAACACCTTCTAATGTCAACCTTGTGCTCAGACTTTGAATCGCACTGCTGCTTAGCCATGATAGATTCGAACCGCGCGGCAAGATAAGGGCTCTGGATTGAGAGACAATATCCTCAGCCACTATTCCCTTGAAATTTTCCAATTCTGAGACGGGGATCTTTTTTGCCTGCAACATGAAAGACCACATCCGCCCTGTCTGCGTCATATTTTATTGATTTTATTGCCTTGTCTAATTATACAACGCTATTTATTGTAAAGCAAAATTAAACATGACAAGGATTAGGCGGCGTTGCACGAATGCCGCCTATCCTTGTCATGTTTAAAAGTAATGTTTAAAAGTAATTTTTAAAATTAATTAGTCTTGTGACTCAAATTCCTTGGCCACTTCCTTGAGCATATCGATGATCTTTATGTGTTGAGGGCAGTGTTCCTCGCATTGACCGCATGCTATGCAATCAGATGCCTTGCCATGTTCCTTGGCCAAGTTGTTGTAATAAAACGCTTGCACGGGCGTAGGGCCGAAAGTCTTACGCTCGTTAAATAAGGCAAAGTACTCCGGTATCGCTATTTGCCTGGGGCAGCCGTCGACGCAATACCTGCAGGCCGTACAGGGTATTACGACGCTTTTTCTTATCATATCAACTGCCTTCTTTATGGTCATTTTTTCTTCATCGTTCAACGGAACGAAGTTATCCATGACGCTTACGTTATCGGCCATTTGTTCGAAGCTGCTCATCCCGCTTAAGACCATGAAAACGTTTTCAAGGGATGCAGCGAAACGAATAGCCCATGATGCGACGCTCATGTCCGGATGATATTCCTTAAAGAGCTTAGCTACCTCAGGTGGAACGTTGGCAAGATATCCTCCCTTGACAGGTTCCATCACAATTACCGGCCTTTTATGCTTCGTGGCCACCTCGTAGCACTTGCCCGACTGTATAAGTTCGCTGTCCCAATCCAGATAGTTTATCTGCAGCTGTACGTATTCAATCTCGGGGTGTTTCGTCAGTATTTCGTCTAGCAGCGAAGCTCTATCGTGATAGGAAATGCCGATATGCCTGACCTTCCCCTGCTCCTTGAGCTTTTTTACGAACTCAAAACCTCCCAACCTTGAGGTTTCGGCGTAACGTTTTGTGTCCAGGCTGTGAAGGAGATAGTAATCGAAGTACGTTACGCCGCACCTTTCAAGCTGTTCCTCGAATATAGCCTCATAATCCTCGTATTTAGCGGCAATCCAGGTAGGAAGCTTATCGGTCAGAGTAAAGCTATCCCTGGGATACCTTTCAACCAATACTTTCCTTATCGCTACTTCACTTTTCCCCTGATGATAAGGGTAGGCCGTATCGAAATAAGTAAAGCCTCTTTCCAGGAAATGATCGACCATCTTTTTCAGCTCTTCCAAGTCGATGCTCTCCTGATCATTCGGGTCCTTTAAAGGCAGCCTCATTAGTCCAAAGCCTAGTTTTTTCATGTTTGTCCCTCCCTCCTGCTCTCTTTTTTATTCTATGCCGATTTTATGCAGCCATTCCGAAATTTTGGGTTTAGCATTTCTGACTTCGTTTCCCTTTAGCGAGAGCCCCTCTAGCACTGTAGAATTAGGACATAACTTTTTTACGTCAGCAAAGCTTCGCCCCGCTCCACCTCCTCCATGCGTACAAAATGGAATGACCGTCTTTCCGGAAAGATCACATTCGGATAAAAACTTTGCCACAGCCATGGGCATCGTTCCACACCAAATAGGATAGCCAATAAATACAATGTCATATGAAGCTATATTCTCGACTCTTGCCTTTAATTCGGGCATTTTGCCCTCACTCAGCTCTCTTCTGGCTATCTCTAAAACTTTATTATAATCACTTGGGTAAGGGTTCGCCGTTGCTACTTCAAATACATCTCCACCGGCAAGTTCACCGATCTGTATTACTACCTCGCGAGTGCTGCCCGAATGCGAGAAGTAGGCTACGAGAACTTTTTTGAGCATAATTAATACACCCCCCTTAAAAACACAAACATTAGCATAGCACTTGAAGTAGACTTCAAGTCAAGAACCTTTAAACTAAATTCAGCATCGATGACTTTTAGTGCGACCCTTACAGCCAGGTCGAACATGGGAATTTCCGTGAGCTTGCTTGCTATGGGCACGGTCCCGCTGGTTCGTGGGTTTGCCACTATGACGAATTATCAGGGGGTACTGGTGGAGGTAGGCAAATTCCAAGGCTTTTTCCACGGAAGTTACTGCAACGCTATCCGGCACGGGCTGTCCGATCTTTTTCATCAGCTCCTTGAAGCTCTCGCGCCCATCGGTATCCTTACTTATTCCGCAAGCATGGACAGGAGGTCCAACGGTATAGGCTCACTGAAGGCAGGATATGTCACTTTAAACGGGGCTTTAGCTTCGAATGCGGGTTTTTTAACATCGCGTCTATATAAGATATCGAGGCCGCCGTCTTCATGTTCGACTACTGCAGAGCAACTCTCTACCCAGTCACCGCAATTTACATAAAGTACATCGCCCATGTTTGCTATATCCGGTCTATGAATATGACCGCAAATCACGCCATCGCAGCGATGTCTTTTAGCCTCACGCTGTAACATTTTTTCGAATGCCGAAAGTACCTGTATAAAGATCTTCACCTCGTGCTTCAAGAACTGCGAAAGCGGCCAATAGCTCATCCCAAGGCAATGGCGCAATTTATTTACCCATAAATTAAGCCAAAGCGCTCCATTGTAGGCCAAATCTCCCAGCCTGGTAACCCAGGGGCTTAAGCTTACGGCTTTATCGAATTGGTCGCCATGAAGGACCAGCATGCGCTTACCATCCGCGGTCCTATGAATTGCGTGAGGCTGAACTTCCAGGTTGCCAAATTGACGGCCTATGAAATCCCTCATGCAGTAATCGTGATTACCTGGAACGTAAACTACACGTCCCTCAAGCGATTTCAGGTGTATTTGATTGAAAACCTCGATTTGAGAGCTTGACCAGGAAGATGTCTTCATTGCTTTTTTGCTTTCAAGAAAGTCGCCAACTAGGTAAAGGCGCTCGCACCTAACATTTTTGAGAAAGGTAACCAATTTTTGCGCTTGACACCATTTGCTACCCAGGTGCGTATCAGAAATAAATACTGAACGATAAAAGGTTTTCAAGTTGGTATATCCTCCTATAGTACATGTATGAACATTTGTGATTCGTAGTGTATTATACATCATTACAAATTGCGAAATTTGTTATACATGTTGTAAATATGTGACAAATGCGTATCTTCTCAGCTAACTTCAACCGGACACCCACAATATTATCTCGTCGACGTAATTACAGCTGACCAGCCTTTTATGCTAATAATATATTATAGCGATACCTTGTGACCGACAGAGGGTAGTAATATAATTAATGAACAAAACCTGTGCCGACGGGAGCGATCGTAAATGTCTTTAAGCGATACGGCAGGCGAGAGAAAGGCATGCTAAGGCTGGATTCGAGTGAAAGGGCCTGGCTTGAAGAACTTGCCCGCAGTTGGGGAGTAAAGCTCATCTTTAGGGAATATCTTGGCGCCGATATGTTCGCACGTGTAACCATAACTTCCGAAGGAGAAGCATGGGTGGAGATGCTTCAAAGCTTTGAGCCGGAAGATTATTACAGCCGTTGGGGAAACCGTGATGTTGCAGCAGGCGAGCTTTTCAGGTTTTTGCTTCTTCATGAAATCGCTCACGTGAAGCTAGAACATGAAAAGAAAGGAATTCCTTGCGACGTACGGACCAGGGAAGATTGGCAAAAGCTCATTCGGGAACGAGAGGCAGAAGCTGATCTTTGGGCAAAAACGCACCTCCGAGATCCCTGGCCCGGGGGGCATGAAAAAAGAGGAAGATATCTTATTGGCTGCAGCGGTTGGTCCTACGAATCGTGGAAGGAAATATATTATCCGGAAAGCTTAAAACAAGGCGAGTGGCTTTCTTACTATGCCAGGGAGTTCCCGACGGTTGAAATCAATATGTCCTTTTATCGCCTGCCCTTCGAAAACATGATTCGCTCTTGGGCAAGAAAAGTGCCGCCGCGCTTTTATTTTGCCGCTAAGGGTTCAAGGAGGATAACTCATTACCAACGCCTTAAAGACTGCGAGGATGAAATAAAAACTTTCTTTGACAGGTTTGCCCTGCTGCCCCAACTTTCTTGTGTCCTTTGGCAGCTTCCGCCTTCGATTCATTTTGATCCTGAGCTTCTAGAGGGGTTTTGTTATGCTTTGCCCGCTCATCTCAGACAGGCCATTGAGTTCAGACATGTCTCCTGGTGGGAGAAGGTCGGTGAAACGGCACATATACTGTCTAAATATAAAATCGCCTTCGTCGGCGTAAGCCGCAAGGGTTTTCCCGACCAGGTACCCGTAACAGCCGAATTCAGCTATATTCGCTTTCACGGCCTGGGCAAAAATCCTTATAAATGGGATTACAGCTCCGAAGAACTAAAACCTTGGGCGCATCATATAAGTGAGCTGCTTGAAAAGGGCGTCGATGTATATGCTTACTTCAACAATGACTTTGATGCCTTAGCGGTCAAAAACGCCAAGATGCTTTTAAATATGTTAAATCAATCCTCGTAAGAAAGATGGTTTGCCTTTTAAGTGGCGACTAGACTAGACGATAGGATTTCCATGAACTTATTGAGGCAGTTGCAGATTTTTGAGTCTTTTCATGTCATTCGACGGTACGTCGCGGAATGAATCGATCCTATTTTACCAGCTCTTCAGCATTGAGCTTTTCTATTATGCTCATCAAAAGGGATTTTTGGTGCTTTAGCGTTTCGCGATAGGTCTCTTTATCTGTACGGGAAATTTCCATTCTTAAGTTTGAGATGGCATTATCCAAAAATTCCTTAAGAATTACGGCCTCTTCTTCCGTAAGGAATATTTGCATGGCCTTTCACCATCCCTTCTTTTTTAGTTTCAATTTATTACAACATAATTTTAGCATATTATTGATTAATTTGACAAGATTTTGCCCTCTTTTTTCAGGGAAACAAATGCGATGACGCAGAGCAACATCCACGCGGAACATGTACCGGGAAAGGACAAGTTGCGTGTGGCGGCCCCCAGGATGAGAAATGAAATAGCTGAAAAGAGACAGACATAAGCCAGGGTCACCTGATATGGCATTTCTTTAATGATGAAGTTCCCGTAGAGGATATAGGACGTATACGATAAAGCTGCCAGGCCAGCCAGCAAAACTCCCTTCATGCTGACGGAAATGGCAGTCTTTCCCGAGAGAAATACTAGGCCAACGAAGGAAATTATTATTGATAAGACAAAAGGTGTCGAGAGGTGTTCCTTATTGACAAAAGATGAACCAACGGAGACTATGGCGGGGTATGAGTAAAAGATTAGGGTGGCCACCGACACAGGTATATATTTAAAGCTCGAAAAGTAGCCAAAGCTCGTCAGGATATTTCTCAGAATAAATATTTTATAGGTTAAGCACCTTAACTTCGTCCTTTGGAATGACAAGTTCTACCGATGTATCGTAATTTAAATTGCAGTCCAAGCTGTTATTTAAGACGTCTACGTCTAGGATGCAATCTTTCGATCTAACCCGATAACGCAGTATATTTCCCTTGAGAAAGACGCCGACGACCTCGCCCTTAATTCTCCAGGAGCCATTATGACCTTTTCCGTTATCGCCATTCAAGGAAAGCTTGATGATTTCCGGCCTTATTGCTAAGCTCTTGCCGGAGAAAATGGATTCTCCAACGAGCTGTTCAAATTCCTCCCCTTTAAGGACATTGAAGTTTCCTATGAACCTCGCCACGAACTCGCTAGCAGGCTGGCTGTATATCTCCAAAGGTTTGCCGGATTGCGCTACCCTGCCTTCGTTTATTACGAATATTCTGTCTGAAATCGTCAAAGCCTCTTCCTGGTCATGGGTGACGAAGATCATGGTCATGCCGGATTTTTTCTGTATATTTTTAAGCTCCATCTGCAGCGTCTTTCTTATCTTGGCATCCAGTGCGTTGAAGGGCTCGTCAAGAAGCAGCACGTCAGGCTCCACGATCATTGATCTAGCGAGGGCTACCCTCTGTTGCTGGCCACCGGAAAGCTCTCTTGGGTAAGATTCCTCTTTGCCCGCCAACCCCACGAGGTCGATCATCTCCCTAACTCTTGCTGCAATACGATCGCCTTTGAGCCCCTGCATTTTTAGCCCAAATGCTATATTTTCGTAGACGGTCATGTTCGGAAAAAGGGCGTAGGACTGAAATACCATTCCAACTCCTCTCTTTCTCGGTGCAAGGTAAGTGATATCCCTGTCGTTTAAAAGTATGCGACCGCCGTCGACCTCATTTAACCCGGCGATGCAGCGAAGCAACGTACTCTTGCCGCAGCCCGAAGGTCCCAGCAGTGTAACAAGCTCTCCCTTTTCGATGGCGAGGCTTATCTCATTCAACACCACCGTGCCGTCGAACTTCTTTGTAACTTTATCTATAATGAGGTAACTCATATTTCTTCCCCCTTAAGCTATCAAGATTACCGTTTTTGAAGTTTTGGCCAAGCTTTAACGCGATCCATGAAAGGCAGAAGACGAAAAGGTAGTAGCTTATCACTACGGTACTGGACAGATGGCCGCTTTCCCTCATGCGCCTCATGAGGTATATCTGCACAGTTTCGTAGTATCCGCCGACCAAGAGGTTTGTCAAAACGAACTCGCCGAAAAGCACGGAGAAAGAAAGGAGGGCGGATACCATGACCCCTGGAAGTATATTTGGCAGCACAACCTTAAAGAAGGCTTTAGGCTTGGAAGCCCCCAAAAGCTCGGCCGCGCTGACAAGTTGAGGAAGGTCTACCGTCCTCATGCTGTTTTTTGTTCCCTGATATGTATAGGGAAGTATGACGACGAAGTAAGCTCCTATCAATAACCAGACTGTTCCGGAAATCGCAAAAGGTCCGGAGGAATAGACCTTGATCAGCCCTACGGCGCCAATCACTCCGGGTATGGCGTAGGGAAGCATGGCGAAAGCCTGAAGATAGCGCTCTAACTTTGGAAAATAAAGAGAGACGATGAAAATCGATACGACCATCACTGCAATATTTAATCCTACCGCGACGGAGCATGCAAAGAGCGTCCGCCCCAAAGCCGCTACGAAACGTACATCCTTGAAAAGCTTCACATACCAAGAGAGAGTCAACCCTTTGGGCAGGACTGTATCGTACCAGTCGGTGGCAATTGAATATAGGAAAGTTGCTATCAAAGGCATGAACAAATAAAGAAACATCAAAGCTATGGCGATACGATGAAGTGCTTTCTTTTCCTTCATTTTAAATCCCTTCTGATCCGCCTCATCATGTATTCGTTTGTAAGCATGGCTGCGATGAGGCTTAAGGCAAGAAGTATGGCCAGCGCGCTTGCAAGATGAGGGCGTGCGTACACATCTCCCGATATCAACGCGCCAATTCTGACGGAAAGGAGGTTGTAATTGCTTCCGACCAAGGCGTAGGCCGTGGCATAAGCTCCCATGGCGTTGGCAAAGAGAATGCTAAAAGTCCCTATGAGCCCCGGCATAATGACGGGAAGGCCAACCTGAAGCCAGAACTGCATATCTGAAGCCCCAAGCAAATGTGCGGCCTCCCGCCACTGCTCTTTTATCTCGAAGTAGATCGGATAAAGCAAAAGTATGGCCAAGGGCAGCTGAAAATAAACATAAACCAGAACCAAGCCGCTCCAGCTGTAAAGGTTGAATTCTGAAAATATATCCAACCCCCACCTTTGGAATAGGATCGTAAAAAGACCGCTGTTGCCGAGCATGATTATATAGGCAAAAGCAAGGGGGATGCCTGCAAAATTTGCCGTTAGATTTACGTAAGTCAATACAGCCTCCTGGTATTTCGGCTTAAGGCGGGTTATGAAGTAAGCGACGAAAGCTGCCGCGACTATTGCAATGAAACTTGAAAGAAGCGATATGAGCAGGCTGTTTTTGATGGCGACCAGATAGTATGGATTTTTTAAGGCTGTGATATATTGCCCCAAAGTCCAAGCAGCGCCGTCGTCCGTCCTAAAGCTGTCAATGAGCATCCCCATAATTGGCAGCAGCTCGAATCCGAAGATCATTACTGCCAACGGAAGAAGTGAGGCTAAAAGCCAGAGGTTTCCCCTGATATGCTCCCACGTTACCCTCACGACAATCCCTCCGAGGATGCCGGCGATGTAATAGAGCTCATTGCCTCAGTTGTATTTATCTCAAGCAGCTTGCAGATCAAGGGCGCTATCCCAAGTTGCGAAATAGGTTTGTAGCATAACGATGCAAATCGGTCTCCAACGAGAAACAGAGGTACATCACGCTCCTCGCTGCTTTCTCCTCCGTGGTTTCCGAAGTCGTCCATCCCGTGATCGGCCGTCACGATCACCTGATAGCCATCGTCCAGCCACAGGGGGATATACTTGCTTAAAAGCCCATTCATTTTCGACGTCTTTTTGGCATACTCTCTTGATGAACCTCCATAGAGATGACCGAAGTAATCGACCCCCATGGGATGTATCAGCAAGAAGTCAGGCCTGTGCTTTCTTCGAAGTATTTCACCATCGACAAAGAGGTGAGAATCGGGATAGTCGTCCTCGAAGTAGAACCTCCCGAATTGAATTGGCATATCTTCATTCTCCTGTTCGCGGTGAAGCAGTGGATCGAAGGGATAGCAGTTGTAAAGCTCGCTGATCCAATAATAAGCCGCTGCCGCGTTGATGAGCCCTTTTTCTTTAGTTAGATGAAATATACTCTTTTGAGTCGACCTTCCTTTAAATTCGTTAGAGGTCACGCCGCTAATATAGGGAGGAATCCCCGTAAGCAGCGTCTCGTATAAGGGTTTTGAAAGGCTTGGCAGTTCAGCCTTTAGGGCAAATCTGGCTGCCAAGCCTTCTCTGGTCAAACGGACCATATAACGCATTTCTTTAAAGGCCACATCGTACCTGAGTCCGTCTATGATTACGAGAATTATCTTATTCATTGCAGCTATCTAAGATACACCAGCACTTGTTCCTGCCAGATTTGAGGCAGCATCTTGGCCGTGTTTTCCCAGGCCTTGAAGTCGTTAATAGGCCTTGCATTGGCGTATTGCTCCATAGGTATCATCTTTTTTGCCACTTTCTCGGGAAGCTTTACGCTGCTTCTTATAGGACGTGCATAGCCCTTTGCAAGGTTGATCTGCCCGGCATCGCTTAAGATATATTCCCTGGTGAGCATGGCTGCGAAAGGATGGGGGGCATATTTGTTGATTATAGTGGCGTAACCGCTCACTACGCTTCCTTCTTTGGGGATGCTGACCTGAAACCGATTGGGGTCTATTTGGTCCCGATAACCCAAGGCGTTGAAATCCCAAAGAAACGCCACGGGTATCTCTCCCTTTTCGAAATTGGCCGGCAATACGTCGGTCAGCAATAATCTTTTCTGTTTGGCAAGCGCAGCAAAAAAGTCTATGGCAGGCTTAATATTGCTCTCGTCTCCGCCAAGGGCGATCGCTGTGGCAAGCACCGCCATTTGAGCCTGTGCAGCCTTAGTCACATCCCCGATGGCGACTTTGTAATCTCCATTTTTAATGTCCTCGAAAGACCTGGGCGGATTTTTAACCTGGGACTTGTCCGTGATGACGGCCATAGTGCCGAGATACCCCACTATCCAGTGCCCTTCTTTGTCTTTGGCCCAATCTGGTATTTCGTCCCAGTAGGACGTCTTAAAAGGCTGCGTAACTCCCCGTTTGACTGCAACCGGCCCAAAGGCCATGCCCACGTCTCCTATGTCAGCTGTAGGGTTATTCTTTTCCGCCTCGAACTTGGCAATTTCCTCAGCGCTCGACATGTCGGTGTCGATATGCTTCAGGCCGTATTTGACCTCCAAGTCGTGCCACGTATCCTTCCAGTTAGCCCAAGCATCGGGCATGCCAACGCTTACAATCATGCCCTCTTGCCTTGCGCGCTCCTCTATTTCCTTCAGGCTAAGTTGCTGAGCATTTGAAGGTGTGGCAGGCATAACGAGAATGGCAAATATCATACAAACAATCATACTTAGTAAAATCCTTCTTGCTTTAGTTGCTTTTTTCACCGAACCTTACCTCCCTTGAAACCAAATTTGTGTTGCCGAAATAAGTATAAGATGCGCATGTTATGGCACTCTTTATATTTGGTAACGAAGATGTAACTATCTATCTTCGCAACGATAGGTCTATTAATCTATTAATACAAGTGATAGTTTTAATGTGAAGTATGGAACACAATTTGAAGCGATTGTTGAAAGCAAGTAATATCCCTGTATGATCGCCATATGCTATCATATCCCAACGAAGTGAAGGGACATGACGCTGACGTTTCTTCTATAGGCGAAGATGGCAAGAATGGGAATAAGCCCGAACAGGAAGGCGGATAACAAGACAAAAGCGGCACCTTTGTAATCTTTACAATGTCCTGCCACGTCTTTCATTGAATGTAAACCTCATTTATTGGATTAATGAGACTCCCAAAAGGATGATATAGATTGTTATAGCAATAACATGATCGATGACAAAACAATATAGTAAGCGACCGCTACTTTTCATTGACTTTCGAGCAACTACTATCTAGCAGTAACGTATTATCATTTTTCTAGCAAAACTAATTGTATTATTTTATTTAAAAAGAACAACCTCCACCCCTTCTTCTGCAATGATCTCCTCAAGCCTTTGAACGTGCTCTTTGGAAGGTGCCTTGAAATTATGTCGAAATCCCTCAAGACCTAGCAAACTATACTTGAAAGCCCCAAGATTATGATATGGCAGCATCTCCATCTTCTTACATTTCATGTGTTGGAAAACGAAGCGCGCTGTGCGCCTTATATTCTCCTCGCTATCGTTGACATTTTTTATGAGAGGGACGCGTATAACCGTCTCAATCCCTGTAGCGCCAATGCGCCTGATGTTATCGAGAATCACGCTGTTTTCTACTCCGGTGAGCCGCTTATGTTCAAGGCGGTCCATATGTTTAATGTCAGCAAATATGAAGTCCAGCTTTGCCACTATATCTGCCACCTCTTCCCAATTGAAAAAGCAGGAAGTTTCCACCGCCTGAGAAATGCTAAAGCGAGAAAGGGCATTTACCAGGAGGCGCAACGACTCTGGGAAAAAGAAGGGTTCGCCCCCGGACCACGTGACGCCCCCGCCTGAAGCTCTATAGAAAATAAAGTAGCGTCGAAGTTCTTGAACAATTTCTTCCACCGTCATGAAGCGCCCCATTATTTCTCTCTTACCAGAGGGCAGTATGGCTTCCTTAGGAACCGGGGTCCATGTCTCGGGGTTGCAACACCAAAGGCAACGCAAAGGACATCCGCTAAGGAAAACCGTTGAGCGGATGCCCTCTCCATCGTTCACGGAAAAATGCAGTATCTGCGAGACACAGATTTTTTTGTTTTTCATCTTAAAAACTAATAGGAGCCATGTTCTGTTCGGGCTATGATCGCATCCTGCATCTCTCGGGAAAGATTGACGAACTGGGTGCTGTACCCTGCTACCCGTACAAGAAGATCCCGGTACTGCTCAGGATGAGCCTGCGCTTTCCTCAACACCTCCGTAGATACGGTGTTAAACTGGACATGAAAGGCGCCAAGGGAAAAGTATGCCTGAATCATGGCCGCCAAATTTCTGCGTCCCCTGGGCGTGTCGACCAACGACTGATTAAGCCTGAGATTCAGAAGAGTCCCACCGCTATGAACATCATGGTTGACTTTTGCGGCAGAACGCATGGCTGCAAGAGGGGTGGATACATCGCTTCCCGCAAAAGGAGAGACTCCCTCCGAAAGAGGCTCCTTTGCCCTCCTGCCACAGGGGAGGGCTCCTACGATCTTTCCTGTGGGAACGTAATTCGATATGCCCATAAAAGCAGTATTGAAGGGTGAACCAAAGATATCTTTATGCTTTCGTGTCTCTTTGAAGTAAAAGTCGGAAATTTCTCTGGCTAAAGAATCCACATAATCATCGTCATTTCCATACTTAGGAACGCCCATAGCCTGCGTGCGCAGTTCTTCGTACCCCTCCCAATTTTTATCCAAGGCACGGTTGAGCTCTCCTAAAGATGTAACTTTATCTTCAAAGACGAGCTTTTTTATAGCGGCCAGAGAGTTAGCAACAACCCCGAGGCCAATCCCCGTAAGCACAGGTCCCATGTTATATTTCGCCCCACCCTTGCTGAGGTCTGCCCCCTTTTCCAGACATCCGTCCACGCAGGCCGATAAGAAGGGACGCGGGACCATTTCCATATGAATCTTTTGCGCTACGACCGTTCCTATCACGGCATGTTCTATTAGGTTGGAAAGCTGTCTGAAAAAGGCTTCCTTCACTTCCTCGAAATGGGTAAATTCCTCTGCGGGCTTTTCCTGTAACCCCATAAGTTTACCCGACAGACGACTCCTCCCTTGGTTTAATGCATACTCTAAGGCCGCCCCGAAGTTGACGTTCACGGCAGAAGTCCATTCTCCCGTCTTCCTGAAATGAGGGACGACGCAACCGCAATTGCTCCAATCCCTCGCATCTTCAGGGTCGTATCCCATTTGCAGCAGCATTTCGTACCCTGCCCTATCGCTATGAATGGCAGGAAATCCCAACCCCTTGCTCACGAGCTCGGCCACTGCCATGAGGAATTCATCCGGGCAATCAGGGTGAATTCGTACGCTTAAGCCCGGTTGATGGGTCTTGACGCTCTCTGTGGCCTTCAGACAGATATAGGACAATTCATTGGTGCCGTCGCTTCCGTCACGTTTTCGGCCACCCACGGTAAGATTTTGAAACTGGTTATATCCGGCAAAGTAATTGGCCGTGTTTGAAGAGATGGTCCACACCCATTCCGAAAGTTTAAGCCAGAGGCATTCCACGAGCTCCTGTGCCTTTTCCCTATTAAGACGACCTGCCTTTATATCGGCTTCATAGAAGGGATACATATATTGGTCGAAGCGCCCTAGATTTAGGGCAAGGGGATTTTCGGAGATTATGCCGCCCAGCTGAACAAACCACACGAACTGACATGCTTCATGAAATGTACGAGGCGGATTGGCGGGAACGCAATCACATATACGAGCGATCTCAAGGAGTTCTTCTTTTCGCTCTTCGTTTTTTTCAGAGGCGGCAAGCGATTTGGCCGCATCGGAGTAACGCTTTGCCAGGAGCATAATTCCATCACATGCAATCATTACCGATTCATAAAATTCTATCTTCTCGATGTTGGAAATTGAATCTGCCTTAAGAGCTTTGCGCCTTATTTCCGCCTCTTCCCGAATTTTTCTAAATCCATTGGGAAAGAGGACGTCCTGGTAATCCGGAGTAATTTCGCCCACGGCTTGTCTCCACTTTGAATCGTTATCAAGAATTCCCGTGTCGACTAAAAGTTTTGCCGTTTCACCGGGAACTCGTTTGAGAAAGGCTTCTTCCAGGGAATTTCCCTTCCAGTAAGGCCAAATTTCCTCCCGCAAAAACCTTCGCTGCTCTTCCGTGATGACGTAAGGATCTTGTGGGCGTTTATCGAAAGTGTCCATTTCCTTATCTACCCACATCCAAGAAAACTCCGGAGTCAAAATGGCAGTACGGCGAAATTCTCCCGCCGTTCCCACTATGAGCTCGCCGGGGAAGATCAATGTGGGAAGTTTATCGCAAGTTTCCGCAAAGGCCTTCGCCCGGCGGATGCAAACGGGCTCTCCTTCCGTCTCCTTATGAGACTTTGTCCAAATTTCAGCTCTGAGGCAGCTGATGGACGGCTTATTGTTCAAGTACTCCTGCCTAATTCTTTCTGTTCTTTCGCTGATACTCACATCTTTCCCTCCCCGTTTTAAATGTCATTCCGGATAGAACATCACGTTGCAAAGTCTAGCTACACCATCACCTGAATTATGGTAGGAATGAGGGCGATCGGCACGGAACTTTATGGCCTCCCCTGCTTTCAGGACATACTCTTCAGATCCTGCCATAATGGTAACCTCTCCCTCAAAGACCAGAACATATTCCAAAGTCTTCGCGTTGTGGGGTTCGGAACAGGAATAGGCTCCTTTTTCAAGGACGATGGCCAAAATCTCGGACCTCGTCTGTCCATCAAAGGGAAAAACAGGATATACTCGAAACAGTCCGTTGTCACTGACGATGGGAGAAATATTTTCTTTTGAGATGACTACCGTTTCTGACCTAGGGACCTCGGTGAGAGCAGTGAGCGAGACACGCAGTCCGTTTGCTATTTTCCAGACTGTCTGCAGAGTTGGGTTTGATTCCCCGCGCTCGATCTGGCCCAACATACTCTTGCTCACTCCCGTCAGTTCCGATACCTTATCGAGGCTCAATTTCCGCTCCTTGCGGATCCTACGAAGATTAGAAGCCAAAATCTGTTGCATGTTTTCCATGGATAACTCTCCTTGTCATATTTACTATAACGATCAAAATGTACGTTATAACGGTTTGCTAAGCATATCACGTTATTGGTATTTTAGTCAACATTGATTTAATTGTTGATCGCAAATAATATCGATGCGCTATTATAGCATGTTATAATATCTTTATAACAAAGCCAAATATTATATAAACAGGGGGATGAGTCCATGAAATCTAGGATGGAAATGGGTCGCCATGTATGAGCGACCCATTCTTTGCAGTTTACGTTAAATAATCCAAACAAATCTGCCTTTGAGGCATTAAAATTCCAGTTCCAATTTGGCGAAGCTCAAAAGCAATTTTACTGCTCCTTCGACGTCATTTAGGCTTACTGTCTCGCTTGGCGAATGGACGTACCTGGTCGGTATCGAAAGAGTGGCTGAAGGGATTCCCTCCTTGGTTCTTTGAAGGGCAGCTGCGTTGGTGCCGCCGAAGGTCAAGACTTCCTTTTGGTAAGGCACATTCGCCTTTTGTGCTGCCTGTTCCAGCATTTCGACGACACGCCTGTGGCTTATGGACATCTTGTCCTTGATCTTTATGGCAGGGCCTTTGCCCAACGCCATGGCATGCCTTTTAAACCCCTTCGGATGGTCGGCCGAATCGGTGACGTCTACGGCGACGCATGCCTGAGGAGAAAAGCTGTAGGCCGATACAAAGGCTCCGACAAGCCCTATCTCTTCTTGGACGGAAAAAGACCCTATGACCGTATGCTTAGGGTCATTTAAATTCCTAAACACCTCGACTAAAACGGCACATCCTACCCTGTCGTCCATTGACTTCGAAGTCAGGTAATTGCCGTTTTTGTAAAAATAGGAATCGTATACGCCAAAGGTTCCAATGGGTACCAAGGTTTCTGCTTCTCTGCTGTCTCGAGCGCCGATATCCACAAAAAGCAGGTCAAAGCTCAGGTTGGACAGGTTTTTCTTCTGCTCATCCGGCGTTTCGCCCTCATAGTAAACCACTCCTGTGGCCTTGGGAAATTTAACCCTGTGGCCCACGTAGGTATATGGAGATACGCCTCCGACCGGCTCGACGCGCAGAAAACCTTTGTCGTCAATGTTTGTAACAACCAGCCCTATCTCGTCTATGTGAGCGTCAAGGAGCACCTTTTTGTCATCCCTGCCCTCTTTCCAGACCAGCAAATTCCCCATGGGATCGAGCTTGTGTCCGTCTATGTAACCTTCAAGATATTTAAGAACGATCCTTTGGACCTCCTCTTCCCTGCCGCTTGGGCCATAACTTTCGGTCAGTTCTTTGATTAAATCTATCATTTCGCAAAACCCTCTCCTTCTTCTAAGATTTTGCTTAACAATAACACTGTATTATTAAAATCTGCCAAGTCTATCATGGACAAGGGGCTGTGGATGTACCTGGCCGGAATTGAAATGACGCCTGCAGGCACTCCCCCGCCGGTTTTAGCCAGTCGTGCCGCATCTGTTCCTCCCGCCGTTCTCCTTTTGGGTTGATGTCTGATGTCATATTTTCGGGCAACCTGCAGTATGGATTCATAAATCTTTTTGTTCACCACGTAACCTCTGTGCATGAAGGTAATGGCCGGGCCGTCTCCTAGGTGAGTTGCCCACTGATGTTCCGGAAGTCCCGGATCGTCTCCTGCTGTGGTCCCCTCGATAACCAAAGCCAGGTCGGGGCAAAGCTGTTCAAAAAGCACGGCACTTCCTCGAAGACCGGTCTCTTCCTGGACCAAAAAGGCAAAGCACAGATCGTCCTCATAACGCTGCCCCTTTTCTAATATCTCCATCAAGGCGGCACAACCTGCCCTGTCATCAAAGGCCTTGCCGGTCGCTCTCGCATTCTCGCACCTAAAGTCCGTCGCAAACGTGACGTAATCACCGATTTCCACCTTACGCGAGGCCTCTTCCTTTGACTTTGCGCCTATATTTATACGAAGGTTTTCAAACTTTGGCGAGGCCAGCAATTCGTCCTTCCTTTGAAGGTGTATGGCCTTATATCCTATGACGCCTGCAAGTTCCCCTTTAATTCTGACGTGCTTTCCTACTGCAACCCTAGGGTCGATGCCTCCCACGGGGCCGAAGGATAAGGTGCCGTCGTCTTCTATATTTGTCACCATAAAGCCAACCTCGTCCATATGGGCAGCCAACAAAAACTTCCTGTTTGACTTGGTCCCCTTTTTAAGGGCAATCAGGTTGCCCATGATGTCGACTTTGAGGCTGTCTACCTTGTCTTTGATCTTTTCTTCTATAAACTTCCTGACGCGTCCTTCGTCTCCTGAGACGCCGTCAAGTTCGGACAGTTCCTTTAAATACATCGCCTTCACCCCTTTCATCACAGATCCACGGTGCTTGCCAAGGAAAGCAGGCGCGCAGTTTCTTCAACGTCGCGAGGATCGACCAATTCTACGGGAGTGTGCATATACATGAGCGGTATGGAGACAAGCGCAGTCTTTATGCCCGACCTCGTAATCTGCACCTCGTCCGTGTCAGTATGAGATCTTCCGGGCGTCGGCTCTATTTGCGTCCTTACGCCGTGGCGCTTTGCCACATCGCAAAGTGCCTTGTAGAATTCCCTGTTTACGACCGGCCCGACCGCTAAAGCAGGGCCTTCCGATATCTTAATCTGAGGCATCTGCGGGACGTGTTCGTTGCCGTGTGTGACGTCTACCACTATTGCCCCGTCCAATCCAAGCTCGTAAGCTACGTAAACCGCACCTGGACCGGCGATCTCTTCCTGGCTTGAAAAGATAAAGTAAACGTCGGACCTGTTTTTGATGGTCTCAAGTTCCCGGGCTGCCAAGATCAATGCAGCACAGCTTGCCCTGTTGTCTAAGGCCTTGCCGGAAAGTTTGTCGCCTAAAGAGGCACATCTTCCTTCGATTACGCAAATGTCTCCGACGCTTACGGCCTCACACAAGGGGCTGCAGGATACGTCAACGTAAATGTCGTTATAATCGGGGACCTTATCCTTTTGATCTTCTTTTTGGAGGTGAGGGGGAAGAAAGCCCACAACTCCTGTGGCGATGCCCTGATTTGTAAATATCTTTATGCGCTGGGAAAGCACAACTTTTGGATCAACGCCGCCGATGGGTTCAAGCCTGGCAAAACCTCTTTCTTCAAGCTTTGCGACGACGAAACCGATCTCGTCGGCATGGGCAAATATACCAAGCTTTTTGCCGTTTTGTCCCCTTTTTGCGGCGATCAGCGTATTCATCTTGTGTTTTTTTACGAGATCGACGTAAGGTTTGATGTTTTCTTCGACGACCTTCAGCACTTCGTCCTCGTAACCTGACGGACTGTCCGCTCCCGAAAGACATTTAAGCAAAGAAACTGTGTCCAATGACATCACTCCCTTGAACAATAAGCGTTCAAATTAAATGGTAATGCAGATCTCTTTCAAAATTTCATCGGTGTCGTCGTCAAGGTAAATCTGCTTTCGAAGCATTTTATAATACTTCCTATTACATGATATTGATATAAATAAATTTGGCTCTACTTAACTATATCAACGCATGGCTAAGCTGAAGCTATATTGACAAATATCGGCCCCGGCATAAAAAATTCATCGAACCCTCATGCGAATATCTCAGCGAAGAAAGCCTTCATTGCCTCCCAGGATCTGCGATCTGCCCGTTCGTTGTAAGCAACGCCTTTCGACGGATCGTTGCCAACAGCAGGATTTGTAAAGCTGTGTACAGCACCGCCATAAAGTATCATCTGCCAGTCGACGCCTGCGTTTCGCATTTCATCCTGAAAAGCCAAGACATGTTCTTTAGGAACCATCGGGTCGTTTGCCCCGTGACATACCAAGACCTTGCACCTGATGTTTTTGGCTTCTTCGGGTTTTTGTGCATCGAGGTTTCCGTGAAAGCTTACAACGCCGTTTAACTCGGCCCCGCTTCTTGCAAGCTCAAGCACCGTCCCGCCGCCGAAACAATACCCAATGGCTGCAACTTTGGTACGATCAACTAACGGATGATTTTTAAGCGCTTCAAGGGCTGCTTTGGCCCGAGATCGAAGCATAGCTCTATCCGCGCGGTATTTGGTCGCAAGGGCCGCAGCCTCTTCCTGCGTTTTGGCCCTAACTCCTTTGCCGTATATGTCGGCAGCTAAAGCAACATAGCCGAGTTCTGCTAACTGTCTGGCCCGCCTTTTTTCGTAATCTCCAAGGCCCATCCATTCGTGCACTACAAGCACTCCTGGACGCTTGTTTGCTGATTTGTCGTCGTAAACGATGTATCCCTCACAAATTACAACTCCGTCTTTATACTCGAAAACTTCCTCTCTCATCGCTTTAGCCTCCCTTTATCTGCTATATGTCGGCAAAATTTACAGCCAGCCTTTTTCCTTCCAATATTCGTACTCGCCTGCCCATTGTTCTTTTCTCGAGGAAATGACGTCTCTAAAGAACCTTCGCCTGATCTCCATGGTTGCCAACTGATCCGAAAACTCTTTGCTCTCCCTGACAGCTTCGGCAATTTGACCTCCAAGGGCCTTGGCTTTTTCCTTTAAAGCATCAAATTCGGACATTGGCCCCGAAACTCCGCCTACGTATTGAACGCCGCAGCTTACCATGTAGTCTTCCAGATAATCTAAAACCATCACGTGAGGCCCTCCTCCCGATGTGGCAAAGGCGGCACCATATTTGCCCAAAAGCATCTGGCAGTGAATAAACGGGCTTGAGCGGTCCAAAAGCGTCTTAAGCTGGGCCGAAACGTTGTTTATATACACGGGAGAGGCGAACATTATAATGTCACACTCCAGTATGTTTTGAAGGATATTGCTCACCTCATCTTTTATTGGACACTGAAGAAGATTTCTGTGACACAAGCCGCAACCTATGCAGTATCGGATATCTTTATCGGAAAGATGGATGCATTTTGCCTCGGCATCCGTAAACTGCAACTTTATCTCATTTAAAGCTTCTTCCGCAAGCTTAAAGGTATTGCTCTGCTTTCCTCTTGGGCTTCCCGATATGCAGAGTATCTTCATGGATTTAACCCCCCTGTATGCAAAAACTTTTCTTTGGATGGTCGAGCTGTCGTTACAATTTAATTATATGCTTCAAAGGCTTAAAAGGTAGGTTTTATTTTTTCGGTGATGATGTTACTTTAGAAACACATAAGAAAAAACACCTTGGCAAATCATCTTAAATGACAACTTGCCAAGCTGTGGCGCTTTTAACACAGCTAGTTGAAACATTGAGAGTCTGCTGAAAAACTCACTCTCTTTACCTTGCTCTATGCTATCATGATCTTTAAAGATCACCCAGAAACTTCAGACAAAAGGAGGCCTTTACATGCTTGGACGCAGGTCAAACCAAAAGA
>Ga0134096_1000023_pt1 | contig 199807 bp, 177 predicted proteins | sample 7_2taG_FD_94448 | JGI IMG/M metagenome (GOLD analysis project Ga0134096, IMG submission 94448) | Switchgrass degrading microbial communities from high solid loading bioreactors in New Hampshire, USA - 7_21_20_110_A3 metaG | ecosystem: Engineered > Bioreactor > Semi-continuous > Anaerobic >... | reverse complement strand
TGGTAGACCAGCTTGGTGCCGGGATGCTTACTCTTCATCATCGAGGCTCACTCCAGACGCAGGGGGCTACCTCGATTCTAGCTCATACATTGGGCGTGGTCGATCCTTTTGGCAACAGCCTCAGATTAAACAGTTATCCAACCTGACATGGCTTAAGGAAGAGCAAAACTTAATCCTGCTGGGAAAATGCGGGACGGGTAAGACCGCTCTTGCAGCGCAGCTTGTGTGAACGCTAACCTTGCCGTTGCCAAAAAGCGTCCCTTTGAAAGCGTTCAGCTCGCCGCTACCGATGGGTTCCCACCCTTCGCCCTGGTTGTAGGGGGCTACGTTCAGGTCTATGTCGGCAGCGAGACTGAAATAGACATCCGCGACATTCACGTACTGCCTGACGTTATCGAGCTGGACCGCGTTCTTGATGACGAACGGGTCGCCCGACGTCCCGGAGCCTCCGCCAAAGAGGGCGTTCACAGCCACTCCAAAGTTCGCAAACGGCTGCAACACGCTGCCGTCTAGAGCGACCACCTCTTCATCGCCGGAAGCGGGAGAGTAGCTCAGGGTGACTGTCTGCCCTTGCTCGATGGGATCCCCGTCAACGGTGAGAGTGATCTTGGTGTTGTCAAGACCGTCGAGAGCCGCGGCGCTGACACCCCGCGGGGCTCCATCGTTCACCCGGAAGGTGAATGCACCGTGCTTACCTGCCGGATCGGCCATGGGTTTATCGAAGGTCAGAGTTATGACTCTTCCCAGAGTATCTGTCGCAGCACTATACAGCTGCGGCGGCTGGAGTTCCCGCACGGTAAGGCTCACGCTGGCGTACCGTGTGAAGCCTCCCCCACCCGCGAGTGAGGCGATTTCCTCAGGCGAAAGCACGCGGTAGTAGACGTGCAGGTCGTCGAACTGGCCGCCGAAGTAAGTAGACCCACTGTCGAAACGTTTCCCGACCAAGAACGGCCCTTCGGACAGTAGGTTGCTCGTTGCCTGCCTCGTCCCCAGAAGCACGCCATCCCGGTAGATACGCTGGTACCTGCCGTTCGTGTCGAAAGTAACTGCCCAGTGATGCCAGTTCGTATCGACGGGCACCTCTACATCCAGGTCGTTATACCAGAACCCCAAGGTGAACGTGTAGTCGTTTCGGAATCCTATGTGTAACCCCGTGTTGTTGGCTCTCGTCCCCTGGCTGACTATCCACTGTTCCCCCGACTTGGTGCGCCTGGCCCAAAATGCTACGGTGAACGACTTGTCCTTGAGGTCGGTCTTACCGAGAGAACCGGCAGTCATGTAGTCGTTGGAGCCGTCGAATCTGAGCCAGCCTGGATTCTCGAACCCTACTGGCGGCCCTCCGGTTCCACTCATCCGGGCACCGGAGTCAGTGTTCGTCAGCGTCCCGTTGTGCTTGTTGCCAGAGAAGTCCAGGACCGTCTGTCCCTCTCCTTCGTCGAACCGCCAGTAACCGTCAATCGAGCCGGTTGGGACCTCGGCGACCCAAAGACTGAAACTGCCTTCCTGTTTGAAAAGCAAGTTGTTGAACACCTTGGCATTGTTATCCTCTGCACTGAAGGTGTACGGCTCCGGCAACTCAGCCTCAGGATCGTCGCTGGCAAAGGCGATGGTCCCGGTGTATACGGTATTGCCCGTCGGATTGTCGTACGCGTCTTTGCCAATGCCAGTGATGGAAACCTTGACGTCAAAGGGCTGTTCCGGTTCGACAGCCGCGGGCGTTTCCAAGAGCAGAGCCATCTCGTCTGTACCCGGGGTGACCGTGACCGTCTTCAGCGGCGTGCCCTGCTGGATGAAACTCTCGGCCCATGCCTCGATCGTCACAACCTCGGGGGCTCTCGTCAGCATGAAGCCTCCGACCGTAGCCACGCCGTCAACAAACGTAACAGGACCGTCCGATGGCTTTACCGGCGGCGTACCGTCAGGAGAAGCGGTCGCGTCCCATGTCCAGCTGATGTCGTGGTTTCCTGCGTAGCCTGTGATGATCTGGCCCTCTTCGTCCTTGGCGGTTACTTGCACACTGAAGACCTCACCGGCCACTACCGAATCCGGAGGACTAACGTGCAGGTAGACCGTTCCGTCGACAACGTCCAAGGTGTACGTGCGGGTGAGGACGAAACCGGGTATGGTGGCGTCCGGCGAGGTGACCTTGACGGTAATCCCGTCCGATAGTGAACCAAGATCCAGCTCCACGGGTACGCCGCTCTGAGCGGAGACCTCGTTGATCTTCAGGCTGTTCCGGCTGTCCTCAAGTGTAGCGGTGACCGAGATGGTCTCTCCAACGGTTTCGGAAAAGACCGCGTAGCCAGTGGTATCCTGATTGAAGGCCGGCGCGAGCGTTGCGCCGCTTATCTCAAGGTTGCTCAGCCTGGGAGCCAGGTTTAGAGTCGCCGGAACACTGGACTGGCCTTCTCCGTTGTCTCCCCAGGCCAAAACCGTGCCATCCGCCCTGAGTGCCAGCGAGTACTCCCTTGCCGCAGATATGGCCACAACGTCCGTGAGACCCGCGGGAGGCTCTGCTTGACCGTCATAGCTGTCGCCCCAGCCCATAACGGAGCCGTCCGACCTGAGGATCAGCTCGTGCATGATGCGCGTGACCGATCCTCCTGCAGCAACAGCAACGGCGTCGCCGGGCTGCGGGTATTCCATGAAAATCCAGGCACCGCCCCAAGCCCTGATCGTACCGTCGCCGAGAAGCGCCGCCGAGCATTGCCCGCCACCCGACACCGCTATGGCGCCGGAAAGGTTCGAAGGGACACTGAGCTGGCCGTCATCCCAGTCACCCCAGGCCCATACCTTTCCGTCGGGTGTTATGGCCAGAGAATGGTAGTCACCCGCGGAGATCAGCTGCTTGCGGGGCACAAAGTTGCGCACCGTCATGGGTACTGAGAAGGTTTGCAGCTCCCCTCTGTCCACGGATACCACCGGGTCATCCTCAGCGCCCACCGCATATCTCAGTTTGACCTCGTCCCACGGGTTGACCGTACCATCCAGCAAGAGGTCTATGCGGTTGGGGTCGTTGGGGTGGAGCGCCGCAGAAGTGAAACCGTGGACTTGGCCGTTTATCTCGGCGCTGAACAAACCGTGCTTTCCGAGAGGATCTGCCACAGGCTGATCGAACGTGAGCGTAATGACGTCTCCAGTCAAGGTCCAGGCCAAGACCGGTTCCGGCGCCTCAACCGGGATACTCACTGTCGCGCTCCAGGACCGGACGCCTCCGCCGCCGGAGGCAAGCACACCGATCTCCTCCGCGGAAAGCACCCGGTAATAAAGTCGCAGGTCGTCAAGGCCGCCGCCAAAGTATCCTGTGCGGTCAAAGCGCCTGCCGATGTTTAGGTACCCTGACGACTGGAGATCCTTTTTTGAAACCCTATGGCCGACGAGGGCACCGTCACGGTAGACCTGCTGGACGTTGGTGGATGGATCAAACGTCACGGCCCAGTGGTGCCACTCATTGTCGGCCGGAATGGTAACGTTCAGATCGTCGTTCCAGAAACCTAGAGTGAAGGTGGTATTGTCACGAAAACCAACATGGAGCCCTTTGGCCTCAAGCCCGTATCCCTGGCTGACTATCCACTGTTCACCGGACTTCGTACGCTTGGCCCAGAATGCTATGGTGAACGGTCTGCCGGACAGGCTGATGCCCGTCCCGGCGCCGTCACCGGCGATAATGTGTTGGCCGATGCCGTCGAACGTGATGCCGCCTGGGTTGTCGAACGCGATACCCGGCGCACCGTCGTTCCTCTCCCAAGGGCCTCCGCCTACCAGAGTCCCGGTGTTCCGGTTGCCTGAAAAGTCGGTAGCAGTGTTGCCTAAGCGTTCATCGAACTTCCAGTAGCCGTCGGGCATATCGAGCGTCACTTCAGAAACCCAAAGGGTGCGCTCGCCGCCCCTTTCGAACGCAACACCGTCGCTAAACACCTTGGTGTTGCCGTCGCTTTCAGTAAACGCGTACCTCTTGGGCAGCGTGGCCTCAGGGTCATCTGAGGCGAATGCTATGGTGCCTGTGAAGGGGCGACCTGTGCAGGGGTTTCCAAATATATCCGCGGCGGCCATGGTGGCTACGACCGTGGCGTCGAAAAGCTCGCCGCTCGTTGCCGCGTCGGGCGCTTGGATCTCCAGATCCACCGTACCCTTCCCCGGCTTCACAGCTATCGGGTTGCTCACGCCGGTTGCGATGGTTTCGTCGTTTGGACCTAACTCTCTCGCCGTGATGACCACGCGGTCATCGCCATCTACGGCCTCTGTGAGCGTGAATCCCTGCACCGCAGCTGTCCCGCCGCCGAAAAACACATACCCATCTGAGGGTTTGACGGGCGCTATACCGTTGGGAGAGTCATTCGCCGTCCAGGCCCACTCAATGTAATGATTTCCTCTATATAGGGGAACGGGGTTCCCGGACGAATCCCGCGCTTTGAGCACCACACTGAAGGGCTCTCCGGCCGTAACTTCGCCCGGCGCGACCACTTCGAACGATTACGCCTCCTGGTACTCATAGAGCCCTTCTATCTCGTCTTCCGAGAGCGCCCGGTTATACATCCTAAACTCGTCGATAGCACCGTAGAAGGGATACCAGTAGGTGCCGCCCAGGCCGCCGATATATAGGGCCCTTTCGTTGGAAGCGCTGAAGTCCCAAGGCGCGGACAGCGCCTCCTCCAGCGCCTTTTGCCCGTTTACATAGACCACAATCTTGGTTGGGGACACCGTTACGGTGATGTGCATCCAGCTACCCAGCGTGTATGGAGCGTCGGCTGCCACCGTAGGACCACCGCCGCTGAACCGCAGTCTCTTGTCGCTTGTGTTGAGCATCAAGGACATGCGGCTCGCCTGGTCGCTATCTTTGGAGAATAGGCAGTGCCTGCCGGCGCTCACCGTATTGTGGTTTCCGTCCACTCCCTTCTCGCTGTCCAGCCTAGCCCAGAAGGAGACGGTCATCTCCTGGCCGAGCTGGAGCGACGGGCTGTTCGGCACTCTTATGCACCCGGGATTGTCGATACCACGGAATTGGACGGCTTTACCGATGACCCCTTCGACATAGGAGCCATTGCCCTCGAATGAACCGTGTTGCCGTTGCCGGAGGCATCGTCTAGGTTGTCCTCGAACTCGAGATAGAGAACCAGAGCATCATCCGGAGAGCCAGACCCGGAGGCCACGGCCGTGCCGGCTCCTGCCGGTACGAGCCATGACGCGATGACCAAGACAAAAACGACCGCCCATATGCACAATGTTTTGGCGTGGCCGACTGCGCTCTTCATGGAGATACCACCTCATGCAAGATTTGTGCGGAGTAAGTGGCAGAAAATGTTCACTATCCTTGCTCTTGCCTTTGAGTCTCTCTTTGGAACCTGAATTTAAGGAGAATTTAACCTTACGAGGAGCTTAAGGCCGGGTGCCTAGCCGGCGGAGCGTCTCAAGTATCTTCAATTCGAGATCAGCGTATTCAGATCGTCTGTCACGGATGTGTTCCGGGATGCCAGGACCTGTATCTGAAACCTCGAACCTCAAGGTCGCCCGTGACTCCGTAACTAACACTGGTTTGATGCTGAGCCGCACTTCTCCGCGTTCAGTGAACTTGAGCGCGTTGTTCAGGAGGTTCGTTATCAATTGCCTGAGCCTCAGCGGGTCGCCGATCAGCTCCTTGGGCACAGCCGGGTCGATGTTCATCTCGAACGATATCCCCTTGCTGCGCGCCTGGACCTCAGCCAAGGCACGGGTGTGATCGGTGACTGATGTCAAAGAGAACTCCGTTCGTTCGAGGGCGAGCATGTTCTCCTCTATCTTGCGGAAGTCGAGTATGTCGTTGAGGATATCCGGATCTCATTGCTCATGACCGCGAAAAACTCGCTCTTGGCCCTGTTCGCGGCGTCCGCCGCCCGGAGGGCTCTTTCCAGCTCGTGAGTGCGCTCCTTAAGCGTGCCAAACACTATCTCCGTCCATATACCGCCCTTGCTGTGGGTGAAGTTCGAGTCTTGGAGGACTACTTCCACCTCGTCCCCGCACGCCGGAAAGCCGGCGACCAAGGGATAAGCACCGGGGAAAGACTCCTCGGGGGTGCGCCCAACGCGCCCGTTCTGTGCCACCAGCTCGCCGTTTACCCACATCGAGTACGAAGTGGCTTGTCACGATCCCTTCTTACAGAAGTTTAAGGACACTACTCACACCAATACGAGAAGTAACCCTGAAGCACTTGGCCGTTTGATGCTGCCGCCGGTCTGGTGACCCTCAAGAAGAGCGTGGTGCCTGAGACGGTTAGTTATATAATGGGTTTGGCGTGAAATCACCAAGCCGTTGGAGGACAAATAAATGCTAAATGAAACGTCTCTAGACACCGTTTGCGCTTCGCTCTCTTATGCCATGGGTATAGAAGCGCCGAGTGCGGCAGCGGAGAAAAACTCTGTATTCAGCGATTGGGTTGACAAAAAGGTTGGGCAGAAGAAGTTCAATAGGGTTTTCATGTATAACCCCGATGCAATTGCTAAATGGATCTTGGAGAAATACCCGTTCTTGTTCAGTGAGGTCTCGACTCTTTGCGATCTACGCCTTCCCCTAAGATGCGTGATGCCTTCAGTTACACCCGTGTGTTTTGCCACCATGTATACCGGCGCGCAGCCGCAGGTACATGGGATTGTGAAGTATGAGAAGCCGGTAGTACGGACCGACAGCATATTCGATGTCCTCGTGAGAAATGGCATGAGGGCCGCGATAGTAGCGGAGAAAAACTGCAGCATGTCACAGATATTCCTTGAGCGCGACATGGACTATTTCATTTACGACACGGTTGACCAGGTAAACGCGAAAGCCTCGGAACTGATAGTCGGCAACACGCATGATTTCATTGCAGTGTATAACGGGAACTACGATACCGTAATGCACAAGCACGGGCCCGAAAGCATCGAGGCTTTAGCAGAGGCCCGCGCCAATACGCACGCATTTGCCACGTTCGTCTCGCTAATTAAGAACAACTGGACAAACCACAGGACGCTTTACGGCTTTGCGATGGATCACGGTTGTCATGAAATCGACGGAAACTGCGGATCGCATGGCCTTGATATGGAGGAGGACCTAAACATAGTGCATTTCTATGGCTCGTTTGTGCCGGGAATGATGTCAGAACCGGAGTGAAACCACTACTAACACAAACAAGAGCTATCGTTTCGTTACAAGCGATGGCCTAGATTATATGGAGCAATGGAGAATGACTGCAGCGGACAACAAGGTTGTGCTCATTCTGGTCGATGGAATGGTGCCTGAAAGCCTTGATGCTTGCGGACATGGTTTTGTGCGGAGACTCCTGGAGAAAAGCATTTCGAACTTAAGGGCCAAGACTGTGACGCCATCCGTGACTCTACCGTGTCACATGTCGCTATTCCACAGTGTTCCGCCTCAGCGTCACGGCATCTTGACGAATACGTATGTGCCACAAGTAAGACCCATAAACGGTCTATTCGACCACCTCAAGAAGCACGGAAAGACCACCGCTTCGTTCTACAATTGGGAGCAGCTCCGTGACCTATCTCGTCCCGGTTCTCTGTCCTACTCGCATTATGTTTCCATATATGATTACGGAAACTCCGACAACCAAGTGGCCGACAGCGCTGTCGCGTGCATAAGTGACAAGTCGCCGGACTTTGTCTTTGTCTACCTTGGCGTAACAGATGAGGTAGGCCATAGGCATGGTTGGATGTCAAATGAGTACGTTGCCGCAGTAAGAAACGCCTGGGGCTGCATCGAGACAATACACTGCAGCATACCAGGCGATTCATACACAATGATCGTAACGGCAGACCACGGTGGTCATGACTTTACCCATGGAACCGAGCTCCCTCAAGATATGACGATACCTCTCATCATTCGTAGCAATGCGCCCACTCAGGCGTCGGACAAAATGAAAGATGTCAACATCATCGACATTGCTCCAACCATTACTAGACTAATGGGCATTGAGCCGGACCGTGATTGGCAAGGACAAAGCCTGCTGCGCTGACTTCCTCCATCTTGATCTCACGAGAGCACCCTGGGGACACATAGAGTTCATAAAAGGAGAAATAATGGATAAGGTAGAATTGCACAATAACGGTACGATGATACCAGTAGAGTCTGCGCTTTACAAAGGAGGAATATTGATGAACGGAGACCCCAAACTCATCGAGAAGTTGAATAAACTGCTTGCGGACGAGCTTGCCGCTATCAACCAGTACATTGTGCACGCAGAGATGTGCGAGGACTGGGGTTATGGCAAGCTGCATGAGGGCTTTGAGAAGCGCTCGATTCAGGAAATGAGACACGCGGAGAAGCTTATCGGAAGGATCCTGTTCCTCGGCGGAAGACCCATCGTAACCAGCCTCGGTCAGATCCATATCGGAGAGGATGTTCCAAAGCAGATAGCATATGACCGCGCCGCAGAGGAAGCCGCGATCAAAGCTTATAATGAAGCAATAGTCCTTGCCGGTGAGGTGGGCGACCACGCGACGAGGGATATCCTCATAGGTATTCTAAACGATGAAGATGGCCACCTGGATGAGCTCGAGGAACTCGCAGACCAGATCGAGCAGATGTCTCTGTCTATATTCCTGTCAACGCAGGTCGGCTGAGCCGCTTACAGGTGGCTTAGGTTGAGGGGCTGTAGCGATTTCAGCCCCTTCTGTTTGCCACCACAAGAAGCGAAATGCCGTAAAGACGAATGTAAGCTCATGTCCCGGCGTGCTCCTAGATCCATCAGCACGGTAGCGTCCCTCTCTGCACGGGATAGTTCACATAATCACAAGGAGATGCTTATTATGCAGAGAGAATGCCGTCCCGGGTCATACCGTGTCCAGGACCTTTGTGGATGACCAAGGAAATCCGCTAAACAACCCAGACGGTTCGCTCGACATCTACATTCAGAAGTGCAGGCCCATCGGCCATGATTCCAACTGGCTGCCTGCGCCGGACGGTGATTTTAACTTGGTGCTGAGGATGTATCAACCCTCTGCCAAAGTCATAAAAGGGAGATATGAAGTGCCGGGAGTAAGGAGGGTCAGCAATAACCCATACGGTTACTAGAGTGGACTAACACCTGCCAAGGGGACCGGTCTGTTGTCTCACACGAGAATAAGAGGTTACAAGAAGGTGTAGTTTTGCAAACTCACGAACTGCTCTATACTCGGGTTCGGACAATTGATGCCGGTGAGTGCATCCGCTGCGCGTCCTGTGAAGAACGCTGCCCCTTCGGGGTTCCCATTATGGAAAACATGGAGCGGGCCGCCGGTGTTTTTGGCGCCCTCAAACCGGAGAAGCTCTAGACGGTAAAGGCGGAACCGACGATGCTAGGCTCACCGCAATAGAGAACGGAGGTCAATCATGATACTTGTGTGCTACCCGAGATGCACTACCTGCCAGAAGGCTAAGAAGTGGCTGCAAGCAAACGGTATATCCTTTGAGGAGAGACACATCAAAGAGAACAATCCTACTCTCGAGGAACTGAAGGACTGGCATGCAAAAAGCGGCCTTTCACTGAAGAAGTTCTTTAACACCAGCGGGCTTCTATATAAAGAACTGAAACTCAGGGAAAGGCTTCCGAACATGACCGAGGATGAACAGTATAGACTTCTGGCCTCAGACGGCATGATCGTGAAACGCCCGATCCTCATCGGTGACGGTTTTGTCCTCGTGGGTTTCAACGAAGCCGAATGGAGAACTGCGCTTGGCCTTTGACGAGGGCTTCGTCGCGCCCGAGGCTTGAACGCCCGCCACTCCTAACGCGCCTTCGAAGCGGCCGGAAGAGGGGCCCTGTGGGGCTCAGATGACGAAGTCGCGGGCTCTAGATCATGCGCGACGACACTAGGCTGTCTATTTGTTCCTTTTTGCGGACTACAAAGCCAAGCATTCGGCGGTTTGCCTCCGCAAGGTCCTTGTGCATCTCACGGCCCTCAAAATAGGCAATGCAGATTATCAAAATGGAACAGATGACGTAGAACACTGCGTGCTTTTCTTCCGGCGTCAGTCTGCCCTCAAGGTCATAGCCTCGGAGAATGCCGCCGAGGATCTCCAACCATTTCTCGTGTCCTTCGTCTTCTCCGTCGGTGCTTTCGGATAGGATTCCGGTCGCGCAGTAACAGACATCCCACAAGCGTATGTTTGTTTCACTGAGGTCGAAGTCGATAAACCCGGTCACCGTGTCGTTATGGAACAGGATGTTGCTCGGATTCGGGTCTCTATGGATGAGTTGTCTGGGCAGTTTGTCATGGAGTTCCCCAAAACCTCTCATGACGTCGCTGAAGAAAGTTTCATCAAGACCTATGTTCCGCTCGGTATTCTGGCGCTTAACGCTCGGGAGCGCCCACTCCGTTACTCGTTTATATAGATCTACCTCAGCGGATGGGATGTCTTCCTGTATAGCCTTGAGCGCCTTGTGCAGCCTTGCTATGCTCCGGCCGTATTGCTCCCCAAAGATCACCCGGCTTGGGCCGAATCTGTCGGCCTTTGAAAGCGGGTTACCTCTTAGCCGTCGCGTAAGGACGAACGTCTCTCTATCCTGAAAGTACTCCTTTCCGGTTCGTGTCAGAAGCGGCAGGGAAGAGTCAAAGCCCTGAGCGTGAAGCGCCTGTGAGATCCTTACGCTTCTCAGCAGTTTTTCACGGTCACCGCTCTTTAGAATGTAATCACCGCCCACCGCCCAAACATTTGTCGAGGCTTTTGGTTCGTTCAGAGGAGAGACACTACTTATCGGCTGATGTCTGTCAACAGGCCAGTTACCTAGGATCGCCCGCAGTTCTTCCTCGGTGTATATGTTCTCCGCCTCCTCTCTTGTCAGTTTGTGGGCCGTTAGGGCTTCCGGATAACCTGCGTTGACTCGGTTATTTCAGGGTACTGGAGGTTATTCCTTCCTCCGGGCGCATACGTAGGTCCCGCCAGATAGGGAAAGGGGAGATGGTTACATGGAGGCGCTCATCTAGAGGAGGCCAGGGTGAGGCCGCTCTGTACATCCGCTTACCTTCAAAAAAGCACTTTTCGTACTTTTTATGAGCATATCCAACATGTCCCTCCGGGGCAGCCGCTTACTAAAACACCATCGAAATGATGCCCGGAATCGACAGGCGGGCGCTCTTGGGTTCTCCGAACGCAAGAAGGGCCGCCTTGTAGGTGACTTGCTGACGGAGTCTGGCGAAAAGCGAGGCTCCGGAACTCGCTTTTTCGACATTGCGGAAGCAGGATCAAGACCGCTCGGCCCTCAGTTGATGACAATCTTGACCGGAGGCGAATGACAATGAAGCGATTGATTTCATTGGTGTTGTGCGTCCTTATGGTTCTGGCGTTGTATGAGCCGGCACTTGCATCGGACATTACCATAAGATGGACAGGGAATGCCGGGGATGGTAAGTGGCATACGTCCGGTAACTGGGACCAGGAAAGAATACCGCAGATTGGTGATTACGTCGAAATCCCTGACGGAGCGGTTGTTGTGTGCGATCTAGAGGGAGAAGACGGCCCAAATGTTAGGTTGTTCTGCTCGGGAGAGCTGGAGGTTGCCAGCGGTACTTTCAACCTAGCGATCGGGACGTCAATGATGACGAAAGGGAAGCTGCACGGTGCTGGTGACATTGTGATAAACCCCGCGGGTATTGATGATCCGTTCGTCTGGGTCGACGGAAGCATAGAAGGTCCTGGCGACCTCAAAGTTTACCAGACCACTCTACAAGTCAGTAAGTCCCCGGCTTCTTTGGACCGGCATCTTGTACTGTACGGGCTTAACGCCAGGGTATTGTTTGCTGATAGTCTTACGCTCACGCGCGGTGCTGAGGCCCAGAACGCGGGTAATAACACTATCTCTATCCATTCAGGGCAAATGCTCACATTAGCCGGCGATGAGACCTCCTACAACCTGAGCAACTGTAACAACTCCGGAACGCTGAGAATATCGAACACATGCTCACAAGTTGTGTTCAACTATGGGTTCCTCAATCAGCATTCAGGCACGCTGGAGTTCGATATAGGAGGGCCTTCTGACTTCACTCCGCTCCAAGTTGGATCATCCCAATATGGAGCCAACTTGAACGGCACGTTGAAACTCAACTTTCTGGATGGTTATGTCCCTTCAGATGGGGATAGCTTTGACCTCATCACTTACAATTCAAGAAGCAACAAGTTTTCCTCCATCGTCTGCAATGTAGATGGTATTACGTTTGATGTGGTTTATGCTTCCGACCGACTGACAGTGACTGTGAGGGGGACGATCACAACTCCCTCCGCTCCACAGAACCTCACCGCTGAACCCGGTGATGGCCAGGTGACCATCAGTTGGGATCCTCCGGAAGAGAGCGGCGGCAGCGACATCACGAAGTACCAAGTCAAGAAGTCAACTGACTCAGAATGGATCGATGTTACGTCAGGCACCAGCTACACCTTCACCGGACTTACCAACGGGACGGAGTACACCTTCATCGTTCGGGCAGTTAACGAAATGGGTGCCGGCGCGGAGGCAAGCATAACAGCCACGCCTTCGCCGGAGATAACACCCCCCTCTGCCCCGCAGAACTTTACCGCAACCCGCGGCGACGGTTGGGTAGAGCTTACTTGGACTGCTCCGGAAGACGATGGCGGCGCGGACATCGACGAGTACCATGTGTCTAAAGATGGCGGGAACACGTGGGTTACGGGTATCACCGGCACCACGTACACCTTCACAGAACTGACCAACGGAGTGGAATACACCTTTAAGGTGCGTGCGGTCAACGGTGTTGGCCCTGGAGAGGAAGCAACCGTGAGAGCCACTCCTCAGGCGGTTCCGGTGCCGACTCATACCGTCAACTTCTACAGCAACGGCGTGCTCTACGCTACCAAGACCGTGACAAGTGGTTCCTCGCTCGGAGCCAACTGGCCGGCCAATCCGACGAGAAGTGGGTTTAGCTTCGCAGGTTGGTTCACCGGCCAAAACGGCACGGGATCGCAGTATACCAGCACCACTCCGATAACTGCCGATGTTGACCTTTACGCTAAGTGGATACCATACCCGGCAGCTCGGAAGAGCCAAGCGATGAACCGAGCGTTCCGCCGACCCAGACCTACAGGGCAGACGTCAGGTCTGGAAGCGGGACTGTGAAGACGCTTCCTGTCACGGTTGATATGAACGCCGGAACCGCATCCGTAGACGCAGGCTCCCAAGATCTGGACCAGCAGGGGACTACCATCACGATGCCCTCGGTGGGCGGCGTTGACACCTACTCGGTCGGCATACCGGTCTCAAGACTGTCGACGCCCGACCTTCAGGGGACCCTCACCGTGAACACGGGGCTCGGCAACGTTACAATCCCGTCCAACATGCTGACGGGTGCTCAGGGTGTGGACGAAGCCAAGGCGCACATCAGTATCGGCGAAGGCGATAAGTCGACTCTGCCTGACGATGTGAAGGCAGCCATAGGCGACAGACCGCTCATCCAGCTCATGCTGACCATAGATGGGAAGCAGACCGACTGGAGCAATCCCAGCGCACCCGTGACGGTGTCCATCCCCTACACTCCGACGGCAGAGGAACTCGCAAACCCTGAAGGCATCGTTGTGTGGTACATTGACGGTTCGGGCAACGTCGTAACCATACCCAATGGATGCTACGATCCGGCAACAGGTATGGTTACCTTCAGTACCACGCACTTCAGCGACTCCGCGGTGACTTACAATCCGGTGAGCTTTGGCGATGTCCCGGTCGGCGCATGGTATCACAAGGCGGTAAGCTTCATCGCCTCCAGGGGTATAACGAGCGGAACGGGCAACGGCAACTACAGCCCCGAGGCAAAGCTCACGCGCGGTGATTTCATCGTCCTCCTGATCAGGGCTTACGGTATCCTTCCGGATACGAACCCGACCGACAACTTCTCCGACGCCGGCGACACCTACTACACCGGCTACCTTGCGGCCGCAAAACGCCTTGGGATATCCGCGGGTGTAGGAAACAACATGTACGCGCCCGGCAAGGAGATCACCCGACAGGAGATGTTCACACTCCTGTACAACACGCTCAAGGTCATCGGACGGCTGCCGCAAGGCGATTCCGGCAAGGCTCTGGCCGATTTCTCAGACGCCTCTGAGATCGCTCCTTGAGCCGAGGAAGCCATGGCCTATCTTGTGAAGACCGGCGTAGTCGCCGGCTCGGACGGCAGGCTCACTCCGGCTCGCACAACAACGCGCGCGGAGATGGCTCAGGTCCTGTATAACCTATTGGTGAAATAGCGAATCACCTGGATGCCGGATACACAAACGAGGCATTGTCCCCGCGACAATGCCTCGTTTGGCTTTTCTTTTCCTTCGTTCGGTATGCGGAAAGCCCGGACTCGTCCCATGACGCTTCAGTGCTTGAGGAACCTGTCGCGGATACTTAAGATCCTTATAGCCCGTCCATGCAAAACGTATTCAGTGTGGGAGATGTGAGACATGAACGAGAAGGTACAAAAGGCGCTTGGGCTGCATAGCAGCGGTTTCAACTGCTGCCAGGCGGTTATCGGCGCATTCTGTGGACAGTACGGGATGGATGAACTGCTTGCCATGAAGCTTGCATCGGGATTCGGCGGCGGTCTACGATGTGGTGAGGTGTGCGGCGCGGTTTCGGGCGCCGTCATGGCCGTGGGCCTCAGATACGGGCAGTGTGCAGCAACCGACCAAGAATCCAAGAAGAGATGCTACGAGGTCACATCAGCGTTCATGGAAGAGTTCCTGAAGAGAAAGGGGACCGTCCGTTGTCGTGACCTGTTAGGCTACGATATCCGCGACACCGAAGCCAGGACAAGGTTTCCGGGCAGGCAAAAAGAGGTATGCCCCAACGCCATTGAGACAGCGGTGTTGATACTCGAAGAAATGGGTTTCTAGCGGAGACGCGAGAAGTTTGCCGTTTCTACCCGCGCACCGGCTGACGGAGTTTTTCAGCGGGGGAGTTGTAGCCATGGGTGAAGAGAACGCCACCATAATGCCAAAATCCCAGGATAGCCGGTTGTACCTCTATCACTACTATGAACGGGAGAACGGTCCGTTCCTGAGCCTATCTGATCTGCCTGATGACGAGGCGAAAAGGGTTCAAGATGCCCTGAAAAAGGAAGGTACCATCTACGCCAAGCGTGATCCGGACGGCCGGTATATGTTCTACCGCCGGATGATAGAACGCCGGATCCGGGAGATGTTCGTGGCGAAGGGTGGGAAACCCCTAAGGCAGACTCCTCGATACATGATCATCGGGGAATGCGATTACTGCCGGACGTGGTACAGAGAAGCCAGGTTCGTAAGGATCCCCATAAGTGAAGTTGACCTGACCACGGTGTCTTTCACATACGGCGACTCTTTTCCGACCTTCGATCCAACCCACGGAGATAAATCAGAGTACAGGCAGAATGTGTACACCTATGAGGAAATAACGGAGATCATCGCGAAATACGGCTGGCCCAACGTGCCGTGCGATGAAGATGTGCCGTATTGGCTGCCGAGATATGTCGAGGCCCAAGTGTGGAGCGACGTACCTCTCAGCAAGTTTGAGCCCGAGTGCATGGTCCTCATTACGAGAGGGAAGTAGGCCGAAGTACGCGGCTTTGACCGGAACCTCCCTCGGACGTTGGCTTTATCGCGAATTTGGGGAGGCTACTGCTGAAACTCAAGAACCCTGCTATCGTCTATACGGATAGGCAAGTAGACCCATTAGGAGCAATCCAAAGGAGTTGCGTCGCATTGTCACGAGAAAACATCGCGCGGAAGTTCAGGTCGCCGCTATCGGGTGCGCTGGCGCTGATTACGGTGATCGCAATCATGGTTTCAGTGTCAGCGTGTGCGTCCGGGGTGACCTTGTACAAGCGCGGCGGAGTAGCAATAGCCATACCCAAGGAGTACGCAGACCAGCTCTTGATCGTCCCGGCTCAGGCCGATGACGAGCGCATCCTCATAACCCTCAAGGAGAAGTCCACTCACGAGAAGTACCCGGGAATGGGTCTTCTTTTCAGCATCGTCCGCTATACCGAAGCCCAATATGAGCAGTTTCTGGCGTCTGACGGCAGCGGACTTAGGTTCTTCGCGAAGGATGATAGGTATTACTACGGTTTCATGTTCCCCACGGACATGCAGGCCTATGACTATGAGTCATATGCGCAGCTACTTGAGTCTCTCAGGGATTTCATAGAGAGCGACTTCCTAAAGCGCAATCGTCTGACTCCCTATGACGACAGTGAGTTCTTCGGCAGAACCTACACCTACGACGGAGAACATGTCTTCATGAAGTACTACCCGTACTACGTCGTGAACGGGAAGAAAGATGAGGTATGGACGCTCTGCCTTTCCCAGCCCGTGAAGCAGGGAGAAGGCGGTATCTGGTGCGTGGAGCGCTGGCGCGACCAGTACGGCAACATCTACCCGTACTTCCCCGACGCTGACGGAGTGCCCTCCGGCGAGTATTACGCCGCCCTGCAAGCGGGAGAAGACGCGCGGCGTCAGGACCCCCAGTTTGACACCAAGACCTCTTTGTTCAGTCCCGAGTACGCTGCATACGGGTTTGTCGAAAAGGTCTTCGGGCACATCCCGAGCGATGGCAGCTTCGACCGTATTGAAGACTCCGGTCTTGTCGAAGAGCTTTTCAACCGTTCCAGACGGAACGGAGTGGGCGCTTTCTCCCTCGGGATTCCCGAATCCGTTCCGGATATCCTCTTGTTCCTAAACGCTTACCTGGTCGATTTCCCGTTTGGAGTTGACCTTGTCGAGAAGAGCCGCGAGAGTTTCCAGGCAGAAGGTCTCGGACAGGTAACCATCGTCGAGGGCGATGGGTTCCAGCTGAAGTACCTTCACGATGCCGAAGGCGTGCGTGTCGTCTACTGTATCCGTACCGTAACTGAAGGGCATTTCAGCAGGGGAGTAGCCGTCGGTGACCCGGAAGAGACGATTTGGGACCATTGGCTGCCGGAGCACCTCAAGAAGATAGATAAGCTCAGCCACGAGGATGAGGGCTGGTTTGGCGACGATTACGATTGCGGATATGTCTATGCCCCTGCCGAAAGCACCAAGAGCATTGTGTATGTGGTCAAGGACGGTCGGGTTGCCGGCATCGGGCTCGTGGACGGACTGTTCGGCTCGATGTACTAGGACGCGCAGCGGCCAGAGTTTTGGATATCCGGAGCGGTGGTATTGGCCCGGTCCTCCGCCAGATGCGGCAGGTATCCAACGAGAATCAGTGGAAAAACTACCCTGAGACTAGACTGAGGAGGAAAGCCAATGGAAGGGAACAAGACCCTTGAGAACTTGATGAAGGCCTTTGCCGGAGAATCACAAGCCAATAGGAAGTACACGGCTTTCGCCAAGAAAGCCGAACAAGAAGGAAAACTCAACGTCGCCAAGTTGTTCAGGGCAGCGGCCGACGCCGAAGCGATACACGCCGCGCGTCAGCTTGAGATTGCGGGCAAAATCGGCTCAACTGCCGACAACCTGAAAGATGGAATTGCCGGCGAGACCTATGAGTATACGGAGATGTATCCCGAGTTTGTAAAGGAAGCCGAAGCCGCGGGCAACAAGCCTGCTCAGATTGCCTTCACCCATGCCATGAAAGCTGAAGAGGTTCACGCCAAACTCTACAAAGACGCGCTGGAGAACCTCGATCAAACAGAAGAAGTGTTCTACTACCTGTGCCCGGTATGCGGGAACATCGAGAAAGCCGTCCCCGAGAGGTGTCCCATTTGCGGCGTGCCCGGGGAGAGGTTTATCAAGTACTAACCCGCGCCCAGCTGCTGCCGGCCGCCCCGGACCCGAATCGTGGCGGCCGGCTTATTTATTCGGAGCTTGGCGTCTAGAACGCGAGTTCAGATTTGAGGGCCCGCCGGATCCAGGGGGACGACGGGCATCGACTCTATCTGTCAAAAAGTGCAAGTTAGCCCGTGGGTATCTAGCACTTTTTGCTAGTTACGTTGCCGCCAATGTGCAGAAAAAGCTAGTTAGCCGGTGCCTATTGTACGTTTTCTGCCAGTATACAAGACTGCATATAGCAGAAAACGATTGTTGATCAACTGTCGGACGTATGTTGTCGGCAGGTCCTAACCCACCGTATCGTGGGTTTAGCACCCGCCTGAGAAGTTGCTGCCGTCCCGGTCTCCGTGCTTCATGAGGATTCTCGCGGCGAAAAGAGTTTTGGGGCCGGAGGGATATTCGTCGATCAAGCGAGAATTGCAAGATACATGAGTGGCGCCCGACGAGCGCCTGCTGCCCCAAGATATGGGCAGTTGGGAAATCGTTTGCTCTGCGACACGGCTTCTGACGAGGCCGGCGCCGTCCCGAATACGAGCAGTCGGGAAAGCGTTTGAGCCGAAAGGAGCGACGACAGTAGTGCAAAAGCATAGCAGCAACGTCATCACGGACATCCACAACCTCGTTACATGGCATCACGGCCAAAACTACCCTTTTAACGGATGTATGCAGTTCATAATGGAGAAAATCGGTCGACAGGACCTTGCCGACTACTGGTTCTTTGCAGGTATATCCGGGGATAGCTTCACATTCTGCTACGGCAATAACGGGGAGTACAACGATTGTCTTTCGGTGGTGAGCGGAGGCCCGCGGTTCATCGAGGACATTTTCAACCTCATTGGCTATGAGCACACTTACGTAACGCAGGACGAGATCAATGCAGATAAGGAACGCTTCGTTGGCAAGGTGATGGAGTACATAGACCAGGGTACCCCGGTGCTGGTCCGCGTCCCGGTCGGAAGGCACAGCGACTACAACGTGGTCTGCGGCTATGAGGATGACGGAAGGACGCTCTTGGTCCTCGCCGGCGACGCGTCGGTGCCCTCCAGAGTCGATGTCACACAAGGTGTACGCGGTGACTGGGTTTTCATCGGCAGCAAGCAAAAAGAAGTCAACATGGCGGAGCTCTACAGGAACACGGTGCTCCGTATTCCGGAGTGGCTTACCATGCCCGAGAACGGCACAGGTGTGTCGTTTGGCGCGGCGGGCCTCAATAAGTGGGCAGACGACATTGAACACGGACGCTATGACTCCCTGACCCCGGAAACCTTTGAGGCTTGGAGAGACTACACCGTCTATATCTGCAACCTTTCCACGAACGCCGGAGGAAGCAGGAACTTCCTGGCCAGGGCGTACAGGTTGAACCGTGACCTTGCGTTCATCCCCGACGTCATAAAGACCTATCACAGAGCCGGAAGCGACAGGCCCGGCGGGCTATGGTTTGAGCTAGAGAGGCTTGGCGGTGGGTTCAACGTAACGCTTGAAACACTGCAGGATACCAAAGCCCGCAAAGCGATTGTGGCAGTAGTTAGCGAAATCGGGGCCTGCATGGAACGCGTGTGCCGGCTCATTGAGGGATGAGCGAGGCGAGGCTTGAGTCTGACGGCGCGGCTTTCAGGTGACATCTACTGAATCGAATGTATGAGCCCCGGGTGGATTCACCCGGGGCTACCTGTTCTGCTTGTTACCGGTACTTTCCAGTGAAGCTTAGTTGTTCACTGACCGCGCCTTGCATTGACGCCTCGCCGTGTTCTCGCTGCGACTTAGTGTTCTCGCCGCGACTTGCGGCTGAGTTCCACCGCAATGCGCAACGCGCCAGGCCACAGCTCTTCCTAGTTCTGGCCGCAGGCTGCCTTGAACTCGGTCCAGATCCTGGTGTGGACTTCCTCAGCCTCGGCGCTTACGACACGGATCATCTCCATGTCCTCGTTGAAGCCCTCGGGCAGCGTCAGGAAGTCTCTGTAGTCGGGGTTGATGAGTTCATCTGCTGCCTTGTTGGTGCAGTAGTACCCCAGCCATTCGAAGCACTCGGCCGAGACCTCGGGGTCGAGGATGAAGTCTATGAACTTGTGGGCCGCGTCGGGATGGGGCGCCTTGGCCGGGATGAAGTTGGCCATTATCCCGAAACCGATGCCCTCTTTGGGGAACACGACCTTGAGGTCGGGGTTAGCCAGCTTCGCCATGGTTACCTGGGAAGTGTACATAACCGCGACGTCTATCTCGCCCGAAAGCAGGTCATCCTGGAGGTTGTCGTCCTTGATGACCCTGATGTTGGGCGCCAGTTCGATGAGCTTCCGGCCGGCCGCTTCTATGACTTCCAGGTCTTCGGTGTTGTAGCTTTCGCCCAAGACCTTGAGGGCCATCCCGTTGATAACGCGGTGGTTGGCGATGGTCCCCAAGCTGTCTTTGAGTGACGGATCCCAAAGGTCTTCGTAGCCGTCAATCTCAATCTGCACGGCATCCGGGTTGTAGACGATGGTCTGAACGCCTGCGCCGTAGGGCACAGTGTACTCATTGTTGGGATCGTAGAACTGGCCCTGGTAGATGGGGTTCACGTTCCCGATGTTGGGTATCTTGGAGAGGTCCAGCTTCTGTGCCAGACCGCTTGAGATGACCGCTTCGAGGATGTAGTCGTCTGCGATGACCAGGTCGTAGTCGCTCCCGCCGGATGCCTCAAGCTTGGCCAGCATTGTCTCGTTGAAGTCGAAGGTGCTGTAGTTTATCCTGATGCCGGTTTCATCCTCAAACCGCGCCAGGACCTCTTCGGGGAACATGCCTTCCCATGTGAACAGGTTGAGCTCCTTGTCTTGGGGTCCTTCTCCTGTGGTCGGCGCTCCCGGCGTCTTCTGGCACGCTGACGCCAGGCTAACGAGCAAGGCCAACACTATTGCGAATCCCAGAAGCTTCTTCACTGCTTATCCTCCTCTCCGTTTTCCTCACGCTCTTCTTTGCGAACCAGGCTGACATAAGGACAATCAGCATTGTGGCCGCAAACATCAGAGTGCACAATGCGTTTATCTTGGGGGTGACCCCCGTCTTGAGTTGGGTATAGATCTTGAGCGGGAGCGTGTTGGTGTTCACTCCCGTGACAAATACGCTGATCACGACATCATCCAGGCTCATGGCAAAGGCCAGAAGAACGCCGGATGTGATGGCCGGCAGGATGAGCGGTAGCGTGATGTCCCAGAATACATTCCATTCGGTTGCCCCTAAATCCTTGGCTGCTTCTGCGTAACTTTTGTCAATTCCGACAAGACGGGCTTTGACCAGCATGTAGACATACGGGATGCAGAACGAGGTGTGGGCGACCGCCAGGGTTACCATTCCGAAGGGAAGCCGTATGAGCGCGAAGTACACAAGGAAGACCATCCCTAGGATGATTTCGGGGATCATGATGGGCAGTGTGGATAGGTACTCGATAATCCCCTTGCCTTTCAGGTTGGCCCTGGGCATCCCCACCGCCGCAAGAGTGCCGATAACGGCTGCCGAGAGGCTGCTCACGGTGGCCAGGATGAGGCTGTTGGTCATAGCATCCATGATGTCTCTGTCGCGGAACAGGTCTCGGTACCACCTGAGCGACCACCCGCCCCATACCGAACTGATCCTGCTTTCGTTGAACGAATAGATTATGACGAGCAGGATCGGGACGTACATGAGCGCCAGCATTAAGCCCAGATACAGGCTGGGGATCTTGCTCTTCTTCATACCAGCCCCTCCAGGTCTTTAACCCCCGACACCTTTCGGTAGAGGGCGATCATGATGCTCGTGAGGATCATTAGGACGACTGACAGCGCGGCCGCAAAAGGCCAGTTGCGCGCCTTCATGAGCTGCTCCTGTATCAGGTTTCCGACCAGGATTACCTTGTTGCCCCCCAGGATATCCGCGATGAAAAAGAGCCCCATAGAGGGAATAAACGTGAGCACCACTCCGGACAGTAGCCCGGGGAGGGTGAGCCTGAAGGACACGGTGATGAAAGCCTGCCAAGGCGTCGCACCGAGGTCCCGGGCTGCCTCTACGAGCTGCCAGTCGAGCTTTTCCGCGCTCGAGTACACGGCGAAGATCATGAAAGGCACCAGGGCGTAGATCATTCCTACTACCACCGCCGAGTAGGTGTACAGGAGCTTTAGTGGGGCCTGTGTGATCCCCAGTCCCATGAGTATCTTGTCCAGCGTCCCGTTGGCGCGGAAGATGATGATCCACCCGTACAGCCTGATCAGCGAACTGGTCCAGAAGGGGATCATTAGAAGGAGCATCATCCTGCGCTTCCATGTGGCGCTCAAGCGGGCCATGAAGTACCCGAACGGATAGCCCACCAGGGCGACAAAGAATGTCGTGAAGAAAGCGAGCTTCAGCGACTCGTAGAATGTTTTGAGGTATACGGGCTTCAGTATGTTAGTGTAGTTTGACCAGGTGAACTCCCGCAGGACTCCCCATGTCTCGGCCCGCTTCAGGAAGCTTAAAATGAACATGTAGACGAGGGGGCCTACCACGAAGAGCAGCGTGAAAGCATAGATCGGCATAACCGAGATCGTAGCGGCATCAAAGAACCGCCGCAAAGCTGCCTTCCGTTTTTGGGGTACGCCTCCAGGGTCAGAGGCTTCCGTGGGACCGGCCTTTATCTCGGCGCTCATCCGGCTGCCTCCAGGTCTACTATAACCCCTTGGTCAGGGAGCCACGTGACCAGCACGTGATCGCCGGGCTTAAGCGGCGAATCTATTCCCTGCCTGCTGCATACCAGTTCTCGACCGTCGGACAGAGAGACGATGATCTGGAGCACACCTCCGGCGTAGTGCTTTTCCTTAACGACAGCCCTTAGTCCGAGATTGTCCGGCGTTTCTTGCGTAACCAAGTTGACCGATTCGCGGCGGACCGCCACGGTAATGGCTTGTCCGTCGCTTATTTGCGCTCCTCGCGTTCGCGCGACTCCAAGACCGTAGTCGGTTTCGAGCCGGATGAGTCCGTCGCCCATGTTGTAGGCGGTGCCCGAGATCAGGTTGGCGGAGCCTACAAACCGCGCCACATAACTTGTCCTGGGGTTATCGTACACCTGTGCCGGGGTCCCGATCTGCTCGAACTTTCCATCCCGCATGACCGCTATCCGGTCCGACATGTTCAGAGCTTCTTCCTGGTCATGGGTGATATAAATGAACGTTACCCCCAGCCGCTTCTGGAGCCTCTTGAGCTCAATTTGCATCTGGTGCCGGAGCTGAAGGTCCAGTGCGCCGAGGGGCTCGTCGAGCAGGAGCACCGCGGGCTGATTGACGATTGCCCTGGCTATGGCTACCCGCTGTCTCTGTCCACCCGAAAGCTCATCGGGCATCCTCTTCTCGTAGCCACTGAGTTGCACCAGCTCCAAAGCTTCTTTCACGGTCTTGGCGATCGTCTGTTTGTCGACCTTCTTCAGTTTGAGGCTGTAAGCGATGTTGGATTCAACGTTCATATGGGGGAACAGGGCGTAGTTCTGAAAGACGGTGTTTACGTTGCGCTTGTTCGGTTCAAGGTCGGTGACGTCTTTGCCGGCGAGGAAGACGCGGCCGCTGTCAGGCGTCTCGAGCCCGGCTATAATGCGCAGCGTCGTAGTCTTCCCGCATCCGGACGGGCCCAATAGGGTAATAAACTCGCCCTTCCGGACGCTCAGATCTATACCGTTAAGGACTCGTACATCTCCGAAGCTCTTCTCAATCTGAGAGAGCTCAAGGATGATATCGCTCATTCCGTTCAGTACCTGCTCTTCACGATGTAGTCATTTGGGACAATGCTGCCACCATTATATCGTACCCCGTACTTTTCTGGGATGGGTCGTGTTTGGATTTGCACGGAAGTTCGTACGGATTTGCTAACTTAACAAGACGAAAATTCGTGACGAAAGCCCAATCCCGCTTGTGTCTCCCAAACACAAAAAACCCCATATTGGCTAGGCCAATGTGTGCCATTGCCGTTGTCGTTTTTCCCTGTGTATGGTAGGATGATGTGGATAGTGCGCACAAGCACAAAGTGTAAAAATCCTCTATCACAGAGGGATGGAGAAACCATGAGACTCGAAGTCCGGAGGCTTGTTTACACCGCAGTCCTTGCAGCATTGGCAGTAGCGTTCCAGCTGGGCACATTGCCGCAAGCATTTACCGGGCCCGCAATCAACACCATCTTGTACGTCGCTTCCGTGTTCGTAGGCCCCTGGAGTGGTGTGATTGTCGGTCTTATCACACCCTGGGTGGCTTTGGTGACGGGGATCATGAAGCTCGCGCCCGCCGTTCCGGTGATAATGGCCGGAAACGCGTCGCTCGCCCTCGTCGCCGGCTATGGGAGCAGGCTCAACAAGTATATCGCTATGGGTTTCGCCGCAGTGGTCAAGTGGGCAGTGATGACGCTGGGCATCAAGTATTTGCTGTCTACAGGCACCAATATCCCGCCTGCGGCTTATGCCTCACTTACGATCACCCAGCTCTTCACGGCCCTAGGAGGCGCGGTTGTTGCCGCCATAGTTCTCGAAGCTCTGGCGAGGTTTAAGCATGGTAAGGTGCAATCCTGAGCCGCGTGTGCTATTCGAGGTAGCCATCTCTCGCGGAGAGTTCGCGAGGATAGGTGAGGAGACTTCCGGGCTCAAACGGAGTCTGCTGGGAATCGGATTTCCCGCGGAAGCCTCCAGACGTGCCCTCATCGCAGCATACGAACTTGGGATGAACATAATCATCCACGCACGGGACGGGCTCTTGAGGCTCCTCTGGAAAGAGGGACAAGTGGAGATAACCGCCGAGGACAACGGTCCGGGCATCCCCGACATAGCCCTCGCTATGAAAGAAGGTTACTCAACTGCTCCCGAGCACATCCGCGAGATGGGCTTTGGAGCCGGAATGGGTCTTCCCAACGCCAGGAAAGCGTCGGATGAGTTCCACATCGAGTCGGAAGTCGGAAAGGGTACAAAGATCGTCTGCACCGTGAGTCCTGGCTCTGAAGACCTGCAGGCGTCTGCCTATTTCCACTCGGTCCGCCTGGACCCCACCCGGTGCAAGGGCTGTACCAACTGCATCAAGGGTTGTCCCACCGAAGCCATAAGGGTCCGGGACGGACAGGCGTTCATCCTCGAAGATAGGTGCATCGATTGCGGCGAGTGCATAAGGCGCTGTCCCAACATGGCCAAGACTGCCGTGAGCGACTCCTGGGAGGCGCTTTCGATCCTCGACTACAAGATCGCCCTGGTACCGCCCTCGTTCTACGGGTGTTTTGCCGACATGACCCCGGACGAAGTCCGCGCGGCCCTTCTTGCGCCCGGCGGGTTCGACGAGGTGTTTGACGTATCGGTGGCCGCCGACCTCTGCTCCGAGATGATGCGGGACTACATAAAGAAAAGGCCCGGTGAAGGGCCTTTCATTTCACCTGCGTGTCCGGCCGTACTCCGCCTTATCCAAGTGAAATATCCGTCTCTTCTGGACCGCGTGATACCTTGCGAAGCACCTATGGAAGTTGCGGCTTGGCTGGCCAAGACAAGGATTGACAGAGATAGGCCGGTGAGAAACCCGTCTGCCGTGTTCATATCCCCTTGTCCCGCCAAGATCACCGCATCCAGGCAGCCGGTGGGTAGGGGGCGTTCTCTGGTGGACGCCTCGATATCGGCAACACAAGCGTTCCTGTGGGTCAGAGACAACAGGGGCAGCCCGCTGCCGGAAGGCGTTTCGCCGTTCCCCGCCTCGTCAGGCCTGGGTATCGGGTGGGGCAAGTCCGGCGGGGAGATGGCTGCCGTGGGCCTAATGGGCCTTGCGGTTGACGGGATATCTCATGTCTCCGGTTTCTTGGATGAGCTCGAGGCCGGAGGAGTAGACGGACAGGTCGAGTTCATCGAAATGCAGGCTTGTGCAGGTGGGTGCGTCGGCGGTTGTCTCCACGCCGCAAACCCCTTCGTGTCCAGGATGAGGCTCCGCAATCTGGCCGAGAGGCACAAGGATTCCGAACCTCACCGGCTGGTCCGTGAAACCAGTGCCGACCGCCCCGAACTGTGGTTCAGCCTCAATCTATTGCCCCGGCCGATCTTCCGCCTGGACCCCGATCCCGCGAAAGCCGAAGAGAAACTCGCCGAGATAAAGGTCATCGAGCAGGGGCTCCCCGGACTCGATTGCGGCGCGTGCGGGGCGCCTACGTGTCGGGCTTTGGCTGAAGATATCGTGCTTGGCCGCGGTTCCGAATGGGACTGCACCTTCAAGCTCCGGGAACGTCTGGGAGAACTGGCCAAAGAAGTCGTGTCTCTTGCGGATAAGCGTCCTCCCGCCATGGCCGATCCGAGAAACCAACAGGAGAAGTTAGCGCAAAAGGCTAGTTCCACTTCCTTCGAGGCAGCCCCGGATAAGAGTTCACTGCGTGACAGCGCAGCTACAGAGAAGGAGTCAAGTTAGATGCGAGTTGATGAGCTGGTTTCAAAACTGGGTTTGGAAGTGAAGGCGATCTCCAAAGCGGGCGGCGCCAGGGAAGTGGGCGGAGGGTTCGTAGGAGACGTGCTCTCCCATGTCATGGCCAAGGCCCGCCCTCAGGATGTCTGGGTGACCGTTCAGACACACGAGAACGTCGTCGCCGTGGCGGTCCTCCTGGACGTGGCCTGTGTTGTGGTGTGTCAGCGGGAGTTGCCTCCTGAGACGTGCGCCAGGGCGCAGTCTGAGGGGGTTACTCTTCTCTGGACTGAGCTGGGAGCCTTTGAGGTCGCAGGGAAGCTTTACAACCTGCTCGTGCATGGGACCAAGGGCTCCGACCGGCTCTAGATCAAACGAGGTGGAAGGAGGGATATCGTGGCAGAGAATCATGAGGAACTAAAGTGCGAGTGCAGGGAGGCCTACGAAGACATAGACCGTAAGGCCGAAGAGCACTCCGGCGACCCGAGCGCTCTTATCGAGGTCTTGCACTACGCCCAGGAGCGTCTGGGGTACGTCCCTAGGGACGTTCAGGTACGTATCGCAGAAAAACTGGGTGTATCCCTGTCCGATGTGTACGGGGTGCTTACTTTCTACTCATTCTTCCGTGAGAGACCGAGAGGTAAGTACACCATCTCGTCATGCCAGGGAACGGCCTGTTATGTGAGAGGCGCTCCGGAGGTCTTGGCGAGGTTCGAGAAGGAGCTCGGGATTAAAGCGGGTGACTCGACGCCGGACGGGTTGTTCTCCCTCGAGGTGGTAAGGTGCCTCGGCGCCTGCGGACTGGCACCCGTGGTGACCGTGAACAAAGACACCTACGGCAGAGTCACCGAAGACAAAGTCCCAGCGATCCTGAACCTGTACAGGCAGAACGCGGCGAGTGAAGACATCCCGGCAGGCAGCTGACTTCCGGGAGGACATGTGGCGTCCGGTCGGGCAAGGCTTCGCAGAGATAAAGTCAGGGGTTAGTGACTGTCTACTCGCGAGCCGGAGTGAGGTCCGAAGAGCTAGGAGGGAGTGCCGGTGGTAGACATCTCCTTGCACCTTCTTGATCTCATGCAAAACAGCGCCCGCGCGCAGGCGACGCGTGTCGTCATGAAAATCACCGAAAACAGAGAAAAAGACACACTCACCGCCATAGTAACAGACAACGGAATCGGTATGGATGAGGAGGAGAAACGGCTGGCCCTAGACCCTTTCTATACGACCAAGAAGGGCAAGAAAGTGGGATTGGGGCTACCTCTGGTTGTGCAGGCTGCCAGGATGTCCGGCGGGGACGTGAAGATCGAGTCTCATCCGGTCTCGGGCACCACGGTCGAAGTCACGTTCTCTTTGTCGCACCCGGACAGACAGCCTCTCGGCGATATCCCGGCTACGCTTGTCTCTTTCATGGCCGGGAACCCGGACACAGAGCTCTCATTTGAGTATGCGGGAGATCAGGGCACGTTCAGCATGACCAGTTCCCAGCTGTTCTCTCAAGAGGAGAAAGAGACCCTAGGCCAGATTGCCTTGCTCAGCTTAGCCGAGAAGAGAATGCGGGCCGGTCTGGCAGGAGCCGGCTTCCGGCCCGACGGAGGAGGCGTTATTGGTTGAAGTCCATCAAAGATTTGGAACGGGTGAAAGAGCAGGCTCTCGCGGATATGAGAGTCCGGTCTTCCTCGGGATCTCCCCGCGTCACCGTAGGCATGGGTACGTGCGGGATAGCGGCCGGGGCGCGAGAGACCATGCTGGCCATCATCGACGAACTGAAGAAGCGGCAGAAGCTTGATGTCACCATCACCGAGACCGGGTGCATCGGGCTCTGCGCCAAGGAACCGATCGTTGAAGTCCACATTCCCGGTGAACCCAGAGTTGTGTACGGCAACGTGGACGTATCCAGGGCGAGACAGATAGTTGCCTCTCACCTGGTGAACCGCAAGGTCGTCGACGACTGGGTTATCAACATCCGGAAAGAAGATGAGTAGAGAGGAGAGGCCCAATGGAGTTCTATCGCAGTCACGTCCTAGTATGTTCGGGAACCGGATGCCAGGCCTCGGGCAGCCTTCCTCTCAAAGATGCACTGGAGCAGGAGATTGCCAATAGAGGTCTGGATAAAGAAGTAAGAGTCATTCCGACCGGTTGTTTCGGTTTCTGCCGCTTTGGACCCAACGTGATGGTCTACCCGGAGGGAGTCTTCTACTGCGGCATCCAGCGGGAAGATGTTCCCGAGTTCGTGGAAGAGCACCTCATCAAGGGCCGCGTCCTCGAACGGCTCCTCTACCGGGAACCGGAGACCAAGGCGTCGGTAGTTGACTTTGAGGACATACCCTTCTTCAAGAAGCAGACAAGGATAGTCCTCGAGAACTGCGGCATCATCAACCCCGAGTCCATTGAGGAGTACATTGCTCGAGACGGCTATTTCGCTCTCGGCAAAGTCCTGACCATGAAGCCCGAAGAGGTCGTTGAGCTGGTGAAGAAGTCGGGCCTAAGGGGCCGCGGCGGCGCGGGCTTCCCCACCGGACTCAAGTGGGAGTTCACGGCCAAAGCCGAAGGGTCACCCAAATATGTCTTGTGCAACGCCGACGAGGGCGACCCCGGAGCGTTCATGGACCGCTCCACCATCGAGGGCGATCCCCATAGAGTGCTGGAAGGCATGACCATTGCGGGCTATGCGGTAGGCGCGTCCCGCGGGTTCGTCTATATCAGGGCCGAGTACCCCCTTGCCGTTGACAGGCTCAACGGAGCGATCAAGCAGGCCCGCGAGAAGGGTCTGTTGGGAAAGAACATACTCGGCAGCGGGTTTGATTTCGACATCGAAGTCCGCCTCGGCGCGGGAGCTTTCGTCTGCGGAGAAGAGACGGCACTCATGAACTCGGTCATGGGCCGGCGCGGCGAGCCGAGACCCAGACCGCCGTTCCCCGCCACCTCGGGGCTCTGGGGTAAACCTACCGTCATCAACAACGTGGAGACTTACGCCAACGTACCGACCATCGTAAGGAAGGGTCCCGAATGGTTCGCCGCCATGGGCACCGAGAAGTCCAAGGGTACCAAGGTGTTCGCCCTGGCAGGCAAGATCAACAACAACGGCCTAGCCGAGGTTCCCATGGGCACGACCATCGGAGAGATCGTGTTCGACATCGGTGGCGGCCTCTCAAATCCGCAGAAGAAGTTCAAGGCCGTCCAGACCGGCGGTCCGTCGGGCGGCTGCATCCCGGCCCAGTACCTCAACACTCCGGTGGACTACGAATCGCTGGCCGAACTCGGAACCATCATGGGTTCGGGCGGCTTCATCGTAATGGATGAAGATACCTGCATGGTCGACCTGGCGAAGTTCTTCCTGGAGTTTGTCCAGTCCGAGTCGTGCGGCAAGTGCGCTCCGTGCCGCATCGGTACGAAAGAGATGCTTGACATCCTGAAGCGGATCTCGAGGGGCGAGGGCAAGGAAGGCGACATCGAGCTTCTCCTGGAACTCGGCGAGACCATCAAGCAGACTGCTCTCTGTGGTCTAGGCCAGAGCGCTCCCAACCCCGTGCTTTCGACCATCAAGTACTTCCGCGAGGAGTACGAGACGCATATCAGGGATAAGAAGTGCCCCGCGTCGGTATGCGCCGCCCTCTTTGACGCTCCTTGCCAGAACACTTGCCCGGCCGGAGTAGACGTTCCCATCTACATCGACCTCATCAGGCAGGGCCGGTACGCCGAGGCCTATGAGGAGATCATGCGCGAGAACCCGCTTCCGGTAGTATGCGGCAGGGTGTGCAACCATCCGTGCGAGTCAAAGTGCCGCAGGGCGCAGCTGGATGATCCTCTCGCAATAAGGGAGCTCAAGCGGTTCGCGGCCGATTATGCTGTAAGCCTGAACGGCAAGAAGCCCAAGGCCGCCAGGAAAGACGCGACGGGCAAGAAAGTGGGAATCGTCGGCGGTGGCCCGGCCGGACTTACGGCCGCTTACTACCTCGCCCTCCAGGGGCACTCGGTGACAATATACGAAGCTCTCCCGGTCTTGGGCGGCATGCTGGCGGTTGGTATCCCCGAGTACAGACTCCCCAAGAAGAACCTGGCCAAAGACATCGAGACCATCACGGCGCTGGGTGTCGAGATCAAGACCGGTGTCAGAGTGGGCAAGGACATCTCATGGGAAGACTTGAGGAGCAAGCATGACGCCATCTTCGTGGCCATCGGCTCCCACAAGGACCAGACCATGGGGATCCCCGGAGAGGACCTCCCCGGCGTAACCCCGGGCGTCACCCTGCTCCGCGACGTAGCCCTCGGCAAGAAGGTTGACCTGACAGGCAAGAAGGTCATCGTTGTCGGCGGAGGAAACGTTGCCATGGACGCCGCGAGGACCGCGAGGCGCCTCGGAGCCGAATCCGTCACGGTGGTCTACAGGCGTCGCAAAGAAGACATGCCGGCCCTCCTAGAGGAGGTCGAAGCTGCCGAAGAAGAAGGGATCATCTTCAAGACCATGGTCAACCCGGTTGCCGTGAAGGGTGACGGGCGCGTCCAGGCAGTCCAGTGCGTGGTAATGAAGGCCGGAGAGTTCGACTCTTCGGGCAGACGCCGGACTATGCCCGTGGAAGGCAGCGAGTTTGACCTGCCGTGCGATGTGTTCATCCCGGCGATCGGCCAGGTCACGGACGCAGATGGGTTCAAAGAGTCCGGCCTTGAGTTCGCGAGGAACGTGTTCAAGGCGGATCCGAAGACCATGGCGACCGGTCAAGAAGGCGTCTTTGCCGGCGGAGACTGCGTGAGCGGTCCGGCAACGGTGATCGAGGCCATCGAAGCCGGCAAGAGGGCTGCTCGTTCCATCCACGCTTTCCTCGGTGGGACCGGCGATGTTGTTCCCGCGCCTAAGCACGAAAGGAAACTCTCCGCTCCGATCAACGAGGAGAAGACCGGCAGGGTGCACGGTAAGGTAGTGCCGGTCACGACCAGAGTGCGCTCCTTCACGGAAGTGGAGATTGGATTTGACGAGGAGGCAGCCCGGCGCGAAGCCGCAAGGTGTCTCCGCTGCGATGTGAAAGGATAGGGGGAATCACGATGGCTACGGTAACACTGACCATAGACGGTAGACAGGTATCCGTCCCGGCAGGCACCTCTATCCTCGAGGCGGCCAAGACGGCAGGGATCGATATACCCACCTTGTGCTACCTAAAGGACCTTAACGTCATCGGGAGCTGCCGCGTGTGTGTTGTGGAGGTAGAGAGGGCTAGGACCCTCCAGGCGTCCTGCGTGACGCCGGTTGCGAACGGAATGGTAGTCCACACCAACTCGCCGGCTGTCCGCAAAGCCCGTAAGGCTATCGTCGAGATGATCCTCTCAGACCATCCCTACGAGTGTCCGACCTGTCCGAGGAACTTAAACTGCGAACTCCAGTCCCTGGCCGACAGGTTGGGCATAAGGGAGATCAGGTTTGAGGGAAGCCGGGAGCCGAAGGAACCGGATTTCACGACTCCTGCCCTCGTGAGAGATCCCGACAAGTGCATCCTCTGCAGGCGGTGCGTGGCGGTCTGCGAGAAGGTCCAGGGTGTCCAGGCGATCGGCCCGCTCGGCCGGGGTATGGACACGGTCATCGGGCCTGCGTGGGGAGAGACCATGGCCGAGAGCCCGTGCGTCCAGTGCGGACAGTGCATCCTAGTGTGCCCGGTGGGGGCCCTGTATGAAAGGGATGACACCGACGCAGTCTGGAAGGCACTGCACGACCCGAAGAAGCACGTGGTTATCCAGACGGCGCCGGCGACGCGTGTCGCGATCGGAGAACCCTTCGGGCTGCCTCCCGGGAGCATCTCCACGGGCAAGATGGTGGCGGCTCTCAGGAGACTCGGTTTCGACAAGGTCTTCGATACCGACTTCACCGCCGACCTCACTATCATGGAAGAGGGCTCTGAGCTCCTCGAGCGTCTCGAGAAGGGCGGACCGCTTCCTCTCATAACCTCCTGCAGCCCCGGGTGGATCAGGTATATGGAGCAGTTCTATCCGGAGCTTGCGGACAATGTCTCAAGCTGCAAGTCTCCTCAGCAGATGTTTGGCGCCCTTGTGAAGACGTACTACGCCGAGAAGATGGGGATCGACCCCAAAGACATAGTGTCGGTCTCGCTCATGCCGTGCACGGCCAAGAAGTACGAGTGCCAGCGTCCCGAGATGAGCGATTCGGGCTATCAGGACGTGGACTACGTGCTCACGGTACGCGAAGCGGCCAGGATGATCAAGGAAGCCGGCATTGACTTCGCCAGCCTCCCGGATGAGGACTACGACGCTCCTCTCGGAATAGGTAGCGGCGCGGGCGTCATATTCGGCGCCACAGGCGGAGTTATGGAAGCTGCCCTCAGGACCGTATACGAGATCGTCACGGGCAAGACCCTCGAGAAGATAGACTTCGAGAACGTGCGCGGCTTTGAGGGCCTCAAGATCGCGACCGTTCCGGTCGGAGACCTCGAAGTTAAGGTAGCCGTAGCGCACACTCTGGCTAACGCCAAGGTCATCCTGGACAGGGTGAAGAACGGCGAGAAGTTCCACTTCATCGAGATCATGACTTGTCCGGGCGGCTGCATCGGTGGCGGCGGACAGCCGATCCCGACCGACACGGAGATACGGTTAAAGCGTATCGACGCCATCTACGAAGCCGACAGAGGCCTGCCGCTCCGTAAGTCCCACGAGAACCCGGTGGTACAGGAACTGTACAAGACGTTCCTCGGGAAGCCCCTGGGGCACAAGTCCCACGAGCTCCTGCATACCCATTACAAGAAGGGTTCAAGGCACGGGAGCATGATCCACAAGGAGGACCAGGGCGTATGGTTCCTTGACAGGGTCGTCGCCAACGGAGACGGAACGTGTGACGGCGAGGACCGCTAGTCCGGTAATCACGGTCATCCAGATTTAGAGCGGAGGAGATCCTGGCGGAGTAGTCCGCCAGGATCGTTTTTTGGTAGTCTATAATTCGGTATAGCGCATGTAGCGTGAGAAAAAGGGGAAGCATCCGGAGGAGGAGTCCGTGTGACGGCGAAACGTACGGCAGGATTTCTACTACTTGCCGCAACTTGCAGCCTTCTGTATTACTACGCCCTTATGGTTTCTATTGAGACAAGCCCTCTCGTGGCCGTCGTACTCGGGGTCGTCTGCTTGAGCCTCCTCTATGGGTTCTACCTCGAGTGGCCCGCCATCTCCGCGAAATGGGAAGGACCTGTGTTTCCGGTGAAAGACCTAAAACTGTTCTTATCGGTCTTTGTGGGAGCACTCGTTTCATACTGGCTAAATGTCAACCTGGGACTCGGCGCGGTTGTCGCTTCCGCGCTGGTAGGAGTCCTGGCCGGTGTGGTTGTGCCCGCATACGGAGTCCCCATCTACTGCGGCAGCTTCGTTGGCATGGCGTCGCCGAAAGTCCTAAATGAGACCGGGATCATACTGGCCGCGGCCGTGGCCGGCGTCATATATGTCCTGGCTCAGGATGTGTTCAATGGTTTCGGCGGGAAACTCGGCACCATAGCATGCTCGGGCTGTATCCTGGCATGTACGTTCTTGAGACACCCATTGCTCTCGGGGGTCGTTCCCACCTGGGACGTGGGTTCCCGCTTGATCGTTACATCGGTCGTGGCGGCGGTTGCGGCATACTACGTGAACGTCAGGATGGGGAAGGGCGCCGTCCTGGGGTCTGCTCTGGTAGGGCTGGCAGGTGGGTTGATATTGCCTGCGCTCTTCCCGGAGATCGGAGCATCGCTGGCGACAGTAGCCATCTGCGCGTCTTTCGCGGGAATGTCGTCTAAGGCCCGGATCCCCAATGAGCTCCTGATGGCAATTGCCGGAGTTATCGTAGGTCTGGTGTTCATGTTCAGCTCGCCGTACCTTGGGGGCGCCGGCGGCAAGCTGGGGACTACCGCCTTCGGTTCGGTGATAGCGGTGAACGCAGCCCACAAGCTTGCCTCCAAGATAGGCGGGCAGAAATCCTGACCTGGACTGAGTCTTACCGGCTCAGCGCATCCGGTGACCGCCGCATGCCGGCCCGGCTATTCTGGCGGGATGAGCTTCACTACGGCGTCGGGCGATACTATGTGGATCCACGTCTGGCCCGGCGCTAGGGTGATCTTCTCTCCGTGAGCGTCGTAAAAGACCGTGGGCTCAAGGGTCCCTGTCTTCTTCCACGTGCCTTCCTCATAGACGCCGCCAAGGAGGAAGACGGCCTTCCCGCTGCCTACCATGTCGATGTTGAGGCGACCTTCGGAATCAATAACCCGCATGGTGGTGTACTGCACGATGATATTGGATGCAGTGACCGGCTCCTCGCTGTCCCTATCTACGTGCAGTACGGGTTCTGCTTGAGACCCCTGCAGTATGTAACGGTTGTAGACTCCCTCGGCGAGCCGGTACTCAACGGAATAGCTCTTGCCGTAGCGTATGGAGATCCCTGCCTCGGGCTTCACGGACCGGTCTTTGAACTCGTACCTCTGAGGCGGAGCCGGGAGCTCGGCGGAAGGGACCTTCCTCAGGTTCTCCACCGAAGTGTACAGGTTGTTGGGCATGCTCCGAGAGCTGTCTCTCCAGAACAGGTGGCCCAGGGCAAACTCGTTGGCGTCAACGACTTTCCATTCGTTTATGTAACGGCTGAGCTCGGGATCCCCTCCGCAGTGACCGAACACGGCGCCCCATTCCTTGGCGAGAAGCGCGAAATAGGGCCGGGAACTTCGCACCGGTCCCACCACCTCTGGAGCCCTGCTGTGGAAAACCGCCAGGAACCTGGTGATCCCGCCTTCAGCCGGTATTTCGTAGACTATATCCGCCCCGGTGAGACCGGTCTGTGGCCTCGCGTCCGGGTTGTTGCCGATGGCTACAGCCACCGGGCTTCCCGGGCTTACCATGGGTAGTCCTGTGAGCGGAGAGGGGTCGGCCGGCGGCTCGGTCGGGTCAGCCGGCGATGAAGGGTCTTCCTGAGCGGGCGGGTCCGGTTCTTGGCCTACCGGAGGCCCACTTGCCTCACGGTCCCTATTTCCGCATGCCGATAAGACGGCCGCTAAGGACAAAAGAGCAATAAGCAGGACCAACGAGATTCTCAAGAGACGAGGGCTTTTGAGCCCGCGCGGCAGCACCTTCATCCTGGCTCCCCCAATCCGTGAATAAGTGAATACCATCTAGACCATATTCTAGCAGTAATCCCACTGGTACTTGACACCGGTTTTATCCTAGAGATGTAGGCTGTCTGGAGTTTGGAGGAGGTCAGGTTCGAAATGCCGGTTTACGAGTACAAGTGCCCTAAATGCGGACGATTTGAGGTCACGCGCAAGATCACCGATGAGCCGCTTAAGACCTGTCCTACGTGCGGGGAGCCTGTAAAAAAGCTGATTAGCCATAACGTCGGCATCATCTTCAAGGGACCCGGCTTCTACGTTACCGATAACCGTAGCGGCGGTTCCAACGACAAAGAAAAAGCGGCCGATTCATAAGCACTGTAGATATCATTGAGTGGTTATTCATGAGCATGTGATGGCGCACATGCGCTGGAAGAAAGGAGGACCCCGGAGCTCTGAGACTCCGGGGTTACTCATTGAGGTCGGTCGTAGGCTGGACCTCCTCGCTGCCCCGCGCTCAAGACTCGAGCCTTAATACTCGAGTCTCAAGACTCCAGGCAGGTCTTAGCCCAGCTTCACCAGGCCGAGCCAGTCTCCCAAGAGGAAGAGGAGCCTTCCAAGGAGGAGCGAGAAACGGCCCTGGACCGTGTTTCCGAACGCGACGCCAAAGTACATCATCATGGCGTAACGGGCGATGTTCCTCGTCTTCTCTACGCCCTTGCTCTTGTTGCCGAACGTGAATATGAAGTACACGACCACGCCGAAGAATATGGCGAGGTAGATGAAGCTGTTCAGGTCCTTGAGCCCCTCAAAGGTCCCTCTTATCTGGACCATAAACGGCCTCGGGTCATATGCCAGGCTGTAACCGATGTCATATCCCATGATGAGCGCCAGGGGATACCTGTAAAGCCACTGGTACTTCGCAGGCGCGTACCTGAAGTAGTACAGGATCGCGATAGCACCCGGTATCAGGAGGTAGTACTCGCCTTTCATGATACCGTTGTTCCAGAAAGGCTTCGTGTAGTTATCCCAGGTCATGACCACGGTATGTGCTGCGGACAGCCCGATCACGGTGTACTCGAAGAAACGGTAGAACGGGTTCTCCTTGATAAGGAAGGAGAAAATACCGAGGGTCGCGATGACCCCTATCCAGGTCTGAAGTTCCGGTGTCATTGTCCTCTCCCTCCTTTAGCGGGCCTCTGCCGACTTCTTCTTGGCGCCGAAGTAAGCGACGTTGCCGAGCGCGATGAGCAAGATCACTAGGATGTGAGACATGCTCTGGGCGTCCATGAGCTGGGTGGCGATGCCGGGTCTCCCGACGAGCTTCTCGTACTCAGCGGCGCCCCTCATGCCGGGGATGAGCCCTTTGAGCTGTCCCGTCGGGATATACCTAACCGAACTGGAGATCTCCGCGGCGACCGAGCCTTTGACCAGAGGGACGGTGGGGAAGTAGGTGATCCACGTTTCCATACCCGGTGAACCTGACTCGTAGATAACTATGAGGTCGATGGTCTCGGGGTCGATCTTCTTGATGCGCGCCATGAGCGGGAGCTCTTCAAAGGGAGTGCCGTTTATGTCTACTCCAACGGCGCCTTTCCAGAAGTCCTGTCCGATGGCTCGCCAGGTGGCCGTGCCGCCGGCCTTGAACCCGATGTTGACGTAGTCGACGCCGTACTTCCAACCGTACTCCTTAGCCCTCTCGTCGATCTTGGGGCTCCAGTAAGCCAGCCCGGACTCCCACTGACCCGCTACCAGGAGCTTGTGTCCTTTCTTGGCCATATGCTCCATAACGGCGTAGATCATGGGAGTTATCTCGGTGTCTGAAGACGAGCTTGAGGCGATATCGAACATTATGAGGCTGTCGGGCGGTAGGTTCTCTATGAAGTCATACATCCTCTGAGTGAGGTCTTTGTTTACCGAGATGGACATCCCGATGGGCTTTATGATGGGGATGACCAGCACGATTACCAGAGCAAGATACATCCATCTTGAGTCGAGGTTGTTGAGTTTCTCCAGCATGTGTTTGGCCCCCCTTTCTAACCCTGGCCCAGGTGGCGCCGCTCGATGCCCAGGAAGACCCTGAGCTGCGTCGCGAAACCGCCTAGGAAGGTGCCTACGGCAATGCCTCGGGATACTGCGGAGTTAGGTACTGAAACGATCCAGTCTCTCACTCCGGCCATACCCCCCAGCCATGACTCTGAACTCCACAGCATGTCGCCAACAGGCACGTTTGAAAGCATTACCCATACGGCGCACGCCATCATGAGGGCAGCGTCAAGCGTCTTGGCCCTGAAGGCTTTGTAGGATGCCGATGTGAGATAGAAGGCCACCATAGCGTACATTGTGGAGTTGATCGGAGGAATGAACGCGTCGTAGATCCACCTGTAAGTCGCGTTCTTGTTCCCTACGGCCATCCCGAAAATGGCGTAGGCGAACATGATTACCAGGAGCCATACAGAGAACATCCAGTTCCTATCCCTTTTCCGTATGGCGCTGCCGTGCACCCTTGTCATGTTTGCCATACCCATGAACATCATTACGGCTGCCATGAACTGGCGCATACGGTCAAATTGTCCCGGCCAACCTGCTGCATCGGTCTTGAACAATACGATCGACAGGAACACTATGGTTGCCGTGACGGTAGTTATGATAACGGGTACCGTTCTTTTCACCTGTTTCGCACCTCCTCCGCCTAAAACTGCAGCATCTTAGAGACAAAGTTGGCTTCGGGCGACACGAGCTCGGCAATTACACCCAAGACAACGATTGCGGCCACAATGATTTTGCCCACGTCTTCCGCAACTAGGGTGCCGGTGAGCATCGGTTCCTTTGACAGGTAGGCGCTGGCTGCGTACTCTTCTTCTCCTATCAGCGTGTAGTCACAAGACGCGATGAAGAAGGGGAGCTGGGCCGTGTTGGTGGTAGCGGCTATCTGTATGGCTCCGATCTGCGCGCCGACTTCGGCGAGGGTCATCGATTCCGCGTAGAAGTAACCGATCCACATGGTCGCTGCGGGGAGTTCGCGCTTCAGCATTCCCGATGTTGCTGAAGTCCACGCCCACTGGTCGCCGGGGACGTAACGGACAGTGTCGGGCCTGAAGGCTTCAGGGCGACCGGCTTCAAGGTATGACTGCTTGATGACCTCTTCGTTTACGGCGGCCGCCAAGTAGTCGCCCGCGATGTTGACGAAGGGGGTGTCATACTGAGCGCAGAGCTTGGCTATGTAACCCATATATCCCCATAGGGCAAAAGAGTGAACGCTTCCGACTCCTGCAGTTCTGTTGGCGAGGAACACGGGACGACCCATCTCGGTGGCCCTTCCAATAGCCTCGTCGATGGCGTCCAGACCGGCCAGTTTCCTTATCTGGGGCATCGGACGCCCCGCCCGTGCCGCGGTGACGAAGTACCAGGTAATGGCCATGAGGATAATGGCCGTTATGAAGCCTGAAACGGCGCCATCGACGTCCACGAAAATGCCCCACCTGGGTACTTTGGTCGTTTCAGCGGCGGCTGCCAGTAATAGAGACACTCTTGGGTTCACCTCCATTTGACTCTCAAGAAAGCATAAGTATGAGCCCGGGTGACTAGAACGAGATTCGTCTGGCGATCACCTCCAAATGAGAAGACCGGCTTTGACGCCGGCCTATGGAGGTCGCAGCAAGAGACAGGCAGATAGAGATATGATGAAACAACGACCACAACTGTTCGGCTGTCTAATCTTTTCTGCTGTCTCAAGGCTTCGACCGATTCCAATACTGCCGGTGTCGCGATCTTGCTCCAGTCAAGGCAAGAGAGTCCGAAAGTGGATATCTCGTCGCCCAAAGTAAATGTTCGCCATATATCCAGGATGATCCTGCTGATCTAGATGATTCATGCAAGTTATCTGTGCAGTACGGTACATGCGGCTTATCTCTTGCCGAGATCGGCCAGCGGAGTCCGGAGGTACACCACCCTCCAGATCAGGATGGCGATGGCTGAGTCTACTGCGTGATGGACGAGGGTCCCCACTCCCACCACCATGCCCGCGTCGCGCAAACTGAAGCCGAAGGCGAGCACGATGAGCGCTTCCAGGCCTGCATGGACGGGAGCGATCGCCAAGAGGGAGAGCGGGAAGCTCACTCCTTTACGCACGAGCCAAGCTCCGATCATCCCCACCGGGATGTGCATCGCCGCTCTCATGCCGACCAGCGGGCCGAGTCTCATGAAAAACCCAAGCGCTGAGCCAAGGCCGACGATTCCCGCCGTGGTCGGGCCCAGGAGCACCGACAAGAGAGTAGGTACGTGGGACGTTGGGGTTGCTGTGAAAGGGCCGATGGGCAGAGTCACTACACCGGCGAGAAGCGAGGGTATAAGCAAAGATACTGCGAGAAGGAGCGCGCCTGCGGTAAGTCCCAGTGTTTCCTTGCTCTTCATTGGATATCAGGTCCTTCCAAAGGCTTTCCAGTGTGTTCCGGTTTGCCCGTCATGAGTAACCTGGGAGCTCTAACCTACCAAGGATACTCTAACAAGTGTCTTGTCAGCTGTAAAGACAGTAGTTAGGTGACGGCGGTCCTACTCTGTCGGGCCGCAAGGGAACGATACCGGAAGAAATAAGAAAGGCCCCGGCCTTTCCGGGGCCTCGCATCTACCTCCGGCTTGGCGCCGGACCCGGTGCTTAGTAAGTGAAGTAGTGGTTGCCGATGGTTATCGCATGCGGCTTTGCCCACAGCCACGGGTTTGTGACCATGTGGTAGTTGAAGTAGAAGAGCGCACCGTTGGTCGGGTCCCAACCATTCAGAGCCGCCCTTGCAGCGTTGTAGCTGTCGGCCGAAGGCGTCGAGTTAAAGAGCCAGTTGCCGACGCACGAGAACTGCCAGGGCTCATATATGACTCCGGCGATGGTGTCAGGGAACAGTGGGCTGTCTACTCTGTTGAGCACGACTGCCGCGACTGCTACCTTACCCTCAAAGGGTTCTCCTGCCGCTTCACCGTGGACTACTCGTGCCAGGAGGTCGAGCTCGGCCTGGTTGTATCCCTTGTGCCACGGGCTGTATGCCTGGGCGATACCAGGCGCCACTGCCAGCACCATCACCAAAGCCAGACCCACGGACAATACAGCCAAAGAACGCTTTCTGATGTCGAACATCATACGCGTCTCCCCTTTCACGGCCTCCGAGGTTAGCTGACGGGTTCGGTGAAAGGGATGCCCTACTCTCCTCTCTGGAGAGATTCACCCCAAAACTGATTCCCCCGGTCTCGCTCTCCGCGAGATTAGGCCTCTGTTCGACGATCCTAACACGGGTCGGACAAGCGGTTCATTAGGGAGTTAGTGGAAAAGCGCTGCTGAAGAAACCTCCCGAAGAGCCGTTCCCGGAAGCCTCACCTGGAAAGCCCCGCCCAAAAAGGCCCCACCGGAGAGCCTCAAGGACGGCTCCTGACAGCGGCTCATTCGGGCAGCAAGAAGCCTTTCGACGCCAAGGATCTCTCCACCGCCCGGACCACGGAAGCGTCTTTCGCCCTCACCGTGTGCAAGTGGATTCCACCCGTCAGAGAGGAGAGGAGCCCGGCCTTGGTAGTGGAGAGGGCCTTGAGAAAGAGGTCTACATCCCGCCGGCAGGTGAGGGAGAGCTGTCCCGTAAGCTGGCCGTAGATCGGATGGTCGACGATGACGTCAAGTACTTCCGCGCCCTCGTCAACAATGGCATACAGCTCTGCGCCGGTTTCCTCCGGGGAATGGCGGACGGCCACAAGTTTTGTCACTCCCGGCGAAGCTGATTCGTCGAGCATGGTGTAGCCCCGGGGCGTCGCGATTATCTTCTCGCCCTGAGCCCGCAAGATCGTTATGTCCTGCACGATGACTTGCCGTGTGACCCCGAGGCGTGCAGATAGGGAGGAGCCGGTGACCGGTGGCTCTTCCTTCAGGATCGAGAGTATCCGGGCTCGCCTTGTCTCCGCGTTCACAGTAACCGCCTCCGGTTGGGTATTCTCTGAACGTGATCTCTTTACCTCTTCTTCTCTTCTTTGACGTCCCTTTATCTGTCATTTCTTCCGGAGGATTTGGCGCCTCTTAGCAGAAGCCAATTATATACAACCACTTGTGGGGAGGGTTCAGGGTGAAAGTATTCATCTCGTGCGATATTGAAGGCGTTTCGGGGGTTGTTGTTGCTGCCCCCCAGACCTCACCAGAAGGCCGGGACTACGGGCGCGCCCGGGACCTCATGACCGGCGAAGTGAACGCGGCCATACGCGGGGCCCTCAGGGCGGGTGCCACGGAGATTGTCGTGAACGACTCTCACGGCCCGATGACCAACATACTCATTGAGAAACTGAATCCTGCGGCCACGCTGATCACAGGGGCGCCCAAGCCGCTGTCCATGATGCAGGGGATAGACCGGGACTTCGACGCCGCCATATTCGTGGGCTATCACGCGAAGATGGGTGAAGTAGCCGTGCTGAGCCATACCATTTCGGGCGCCAACGTGTCGAACGTCTGGGTGAACGATATTCCGGTGGGCGAGACGGGTATCAACGCCGGTCTGGCCGGGTACTTTGGAGTCCCGGTTGTTTTGGTGTGCGGAGATGACGTTGTCGCCAAGGAAGCGAAGGACCTCTTGCCCCACGTACATACCGCGACCGTCAAATGGGCCGTAACCCGTACCGCGGCCCGGTGTCTGCCCCCAGAGAAGGCCTGCGAGACCATTGAAGAGGAGACGCTGCGGGCGCTCAGTTCCTTGAGCGAGGCGAAACCCTGGCTGCCTGGATCGCCGGTTACGTTCAAGATCGAGTTCAAAGATGCGGGGCAAGCCTGCAATGCCGCGCTTATGCCTTACACCAAGATGATTGATGGGCGGACGCTCACCTTTACGGCAGATGATTACCTGACCGCGTTCAAGGGCCTCCGGGCTATGATAGCCCTGGCAGGCAGATAGTCTAAAGAGTAACGGGGTAATAGAGAGCAGTTTGGACTGGCGTGTAAATGGCCAATATAGATAGGCGATACTGAGATAGGAAGCTCGACAAGAGCGCCCGGCGGGTTGGCGGGTCCTATAGAACCCTGCGACCGCCGGGCGCTCTATTTTACCTGTTGAACTCCGCCTCAGTTGGGCTTAGAGCCCTTCCCGCGTCAGATCTCCATCATGAGTCCCGCAAGCACTGCCGCTCTCTCGGGCAGGCTGGAGAGGAAGACGTACTCGCCGGGAGAGTGAGCGTCATCTCCCACGGGGCCTAACCCGTCAAGGGTTGGGATCCCGAGAGCGGACGTGAAGTTACCGTCGCTGCCTCCGCCCGTTCCGGATTCGGTGAGGTCTATACCCATGTTCTGGCCGATCGCCCGGGCCAGCTGGAATAGTGCCAGGTTCCTCTGGTTCCGCTCCATGGGAGGCCGGTTGAGGTCGCCCTTAACAGTTATGTTTACCCTCGGGTCGACAGGCTTGAGGCCGAGTATCTTGGGTACGACCCAGTTCGCGGCCTCCTGGGTCTTGACCCTGAGGTCGACGCGCAGGTGCGCTTCTTCGGCGACCACGTTGCTGCGGGTCCCCGCCCGGACAATACCTACGTTTACGGTCGTGCCTTCATCTAGGTCCGTGAGGCCGTGCAGGTAGAGGATCTGGTGAGCGGCTTCCTGCACGGCAGAGATACCCTTCGTGTAGTCCGCTCCGGCATGGGCAGCCCGCCCCTTGATTGTAACCTCAAACATCCCGACGCCCTTGCGCCACGTCTTGAGGGACCCGCCTTGGGCCGAGGGCTCAAGCACCAGCACGGCTTTGGACTTCTTGGCCTCTTCCTCGATGATAGGCCTTGATGAGAGAGAGCCGATCTCCTCGTCGGAGTTGTGCAGGATGACCACGCGGTGCTTAGGAGTGAGGCCCAGTTCTGACAGGGTCTTCACCGCGTACAGGGCCTCCACGATGCCGCCTTTCATGTCGTAAGCCCCGGGGCCAAAGCCTTTTCCGTTTTCCACTTTGAACGGGCGCTTCGCTGTTTCACCCGCCGACCACACCGTGTCCATGTGGCAGAGGAGGAGGACCTGCGTTTCGCCTCCGCCCCACTCGACTCTCAAGTGGTTCCCGTACTTCTCTTGCTCGAGGGTATGTACCGATGCTCCGGCCGCCTTCCACTTCTCGGCGAGGACACTCGCGAACCGGTCTGTGAGGGCTTTGTCGGTGCTGGGGGAATCAAGGTTGGTCAGTTCCTCGAGAGTACCGACCATTTCATCCTGCTTATTCCTGAGGCTCTGCAGGATTTGCTTGTGCAAGTCGCTCGACATCATCTGAATCCCTCCGTGAGGCAAATGCCGTATGATACGAGATTGCCGGCCCGGTCACCGGAAAGGCCGGACCGCCGGGTTGTCTTCTTGACACATTCAGATTCTACAATGAGCTCAGTACCATTATCCATGCCGCGAGACTTGCAGTGCTGGCAAGCGTCCCTACCAGCGTGGCAAACGAGACAAGGTCGGGTTTGGCGTCGAACTCGTGCGCCAGGATTGTTGAGTTGACGGCCGGCGGCATGGCGGATTGGAGGATCAAGATCTTCCAAGGAAGGCCGCTCAAGCCAATCAGTCTGCCGGCGACGGCCGCAGCGCAGGGCGCCGCGAGGAGCCTTAAGATCACCGTCAAAGAGACGGGTTTCCACAGAGAAGAGTCGCCCTTCGTCCCTACCAACTGCAGTCCAAGGAGGAACAAGAAGACGCCGATGCCTCCGCCGGCCAAGAGACTAACGGGACGCGCGATTACCTGGGGGACCTGTATTCCGTTGAGCTTTACGATCAGTCCTAGGAGAGCGGCGTACACCGTGGGCATCTTCACGACCGCCATCAGGGCGCTCTTTGCGTCCATCCTGGTTGAGGCAGCGACGTACACGCCATAGGTTGCCAGCACGATGCCCTGGATCACGAAGTACACGGTTGCGAAGTCCATGCCTTCTTGCCCAAACGCAAAGAGGCTTATGGGAAGGCCGTAGTTTCCTGAGTTGCTGAAGATGGTTGCCAGGAGAAGGCCCCTGGAAGTAGTCCTTTCAAACCCGGCTAACCTGAACACCTGAGAGAACAGCAGTGTTAAGAGGAGAGGCAGGACTACGCAGATGAGCGACAGCCTCCAGGTGGCCGAGAGGTCTACTTCCGAGGTGGACAGCGAATTGAAAGTAAGGGCAGGCGTCAGGACATAGAAGCACAGCTTTGATACGGTGCGCTTGTCGAGCGCCAGTTTCTTGCCCGCCACGTATCCGGTAAGCGCTATCAGAAGGGCCGGTAGTATCGCGTCTATTGCTACAGCCAAGTGTGTCGCACCTTCGCTTTGCTGAGAACTGTCTAACATTATACAGCTCTTTTGCGAAGGCAGGATCTTTCGGGTGCAGAAGCGAATCCGGTAGGACCGGGATTCGAAGAGAGTTCAGAAAGGAGATTTGACATGCTGGCGATCAAGGGCGGAAAGATCTACACGGTCACCGGTGGCGTCATCGAAGACGGCGTCATCCTAATCGAAGACGGCAAGATCAAGGCCGTAGGCAAAGACATCCAGATCCCTGAGGGAGCAGAGGTCATCGACGCTGCGGGTAAGGTCGTTACCCCGGGTCTCATAGACTCCCACAGCCACCTGGCGGTTTTCGGCGAGCCGTCCGTATGGGCCAACGCCGACGGGAACGAAACATCGGACCCCATCACTCCCCACATCAGGGGCATTGATTCTCTGAATCCCCAGGACCCGGCAATTCCCGATGTAGTTAGTGCCGGGGTTACCACGGTGTACACGGGTCCCGGAAGCGCCAACCTCATCGGCGGGACCGGATTCGCCATGAAGCTCCGCGGCAGGACCGCAGAAGAGATGGTCATCCCGGGGACCGAGGCCATGAAGATGGCCCTTGGCGAGAACCCCAAGCGGGTGTACGGAGAAGGACAGCGCAGAGCCCCCAAGACCAGGATGGGCAACGCGGCCGTCTTGAGGGAAGCCCTTGTGAAGGCCCAGAACTACATAGACAAGATGGAAAGGGTCAAGGCCAAAGCAGACAAGGGCGAGAACTCTAACCCGCCCGACAGGGACCTCAAGCTCGAAGCTCTGGCCAAGGTCCTGAAGAGGGAATGGAAGGCCCGTATCCACGCTCACAGAGCAGACGACATAATGACCGCGATCCGTATTGCCGAGGAGTTCAACCTCGACTACATCATTGAGCACTGCACCGAAGGGTACAAGATCGCGGACATCTTGGCGGCAAAGAAGGTAAGGGCCACCATCGGTCCCCTGCTCATGGCCCGTGGCAAGATGGAGATCATCGATACTTCGCTGGCCAACCCCGGCATCCTGGCGAAGGCCGGAGTGAAAGTGGCCATCCAGTGCGACACCCAGAGCAACACGAAGTGGCTCGGCCTGCACGCCGGTCTGGCCGTCAAGGAAGGCATGTGCCCGGTGGAGGCCCTAAAGGCCATCACGATCAACGCCGCCGAGATAATCGGCCTTGAGGACAGGCTCGGAAGCATCGAGGTAGGCAAAGACGCAGATGTGGTCGTCTGGAGCGAGCACCCGTTCTGCACTATGGCCATTGCCGAGAAGGTCTTCATCGACGGCAAGCTGGTTTCCGAAAGGATTCCTCCCAACAAGGGTTGCCGTTTCTAAGCGTCTGGACCTCCGGTCGCAAGCTGCATGAACAGAGCCCCCTCGAAGGGGGCTCCGTTCGTGAAGTCTCGCGGTACCGCGTCTTGGAGCGTGCTGCGCTTACGTGCTACCCTTAGAAGCAGGTCAAGCAGGCAAAGCCCAAGACCAACAGGATGAGGATCAAGAAGAGGATGAAGGGAGAACCGATTCCTCCTCCAACTCCTGCCATGTTGCGTCCCTCCTTCGATGTGGGGTCGCTGCATCTTATGTCAAGTGCCCCTTGAGGGTTACTGAACACCGGATACGGATAGGCAAAGGGTGGAAGGGGGCGGCCTCGAATTCGGTCGCGGGGAAGTCAAAGCCTCAAGAGACCCATGGGAGAGATAAGTCTGGATATAAGAGAAACCGTAGTACGGCTGTCGGGACCGGTGAGCCTCATGGCAACGCTGGAATGCGGTCAGGCATTCCGGTGGAGGCAAGCTGTTTTTCCCGGGAGGAGTGACCTGCCGGTTTCCTATCGGGGAGTGATAGGGCAGCTGGCTGTCGTCGTGGGCCAAGCTAGTTCCGTTAGTGATGAGATACTTGTCGCGTGGGACGCGTCCAGCGGACCTCTGCCCGCGTCTCCTCCGCTCGCGAGCGCGGAGAGCCTCACCCCCTCTTACGTAGACCGGCTCGTGAGAGGGTATTTTTCCGACCATGACGACATCGAAGCGATCGAGCATGAGCTTTCACGGTCCGGCGGCGTGATGGCGGACGCTGTCGCCTATAGCCATGGGCTCCGCATACTCACCCAGGACCCCTGGGAGTGCCTGGCGTCTTACGTGCTCTCCTTGAACAAGAACATCCCGGCCATCTCGAGGACAGTGGAGTATCTCGCGGCGTGTTTTGGTGAGCCTGCCGGGATGGGGGTATCCGGGTTTCCGTCGCCCGAAGCCATCGCGTGTCAAGAGATTTCGTCGCTCAGGCAGTCAAAGTGCGGGTTCCGCGATAAGTACCTGCACGATGCCGCGGAGAAGGTCCTTTCGGGAGATGTGGACTTGGGCCTCCTGAAGTCATTGCCGTCAGCCGATGCGAGGCAGGAGCTCATGAAGATTAAGGGAGTCGGCCCCAAAGTGGCCGACTGTGTGCTTCTTTTCGGCTATCACAAGCTGGATGTGTTTCCGGTGGACGTTTGGATAGCGCGGGCGGTGTCAAGGTACTTCATGGGCGGAAAGGCGCTCAGTCCCCGCGAAGCGAGGGAGTTTGGCGAGCAGCGCTTCGGTCCCCTTGCGGGGTATGCTCAGGAGTACCTCTTCTACTGGATAAGAAATGTCGCCCGGACTTAGGCACAGAAAACAGGTTTCCTTGGCACCATATGGAATTAGAGATGCGTGGAGGGGATGAACCGAAATATGGAACTGAAATTCGACCACTATTACCTGTACGAGGAACTGGAGAGTGCGCTCAAGGGCTTTGCGGAGAAATACCCGTCTCTCATGACCCTTGAGTCGGCCGGCAAGACTCCTGAAGGAAGGGATATTTGGGCGGTCACGATAACCGATACTTCGACCGGCTGCCCGTCCAAGAAGCCCGCTTTCTACTTCGACGGCAACCATCACGCCGGCGAAGTCACAGGTTCCATGATATCCATGTACATCATTGATTATCTCCTTAAGAATTTTGGAAAAGACGAGCGAGTGACCAAGATCCTGAAGCGATACACCGTCTACGCAATCCCAAGGGTGTCTCCTGACGGGGCCGAAGTCTACCTTACGACTCCGGAGACGCTCAGATCGGTGCCGAGGCCTTACCCGTTTCCCAATCCCGAAGAAAAAGAGGGTCTCTATCCCGCGGACATTGACGGTGACGGCGAGATACTCCTTATGCGGGTCAAGGACCCGGCAGGTGAGTGGAAGGTATCTCCCAAGGACCCGAGGGCTTTGGTCCGCAGGAAGCCCGACGAGGAAGAAGGCACGTTCTACCGCGTGTACACCGAGGGATTTCTGCGGGACTACGACGGCGGACAGATCAAGACTGCGCCACCCAAATGGGGGATCGATCTAAACCGGAATTACCCCTACAGTTGGGCGCCTGATACGAGGCAGCCCGGCGCGGGAGAGTTTCCCCTGTCAGAGCCCGAGACGAGGGCCGTGGCCGAGTTCATCGTCTCGCACCCGAATATAGTGCTGGCCTTCACGTTCCACACGACGGGCGGGGTTATCTTGCGCGTACCCGGTTCCCATCCCGCATCCAAGAGCCCCCAGAAAGACATACAGACCCTCATAGCCATCGGTGAGATGGGTACTGAAGAGACGGGATACCCGTGCATCCCGTGCTACGAGGACTTTTCGGGCGGAAGCCCCGATTCTTTCTCAACCGGAGCGTTCGATGACTGGCTGTATGAACACAGGGGGATCTTGAGCTACACTGTTGAGACTTGGAACCAGGCCCAGCGTGCCGGGGTGTCGCAGTGGCCCAGGCGACCTAAGAGCCCCAAGGAGCAGGATGAAGACTTCCTGAAGCTCCTCGAGTGGAACGACCGTGAACTCGGCGGGGCGGGCTTCGAGCCCTGGCGTCCGTTCGACCACCCGCAACTCGGGCCCGTCGAGATAGGCGGTTGGCGCACCAAGTTCGTGGTACAGAACGCCCCCAGAGCATTCCTCGAAGGAGAGTGCTACAAGAACTGCATGTTCTCTCTCCGCGCGATGATGACGCTCCCGCGGCTTGAGCTAGAGAAGGTCACCGCAAAGCCCTTGGGCGGCGGAGTCTACGAGGTGAGTGCCGTCGTGAGAAACGTGGGGTACCTGCCGACCTTCGGCAGCTACCAGGCACATTTGGTGAACAAGGCAAAGCCTCTCGAGGCTTGGGTGGCCGGAGAAAGTATCGAGGTGGTCGGGAAGACCAAGAAGGAAATCGGCCATCTGGAAGGGCGCGCCGGCGATAACCGGGGTTTCGCCGGGGGCTATTTCAGGGGCGGAGCCGGCGCCCGCGAGGAGAAGATCGGCTGGGTTGTCAAGGGCAAGAAGGGCACGGCTGTGACCATCGCCGTATCAGGGCAAAGGGCCGGAGCGGTCGAGGCACGGGTGGTCCTGGAGTAATATTCGGCCTGGCACCAGGCTGATCAGTAATGCGAGGGCCTGCCTTACGGGCGGGCTCTCTTTGTTTGACCGCCCGCGTCAGCTCCGCAGGCAGGAAAAGGGCCGCAGATATGGAAATGTTGTCGAAAACTCGTGACGGAAGTGATCGGATTGGCGCTCCCTGGCAAGGTACTGATCATCGCAAACCCCGTGGCAGGTCATGGCAGGACGAAGAAGAGACTTCCGGCAGTACGGAGTGCTCTGGATGAGATCGGCATCCCTTACGACGTGGTGGAAACGGAGCACAGGGGACACGCGACGGAGATCTCCAGGGCGGCCGCCGCCAACGGCTATAGCGTGCTGGCTGCCATGGGCGGCGACGGCACCCTCAGTGAAGTCGTAAACGGTCTCATGGAGGCGAGCGAAGGGGGAAGGGAGAAGCCGGTCAAGCTCGCCGTGATACCTTCCGGGACGGGTAACGACTTTGCCGTCGGCAGCGGGCTTTTTGCCACATGGGAAGAAGCGGTTCGGGCTCTCTTAAGACCCAACGTGAAGTACATGGACGTTTTCCAGTTCTCCGACTCTGCCGGGCTGAGCAGGTGTGTCGTGAACTCGGTGGGAGTCGGTTACGACGCCTACGTAGTGAAACGCGTCTCAGAATTGGGCTCGAGGAAGATAGGCGGTTTGAGCTACATGTACGAGGCGCTCCGCGGTCTCTTCTTTTTTGGCCCTGCCCGGCTAAGCCTCTCCTTTGACGACGAGCCGGAAGTCCAGTACGAAAAGACCTGGCTTTGCGCGATAACAAACTCCGCGATATTTGGCGGGGGGCTGAAGGTGAACCCGGGTGCCCTTACTGATGACGGGCGTATGAACGTGGCGTTTCTCCAGGGGGTACCCCGTAGGGGCTTGTTGCCGCTCATCTTACTTGTGCGCAGTGGCAAACACGTGGGCAAGAAAGGTGTAGTTATGAGAGACGCCTCTGCCATCAAGCTGTCGGCGCCGGACGGTTTTCCCTGTCATGTCGATGGTGATACTGTTGATGTTCGCTTTCCCGTGACGGTGCGGGTGCTCCCGGGCGCCTTACCGTTTGTTGCGAATGGGACATAACACCGAGAAACGAGAGGAGGAGGTCCGGCTACGGCCGGGCTCAGGAACTCACCATGCTAGATACTCATCCGGATACTCGTCATGTCACTGGAGACCGGCTCCGGAGTCTTTTCAACCGGCTTAATCCTTTTACTGAGGACCTCCGGCTAAGGCCGGAAGACGAGAGAAAAACGGTGCTGGCCGTGAACGGCAACTTCCCGTTTGAGCTGGAGCTCGCGGGGTTCTACCACGCTGCCGCGATGTCTGGTTCTCCTATCATCGTCCAGTTCAGCATGGGGGCGCTCGCCACGGCGGGTCGCGGCTTGAGGGGCCGGGCAGGCTTTGTGGAGTCTCTCCGTGCGGGAGCCAGGCTCGCAAGGCTTACTGCGGAAGAATACGCGTCCATGTATGAGCCTCCTTTTGCGGCTCTCGGTCTGGACCATTACGCCGTACCCGGGCTCGAGGAAGCGCTGTCTGCCAAGGACAAACCGGGAACCGTCGGGGATACGGCTCGCTCAAGGGCGAGGGTCCGGTCCATGCTGGAGGAGGCCGCGGAAGCGGCCGTGTCGTACGGCGTGAGCGCTCCTTCGGCGGAAGACATGGCTGCATGGGAAGCCTACCTTACGTCCGGGCCGTACAGGGAGGCAGTGGTGGGTTTCACGACTTTGATCGAAGAAATGCGTCCCGCTTGGGCGATGATCGATACGGAAGACCTGCCTCCGGTCCTGAACTTCGCCGTGACCAAAGAGATCGCCGACCTTGTGACTGCTTTGAGAAGCGACGCCATCCTCGAGGCCGAGTACGGCGCCACCGGTCGGGCGGGCGATGAGACGGACTACGTGAAGCTGACCGGCGAGGAACTGGAGGGCTTTGCGCGCCAGGTGGCCGGATATGTCCGGTATACGGGGGCAGGCGGCATATCCTACCCCATCGGTATGGAGCACGCGGCTCCGTCTGACGTAAGGCGCGAGCCGGACTCTGAAAGGCTCGAGGCGGTGCAGAGGCAGATCCTCAAGGAAACCGGCCGCTACACACCCTTTGCCCAGCACGGTGGGACGGGGGCCAAGAGAGTCGTCAAAGGTCTTGTGGCGAAAGACAACGTGAACACCCTGTTCCTCGTAACCGCAGCGCAAGCCCTTGCGGAACACGTAGGCAAGAACCGGGAAGGCATAAGCCGCGGCGAGAAATCGGCTTCCGGCGTCGACATGTACCTCTCGGCATCCAGGGCAGTTCTCGAAGCGACCGTTCAGAAACTCAAAGAATGCGGCACCTACGGCTACTTGGGCCGAGAATAGACCGGGCAGGGAATAAGCCAAGAGAACAAGAAACAGGGCCGGGGCTAAGCCGCTGGCCCTGTGGCGATGATTTCTAGACCCGCGCTTCCTTCCACCTGCCGGTCCTGAAACGGAGAGATATGAAGATCCCGCGCACTATCTGGTCTATGGCCATTCCGAGCCAGGCTCCCGGAAGCCCCATCTTAGCGACGTTTACGAAGAACCATCCCAGACCCACGCGGCCGATCCACATGCCCAGAGCCGTGGAGTAGAGAGGATACTTGGTGTCTCCGGCTCCTCTCAGGCCACCTGCCAGGATGAATTGGATAGATTGGAACGGTTGGGCAAACGCGTATATCTTAAGCACAAGGGCAGAAGCTAATGCCACCGACATGTCGTTGGTGTAGAGCATGGCGATGTACTTGCCGAAGAAAAGGAAGACAAGCGCCATGGCTCCTCCAAAGGCGAGACCCATATTGCGGGAGGTGTAGGCGCAGCGTTCGGCGTTCTCCGGACGCTTGGCTCCGAGACACTGGCCAACCAGCGTAGTGCAGCCGGTCGCAAAGGCCTGCCCGGGCATGAAGGTGAGGCTCAGGATGTTCATGGATGTTTGATGGGCCGCGAACGTAACGGTCCCCAGAGACGAAACGACCTTGGCGAAGAAGACCTGCCCGGTGCGGAGGACGCCTTGTTCCAAGGCTGCCGGAAAACCGATATTGAAGATTCTCTTCAGGATCTCAGGGTTGGGCCTGTAACCATCGCTGAAGTCGAGGCGTACGTTCCTTTCTCCCTTAAGCGCGAGGATTACAAACCATACGGCCGCCACAAACCGGGAGAACGTAGTCGCTACGCCTGCTCCAAACACGCCCCACCTTGGGAAGCCGAACTTGCCCCAGATGAGGATGTAGTTGAAGGTGACGTTCACGGCGTTTGCGACGAGGTTTATAACCATAGGGCTCCTGGTATCTCCGGCGCCCCTCAGGGCGGAGGCGAGTCCCATGGCTATTACATTGAAGACGAACCCGTATCCCACGACTTTGAAATAGGCATCGCCTACGCGGAGGACTTCGGGCTCTGCTCCCATGAAGCTCAGTATGGCCGAGGAGGTGAGACCTGCGAAAAGGGAGATGACAAGGCCTAGGAGAATCACCATCACAAAGGTTTGTCTTACGGTGTCCGACGCTTCTTTGGGCTTGCCCATGCCGATGAAGCGGGCAACCAGAGCGGTGGTGCCTACGTTGAGTGCCTGGAAAACGGCTTGGAGCAGCATTATGGGTTGGTTTGTAAGGCCTACTGCCGTAATGGCTTCGGGGCCTACTCGACCGACCTGGATCATGTCTGCCATTCCAACCAGTGATACGAGGAACATCTCAACTAGAGTAGGGGCCGAAAGGCTCCAGACTACTTTGCGGGCAGCATCCTTATCAAGCGCTTCTACGTCGAGGTGTGCCGCCCGGGCCAATTCTCTTTGCAATTTGATTCATTCCTGCCTTTTTGCTGTGGATGAATTAGTTCCGTACCCGTAATAGTCTATCTGTAAGCGGGTCCTTTGACAACACGAAAGGAGTGCTGGTAGTGGAAGAAAAGTCCAAGAGGGTCTTGAGCCCCGCCCCTCTTCTATGCCCGGTCCCCGTGGTGGTTGTCACCTGCGGCGACATCGACGCCGAGAAGAACGCCATCACGCTTGCCTGGGTGGGTGTGGCTTCGTCAGAACCGCCGTGCGTGACCATCGGAGTCAGGCCGACCCGGTATTCATTTGGCCTCATCCAGCGTTACGGCGATTTCGTGATTAATGTGCCCGGAGCCGACCAGGTAGAGGCCGTTAAGTACTGCGGGTCGGTATCTGGCAGGAACGAGGATAAGTTCAAGGGCGCAGCTCTGACCCCCATCCCCGCGGAGAGGGTCAGGGCGCCGCTCATCAAGGAGTTTCCCTTGAACCTAGAGTGCAAGGTGAAAAGCCGGATATCTTTGGGGAGCCACGATCTCTTCATCGGGGAGATTGTGGAAGTCCACGCGAACAGCGACATCCTGACTGCCGGCGAGATAGACCTGGCGAAATTACAGGCAGTCACCTACTTCCGTGGCAAGTACTATCCGCTGGGTGGACCGGCGGACAAATAGATAGGAGAGGTACATATGGAGGGCTACGAAACCGGAGATCCCCGTCCCGTGCTTTTCGACATCGAGGACAGGGTGGGCATCATCACGATCAACAGGCCCCGGCAGCTTAACGCTTTGAACAGAGAGGTGCTTGAGAGCCTCCGCGCAGTCCTCGAGGAAAGCCGCTCCAACGCTTCCTTGAGGGCGCTGATCATCACGGGCTCAGGGCCCAAGGCGTTCGTGGCAGGCGCAGATATCGGCGAGATGGTCGCCATGAATGGGGGAGAGGCGTTTTCCTTTTCTGAGTTCGGTCAGAATGTGTTTGACGCAGTCGAGCGCCATCCGAAGCCGGTCATCGCCGCAGTGAACGGTTACGCGTTGGGCGGAGGCTGCGAACTGGCGCTCGCGTGCGATATACGCATCGCTGCCGAGAACGCCCGGTTCGGCCAACCCGAGGTGGGCCTGGGCATTATCCCGGGCTTCGGAGGGACACAGAGGCTCTCCCGGCTGGTGGGCAAGGCCGCTGCCATGGACATGATCTTATCCGCCCGCACGGTGGGAGCAGAGGAAGCCCTGCGCATGGGCCTCGTGAGCCGGGTGGTCCCGGAGGGGGCTGCTCTAAAGGAGGCTCTGGCGGTTGCGGCCGAGATAGGCCGGAAGTCGCCGTATGCCGTAAGCCAAGCCAAGAGGGCCGTCAGGGAAGGTCTTCTTGCGACCTTCGACGACGGCCTGGGGCTTGAGCGGGAACTTTTCGCCGGATGCTTCTCTCATCCCGACCGGGAAGAAGGGATGACGGCTTTCCTCCAAAAGCGAAAGGCGGAGTTCTAGGCGAGTTTCACGGCTGTCCCTGTAGAGAGTACCAGCATCATGCCGTTTGTCAGTATCTCGTGATCGATCTTGCAGCCAACGATCGCGTTGGCGCCCATCCGCGCGGCCCGGTCAGTCATCTCCCGGATGCACGCTGCCCGGGCCTCGACGAGATTTTGCTCATAGCCTGTCGTCCTTGCCCCGAAGAAGTCGGCAAGCTGTGCCGCGAAGTCGCGGATGAAATCTGTGCCAAGGGCCACTTCCCCTGCTACGATCCCCAGGTACTCCTCGATCTTCCGGCCCTCAACGGTTGGAGTAGTAGTCACGATCATCGCGCTTATGTCTCCTCTCTGTAGGGATTTGTTCCGAGCCACCTTCGTATTACGAAGACGAAATCGAACGGTTTACGGTTCAAGATCATGCCCTTCCAAACGATAAAGAGATTGGCGGTCTACGTGAGTGGTCGCCGGAGGGAACATGGCACAGAACGCAAAGAACACGAATACTGGCGCCTCCCAAGGAACGGCTGCGGCAAAGCGAAAGCCGGTGCCTGCCGCCCTCTTGGTGCTTCTTGCGGTCTTGGCCGTCGGCGCCTTTTACCTCGGAGCCCAGTATTACACCGCGAAACGGAGCATTACCTTCACCGCAGTGGCCACGGCCGTGGACGAGGAAGACATTACCTTCTACAAGCCGGGTTCGGACTCACTCGACAAGTTTATCGAGGATGACCAGAAGGGCTCGCTCTTCGTCAAATTGCCTTTGGCGCCGCGATACTCCGTAAGGGACTCTGCAGGCAAGGGCATTAAGCTGGCTGATTTCCGGGTGGAGGAAGGCGCCGAGAAGGTCCTGCAAGTTACCGTCAACCCCCAGGGGAAAGTGTGCCGGATACGGGAGATGGGCCCGTTCTTCTCGATAGAGGGGACGGCTACGCTGAAGAAGCCGGGGGAAATGGACGTGGGCGGGAAGGCGGTTTTCGCCCGGTCCGACACCTTGTTCATGCATCTAGGGACTCCCGCCGGCACAAGCGGCGAGGAACTTGAGAGCTTCCTCGAGACAGGCGATACGGTCAAAGTCTTGGGGTTTGGTGACGAAGCCCTTGTAGTTGATAGAGTAGCGAAGGCAGGTCGCTTGTCTGTGACTTCCAACGTGTCAGGGGCCCGGGTGTACGTCGACGGCGTCTTGCGCGGTAAAGCCCCTATTGAGGTATCGTGCGCCCCCGGCGAGAGAGAGGTGCTCGTGAGGGCCGACGGATACAAAGACCACAGGGGAACCGTGCAGGTAGGTCCGGTCCAGGCCGCCCAATATCACGCTGCTCTCGATGAGATAACGGGCACGCTGGCTGCAACCTCGACTCCCCAAGGAGCCCTTGTCTATGTTGACGGCGAGATGAAGGGCAAGACGCCCGTCAAGATCCCGGTGAGACCCGGAAGGCACGACGTAACCTTTGAGATGGAAGGTTACTACCCGAAGTCAACCGAGGTTGTCGTAGCGGCGGAATACGAGCAGCCGGTGAGCGCCGTCTTGGTCAGGATGGCCGGTTCGACACAAGGAGGCGGGGGGACAGCTACGAGTCCGGATGCCCGCTCGGTCACTGTGGTGAGCTCAAATCCTGAGGCCATGACCTTCCGCGGGATGTACCCCGCAGGTTACGAAGACACGTTCAGAGTTACGTCCGCCACCACCATGAATGGGTGGCCGGTGACCCGCAGCACTTTGGAGCGGCTCCTGCCCGGAGAGGAAGTACAGGTGGTCCTTGCCTCAGACGGTTCGGTGGCTTCCATGTCAAAGACTGCTACCCTCGGTTTCTCGCAGAAGGGCCAAGTGCAAGCGAGAAGCGGCCCTGCGCTCTTTATTGGTGACCGCTGGGTGGAGTGCTCCATGGCCTGGAACACCATTGTCCAGGATGCCCACGGAAACCGCTGGCCGAGAGACATCTCGCCGGGGGACACCGTGACCGTCTACGGTACTTCGGCGAACGATATACGGTTTGTCCGGGTGGAGAACACGCTGGGTGAGACGGTATCTGTCGAAGGCCACCTAGTGAATACCCCACAGGGCTTCCGGCTGTTTGGAGACAGCTACATCATCGCCATGCACATACCGAATGGTCTCAAAGTAGCCGATATCCAGGCGAAGGCGACTGTCCCTGTCTCCAGTGTCCCGTCGGGCTCCCGCGTCCGCTTTATGATGTCTCCGGCGCAGGAGACGCTATGGGCGGAGATCGTGTGGAAGGCAGATGTTTCGGTAGAAGGGCCCATCAGTGTGTTGGGCGGGAACCTCCTGAAGATAGGAGCGTCCTGGGACGACCTCCTCATGAGCATGGAAACCGTGATCTATCACGGTTCATCTAGGACAACTTATCACAACCTTTCCATCGGAGACCTCGTGCTTGCCGCCGGGCCTTCCGCAGGGGACATCCGGTTTATCTGGGTCCAGAATGACGCGCTCAACGTACGGGTCGTGGATACGGTCGTGCAGACCGTGCCCGGACGCCAGGAAAAGGCCCTTTTCGAAGTAACAGCGGCGGGGATGGGGTCCCATCCCTACTACCTGAACCCCCAGGCTACGATAGGCCACCCCGCGGCTGAGAAGACCATCCGGGCATCGGCGCTGGAGCCCGGAGATCGGGTGAGGCTTTGGGTGGACGCCCTGCGAGAGGTTGTCTGGGCCGAGGTGACAGACAAGGTCGATTTCAGCGCCACCGGAGTGTACCTCGGTGTGCACCACAGCTACACATACCTGAGCGGTCTCAGGCGCTACAGCGTTAGAAGTGACCTCATCGTGACAGGGCTGGCGGAAGGCGAGTACCCAGAGCCCGGGTCAACGGTCAGGGTTGCCGGGACCGGCGGTGTCATAACCTACATGGAGGTCTTGAGCGACCGGAGGCCCAACCGGGAGCACAAAGGCACGCTGCTCTCTACCAAAGGCTTTCTGGCTGTGAAAGGGAACTGGCTCTACGAAGAGATTCCCTACGACAAGAACACCTGGTTTGTGGACTGGGAACTCATGGTTGACGGCCCCGTAAGCAGCCTGTTCCCCGGCGACACGGTGACGGTTCACGTGGATATCGCTCGCCAGGCCGTCCTGGTTGAGCGCACCTACTCCGCTCCTTTCAAACTTGAGGGGACCATAGAAGCGCGACAAGGCCGTACCCTGATAGTGAGCGACAAGTCGGGCAAGAAAACGGTTGAGCTCACGACCTCGGCCCGAATCTACAAGAACAGTGTACAAGTCAGCCTGCAAGACCTCCGCGTGGGAGACAAGGTCTACCTCTCGGGGACTGACAAGAACGCCATAGATATGGTGATCGGCAGCTGGTAAGGCCGGTAACGCTACCCCAAGGCCGCCGGTTACCGGTTTATGATTGCGGACACGGCTCCAGGATTTCTCCTCTCACATGCTCGAGGAAAAAGAGCATGAAGCCTGCGGTGGTCCGTATAGCCCTGGGAATGAGGAGCGAAGTGGCTTCCATCTTGGCTTTTTCGGATGGCCCGGATACGGCGTCGATATACGGCGCCGAGAATTCCGCGTTGGCGATCGCCCAGCCTTCAGGGGTCTCTGAGAGTCGGTAAATGCCTCCCTCTTCAACCGCGAAAAGCTCCTTGTTCTTGTCGACCCACTTCTCGTACTTCTGGTGGCCTTGAAACACCCGACCGTTGGAGTGATAGGGCTGGCAGCAATCTTGGACAATGTGCAGGCAAGCTCCCAGCACAAACATGGATTTCTCGATATCCTTATCCCACAGCGAGGTGGCCAAGCTGAACCAGTTCTTTATCTGGTCCGCGGCTCCCGGCCATATCCAAAGGCCGCGCTTGGTGCGGGGGTTGTAGTGGTGGGTTGAGTTCATCCAAAGCGAGTCAGCCCAGTAGTTGCCTTTGATGATCTTGTCCAGTCTCTTCTTCATGAATGCCGCCGCTTCTTCATAGCCGTCGTTCGTGAGGACCTTGACGGCCAGCTCGGTCAGGAAGCGGTGGGTCTTTCCCGACTTATCCAGCAGCTTCTGAAAGGGCGTGCCGATAAAGCGCACGAAAAACTGTGCCTTGACGGTCTTGGCTATTCTGTTCCCTAAGTCTCCCAAAAGGCTCAGGTATGTTCTCTCTGTCTGCAAGAGGTCCCTCCGTCTTCCGCCGTATAAACGCATCCATTGTAACACCCTTCGGCAGCCGTGTAAGTACGCAAAAGGCGGGACGACACTAAATTTGCGGACCATTTGTCGGTTCTTGGTATAATGAGTCTTCGGTATTTCATGAGAACCTATGCTTGGAGCGCCTTGAGACCGAAAGGACCGACCGGACATGTCCCAATACAAAAGGCTCGGAGAAATCCGCAACGTAGCGGTTATCGCCCATGTTGATCACGGAAAGACCACTTTGGTTGACGCCCTGCTCCGTGAGACGGGCGCCTTTGGAGAAAAGAGACTTCATCCTGAACGCGTGATGGATTCGATAGACCTTGAGCGCGAGCGGGGTATCACCATACTGGCCAAGAATACCGCGGTGCGCTACAAAGGCACGAAGATTAACATCGTCGACACACCGGGGCACGCCGACTTCGGAGGCGAGGTGGAGAGGATCCTAGGCATGGTCGACGGGGCACTCCTCCTCGTGGACGCCTTGGACGGCCCTATGCCGCAGACGCGGTTCGTAGTGCAGAAAGCCTTGGAACACCGCCTGAGACTCGTGCTTGTCATCAACAAGATCGACCGGAGAGACGCGCGGGCGGAGGAAGTCTACGGGGAAGTCTTTGACCTCCTGGTAGACCTGGGGGCCGGCGATGAAGATGTGGACTTTCCGGTTGTCTACACCGACGCAAGGGCCGGTTTTGCCACCACCGATCCCGAAATTGCCCGTGCTTACAACCTTTCGGGGGATCGCTCGAAGTTCAACTTCACCGTATCGCCGGTGCTAGACGCCATCATAGAGCACGTGCCTTCGCCCGGAGGAGATGCGTCAAAGCCCCTTCAGCTGATGGTGAGCACGATATCCTACGACGACTACGTCGGCAGGATAGCCATCGGTCGGGTGGAATCCGGCGTCGTGCGGAAAGGCCAACAGGTTGCGCTGTGTCGCCTTGACGGACAGATGAGGCCTGCGCAGATCTCCAGCCTTTGGGTCTTCCAAGGCCTGGAGCGGACTGAGGTGAGCGAGGCCCGGGCGGGCGATATTGCCGCGGTCTCGGGTATCGACGATGTGTCGATCGGCGAGACAATTGCCGATCCGGTGTACCCGCAGCCCCTGCAGCCGATCAAGGTGGACGAACCGACCATGATGGTCACTTTCAGGGTGAACGACAGTCCGTTTGCCGGGAGAAGCGGTGTCTACCTTACGTCACGGCACCTAAGGGAACGTCTGTACAGGGAAGCCCGCAAGGACCCCAGCCTCAGGGTGGAGGCGACCGACAGCCCCGACGAGTTCAAGGTAAGCGGCAGGGGAGAGCTACACCTCGGCATCCTCATCGAGACCATGAGGCGCGAAGGTTATGAGATGGGCATCTCCAAACCAGAAGTCATCCTGAAAGGCGGCGGCGCGCAGAAACTCGAGCCTTACGAGATACTTTCTCTGGACATCCCGGAGGAGCATATGGGCCGGGTCATGGAAGAACTGGGACCCAGGCGCGCGGAGATGACGGAAATGCACCAGGATGCGTCGGGGAGGATACGCCTCACTTTTCGTGCGCCCACGAGAGGGCTCATGGGGTTTAGGCCGGCCTTCTTGACCATTACCAAAGGAACAGGCATTATGCACCGGGTTTTTGACTCCTACGGGGAATACTCGGGTGATATGCAATCCCGGCGTGAAGGCGCCATGATCTCCTGGGAGACAGGTACTACAACCACCTACGCCCTTCACAACGCGCAGGAGAGGGGAATATTGTTTGTCGGACCAGGCGAGGAGGTCTACGGGGGGCAGATCGTGGGGCAGAACTCCCGGAACCGGGACCTGGACATCAATGTGTGCAAGAAGAAGCATCTTACTAACATGCGGGCCAGCACTTCCGATGAAACGCTAAGGCTAACGCCCAAGCGGGTCATGAGCCTGGAAGACGCCATTCAGTGGATAAAGGAAGACGAACTCGTCGAGGTCACGCCAGACGCGATAAGGCTGAGGAAGATAGTGCTTGACCGGAACGAGCGGCGCCGCCTGAACAAAGACAGGGGACTGGAAGAAGAGGAAGCGTGAATGAGAAGGAGAGCGGAGCGAGAGGGAGAGAGGAGTAGGGACAATAAAAAGCCCCCGGAGACCCGGGGGCTTCGTGGCCTTACCCGGCGGTCCTCCCGCTGGGATTGGAGGCGCCGAGAAGCCGTCTACTTGATGACACTCAGCACCACCTCCTTTCCTTGAGGGCATGATTCTCGGCCGGCTCACGACTTTCCTGCTTCCGGTGCAGGAACTTCTCGAAAAAGCGGGAATTTCTAGAAAGTGTGCCGTGCTCGCCGACGTTTGTCTGAGGGAGCGGATGTATGGAAGTCAAGTATGTCTTGGAACAGGCCTACAAGATGTCCTGGGAAGAAGTTGACGAAGTCTGCCGCGCGATAGCGGTTGAGGCCGATAGGAGCTTTGGGCCTGAGGTCGTTGTGGGCATAGCCAAAGGAGGACTCATCCCCGCGGCCATCATAGCCTCACTCCTCCGGATAGAGGTCTTGTCCTGCGTGGTCTCCAGGAGACACAGGGGCGAGATCGTGAGCGACCGGCCTAGAGTACTGGCGACCGTTTCAGACAAAGTGGCAGGTCACAGGGTGCTTCTCGTCGACGAAATGGTCCTTACCGGCGAGACCATGCGCATAGCCTCAATTGAGTGTTCAAGAAAGAAGGCCCGGACCGTGAAAACCGCAAGCCTGTGGGCGAGGGATGACAGCTGGAAACCCAACTGGTACGGCTTTGAGACCTCCGGTCATATAATGTTCCCTTGGGACTATGAGATACTCTCGCGCGGGCGGTTCATCCTGAATCCCTCATATAGTGAGTATCTGGACTCTTTGGAGATGATGGACCGGTGGAGAAGCTAAGCAGGATCGTAACGCTTCAGGACGTGAAGCTGAACCCCTATGTAAAGGCCTACATAGACGGAGGCAACGATACGACGGCCGCGCTCGGATACACAGACCACGGAGTGAGACACGCGTCGATTGTCGCCGCCATAGCGAGGAACCTCCTCCAAAGGCTTGGTTACTCGCAGAGGGAACAGGAACTTGCGGCCATAGCAGGGTACACCCACGATATGGGCAATGTGGTTTCCCGCTACTTCCACGCCCAGGTAGGAGCCGTTCTTGTGGAGCGGATACTGTCCGAAATGGGGATGGACCCCGCCGAGCTTGCCATAGTGATGGCGGCAATAGGCAGCCATGACCCGGAAGACTCCTGTGTCGCGGTGTCGCCGGTATCGGCTGCGCTCATCATAGCCGACAAATCAGATGTGCACCGGAGCAGGGTAAGGAACCCAGACATGCTCAAATTCGACGTGCACGACAGGGTGAACTACGCGGCCACCAGATCATTCGTGGACGTCAATCCAGAGACAAGGGTGATTACCCTTAAGCTCGATGTCGACACCGAGATATCTCCCGTCATGGAGTATTTCGAAATATTCCTTACAAGGATGCTGGCGTGCAAGCGGGCAGCCGAGTTCCTGAACACCCGGTTTGAGCTCACCATAAACAACGTGCAGCTACTCTAGGCCGAGTGCTCTTCGGACTCTTCCGGCGATAGGTGGCGCTCCTGTTTCTTGAACTGCGCCTCATAGAGCGCGGCGTACTTGCCCTTTGCTTGCACCAGCTCGTCGTGCGTCCCCTCTTCGGCTATCTTGCCGTCCTCGATGACCATGATCCGGTCGGCCGCCCTCACCGTCGACAACCTGTGGGCTATGATGAACGACGTGCGTCCCTTGAGGAGGACCTTCATCGCCTGCTGGATGAGCCTTTCCGTCTCCGGGTCGACGCTTGAGGTGGCTTCGTCCAGGATAAGGATTCTGGGGTCTGCCAGGATGGCCCTGGCGAACGCCAGTAGCTGCCTCTGCCCGCTGGAGAGGTTGGTGCCCCGTTCCTTAACCTCGGCCTCGTACCCGCCGGGCATGTTCTCGATGAACTCTTTGGCCCGGACGGCTTCTACCGCACGCTCGATCTCCTCCTGCGTCGCGTCGAGTTTGCCGAAGCGGAGGTTATCCATAATCGTGCCCGAGAAGATGAAGGTGTCCTGAAGGACCATGCCGATCTGCTTCCTGTAAGACCCTAGGTCTACCATCATGAGGTCGTGACCGTCCACAAGGATTCTACCCTCGGTAGGCAGGTAGAAGCGGGCCAAGAGGTTTATGATGGTGGTCTTGCCCGCGCCGGTTGGACCAACCAAAGCTATGGTTTCTCCGGGCTCGACCGTGAAACTTACGTCGTGCAGCACCGGTTCTGTCTCGCGATATCCGAAGGTCACGTGGTCGAATTCCACCTTGCCCTCGATGGGGGGCATGATCTCCTCTCCTGGGGCTCCTCCGCCGGCCTTTCTCGTTACTACCTCATTGCTCTCCTCCATCTCGGTCTTAAGGTCAAGGATCCCGAAGACCCTTTCGGCGGACGCCATGGCCGATAAGATCTGGCTCCAGACCCTCGAGAAAGTGCTAATGGGGGCCCAGAACTTGCCGAGGTAGTTGGTGAAGGCAAGCATGAGTCCCAGAGTTACCCTGCCTGCCAGATATTCCTTCGCGCCGTACCATATCACGATGCAAGTCCCTGCCGCTCCCACAAGGTCCGCGAGCGGCCAGAAAGCCTGGTCCAGCTTGATTGCGCGCATGTAGGCGCCGTAGAACTTGCGGTTTGCTTTGTCGAACTTGGCGCTGTTTGTGTCCTCGCGACCGAACGCCTGGATCACCTGGAGGCCCTGGATGGTCTCGTTTAGGTGCGCGTTTATCTCCGCCACCGCTTTTCTGGTGTCGCCCCATGCGCTCTGGAGTGCCCACCTCAGTTTCGTGAGGACCAGGGCCAGGAAGGGGATGGTGGTGAAAGATAGCGCCGCCATCCTCCAATGCAGGGACATCATGATGACGATGATACCCACCAAGGACACCATCTGGCTGACCACGTTGATGACGCCCGATGCCGCCAGGTTGCCTATGTGGTTAACGTCGTTTGTTATCCTCGAGATAATCTTGCCTGCGGGTCTCCGGTCAAAGAACTGGAACGGCAAGTGCTCCACGTGCTCAAAGAGCCCCTGCCTGAGGTCGAAAAGCACCTTTTGTCCCAGGTAGTTGGTGGTCTTTATCTGCGCTCTGGACACGATTAGGGCAGCTATGCGGAGCCCCAGGATACCCGAGAGGATGGCGCCCAGCACACGCCAGTCTTTGGCTTGAATGCCCTGGTCCAGGGCGGCTCTAAACATGAGAGGCTCGACGAGCCCTATGATGATGCCCGTGAGTGTCAAAGCGGTCGCTGCCGCCACCGTCTTCGGGTAAGGACGCGTGTAGCTAAGGATGCGCGCGAAATGCTCTTTGTTGAAGGGTCGTTCTTCTACGTCTTCCTCAAGGTCGAGGTCGTACTCCGACATTAGTAACCCTCCTTTCCGAGCTCCATCTCAAGGGCTCTTCCCACATCCTCGTCGGCAAACTGGCTCTCGAAGAGTCTCCTGTAGAACCCTTCTTCGGCCAGGAGTTCTTCATGGGTGCCTACCCTCGCGATCCGTCCTTGGTCCATAATCACGATCTTGTCGGCGCCGCGCACCGTGGACAGGCGCTTGGCTATGACGATGGACGTCCGCCCGCGCATAACTTCCAGAAGGCCTTCCTGGATGAGGTACTCCGTCTCGGTGTCGACGCTCGAGGTGGCCTCGTCAAGGATCAAGATCTTGGGGTCGACCAAGAGGGCCCTCGCGAGGGCGATGCGCTGTTTCTGCCCTCCGGAGAGGCCGATGCCTCTCTCGCCCACCGGTGTTTCGTACCTCCGCGGCAGCTCCTCTATGAACTCGGCTGCTTGGGCCAGGTGAGCCGCCCTCTCGATCTCTTCGTCCGTCGCGTCCGGCCGTCCCAGAGCGATGTTCTCCTTCACCGTCGCTGAGAACAGGAAGTTATCCTGAAGCACAAGCCCGATCCCCTTGCGGAGTGACTTGAGGTCCAGATCCTTTATGTCAACGCCGTCTAGGGTGATCCGCCCGCATGTGGGGTCGAGAAATCTGGGTATAAGGTTGACGAGAGTCGACTTGCCCGAGCCCGTGCCTCCAACGATGGCTACGGTCTCACCCGGCAGTATCTCAAGGTTCACATCCTTGAGGGCTTCCCGTGAATCCCCGGGGAAGGTGAAATTCACGTTCTCGAACACGATATGGCCGTGTATCTCCTCCGGGATTATGGCATCCGGCTTATTGGCTATCGACGGGACGGCGTCTAGGAGCTCAAAGAGCCTTGGAGCCGCGGCCAGGGCTTGCTCGGCCATGTTCACTAGCCATCCCAGCATCCTGATGGGCCAGATAAGGCTCCACGTGAGCTGGTAGAAGGCGAACAGCACTCCCACGGTGATGCGCCCTGACATCACGAGGAACGCGCCGTAGCCGAGCATGGAGATGGTGGAAAGCCCCGATAGAAACTCCAGTACGGGCTGGGCCTTGGCCTCAACGGCCGCCCGGTCCAGATTTGCCTTGTATAAAGCCGTGTTCCTCTCGCGGAAGAACTCGATCTGGTGGGGCTCTCTGGCGAAGGCCTTCACAACCCTTATGCCCACAACGTTCTCCTGAAGCATCTCGGTGAGCTGGCCCGTGACTTCCCGCACTTTGGTCCATGCGGGGCGGATGTTGCGGTCAAACCAGAAGACCATCCTCAGGAGGAACGGGTAGGACGCGCAGGTCATAAGGGTGAGCCGCCAGTCCAGACTGGCCAAGTACGCGGCCACGATGAAGAACATGATGACCATGTTGACCAGAAGGAGCGCGCCGAAGCCGATGAAGTTCTGCACGGACTCCACGTCGGAAGTAAGGCGCGACATGACCTGCCCCGTCCCCATACCGGAGAAATAGGATGGCGGTAGGGTCTGTAGGTGGTTGTGGATAGAGCGCCTCACGTCGTATATGACTTTCTGCCCCATGAGCTCGGACGTGTACCACTGGACATAGTTAATGAGCCCCCTCAGGGCGTAGACGCCTATGTACCACAAGCACAGCGTGACCACCAAGCCCATATCCTTCTTGGGCAGGGCCTCGTCGAGCACTCGCCGGACCAGCATTGCCGGAGAGACCTCGAGCAGGCTTGCCACAAACATGATGAGGACCACGAAGAGAGCCAGGACAACATGCGGTCGCAGATAGCCAAGCAAACGTCTTAAGTTACCCATAAAGATACTCCTTAATAATTGAAAGAAGACTTATCTTGCGGGATCAATTCTTGAAGGAACGTAGAGGCTATTCGCGGATGAGCACAGTTTCAACTCCCCTGAGAACGTTTCTCCTCGCACATCCGTTCAGTACACTATCATATGTCTCAAGGGATATACAAGGGTGTTTTGTCTCGTTTGTGAGAGGACTCGTGTTTCCCAGCGTCGTAAACATTTAGGTGGGCGTAAAGAGAATCGAGGGGTTCCCTTGTCGACCGGAAGAAGGGTTCTTGAGGCCACCTTCGTGGTGATGGTCCTCAACATACTATCGAAGATACTGGGGCTTACGCGCGAGCAGATATTCGCCATGTTTTTCGGGGCCACGGGTCAGCTTGACGCCAAGGTGGCCGCCGAGAAGATCACCTCGGTGATAACCGTATTGTCGGGGCCAGTGTCCACTACGTTCTTGCCTGTCCTATCCGCCTATGTGGCCAAGGGCGACAGTGACGGAGCCAAGAGAGTGACGTCGTCGATAATCACTTTCTCGACGCTTCTGGTGCTGGGGATGGCTGCCCTGGTTATTGGTCCCGCTCCTTACATCGTACGGCTTCTATCGCCCGGCTTCGGTGAAGATGCGCTGCGTAATGCCACTTTGCTTACGAGGGTGCTCCTACCGTTCATGCTTTTTCCCTTGCTGAGCGCGTTCGGCAAGTCCGTGCTCAACACGTACGACAATTTCGGGATCCCTGCGTTTGCCCCGAGCCTCCAGAACATGGTGATAATAGCCGCGGCGGCATTGTTCGGCCCTGTAATGGGCGTGAGGTCTCTGGCCATAGGGTTTCCCCTTGCCTATTTGGCTGCGTTCATGATCCACATTCCGGCCTGGAGGCGTTCTCCTGCCTGGCCTTCCTTGTCTCTTCGATGGGATGAGAGCACCAAGAAGGTGCTCCTTATGGCCGTGCCCATCGTCATGGGCAGCATAGTCAACCAGCTGTACCTCCTCGCCAATTTGAACTTGGCCTCGCGGCTGCCTGAAGGTTCCGTGTCCGCCCTAAACCTCGCCGATAGGCTAAGGCAGTTCCCGCTGGGCTTTTTTGCGGTCGCGGTGACCACCGTGCTGTTCCCGGCCCTCTCGGCAATGTGGGCCAAAGAAGACAAAGAAGGGTTTAGAACTCAGACCGTAAACGGCATCCGCTTTGTGGAGTTCGTGTGTATCCCTGCGGCGGTCGGGCTCATGGTGCTGGCCGGGCCTATTGTCCGCCTCGTGTACGAACGGGGGGCCTTCACACCCGAACACACCTCTCTGGTCGCGGCCGCTTTGATCGCCTACGCGCCGGGAATAGCTGGCATGGCGGCGCAGTCCGTGGTCACGTTCGTTTTCTACTCGAGCCAGGAAACCAGGGTGCCGGTGGCTCTTTCCACCGCCACGGCCCTCTTGAACATCGCCCTTGACGCGCTCCTGGTCGGCCCCTTCGGGATGGTGGGACTCGCTCTTGCCAACTCGATCGCCTTGACTTTCGGGGCTCTCGCAGGGCTATACCTTCTCAAACAAAAGCTGTCTGGGCTCCCCCTCAGGGTCTTGGCTGTTTCGGTGCTCAAGGTCCTCGCGTGTTCTGCCGTCATGGGCCTGGGAGCGGTTGCTATTTCCAACTACACGGGCTTCACCCGGGGCACCGGGAGTCTACTGAGAGACGCCCTGGTTGGAGGGGCGTCTATCGGGGCAGCCGGAGTTATCTATGTCCTTTCGTCGGTTGTCCTCCGGTGCGATGAGACCGGCATCATATTCGGCGCCTTGAAATCAAGGTTGGGAAAGCGCTTTAGTCGTGGTCGGCAGGAATCTTGAGCAGGCGATATTGAGAGAGGAGAGGTAGAGAAATGAGGAAGATGCAGTCGACCGATCTCCTATCCATGAAGTGGGTCTCGGGGCCGGAGATCTCGCCGGATGGGCGGAGCCTTCTCTTTACGATCCGTTCCATCATCGAAGAAGACGGAGACAAGAAGTATAAGACACACATTTACTTGGCGAGAGACGGGAAAGTAACGCAGTTCACCGGCGGGCCCAAGAACGATACCTCGCCCAGGTGGTCTCCGAAAGGCGACAGGGTCGTGTTCATTTCGGAGAGGGGCAAGGACCGGACCCAGTTCCACCTCATATCCATGGAGGGCGGCGAAGCTGTCCAGCTTTCCAGCCGCAAAGAGGGAGTCGGTGAGCCCGTATGGTCACCCGACGGCACTAAGATCGCCTTTTCGGCGGTTGAGCCGGATCCTAAGTCCGAGGGAGAAGACAAAGATTCCAAGAAAAAGAGCGACGTAAGGGTCATAACCAAGATCCGCTACAAGCTGAACGGGCGCGGTTTCCTTCCCGACAGGCCGGCCCAGATCTACGTCCTGGACGTCCAAACCAAAGAGATCAAACAGATTACCTCGGGACCGTATGATTGCCGCGAGCCCGAATGGTCACCCGACGGAAAACACATAGCGTTTGTATCTGCCCGTTATGAGGGGCACGAGTTTTCATCCATACGAGACATCTACGTTGTGCCCGCGGAAGGCGGCGAGATGCGCAAGGTCACTTCATCTGACACTGTGCTCGGCGGACCGAGGTTCTCTCCTGACGGCAAGTGGATAGCTTTCTACGGCCACGACAACTCCTACAAGGGCGCTACGGTCACGGGCGTCTGCGTTATCCCGGTTGAGGGAGGCCCGATCAGTTTCCTCACCAAGGAGAAGGAGATTGAGGTAGGGGGCACGCCGGGCGGCGACATGGGGGCCAGCCCCGGTACTAGGCCCACATGGTCGGCCGATTCTTCGTGGATCTACTTCAGCGCGCTTCACTGGGGGAGGACCCACCTCTACAAGGTTCACCGGGCTACAAAAGAACTTGTACAGCTCACTTCCGGAGATTGCAGCGTCCTCGGGTGGAAGAAAGCGGCTACCGATGACACCATAGCAGTTCACCTCGGGTCTCCGCGCCTTATCGGCGATATGTTAGTCCTCGACCCCGGGGGTGATTCCGTGAACGATTCTCCGTGGAAGGACTACGCCGTAGAGGAGTGCGGCGCGCCCGGCTCCCTGAATGTGATCCCGCCCTACACAGTGAGGCGGATAACGCGCGTAAACGACGAGCTTCTCTCGTCGGTTCAGATCAGCTGGCCCGAGGAGTTCACTGCAGTGAGCCCGGACGGGACCAAGGTCCAAGCATGGCTCATGAAACCCGTGGGCATGAAGGAAGGACGGCGGTATCCCGTCGCGCTTGAGATCCACGGCGGTCCTCACTCGGCCTACGGGTATGTGTTCCACCATGAGTTCCAGCTCCTGGCGGCCAGGGGCTACGGCGTGGTGTTCAGCAACCCGCGAGGCAGCGTGGGCCACGGGCAAGAGTACGTTGCGGCCATAAGACACGACTGGGGTGGAGTTGACTATCAGGACATCATGGCGGCTGTCGATCACGCCGCTGCCCAGCCCTGGGTAGACTCAGAGCGCATGGCCGTGATGGGCGGGAGCTACGGCGGCTACATGACTAACTGGGTCGTCACCCAGACCGACCGGTTCAAGGCGGCGGTAACCATGCGGAGCACCTGCAACCGTTTGAGCCAGTTCGGCGCCTCCGACGCGGCGTTCATGAACGGTGCTTTCGAGTTCGACGGCGATCCCTGGGATAACCCCCATGCGTACCTGGACGTCTCGCCGCTCATGTACGTGAGGAACGTGAAGACGCCCATAATGATCATCCACAGCGAAGAGGACCTCCGCTGCCCGATGGAGCAGGCAGAGGAATGGTTTGTAGCCCTCAAGAAGACCGGCAAGACCGTGATTTTCGTGAGGTTCCCCGGCGAAAACCACGAGCTCTCCCGTTCTGGCAAACCCAAGCACCGCATCGAGCGGCTGGAGTACATCCTCGCCTGGCTGGACAGGTACCTAACTCCGAAGGACGAGGATTACGAGGGCGGGCTCGTTAAGCCGGAAAAGCCCATAGTAACCCTGCCTGAGGTCGTCTAGGTGGTGAGACCGACGAGGCGGAAAGGCACTGGCACAGACCGGCGTGATACCGGGAGCGGCGCCCTGAGGGCCGGAAGCCCTCCCGGCAATGACCCTTCACGCCTGAGTGAAAACCGTACCGGCAGTTTCATCTGGAGCTACCATACGGAGACTCCCAGCGAGGCGAAACTCAGAGTCGGGCTTAAGAAGGCGGGCCTCCGCTTCGGCCAAGAAGTGCCGGTCAAGGGCTTCACAGTGGACTTCCTCATTGACGAATGGCTTGTCGTGGAGGTTGATGGTGAAAGCCACCTCGCGAAGGGAAGAAGCGAGAAGGACGCCTCGCGGCAAACGGCCATAGAGGCTATGGGATTCACTGTTATGAGGGTCCCGGCGGGTGACCTGCGGTCCGAAAGCGGCGTAAGAAGGTGGGTAAGGCGGATCGAGGAACAGATCCGGGAAGGCCCGCCTTACAAGAAGCCCGACAAATCTCCCAACCAGGACTACTTGCGTCAGCTGGAGGAAGTCAGGAAGGCCCTCCGCATCGGTGAACTCGAGAGGCAGAAACGCGAAGCGCTGGCCTACGGTCAGAAGCCCAAAACTTCCGGCGCGTCCAATGGCACTTCTGAGACCATGGAAGACTACTTTGGATCAAAGGGCGAGGATTTTGGGGCTTTGCTTGAGGAGTATGACTGGCGGAAGGCCGAAGGACTGAGCCGCTCCAAGGAAGATGACGACGACGCGGCGAAAGCCCGAAAGGCGGAAGGGCGAGGCGGGCCCAGGACCCACGGCCGGAGGGGCGGTCGTCCCAGAAGATAGCCAGAAGATAGCCCCGGGGGTTGGGGCCGGATTCCACCGAGCCTCTGTACGGTTGTGTATGGTAAAGTAGACGAGCCAGCTGCCTCGGATTTTGCGAGGGACGGGAGGGAGTTACTTGGTGATAATATCTGTTGTCTTCCTTCTCCTCATTGTTATTTTCGCGGTTCAGAACGCTCAGATCGTCCCGATTACCTTTATGACGTGGTCGCTAAACCTCAATTTGGCCCTGGTGGTGCTGGGCTCGGCGTCCATCGGAGTCATAATCGGTGTCCTCTGGTCCTGGCTAAGGGGTATGCAGAGCAGGGGGCGTCTCAAGGAACTAGAGCGCCAATTGGAAGCCGCCCGCGAGAAGAACTCCACGTTGGAACGCGCAATGAACGATCTAATGAACCACAGGGCGAGAAGTGAGTCGAGCGAGCAGTCGTTCAGCGAATCGTAGAGACCTGCCGAGATATATGGAGTGGCGCCTTCCAGACCCGGTGGACCCGGAGTTGTCCGCACGGTATTCCGCAGAGTTCCGGGCGCTCCCGGGCGTTGTACCCGTACTTGTCAAGCGCTCGGGAGGAGATATCGAAAGGGCAAGGTGTCTCCTCTCGCCGGCCTCCACCTCTTTGCCGGACCCTGTCGGACTTCCGGGCATGCGCGCCGCGGTCCAGAGGTTGCTCCGGGCCATATCCGGCGGCGAACCAATTGTCGTCTACTCGGATTTCGACGCCGACGGTGTGACAGGAGCGACCGTCCTCAAAGAAGCTCTGGATTTTGCGGGCGCCAAAGGCGTAACGGTATACTTTCCCTCCCGGTTCGAAGAAGGGTACGGTTTCCACGCGTCTTCGGTGAAAGATATCTCCTCACGCGGGCCTTGCCTTTTCGTTACCACCGACTGCGGGATAACCGCGGTTGAAGGCTGCCGCCAAGCGGCCCTCTTGTCATCGGACGTCATTGTAACTGACCACCATTTGCCCGGCGACTGCCTGCCGGAAGCCTACAGCATACTGGACCCTCACCTGCCTGAGTGGGGTCCCTTTGGCCTAACGGATCTGACAGGAGCAGGCGTCGCCTATCTCCTGGCAGTTGCCCTCTTCCGCGAAGCGGGAATCGAGAGGAACATCCCGGAAGGATGGGCCCACGACCTCCTCACATTGTCTATCGCCGGTGACGGTCATCCGGTTGTCGGGATGAACAGACACTGGGTGGTCTCCGGCCTTTCTTCCCTCAGGGATACCCGGAGGCCGGGGATTGCCGCGCTTCTCGAGGTCGCCGGCATCCACGGGCCCGGGGGCGAAAGAAGGCCACTGTCTTTTGACCGGGATGTGACCTTCGGTTTGGTGCCGCGGCTGAACGCTGCGGGAAGGCTTGACCACGCCCGGTACGCCTACCGGCTACTTGTGGAGGAAGACCCTTCGGAGGCGCTGCGTTTGGCGGTGTACCTGGACAATTTGAACCGGGACAGGCGCAGTATGGAAGATGCCATAATGGCAGATTGCTACGGCGAGCTGGAGCCGGACGGCGACGGGGCATACGCCATCTGCGTCGCGGGATCGACCTGGAATGAGGGGGTTATCGGCATCGTAGCGTCGAGGCTCCGTGAGGCTTTCGGGCGCCCGGCGGTCCTTGCTGCAGGGAACGGCGAGGTATTGAGAGGCAGCGTAAGAGGCGTCCCGGGTTTCAACGTAGTCGAGGCCCTATCTATGTGCTCGGAATTCCTAGTCGGGTTCGGCGGCCACGGAGGGGCAGGTGGTTTCACCGTCCGCCGTGAGTCACTGGAAGGCTTTTTCGACAGGTTCAGGAGCGTGTCGGCGGAACTGCTATCGTCGACTGCTCTCTCGGCGCCTCTTGACCTGGACGGCCTCTTGGAACTGGGAGAGATGTCGGAAGAAACCCTGAGGGGGCTTATGGCCTTGGAGCCTTTCGGTCAGGGAAACGAGGTACCGCTAATGGCCTGTTTGGACTGCAGTATTGAGGAGATTTCGGTCATGGGGAAGTCCGGGGAGCACCTAAGGCTAAAGCTCTCTAAGGACGGCATTACAAAGGATTTAACCTGGTTCGGGATGGGCACGGAAGCCCGCAGAGTGGCGCTCATGGGACGTGTGGATGTGGCCTTTGTCCCCTATCGAAACATCTACCTCGGGGAGGAGCGCTTATCGTCCCTCGTGAGAGACCTCCGGCCTTCGTGGGAACAGTCGGGTAAGGGATACGGAGAACTTGTAGGAGATATTGCCGCAGCCTCGGAGAAAGACGAGCGCAGCGTAGTTTATACCTGGAGTCCCCATGCGGCTCTGTCCATTTGGACTTCTCTCCGGAAGGCAGGGCTCAGGGCCGGCCTGCATCTGGAAGGGCAGTCGGTTGTCCAGACCCACGAAGCCAACCTGGCTCTATCCGCGCCCGGCGGGATAGTGGTATCGACCGCCCCGTGGGAACTGGTGAGGCTTGGTCACCTACAAGAGGTCAGGGTTTTCGTGGCGCACGAGCCCCTCTTCGACAGGGCGCGAGAGATGCTTTCGGCCTTCTGCGACGATAGGGGGTTCCCTTGTGTGCTGCGTCCCGAGCTCAGAGAAAGCTCAATGAACTGGTTTTCATGGACCTATCCTGAAAAGGAAAGTGTAGACCTGGTGTGGAAAAGGCTAAAAGAGCGCTCAGACGGCGACTCTATGCCTTGCGTTCGTCTCGAAGAGGTACGCCGTGAGGTCATGGCCGGCGCAGGATATGGGCCTCACCTTCCCGGTGTGTTTGAAGGCGGGCGGCTCCTCGTGGAGAAGGTTCTCACCATTCTTGAGGAGATGGGTAGTCTAGAGTATGAGAACTTAAGGCGCGCGCCGGTTATCCGCCTGCGCACCGGCGGGCAGTTCCGTCTGGCCGGTTCTCCGACATACGTGGAAAGCAAGACCGTTAGGCAGGGAGCCTTGAAAGCGCGGCTTCATGAACGGAGGGACAGCTAATGGATGTTGCTTCGGAACTTGAGAGAAAACTGCGGGTCATACCTGATTTTCCTGTTAAGGGGATCAGTTTCAAGGACATCACCCCGCTTCTAGGGGATTCACGTGTCTTCCGTCTCGGAATCGACGCTTTGAAGGCCGAGTGCGAGAAGGTAGATTTCGACATCATAGTGGCGCCTGAATCTCGCGGCTTTATAGTGGCAAGCGCCCTGTCCTACGCCATGGGCAAGCCGTTTGCTCCCGTAAGGAAGAAGGGCAAGCTCCCCTACAAGACCATCCAGGGCGAGTACCAGCTTGAGTACGGCATGGATGTCCTGGAGATGCACGAAGACGCGATAAAGCCGGGCCAGAGAGTGCTTGTTATGGACGATCTCTTGGCCACGGGCGGTACCGTAAGCGCGTGCATCGACATGGTGCAACGTTTGGGAGGAATTGTCGCAGCGACCGCATTTCTCATCGAATTGACTTACATACCGGGCAGGGCTAATCTTGAGGGAAAGGGCTTCAAAGTGCTCTCGGTCCTTAAGCTAAAGGAGTAGCTTTCCAGCCCCGACTCTTAGACACTGGATTTTGAAGAGCGACATCAGGTGTCCGATGGGACCGACATGTCGCTTTTCCATATTGAAGGAGCGTCCATGGCAGCACTCATTCTGGAACCTACGCCCGCATACCTTGCGCCTGAAGAGAGGGCACTCCTCGAGAGGGCCTATGAGTTCGCATCAAAGGCCCACGCAGGCCAAAAGCGGCTTTCGGGCGAGGATTACATCTGCCACCCGCTCGCCGTCGTATCAATCCTGATCGAATTGCAGGGCGATGCGGAGACGCTGGCTGCTGCCATGCTGCACGATGTCGTAGAAGACACCGCCACCAAGCTGGACGACATAAAGGCTGCTTTTGGCGAAGAAATAGCCAAGATGGTTGACGGGGTTACCAAACTCTCCCGAATTGAGTTCCGGTCGCGGTTTGAGGAGCAGGTCTCCAACCTCAGGAAGATGTTCCTCGCCATGGCCGAGGACTGGCGCGTAGTAGTCATCCGCCTGGCGGACCGCCTGCACAACCTGCGTACACTAGACCCCTTGCCCGTTGATCGGCAGAAGGCCACGGCCAGGGAGACCCTGGACATATACGCACCTCTGGCTCACAGGTTGGGGATTTGGCGTCTTAAGTGGGAACTTGAGGACCTTTCCTTCAAGTACCTTTATCCCGAGGAGTACAGGTCGCTGTCCCGGACCATCGCCGTCCGGAGGGTGGAACGGGAAGCCGCGGTGGCGGTGGTCATCGAACGGGTGAAGGAGAGGCTCGCACAGGAAGGGATAGACGCCGAAGTCCAGGGGCGCGCCAAGAACCTCTACAGCATCTACCGGAAGATGAAGGGCGAAGGGAAAGATCTCTCCGAGATCTACGACCTGATCGCCGTCAGGGTTATCGTGGGTACAGTGAATGACTGTTACGAGGTGCTCGGGATCTGTCACACCTTGTGGAAACCGGTACCCGGAAGGTTCAAGGATTACATCGCGATGCCCAAGCCCAACGGCTACCAGTCCCTGCACACGACGGTTGTCGGTCCCCGCGGTGAGCCTTTCGAAGTCCAGATAAGGACCAGGGAGATGGATCAGACCGCTGAGTACGGAAGCGCCGCCCATTGGCGCTATAAGGAAGGCGCCCGGGCCAAAGATCAGGTATTCGAGCAGAAGATGTCGTGGCTCAGGCAACTAGTCGAGTGGCAGAGGGAGATGACCGACGCCCGCGAGTTCATGGAAGCCCTGCGTGTGGACGTGTTCAACGACGAGGTCTTCGTCTTCACCCCAAAGAGCGACGTCATAAACCTGCCGGTAGGTTCAACGCCCCTCGACTTCGCGTACAGGATCCATACGGACATCGGAAACAGGTGCGTTGGGGCGAAGGTAAACGGCAGGATCGTCCCTCTCAGCCACAAGCTGCAGACCGGCGACATAGTCGAGATCCTGACCAGCAAGCAGTCCGCCGGCCCGAGTTTGGACTGGCTTGACATAGTCAAGACGCCGGCGGCGAGGTCCAAGATACGAGCCTGGTTTAAGAAACTCCTGAGAGACGAGGACATCGAACGGGGAGAGGCCGCCCTAGAACGGGAACTGGCGAAGCACGGCCTGGCGCTCTCGGCAATCGAAGACACCGATGTCATGAAAAACGTCCTGGAGCGCCTCACCTACCCTGATACCGAAAACCTGTATGCCGCCATTGCCTACGGAGGGATCAGCCCGACCCATGTGGCCACGAGGCTCAGGGATGAGACCCAGAGGCTTATGCCCGAACTCCTGCGCCAGAAGGAAGAACCGCAGAAAGTCATACAGCGGAAGCCCCGTGGTCCTGAAGAGGCAGTGGTTATCAAGGGCATGTCGGATATCCTGGTCAGGCTTGCACACTGTTGCAACCCGGTACCCGGCGACCCAATCATCGGGTACGTGACGAGAGGAAGAGGAGTGTCGGTACACCGGATGGACTGTCCGAGCCTCACGGGTTTTGTCGACAAAGAACGATTTATCGAAGCCTCGTGGGTCGACCCGCAAGCCGCAACGGGTCCGGCATCATATCCCGCCGAGATATGGATTGAGGGAGTTGACCGCACGGGCCTCTTCGCTGAAGTTACTGCTGCCATCTCAGGAGGCGGCGCCAACATCTTGAGCGCTGCAGCCAAGCGGCAGCCTGACGGTTCGGCGACCATCACCATTGTTTTTGAGACACATAATCTCAAGGAACTGCAAGAGACTCTAAACCGGATTCGCCAGATAAAGGGCATAAACTCTGTGCACCGGGTATTTGGCCGGGTGCGGTGAGGGCTCCTTGCGTCCGAGAGGTCCGAGAGGGAGGGTTTAGCGTGCGTGCCGTGTTCCAGCGTGTGACAAGGTCGAGCGTCTCCGTTGACGGACGGGAAGTCGCGTCTGTGGGAAAAGGGGCCATGGTGCTCCTCGCAGTGGGCAAGGAAGATACAGAAAAAGACGTTCACTACATGGCCGAGAAGATCGCCGGACTCCGTGTGTTTCCGGACTCTGAAGGCAAGATGAACTTGTCCCTCCTGGACATAAAAGGCGAGGTGCTCCTTATATCCCAGTTCACCTTGTACGGGGACGTGAAGAAAGGAAAGCGCCCGGGATTTGACGGTGCGGCCCCGCCGGAGCTTGGAGAGCGGCTCTACCTCATGACCGCCGAAGCCCTGAATAACTTGGGCGTCACGACCAAGACGGGAGTGTTTGGGGCCCATATGGCAGTTGAACTTGTAAACGACGGTCCCGTAACCATTCTGATATCGAGCAAGAAGGAATTCTAACCGTGGATATTAGTTGTCTTGCGGTAGGGTATCTGGAGACCAACTGCTACATAGTGAGTTCGGGTCTAGACTGCCTGGTCATAGACCCCGGCGACGACGCGGGTGAAATCCTCTCTGTCATACGCGACAAGGGACTTCGCGTCCACGCGATCCTCATAACCCACGGGCATTTTGACCACTTCATGGCGGCCGGTGAGCTTCAGAAAGCCTTTGGCGTGCCCGTCTACATAGGGAAAGATGATGCGGACCTTTTGAGGGATCCGGGGTGGATGTCCGAGTATATGTCCCCGGGATACACTGCGCCGCGGGACCTCAGGACCCTTTCAGACGGCGATACCGTGAGCGCCGGCGAACTATCTTTTCAGGTGATGAGCGCACCCGGCCATTCGCCGGGGAGCGTATGTTTCTACTCGCCCGGCGTCCTTTTTTCAGGAGATCTCCTGTTCATGGGCAGCATCGGGCGTACCGACCTCCCGGGCGGGAACTCCATTGCGATACGGGAGAGCCTCGCTAAGGTTGGAAGGCTGGCTGACGACACGGCAGTGTACCCGGGCCACGGCCCTTCCACGACCGTTGGAGAAGAGAAAACGTCCAATCCATATATGGACTGAAGCGTGGTAATCTATATGGACAGACGTGTGGACATGCACTTAAGGAGACAGGCGGTATGATGGAGGGAAAGCCATGTTGAAGTCGCCTCGGGGCACAGCCGATATTCTGCCACCCGAATCCGCCAAGTGGATCTACCTCGAAGGAATCGTGCGCGAGGTAGCCAGGAGGTACAACTTTGACGAGATAAGGTTGCCAACCTTCGAGCACTCAGAGCTGTTCTCCAGGACAGTGGGCGAGACCACCGATATCGTCGAGAAAGAGATGTACACCTTCAAAGACAAGACCGGACGAGATCTCACCCTGAGGCCTGAAGGCACGGCAGGTGTCGCACGGGCGTTCTTAGAGCACGGGATGGCAAGCGGTCCTCTGCCGAGAAAACTCTACTATCTCGGTTCAATGTTTAGGTACGAGAGACCCCAGGCCGGACGGTATCGAGAACACCGGCAGTTTGGGGTTGAGGTATTTGGATCGGCTTCTCCGCAGACAGATGTGGAAGTTATCACGCTTGCCATGGACATAGCGGAGGAACTGGGGCTCACCGGGACAGAACTGGTGCTCAACTCCATCGGATGTCCTAAGTGCAGGGGCGCTTATAGAGAAGCGCTCATCGCCTACCTTTCGCCCCACATCGACGAGCTGTGCGACGACTGCCGTTCAAGGCTGAACCGCAACCCCTTAAGGGCGCTGGACTGCAAGAACGAGCGCTGCAAGACCCTGGTTGCCGGCGCCCCGTCGTCTCTTGACTACCTTTGCGGTGAGTGCAGGGAGCACTGGGACCGGCTCCGGGAGATACTTTCTTCGGTCGGCATCCGGTACTCGGTCGATAAATCGCTCGTAAGGGGCATCGACTACTACACCCGGACGGTTTTCGAGCTGAAATGGCCTCCCCTGGGCTCCGCCGGCAGCACGGTCTGCGGAGGAGGCCGGTACGACGGTCTTATTGAGCAGCTCGGCGGTCCTCCCATGCCCGGCGTCGGGTTCGGCATGGGGCTCGAGCGGATGCTCCTGGCCAACGAGAAAGGCGAGAAGCCCATCAAAGCGGGCGGAGAGATTGACGTGTTCATCGTGTCCCCCAAAGCCGGAGAAGGGCAGGAAGATGACCTGAAACGCGAAACGCATCTTCTGGAGCTCGCCCGGAGCTTCCGCAGGAAAGGGCTGGTCTGCGATTTCGATCCCCTCCAGAGGAGCATGAAAGCCCAGATGAAGCAGGCCGACAGGATGAACGCGCGCTTTGTCGTCATCCTGGGCGAGGATGAGTTCAGAAGCGGTTCTGCAGCAGTAAGGTCCATGAGGGACGGGTGGCAAAAGACGGTGCCGCTTGGGGAAGTACTCGCAGTTATCGAGGAGGCCGGTCAAAATGGCTAAGGACACGCTTAGCGACATGGAAGGTCTTAAGAGAAGTCACTATTGCGGAGAGGTCTCCGTATCGGACGTTGGGTCAGACGTCGTCCTCATGGGGTGGGTTAACAGGAAGAGAGACCTTGGGGAACTAGTCTTCATCGACCTCAGGGACCGGACGGGGCTCGTTCAGATCGTGACCGACCGCAGTTCACCCGGCGCCTTTGAGGCTGCTCAAGACGTGAAGTCTGAGTATGTCCTCGCGGTGCGAGGCAAAGTGCGGAAGCGCGCGCCGGGGATGGAGAACGCCGAGATGAAAACCGGCGCTATCGAGGTGGCAGCAGAGGAGATCCGCATCCTCAACACCGCCAAGACCCCTCCGTTTTACATATGGGATGATGCGGGTGCCGACGAGGTACTTCGCCTTAAGTACCGTTACCTGGACCTCCGGCGGGCTCCTCTCCAGCGGAACATGGAGATTTATCACCGCACGTCCATGGCGGTAAGGAACTATCTTTCCGGCAGGGGATTCTGGGACATCCAGACTCCTATGATGACCAGGAGCACACCCGAAGGGGCGCGGGACTACCTCGTGCCGTCTAGGATAGACAGGGGGAAGTTCTACGCGCTTGCCCAGTCGCCCCAGCTTTTCAAGCAGCTCTTCATGGTAGCGGGTATGGACCGGTACTTCCAGATAGTCAAGTGTTTCCGCGATGAGGACCTCCGCTACGACAGGCAGCCGGAGTTCACGCAGATCGACATTGAGATGTCCTTCGCCGAAGAGGAAGACGTGTGGGCCGAGGTTGAGGGGCTGGTCGCCTATGTCTGGCGTGAAGTGCTCGGAGTCGAGATCAAGCCTCCGTTCCCGAGGCTCACTTACCAGGAGGCCATGGAGCGCTTCGGCTCCGACAAGCCCGATACCCGGTTCGGAATGGAAATCAAGGACGTGACTTCAGTCTTCTCCGGCTCGTCATTCACCGTGTTCCGTTCGACCATCGACCAGGGAGGGACCGCCAGGGCGATCGCGGTACCGGGCATGGCAGGAGCGTCCCGGCAGGAGATCGAGCGCCTGACGGAGAGGGCGAAGATCCACGGGGCTAAAGGCCTGATCACGGTCGCCTATCAACCGGGCGAAGTGAAATCGCAGATAAAGAAATACCTTACTGACGAGGAGCTCTCCGCCCTGGCGCGTGAGACGAACGCCGGCGAAGGCGATCTGGTCCTTATCGTGGCTTCGGACTTCGATACTGCGGTGACCGTCCTGGGAAGGCTCAGGCTTGAACTGGCTGCCAAACTTGGCATGATCCCCAGGGACAGGTACAACTTTCTGTGGATCACCGCATTCCCGCTCCTTAAGATCAATGAGGAGACAGGGAGATGGGAAGCGGCCCATCACCCCTTCACCAGTCCTCGCAAGGAGGACCTGAACAAAGTCCGGGCAGATGCCACTGATGAAGAGAAGAGCAAGATCCGGGCAAGAATGTACGATCTTGTTATGAACGGCGTGGAACTTGCCTCGGGGTCTATTCGTATTCACAGAAGAGATCTGCAGGAGAAGGTTTTTGCCCTCTTGGGTATGTCCCAGGAAGAAGCGCGGAGGCGCTTCGGATTTCTCCTGGATGCTTTCGAGTACGGTGCGCCGCCGCACGGCGGGATCGCTTTTGGTCTGGACAGGATGGTCATGCTTCTGGCAGGCGCTGAAAACCTGAGGGAAGTGATCGCGTTCCCGAAGACGGCAAGCGCGTCGTGTCTCATGACCGAAGCGCCCGCGGAAGTGGACGCGGAGCGACTGGCTGAACTTGGTCTTGTTCTGGCGAAGGAAAAAGGCCGGTGACGCCACGAAGTATGAAGTAGAATTGTGAAATGACTGAAAAGAGACAAGTGGAGACGGCAAGCGGGAGATAGGTGCCCGAGAGCGGAGTGACCGGCCCAGGCTTGCGCAGTGGCTCGACCGGGGACGTTGGGAGAAACCGGGGTGGTGCCTTTTGGATTTTGCTGATGAACAGGTATTGGTTGATAAGGCGTCGCGTGGAGACGGGGACGCTTTCGAAGTATTGGTAAGCAGGTACGAGAAAAACGTCTACAGCCTGGCCTACAGACTTGTGAGCGACCGCGAGGACGCGATGGACATCGTCCAGGACGTCTTTCTCAAAGCTTATCAAGCGCTTCCGAGGTTCAGAGGCGAAAGCAAGTTCTCCACTTGGATTCACAGGGTATGCGTAAACGCCAGCCTGGATTATCTGAGGAAGAAACAGAAGTTCCCTGCTTACTCACTGGACGAACCGCTTTCGCTCAGGGAGTCGTCGGTGAGTAGAGATCTTGAGGATGAAAGCGGCGATGTTGAAGCCGAAGTTGAGATCCGGGACCTCGGCCAGGCGGTGTATTCGGTGCTCAAGAACCTTGAGGTCGACCACCGCGTCGTGATCACTCTTTGCGATATTCAAGGATATTCCTACCAAGAAATATCAGATATGCTGGGGCTTTCTATTGGCACCGTAAAATCTCGGCTTCACAGGGCGAGAAATGCAGTTCGAAGACTGCTACCGAAGGAACATTTCTCGGCTCCCGCCGTCAAACATGACGAAAGGTGGGAGAGAGGATGATCTGTCTGGACATGCAGGAACGCCTCTCCGCATATTTGGACGGCGACCTTTCACCGGAAGAGATGAAGGAAGTAGCTGGCCATTTGAGCGGCTGTGAATCATGCCAGGCTGTGCTCACAGAACTCAGGCAGGTCAGGGATGCGCTTAGGTCGTTGCCGGAAGTTGAGGTTCCGGCCGATCTTCACTCCTCGATCATGGAACGGCTCCGACCACATATGAAACAGAAAAAAGAGAAAAAGTGGTTCTTCTTCAGGATTGACGTGAAATCGTGGGGGTATCGCCAGTGGATACCCGTTACCGCGGCCATGATGGTAATCGTCATGTTCCTCTCAGTCGGCGGTGTCATGTGGTACTCCAACCGGTTTGGTGGCGGTAGGACATACGATCTCTACGGCGCCAAAGAGGAGGAAACTACTCCTTCCGAATGGGCGGCCAGGGGCGTCGATCCTGCTTTGAAATCAGGAGGACTCGCGAAATCGCCTGCGGCACCTCCTGTGGAGCCCGGTTTGGGCAGCGTGCAGATGGAGTTGCAGGACTCCCTGTCAGGTTCCGTTGCCCTCATGATGGCCCCGACCGGCGGCAGTGAGCCGGTGGTTGATACTTCGCGCAAAATCATACGCCGGGGTCAACTGGCGGTTGAAGTGCCAAAGGGCGAGGTAAAGCCTGCTTCGGTTCAGGCGATTGGCGTGATTCAGGCCAATTACGGATATGTGGAGAACTCATCCACGAGCCAGACCGACGATACGCGTAAGGAAATCACGAGTTTCTTCATGGTTGCCAGAGTGCCCGCGGAGAACTTCGACAAGACAGTGCAAGACCTTACGGTCTTGGGCCGCGTGACGAGAGAGGATATCACCGCCCAGGATATCACCGACACCTATGTTGACCTGGATGCCAGGCTCCGCAACAAGGAGAACCAGGAAGCGCGGCTCCTCCAGATCATGGGCGAAGCCGGGACAGTCGGCGAGATCCTGCAGGTTGAAGGCGAGCTCTCCAGGGTCCGAGGCGACATCGAGAGCATGCGGGCGCAGAAGCTCAGTTACGACAAGGCTGTCGCCATGTCTGCCGTGACGATGACGATCTCTGAAGAGGGGACAAGAAAGCCCAGCCCGTCGCCCTGGTCAGAGGTGTGGAGGGTTTTCGTCGAAGCCTGGCGCAAGCTGGCCGTCTTTGCAGCCGGTATAGCTCCTGCCGTCATAGTCCTTGCAGTGCTTGCAGCCGGCGGGGTGTGGGCGGTGAGGCGCAGAAGGGCCTAGCCCATGTGCATGGTCTCTTTGTAGTCTAACTCGGACCAGTTGGAATAGTCAGAAATTGGAGCGGTCGGATAAGAAAAAGGGAAAATGAGAGCCCTCGCCGGAGCGAGGGCTTTCGTATTGATCTCGTATTGATCTTGTTGACCTTGCCATCAGTTCGTGGCAGCTTCTTGGTTTGCCCTGCTACATGGCTTTGGGGCGCTGTCTGGTCATGGTGCTGCTTGGTTTCGTTTGGTCCCTCGGGCAGATAGTCACTTGGTTTCGTACGGCCACTTGACTCTGTTGACTCCGGGAAGTCACCGGACCAGGATCCTGTCATTCCCTATCCCAGTCGTGCTTTCCCAGCAGTTCCTGGCCCAGCTTCTCAAGCATCCTAACGAACGGCCCTTCTGGGTCGAGAACTCTTTTCGGTATGTCCTCGGGAATAGCAGCCAGCATTCTCTCCAGCGTTAGATCCTTTTTTGTGACCACGGACAATCTGATGTTGTTTTGCTTGCTAAGCTCCAACTTGAGCCGGTCGCGCTTTACCCTCTCGATGAACTCCTTTTCATCAGGATACAGCGGAGTTGGCTCGAAGTGTTGCTCACCGTGGTGCTCAAGGGCCCACCTAAGCGCTTCCGCGTAGATGTCGTACTCCAGTTGCTGCTTTGTTGCCTTGTTATACAAGAACGCTGGTCGCGCGCCGAAAACAAGTGTAACGTTGGGGGCTACGATCCAGTCCACGAAAGCTCGCGTTGTTGCCTCGCTCTTGTATTGAGACATCTGTATGATGTTCTTTGCTATCGCAGCGAGCCTGGCCTCCACCTCTTGCGGAACCGATGGGTGCGGTCGCAGACAGCGACCATCTTTCGAAAGCTTCATCCACCCTAGGCCTTCGAGTGTCTTGCAGCGTCGTGAGACTGCTTGAGCGTCCAGCCCCAGTTTGGCCGACAGCATCTTGATAGATGGGGTAGGGCACATGGAGGCTGTTATGTAGACGGCCTTGGCGATGGCGTCGATTTCTCTGCTATTAGCCAATTCTTCGACGATCAGAGCGAACGTCCTCATAATTTGCATTGCAGTTCCTTCGGAGCCACCGGAAGCCCGCTGACAAAATATACCATCGTCCGGGGCGAGGATCAATACGTGTCAGTTTGTTCTTGATCGGACGTTCATTCGGATGATTTGGTTTGAGCAACCTGTCGTAGAGGACCATCTGATTTCAGCGACCCATCGCATAGGACGAACCGATTTCAGCGCTCAATCGTCTCTGAAGAGACGGTTTCGACGATGTATCGTTGACGATGTTTGGATTTGAGCCAGACGTCGCGCGGGATAGCTCGGTTTGGGTAACCTATCGTGTTGGACGATCCGATTTGAGGGACTCGTCGCGATGGATAGCTTGTTCTGAACGAGCTATCGTCCGCAACCATCCGCTTTGAACCATCTGTCGCCTCCAATAACGTGTTTTGAACGACCTATTGAACAGGACGATCCGATTTGAGGGACCTGTCGCGATGGATAGCTTGTTCTGAACGAGCCATCGTCGGGGACCATCCGCTTCGAGCCACCTGTCGCCTCGAATAGCATGTTCTGAACGACCTATCGCGCAGACGATCCGATTTGAGGGACCTGTCGCGATGGGCAGCTTGTTCTGAACGAGCCATCGTCGGGGACCGTCCGCTTCGAGCCACCTGTCGCCTCCAATAACATGTCTTGACCGACCTGTAGCCATGGATAGTCCGTCTTGAGGGGTCCATCGTATAGGACGATCCGGTCTCAAGGACCTATTGCGAAGGGTGATCCGATTTGAACTGACCGACCGGGAAGGATAACCGGATTTGAGCTACCTGTCTCCGCGGACGATCCGGCTAGACCGATCTACACCCCGAGACAGCCTTGTTGGGCGACCGCCTATCGTGCTGCCAGACCCTGCCCGAATTGCCAAGCCCCCGGGTGGAACCCTATACTGAAGGACAAGAGGACGAGCAGTTACAGATGGAACGGTGAACTGTACCGCCTACGCAGCAAGACCGTGAAATGTGACACGCGACGCATGAACTGGGGTGACGCTGGTGGACAAGCGGCTTCTCTTGGTAGACGGCCACTCCCTCGCAAATAGGGCTTTCTATGCCCTCCCGCCGCTTACCGCAAGCGACGGTACGCCGACCGGAGCAGTATTCGGGTTTCTGTCGATGCTTTTCAGGTTTCTCTCGGAGAAGCGCCCTTCCCACGTGGCCATAGCGTTTGACCTACCGGGTCCCACTTTCAGACATGTGCAGTACGCAGAGTACAAAGCCCAGCGCAAGCCTGCTCCGCCCGAGTTTTCGGCGCAGATCCCCGTCCTCAAAGAGGTCTTGGATGTGCTCAGGCTGCCCCGCATCGAAATGCAAGGATACGAGGCAGACGACATCATTGGCACGCTTTCTCTGAAGTGGAAGCAGTGCGGTGGCCCGGTGACGATACTCTCGGGGGACCGCGACTGCCTGCAGCTCGTCGATGATACTGTGGCGGCGATTTTGCCGGTCAAAGGGATATCCCAGGTCAAGGAGTATAACCCGGACAGCGTGAGGGAAGACCTGGGGGTCCGCCCCGACCAAATACGCGACTACAAGGCGTTGTGCGGGGATTCCTCCGATAATATCCCCGGCGTGAGAGGCATTGGGGAGAAAACCGCCGCAAGCCTTCTCCAGCAGTTCGACAGTTTGGATGAGGTGTACGAGCGAATCGAAGAAGTTGAATCAGCGAGAGTACGAAACCTCCTCATGGCCAACAAGGACACGGCGTTCCTTTCGAGGGAACTTGCGACAATCGATAGATCTGTGCCCCTTGACCCGTGTGACCTGGAAGATGAACTCGCTTGGCGCGTGCCCGACTTCGAAGAGGTCAAGGCTCTGTTTGCCAAGATGGAGTTTCATACCCTGGTACCCCGGATATCGGCGCTGATTGATGCCCTGAGAAAGGACCAGCCGGCTCACGAAGCTCATGCCGAAGACGACCGCAAGGGTCAACCGGAGGGTAGTCGCAAGGGGCAGCCGGCGTCTGGGCGTGAGGGCGAGCGCCCCGGACTAACCGTCTCCGCGGATAAGTCCCCGGATGATTTGATCCCTAGGCATGAGGAGGGGCCGACAGTGGCCCGCCAGGCTGCTCTGGGTATCGCAGAACCTGCCGAACCTACTGTACCTACTGAACCTGATGGACCTGATGAACGGGGTGTTACCCCTCCGGCCCTCAGCCAGGGGCCAGATACGCCGCTTCCGCATCTCATCTTGGACCCGGAGTTCTTCCGCCACCAGAACGCTCGGGTTATAGATGACGAAATAGGCCTCAAGGCCTTCGCAGAAGAAGTGCGGAGCACCGGTATGCTCGGTGTGTACGCCGCTAACGATGAGGTCACGAGGACCTTTTCCTACCCGCCGGTTATTGGCGTTTCTTCGGGGAAGTCGTTCGGCACCATCAACGTCAAGTTGGCCGCCAACGTGGCTCAGGGCGGCACGGTATCGCCGGCCGACGGTGTAGCCGAGGACACGCTGTGGGATTACCTGGCCCCGCTTCTCGTGTCTCCCGACATCGTGAAGATTGGCTTTGACCTCAAATGGATGTTCACGCTTTGCTTCAAGAGGGGGATAACGCTCCGGGGGACCTTCTTTGACGTGCTGATAGCGGCCTACTTGATTGACCCGACGAGGTCCAATTACCGTCTCGAGGACCTGGTCAGGAAGTACACGGCCGTCGAACTGCCCGAGATTCCCACCGAGAAGCCCCCTGCGAGTCCGGCTGCCCTTAGGGCTCATCTCGCAGCAGGTGCCCATGCTTGCCTGGGTATCGCCAAAGCGTGTCGGGCCGAACTGCAGCACGCGGGACTCGCCTCGTTGGCACACGATGTTGAGTTCCCCCTCATTGAGGTTCTGGCCGCCATGGAGGCCATAGGCATAAAGCCCGACCTGGAGCTGGGCAGGACCATCAGGAAAAGCTTCGCGGACGCTCTCAGAGTGCTCGAGGACTCCATCTATGCTATGGCGGGGGAGAAGTTCAACCTGGGCTCGCCCAAGCAGCTTTCCCACATACTCTTTGAGCGCCTAGGCCTAAAGCCGATCAAGAAGACGAAGACCGGATGGTCGACCGATGCCGAGGTGCTTGAGGCCCTAAGCCTCGAGCACGAGCTACCTGCCAAAATACTGGAGCACAGACATTATGCCAAACTCAAATCGACTTACCTCGATGTCCTCGAGGACGTGACGAATCCCACGACAGGGCGCATTCATTCCACCTTCCATCAGACGGTGACGGCTACCGGGAGGCTTTCCAGCTCTGAGCCCAACCTCCAGAACATCCCCGTGAGGGGTGAACTGGGGAGGTCTCTCAGGCGGATTTTCGTGCCCGAAGAGGGGAGGCTCTTCCTGGCATCCGACTACTCCCAGATAGAGCTCAGGATAATGGCCCATATGGCCGGCGATCCGACCATGATTGACGCGTTTTCTCGGGGAGAGGACATCCACACGAGGACTGCCTCGGAGATATTCGGGGTGCCCATCGATAGAGTAGATTACGACCTGCGCAGCAAGGCGAAGGCTGTCAATTTCGGCATCATCTACGGCATATCTGACTTCGGTTTGGCGCGCAACACGGGTGTCAGCATAGGCGAAGCGCGGATGTTCATTGAGGCCTACTTCGCGAGGTACCCGAAGATCCGCGAGTTCATGGACCGCTCCATACAGGCCGCCAGAGAGTACGGTTTTGTGACTACTATCCTGGGGCGCAGGCGGTCGATCCCCGACATTAACTCCCGGATACGCGCAAGGCGCGGTTTCGCCGAGCGGACGGCTATCAACACACCTATCCAGGGGAGCGCGGCCGACATCATAAAGCTCGCGATGGTCCGCATCTACAGGCGGCTTAAAGAAGAGGGCCTGATGTCCAGGCTGATACTGCAGGTCCACGACGAGCTCATTTTCGAGATCCCGCCTGAGGAAGAAGCCGTCATGCGGGAACTGGTGAGGAGCGAGATGGAAGGCGTTATAAACCTCAAGGTCCCGCTTAAGGTGGAGATCGACGTAGGGAAGAGCTGGTTTGATGTCTAAGCGTAAGTGGCCGGGCATCTACGTTATAGGGCTCACCGGAGGGATCGCGTCCGGAAAGAGCACTGTGTCTGAGACGCTTCGCGACTTAGGCGCCCGGATTATTGACGCCGACGCAATAACGAGGGAGATCCAGGCCCCCGGCTCGGACGCGCTCCGCGAGATACGAGAAGTATTCGGCGACCGCGTCATAGCCCCCGACGGGACTCTGGACAGGCGCGAACTGGGGCGCATCGTGTTTTCCTCCGAAGGAGCCCGCCGGATGCTGAACTCGATCATCCACCCAAGAGTGATAAACCGGACGAAAGATATCCTCCGTGAGATGTCCGAGTCTGCCGCCAAAGAAGGTCCTGTCCCCATAGCCGTGGTTGATGCGCCTTTGCTGCTTGAAGCCGGAGCCGATGCCGTCGTGGACGAAGTATGGGTGGTCGCTCTTCCCCGCGAGCAGCAAGCCGAACGCCTCATGAAAAGGGAAGGCTACAGCGCAGAGGAGGCCTTCTCGAGGATTGATTCACAGATGCCCCTCGAAGAGAAAGAGAAGCGCGCGGACTACGTCATCGACAACAGCGGTACAATAGAGGAAACGAGAGAACAAGTGTTCACTCTATGGCGCTCTCTTGAAAGGAGATTGTCTTCCGCATCCAGAAATAATCCAGCCTGAGAGAAGGCTTTAGAAAGGACTGGATGAATATGGGAGAAGGCGGAACGATTTCTGCGATCTCTGAGCTTACCTCGAGCTCACTGGAAAAACTGTCTGGGGCATCCCTTGCCATAGTGGATTTCTGGGCTCCTTGGTGCGGACCTTGCAGGCGGTTGGCCCCCATTTTCGAGGAAGTCGCGAATGAACTGGCCGAGAAGTACGGGGGACGCGTGAAGTTCTTCAAGGTCAACGTGGACGACGAGGGAGCCTTTGCCCAGAGGCACGGCATTATGACCATACCTACGCTAATTGCTTTCGCAAGTGGAGAACCGGTAGACAGGCGCGCCGGAGGGACTAAAGGAGACCTCGTCAAGTGGATTGACAAGCTGGCGCAGGACCGCGGGCTTGCGTAAAGAGCGAATCTCATATCATGCCGGAGGCGTTATGAATGCCTGAAGTCAGGATAATCGACTTACGGTCGGACACAGTCACGAAACCCACCCAAGAGATGCGTGAGGCGATGTATCGCGCTGAGGTAGGAGACGACGTATACGGCGACGACCCTACCGTAAACAAGCTGGAAGAGATGGCGGCCGAGAAGGTGGGCAAGGAAGCCGCCGTGTACGTGCCCACCGGGACGATGGGAAACCAGACGGCGATCATGGCGTGGACTTCCCGTGGCGACGAGATCGTCGTTGAGGAGCAAGCCCATATCTACATGTACGAGGTCGGGGGCCCTGCGGTGTTGTCCGGAGTGCAGGTCAGGCCTATTCGCGGGCGGCTCGGCATCATGGACCCTGCCGACGTAAAGGCGGCCATTAGGGCGGAGAACATCCACTTCCCCAAGACCAGCCTCATCTGTATCGAGAACACCCACAACAGGTCCGGCGGGTGCATTGTGCCGCTCGACAACATGAAGGCGATATACGAAGTTGCCCATGAGGCCGGGGCAAAGGTCCACCTTGACGGTGCCCGCGTCTTCAATGCCGCTATCGGCCTCGGAGTCGACGTGAAGGAGATAACGAAGTACGCCGATTCCGTGCAGTTCTGCCTGTCCAAAGGACTATGCGCGCCCATGGGTTCCATAGTTGCGGGACCCAAGGACTTCGTGAGCCGTGTTCGCAAGTACCGGAAACTCCTGGGTGGCGGGATGAGGCAGGTCGGAGTAGTCGCCGCGGCAGGTATCGTTGCCCTTACTAAGATGGTGGACCGGCTCGCCGAAGACCATGCCAACGCCAAGAGGCTAGCCGAAGGCATAAACAAGATCCCGGGCCTCACGGTGGAGATGGAGACGGTGCAGACCAACATGGTAGCCGTCCACACCAGGGGCCTTGCGATGGATGGCCCCGACTTCCAGAAACTTATGAAGTCCCACGGCGTGCTCTTCAACGCAGACTTGCCCTACAGGGTAAGGATGGTCACCCACAACGATGTGACGGCGGCGGATATCGATGAGGCCCTTGAGCGCATCGCCCAAGCGGTGAGGAACAGGTAACCGCGCATAACTGCATGTGGTGCAGGCGACTGTAGGTAAGGCAACTGCAGATAGCTGACGATAACCGAAGGTTACCCGAGGAAGAGCAGTTGAAGGAGCAGATTAATCAGAGAGAATCAGCAAGGTGAACGATATGAGCCAGATGGGGCTATTCGGAAAGGTCGAGGAAGACCGGCGGACCGCGGGCAATGCGGGTTCCAAAGAAGCCGTCGAACATCCGGGGAGAGGTCAGGCCGGCGAAGAGGTATCCGACCTTCTGGTAATACCGCCCGATGCCCCTCTGGCCCTACGCATGACCCCCCGCTCTTTCGATGAGTTCGTCGGCCAGGAAGACGTTGTCGGCCCCGGCAAGGCCCTCAGAAAGGCCATTGAAGGAGACAGGATACCCTCCATGCTCTTCTGGGGACCGCCGGGCACGGGCAAGACATGCCTCGCGAGGCTCGTCGCAATGAAGACGAAGTCTGTCTTCAGGGAGCTCTCGGCGGTGACTTCCGGCGTCCAGGATGTGCGAAACGTAGTCGCGGAAGCCCGAAAGAACAGGGAGCGGGGGAAGCGGACCATACTCTTCCTGGATGAAATCCATCGCTTCAACAAAGCCCAGCAAGACGCCCTTCTGCCCCATGTCGAGAAGGGAACCATAGCCCTCATAGGTGCGACCACCGAGAACCCGTACTTCGCGGTGAACCCGGCACTTCTCTCGAGGATGCAGATCTTCTCCTTCAAGCACCTTGAGCCGCGCCATATTGAGGAGATAGTCAAGCGGGCGGTGGAAGATAGCGAAAGGGGACTGGCCGCAGGTGGAACCGGTGAGGCGGGCCCGGAGGGCGAAGCCGGAGAGAGAGTCCAACTGGGCACAGGAGTCCTCGAGCATATCGTGACCTTCTCTAAAGGTGACGGCCGCGTGGCTCTGAACCTGCTCGAAGCGTTGTACAATGTCTCGAAGGCTCAGGAAGGGCAAGACGGAAAGGTGGTCCTAACCCTTGAGCGGGCGCTTGAGATAACCCAGAGCCCACGACTCTTCTACGACAAACTGGGCGACCAGCACTACGACATAATCTCCGCCTTCATAAAGAGCATGAGAGGCAGCGACCCGGATGCCACTGTCTATTGGCTGGCCCGAATGCTCGAATCCGGAGAAGACCCGAGGTTCGTTGCCCGGCGCATAGTCATCTGCGCGTCCGAGGATGTTGGGCTTGCCGATCCAATGGCGCTTTTGGTCGCCGAAGCGGCTTTCAGGGCATCGGAACACATAGGGATGCCCGAGGCGCAGATTCCCCTTGCTCATGCGGCCCTGTATGTGGCTCTTGCCCCGAAGTCCAACTCAGCCTGGGCTGCTCTTGATGCCGCCATAGGGGCGGTGCGCGAGAAACCCGCGTATCCCGTCCCGCCTCACCTGCGAGGCACTGGGTATTCGGGCGCCCAGAAGCTGGGCCACGGAGTGGGCTACAAGTACGCCCACAATTACCCCGGGCATTGGGTAGACCAGCAGTACCTCCCAGATGAACTCCAAGGCACGACCTTCTACAAGAAAGGCGAGCACGATATCGAAAACAGGGGTAGACCCCGGACGTAACCAATAAGCAGGTATCTCTTTCCCCTCTTTCGGGCAGAATCCAGTCGGGAGGCGTTAGCACTTGATCTGTCCGAAATGCCGGTCTAGAGCGACCGGGAGGATTGGCCAAAACCAGTACTACTGCTGGGACTGCAGCATTGAGTTCGTCCCCACGGGGGACGGTTTCCGGATGTACCGCTTGGAGCCTGACGGCACCACGGTCCTAGACTCCCTTGAGGCTGTTAGCCCCCGCGACCAAGTATTGGGAGACGGGATGTTGACCGGTACCGTCATTGATGGCGTGCCGCCGGGAGAAACTGAAGACATGAAGGTCGCCGGCCAAGTCCCGGGGCTTAACGGCAAGAGTCCGGCGTAGATGCAGCTGTTCGCAGGGGAGGGACAGAGACTCATGAAAAACCGCTCTTTCTGGGATGGCTTAGCAATGGGAACCGCAGCAGGGCTTATGCTCAGCATGGTTATGCTCATGACCAGGAGGCGCGAGATGTCTCCCATGGAGCGTACCAGGATGGTTGTCGGGCGAACCGCAAGGCAGGCAGCAAGACGGGCTCGCGGCGTATTGAGCGATATGGCGGGAAGGTTCTCTGGCTAACCCTAATGCTTTGAAAAGGGCACTGGTAAGTGCCCTTTTCCTTTCCCTCGGAGCGCTTTTCCTCTTTGCGGTCCGGCAGGTCCTGCCGCCCTTTATCATAGCGGCCTTTCTGAGCTACATCCTGGAGCCGGTGGTTAGCGCCGTGCAAGGTCAAGGCCTCTCCCGCACGAGGAGCATACTGCTGGTCTATTTCTTACTGGCCTGTCTATTGGGCATTCTCGTCATCTTCTTCATACCGGCCTTCGTGAAAGACATCCAGGGGCTCGCCGCTCAGATCCCCAGAGTGATCGGCTTGGTCCAAGCCTATGCCCTGAGCGCCAAAGAGATAGTCATTAGGTACAACCTTCCTGCGGGGATCGAGCGGGGCGTCATCGACTCTCTGCTTAAGGCCGAAGAGTTCCTCGGAAACATAGGCAGCAACGCGTTTGCCTACTTCCTATCGTCGGCGACAGCGGTGTCTTACATGGTGGTGGCCCCGATCATCAGCTACTACATGCTGAGGGATCTGAACCAGTGGCGGCGCCGCGCCCTCGTGGCCATGGCCCGCTATCCACTTCCCTATGTCGACCTACTTACGGATATTGACCGCGTGATCACCGGTTTTGTCCGCGGCCAGACCATAGTGGCTGCTGTTGTCGCTGCCCTGGTGTCTACGGCGGCCTACATCCTCGGGCTGAGGTACGGGGTTGTGCTGGGACTCGTGGCCGGACTCGGCGAGTTCGTACCTATTTTTGGTCCTCTCTTTGCCTCGATTCCCGTCATCCTGGCGGGGCTCATGAAGTCATTCTCCACCGGTGTCTGGGCGCTTGTGATCGTGGTGGTGATCCAGTGGTTTGACGCCAACATCGTGGTGCCCAGGGTCACCGGAGCGCGCGTAGGCCTGCATCCCCTGTGGATCCTCTTTTCTCTCATGGCCAGCGGGAAGCTCTTGGGCTTCTGGGGTCTCTTTCTCGGCGTCCCTATAGCAGGAATGCTGTCCGCCTTTTTCCGCTTCCTGAGGGCCCTCTATTCCCGGGAGGCGTGAAACTTCCGGAGGATTTGGCCGGGCGAAGGAGAAGCTTTCCTTTGGAGGGGATGGAAATGGCGCCTTATATTGGAGTCATTGGAGCAGGTACGATGGGACGTGGGATCGCCGAAGCAGCACTGGTTTCCGGGTTTTCCGTGATCCTGCTCGACACATCGGAGGAACTGGCCGGGAGAGGTGTGTCGGCCATCAAGAAAAGCCTTGAGCGCGGAGTCGAGAAAGGAAGGATAACCGCCGAGTCTATGGAGGAGATGATGGGCCGGCTCACATCCGGACAGGAATACTCGCTCCTCAAGGACTGCGGCGTGGTCATCGAGGCCGTATACGAAGACCTTGACGTAAAGTGTTCGGTCCTGTCGGCCGTTTCACGTGTCGTAGGACCCGAGACTCTCATAGGGACCAATACATCATCTCTTTCGGTCTCGAAGATGGCTGATGCGGTAGCTCTTCCCGAGCGGTTCGTTGGGATCCACTTCTTCAACCCCGTGCCCGTCATGAAACTGGTTGAGATCGTTCCCGGCGAGAGCACGACCGCGAGCACTCTTGAGCGTGCCCGGGAATTTGCTCAGCACATGGGAAAGACCCCGGTGGTCGTAAAAGAGTCTCCGGGCTTTGTGGTGAACAGGCTCCTGTGCCCTCTCATGAATGAGGCCGCATACCTGCTTATGGAGGGCGTGGCCTCCGCCGAGGATATCGACACGGCCATGAAACTCGGGGCGAATCATCCGATCGGCCCTCTCGCACTGGCAGACCTGGTGGGCATAGACGTATTGTTGGCCATCATGGAGGTCCTTCACTCCGAGATAGGTGACGAGAAGTACAAGCCTTGCCCGCTGCTACGCGAGATGGTGGAGAAAGGGCATCTCGGCAGAAAGACGGGCCAAGGCTTTTTCACGTACGCCAGGTAGAACGCTCCCGGATTTCGGAATGCACCTAGAGCCTAGAGCTTGTAGCCGATCTTCCTGAGGAACGAATGGCGCCACTCGATTCCTTCGGGGCCTTCGACACCTTTGGGCGGGTAGCCGTCGATGACGCCCATGATGCCCCGGCCTTGTTCTGACTTGGCCACCACTACTTGGACGGGGTTGGCCGTGGCGCAGAAGATGGAGACTACCTCGGGAACGGCTTGGATATTGCGGAGCACGTTAATGGGGAAGCCATTTTCCATGAAGATGAGGAACGCATGCCCGGTCCCAAGCGCCAGGGCATTTTTCTTTGCCAGGTCAATGAGCTTGTCATCATTGCCGCTGGCCCTTACCAGGCACTCCCCGCTGGCTTCCAGGAACGCAATGCCGAACTTGATCCCGCCACCGGCGTTGGCCATCGCCTCGTGGAGGTCTTCCACCGTCTTTATGAAATGTGACTGGCCGATGATCACGTTTAGGTTCTCCGGCTTTTCGATCTTGACCAGTTCGAACTCGAGAGACATCCCTCTTGCCTCCTTATGGGTGAGATCCCTGTTGGAATTCAGGGATCTCTTCGCTATTTCCTTCATGGGGCTTTGGGCCGACGTACAGACAAGGAACCAGCGAAGCCTGCAGCGGGTCTGCTGTGACGAGCGTGGCGCCCCTTTCCCGGGCAAGCACTACCGCGGATGATGCCGCTTTCCTGAGGCCCGGGCATCCGGCCAGCACCCTGGCGGAGAGCATGGCGAGATCTTGCGTAAGGGGCTCTATCGAAACCGGCAGCTGGTCAATGAGCGACGCCAGTTCCTCCAGGGAAGAGGCCATCCCCGAAACCGCCGCCGCATATACCTCAAGTAGCCCGTCTCCTGTTATCTCAACCTGGGTGCCGCAATCCGCGCACTGTTTGAGGACACGTTGGACGAGCGCACCTCCCGGTGCGCCTTCCAAGAACGCAAGGAGCGCACTGGCATCCATCACAAAGGCCGTTTCCTTTCCCGCTTCAGGCAATGCCTTGGGCCCCTTCCTTCGCGCCGCCTTCGTCGTCCCGGGTCTTCTCCTTCTTAAGAAACCCGAGGCCGGCCGATAGTGGGTCCTCGATCTCGGGCACCAGGACGATTTTCCCGTCTCCGTCGTAAACTCTGAGAAGCGTACCTGCCTTGAGGGCCAGCTTGCGACGCACCTCGGCCGGGATCACGATCTGGCCCTTTGCCGACATAGTCACTTTGAGCAAACTAGTATCCGCCTCCTTTGCCGTAGGTGGGGACCTCTTTCTAAGTATCTGCAGCGCTCCCCGCCGCAACCGCCCCGGGACGACGAAACCATGCACATACGTGTAAATTGGCCTCTTGGGACGCAAGATGACTCCTGTTGAGGTTGAAATTCATATGTTTCTAGTCAGAAGATATCTCTAGAGGCGAAAGGATACTGTAGGGGGTTAGATGATGGCCGAGCACAACGTCAAGGTTTACTCAACGCCCAGCTGCCCGTGGTGTGTGAGGGCTAAGGCCTATCTGCAGGAGAACGGCATACCGTTTACCGAGGTAGATGTCTCTCAAGACATATCGTCCGCCCGGGAGATGGTGAAGATCTCAGGCCAGATGGGAGTCCCAGTCATCACGATCGACGGAAATGTGGTAGTCGGTTTCGACAAGAAGCGCATCGATCAGCTCCTAGGTCTGTAAGTTTCACAAGTTCTGCGGGTCGATAGGAATCGGTCAAGGTACCTGCCTGGTTTACCTTGACATCCTCTCTATCCGGACGAGAGGGCCCCGGGGTGGGTCCTCTCGTCTTGTACTTCAGTTTGACGTATAATTCAGTAGGCGAAATAACTCCAGTAACTCATCAACCACATCAAAAAAGATGCAGAGCCCGCCGTAGGGGCGGACGTGCAATGGGCGGAGGTGGCCTCTTGGGAGCGGTGAGACCGGAGCCGGATGCAAGACAAACTGAGGGAGAAGCGCTCAAGTCATATCCGGAGTCCAGTAAAGAACATGAGTTTCAACATCAATCGGCTCTTTCCCGCTTAATCGGGCGGCTCTTTGGCGCCGACGCGCAGTCTAGGCTTATCTTGGCCCGGACATGGGCGCTTGCTTGGCCCGTGGTACTCGAGCAGGCACTTGCCATGGTGGGACAAGTTATCGACATGGCGATGCTGGGAAGGCTGGGCAAGGAGGCAGTGGCCGCAGTCGGGCTCAGTATGCAGCCGTTCCAGCTAATTCAGGCGACTTTCATGGGGCTTTCGGTAGGCACGACGGCGCTGGTTGCCCGCGCCACGGGTGCCGGAAACAGGGAAGAAGCGGGACAGGTTGCAGGCCAGGCCCTGATAGTCGCGTTCATCTTCGGGCTCGCCATAAGCCTAATAGGCATTACAAACGCCGATTGGATAGTCACCTTCATGAAAGCGGAGGAGCCTGTCCGGATAGTGGGCCGCGAGTACGTCAGGATGATGATGCCCGGCATGCTCCTGTTTTTTGTCTTCACTATCGCCACAGGTGCCCTTCGCGGCGCCGGCGACACGAGGACGCCGATGATCATTAACGTCAGCCTTAACGCGCTCAAGGCTACCAGCAACTACCTTCTCATCTTTGGAAACCTTGGGTTCCCCGAGATGGGAGTCGCCGGAGCGGGGTTATCAACAACCATTGCCCGATCTCTGGGCGGGATCGCCATCCTTGTCGCGTTGTCGCGCAAGAGCAGCAAGCTGCCCGTGAACTGGAAACGAGTGTTTTCCAATTTCGACCTGAGGCTGTTCGGACGCATCCTGAACATAGGCGTACCGGCCATGGCAGAGAGGGTCCTGACCTCATCCGGGCAGATCGCTTATGCCAGGCAAGTAGCCGGTCTGGGGACGGAAGCGTATGCCGCCCACTCTTTGTCGCTTAACGTGGAGTCCTTCTCGTACATGCCCGGCATGGGCTTCGCTACGTCGGCTACCGCCCTTGTGGGACAGCGGTTGGGAGCGAAAGACCCGGAAGGAGCCGAAAAGAGCGCCATTATCGCGATGAAGATGGGCGTCTTGACGATGGGCACGATGGGGGTCCTCTTCTTCCTGTTTCCCGCCCAATTCCTCAGCATTTTCACCAACGATGCCGGCGTTATCGCTAGAGGTGTCCCGCTGGTGCGGATCGTTGCGTTTACGCAGTTTCCGGAGGCATTGGGATTTGTGATCCCCGGTGCGCTGCGAGGCGCCGGAGACACCCGCATCGCCATGTATGTGACGGTCGCGGGTGTCTGGTGCGTGAGGCTTGGGCTTACCTATGTCCTCATGAACTTCTTCAACGTTGGCCTCACCGCAGCCTGGTTCGCCATGTTCGCCGACTGGGTCGTCCGCTCGTCCCTTTACTGGGTGAGGCTCAAGAGGGGCAAGTGGAAGGAGATCAAAGTCTAGAGACAATACGGGATATGTGATACCATCTAACCAAACGGGGAGCCGCTGTGAAGCGGCTGAGAAAGGGCTTATAGCACCTGACCCTTGGAACCTGTGGGGTAATGCCCGCGTAGGGAAATCCGAGTCAGACAGCCCGCACTCCCGTGCGGGCAATTTGTTGCCCTTCCCGGATCCGGAGGGAGTGTTCAGCAAGAATGCGCGACAGAAATGTAAAGATCCTGGTAGAAGGCGCCATGATGGTGGCCATCACGTTCGTCCTGCACCTACTCAAGATCTACCAGGCGCCTTACGGCGGCTCGGTCACTTTGGGGAGCATGGTCCCGATCCTTCTCTTCGCCTTCCGTTACGGCGCAGGCCCCGGCATTCTGGTTGGCAGCGCTTACGGCATACTGGACTACATCGTGAACCCGTACTTTGTGCACCCTGCCCAGGTCATCTTGGATTACCCCCTTGCCTACGGTCTCCTGGGGCTCGCGGGGTTCTTTAGGCGCAACATATACGTCGGTTCGGCAGTAGGGATCCTGGGACGTTTGGTGTCCCACTTTCTCTCGGGCGTCATATTCTTCGCAGAGTACGCAGAGGGGAACGTATACCTGTATTCCCTCGTGTACAACGCCCAGTACCTTGTACCCGAACTCATAATCGCCTTGGTAATACTGCGGTTTGCCTTGAGGCGGCTACTGGAAGTTAAGGTGTAAGATAAGAGCGGAGCGAGGGGGCGAAGCGTTGGAAGTAAGCCTAAAGGGTGAGTACGCCGCGATAGTGGGCGGCGGAGACGTTTCGCCCCGTCTTGCCTACTACCTGAAGAAAGCCTCCCTGGTTGTGGCCGCTGATTCGGGCGCGGAGTTCCTTTTTGCCCAAGGGATCAGGGTGGACGTCCTGGTTGGCGATTTTGACTCGTGCGACCCTGCCGCCCTAAAGGGCGTTACCGGCACAGGGTGCAGGGTGATTGAACTCCCGGTCAGGAAAGACGTCACGGACACAGAAGCGGCCCTCGACTTTGTGCTCCGCGAAGGCTACCCGTCCGTCCTCATGGCCGGTTCCATGGGCGGGAAGAGGGTAGACCACGAGATCGCCAACTTCTTCCTGGTCGAACGGTTTGCCCGGCGCGGGCTGGATGTTGTCCTCATATCGCCCAGGTCCGTGCTCTGCCACGTAAGCGGCCCGGGTTACATGGGCATCGGCGAGCGGACGCTCACCGGAAAGGCAGGCGACTGGGTGTCTCTCTTCCCGGTTACCGAAAAGGTACGAGGAGTAACCATCGACGGACTAGAGTACCCGCTTCATGATGCCGTCTTGGAGAGAGGGGCGACGCTGGGCGTGTCCAACCGGATGACCGGCGAAGAGGCCCGCGTCGCCGTAAGAGACGGCTTCTTAATGGTCGTCGTCACCAGAGAGTAGATTGTACAGGTAATGCCCGGCGGTCCTGCGAGACCCTTGCTGCTTGTCTTGCTACCTCGGGAGTTCCGACTCCGGCCTGCCCCGCGGGTCATCCCGGGCCGGGGTGCCGAGGCTCATGAGCTCTCCCAGCGGCATAATCTCGTATCCTGCGGTCTTTAGGTTCGCGAGGACCATAGGCAGTGCCCCGGGAGTGTCGGGAGCCGAATCAGATGCGTGGAAGAGGAGGATGGCCCCTCTGAAGGCGTACCGTGAGACCCTCTCAACGATGTAGCTTACCCCGGGCCTCTGCCAGTCCCTGCTGTCGACAGACCATATTATCGTCTCATACCCGAGTTCCCTGGCGGTGAGCACGACCAGGTCGTTGTAGTCGCCGTTGGGGGGCCTGAAGTACTTGGGGCTCACGCCGCTCACGTTTACGAGGATGTCATGGGCCGACTGGATGTTCTCGCTTATCTCCTTTTTCGAGAGATGGCTCAGGTTGTCGTGCTCCTGACCGTGGCTTGCTATCTCGTGGCCTTCATCGACTATCCGTCTCACGATATCCTTGTAGTGCTTCGCCCACGGGCCCGAGAGGAAAAACGTGGCCTTTTGGTTGTGTTCCTTGAGGACATCGAGGACCTTGTCGGGCATCTCTTCGCCCCAGGAGATGTCGAACGTAAGCGCCACCGCCTTCCGTTCGGTATCAACGTAGAACACGGGCATTTGGATATTTTGGGCCCCGGCAGTCGTGAGGTCGTACATGTCGACTACGGGCTTCACGGCGCGAGTCTTGAGCGCGATGAAAGCTGCCGCCACCCATAGGATAACGAGCAAACAGAGCAGAACCGTCCGCTTCTTTATAATCATCCCCGGCTACCCCCCGTGACCGACGAAGCGGGAAAAAGCTTCGAGCGTTCTTTCCGGATTCCTTCAGAAAATCATAGTCCCGTACCGGGGGTGATATGCCCTTAGAAAAGCAAAGACCCGGACAATGTCCGGGCTATGCATTGTGGCGGCGCATCGGGGCGCTACTTTGAAACTTCTTCCGCACGCTTCCGGTAGATGCCGAGGCCGGGCTTGTGATAGAGCCGCTCTCTGGGTTGTTTTTTTGTCTTGGGAATGACCACCGTCTTTCCGTCCGGCGTGACGGTCACTTCCGCGTCGACGACGCCCGACCTGGAACCCGACGCAGCCCGACTCTCGTAGGGTTGGTTTTTCTCGCTCTGGGCTTGGGATGCGTTTCTGGCCTTCATTATGTCGGCCAGCACGTTTAGCGCCAGCGTGATTATCCGTGGGTCTATGCCGAGTATCTGCTGAAACGGTGACGTAGGAGACTGTCCCGTAGGTTGGGCCGTCTGGTGCGAAGAGGCGCCCTCGGCGGTCTTCCTCTCGCCGCGGCCGGTCTCCTCACCGGAGGCCTTTTCTTCGGCGGATTCGGTGTCGCCCTGGGACTCTCCGCGGCCGGGCGCTTCTGCATCGGTGCTTCCGGTTCCTGCGTCATCTTGGCTGCCCGCGCCCCGAGTGCCGGAGGGCGAAGTGGCAGGTTCAGGCGTGGAGACGGACGGTCTGGATGATGCGGCCCTCGCCATTGTAAGCGCCGACAGTGATCCCATGAGGGTGCCGATCAAGGACGGATCGATCCCGCCTTGCCCCTGGGTCCCTCCGAGAAGCTTTCCGGCCAAAGATATGATGGACGACATGAGGTCCGGCTCTTTGGGTTTTTCCGCCGCAGGCGTTCCTGAAGCGAGTGCCAAGGAACTAAGGAGGCCCATTGACGACTGGGCGCCCTGAGTGTCGCCGTAGAAGGAGAGGACGATCCCCAGGAGGTTCAGAAGTGCCAGGATACCGGCCTTTTCCCTCAGGGCCTTCTGATCTGATTCGGGACTGGAGAAAAGCACCGACCTGGCGATCTCTGATAGGGTCTTCTCAGTGTCCATTGCCTTCAGTCCGTCCGAAGAAGTTCGCGAACTCAGGGGGGACCTGGCCTCCTATGACACCGCCCAGCTCGGTCTTCAGTATCTTCCTCGCTTCTTTAATGGCGCAGTTCACTGCCTCCACGATTAGTGATTCCAGCGTTCCGAGGTCGTAGGTTTTTTCTGACAGTTTTTCCCTGTCGATGTGGATTGAACGAATGTTGAACCAAATATCCCCCGTGGCCGTGACGAGGCCTCCGCCTGATTCTCCTTGCACCAACCTGTTTCTTAGCCCCGTAAGACGCGAGCTCACTTCGGACTCGATTCTCTCCATCTGCATAAGCAGGGCAGCCAGGTTTTGCACTTATTTACCCCTCCAGTCCTCACTACTTCAGCATCTTATGCGTGGACTCTCGGGAGGGGTGATACGGATCATCTACCTAGGGGCATCACTTTCGGAAGTGAAACTGCCAGTTCGCGCCGCAGCCTGATGCGCTTTCCAATGGGACTTCTGCCTAGCAAGATCCGGGGGCCTCCCCTTCTCTGGAAAAGCGGCTTTGCGGTCCAGTCCTGCCACAGGCCTTGCTTTTTGGGGGAATCCCCGGCTTCAGATGATACCGTCTTTGGGTCGAACGATCCGTTGGCAGCCAGAAGGAGAATCAAGATAAGGAACAGAGAAAACGGATTTGTGGCGTCGAAACCCAGTATCTTCACTCTGTTCCCCTCCCTATGCCGCCGGTCTCTGCCATTCTCTTGGCCAGGTAGTTCTCGAACTTAGCGCCCAGCCACGTGGCGGCGAGGATGAGCGACAGCGATACCGCTGAATCAAGCCTCTCGGCCAGGAGGCTCTGTGCTTTCTCGGCCATGGTCTCGATCTCGAGGGATTCGACCATCCCGCTCGTCTGCGAAAGATCCAGGAGCGTGTCTATTAGTTTCTGGCCTCTCTCGGCCGTAAAGGGCCTAAGCGCCGCGATTAGGTCCAAGATCTCTTTGGTAACCAGCCCGCTTGACACTGTTACCCCCTCTTCCTTCGTCGTGATCATGACATAATATGACCTCACCCCTAAAACGTTCCGTTGCCTCTGCCTGTATGATGATGCCTTGAGGCAAACACGAGGGATCAAAAGGTAAACTCCTTCCAGGGGGAGAAACTAGGGAGGAGACGTGCGGCCTATTACGCGGTAAGAGAGGTGTTCCTTGTATGGACCTGAAGTCTGCCTTGACCCTTAACAGGAAGAAAGAGGAGACCGCAGAGGACCAAGAGCTCCTTAAGGAGCGAGCCCGCGAGATCCATGCGGAATCCATCGTGGTTGACGGCCATATTGGCACTTTGATCGATGTGCTCACCAAGAGCCGGGAGTTCGGAGAGAAGTCGGAAAAAGGACATGTGGACCTCCCGCGCCTCAAGGACGGCGGGGTGAAATGCGTTGTCCTTAGTGCCTTCCCCTTTGACCGCTCCTATCCCATAAGAGGAGTAAGAGCCGGTTTAGAGTACGTGGACGCGTACAGGTCGCTGGCGGCGCTGCCGGGCATGGTCCTCGCCGAAAGCGGAACGCAAGTTGAGTCCGCGGCGAAGGAAGGAAATCTGGCCGCTCTCTTGTCCTTTGAAGGCGGCGAGTTCCTGGACGGAAGCATCGAGAGCCTCCGGATGTTCCACAGGCTCGGACTCAGGCTCCTTGGGCTCACTTGGAACGAGAGAAACGCTCTGGCAGACGGCGCAGCAGAGTCCGGCACGAGGGGAGGGCTCACCCGGTTCGGGCGCCAGGTCGTCAAGGAATGCGGACATCTGGGAGTAATCGTCGATGTATCCCACATCTCCGAGGCCGGGTTTTGGGACGTGGTGGAGATGACCGAACACCCCGTCGTAGCCAGCCACTCAAATTGCCACAGGCTTTACGCTCATCCCAGGAACCTCACGGACGACCAGATCCGCGCTGTGGCCGAGACCGGGGGAGTTGTCGCGGTAAGCTTCAACCCGGATTACATGGCCGGAGATGAGGCCGAGGTCACCATGGATACGGTGTGCGACCACATCATGCATGTACTGGAGGTAGGCGGCGAAGGGACGGCAGCCATTGGATCCGACTTCGACAGCTTCAGGGGGAGAGAGCCCAAGCCCCTAACGTCGGCTGAGCATCTCCCGCTTCTCACCGAAGCGCTCTTGAGGCGCGGCGTGTCGGGGAAAACCATCTCTTTGGTACTCGGGGGAAACTGGCTGAGAGTCATGCGCGCCGTGTTGGGATAGTTATGAGAATTCTAGTGGCGATGAACGCATTTAAGGGGAGCCTCTCCGCAAGGGAGGCTTCATCGATTGTGGCCGGGGGGCTCCGAAAAGGATTTCGTGAAGCCAAGGTCATCGAGATGCCGCTGGCCGACGGCGGCGACGGGACCGTCCAGGTCTTGTGCGGGGGTCCAGCAGGCGAGATTGCTGAGGTAGAGGTAACGGGCCCTCTGGGGAAGCCGGTCAAGGCAGAGGTGGGCCTCTTGGATGGCGGGAAGACGGCGGTCATCGAGAGCGCCCAGGCTTGTGGCCTTGCCCTTCTCGTCGATGGACAACGGGATGTCCGCAGGGCCCAAAGCACGGGTGTCGGCGAACTGATGCTCTGGGCCGTCCGGCGGGGAGCCAGGCGCCTGGTAGTAGGCATCGGCGGGACGGCCATGAACGACGGAGGCATCGGAGCCGTCCAGGCCGCGGGAGGAAAGGTCCTCGACGCGGACGGGCGTCAGGTGGGGCCCGGCATTACAGGACTCCTGGACGTTTCTTCTGTCTCGCGGGGCTCAATCCCTGAGGATTTCAAGGGCGTTGAGGTCATCGCGATAACCGATGTTCGTAATCCACTGGTCGGTCCCCATGGGGCGACCCGCGTCTACGGTCCTCAGAAGGGACTGGCGAGCGACGAGATCGAGGAAGTTGACGAAGCCATGCGCCGGTACGCAGCCATTTTGGGAAGGGACTTGGGCCAGGACCCATCCGACCTGCCGGGAGCAGGTGCCGGCGGTGGGCTTGCGGCCGCAATGGCAGCGTTCTTCGGGGCGAGATTTGAAAGCGGCTCTTGCTTTGTCATGAAGGAAACCGGCTTCTTCGAAGAACTCGGCTGCGCCGACCTTGTGGTCACGGGCGAAGGTTCCATTGACTCCCAAACGGTGCAGGGCAAAGTACCGTTTGCGGTTGCGGAAGCGGCTTATTGGATGGGAGTGCCCGTCATCGCGTTGGGAGGAGGCCTTGCCAGGGACGTGCTCTCGGGCTATCCTCCGGAGTTCGCGGCCTTATTTTCGACAACGCTCCGGCCGGAAGGACTAAGTGAGGCGATGGCGAGCGCCCGGGAAAACCTCTTCTTCGCCGCGGAGCAGATCGGCAAGGCAGGCAGGGTGTTCGCTTCGTCGCGGGCGAGGCGGCAGGACTTCGCGGTAGGAGGCATTGTCGTAAGGGAGTCCGGAAGCGGACTTGAGGTGCTCCTCATCGAGGACCGCTGGGGGATGGTCGCGCCGCCTAAGGGCCATATGGAACCGGGAGAGACTCCCGAAGAGGCGGCGACGCGCGAGGTATATGAGGAAACGGGGATCCGTGTAGCGGTCGCAGGAGATGTAGGAGAGGTCAAGTACCGCTTTTTCGCTCAAGACGGAGAGGTAGTGGAGAAAGCCGTCAGGTACTTCCTGATGACTCCGGTGGGCGGCGAGCCCAGGCCTCAAGAAGGGGAAACCCAGAGAGTCATGTGGGTGAGCGCGAGAGATCTGCCCGGAATGAGGTGTTACAGGGACACTCTCGCCATAGTCAGGCGGGGGCTCAAAGTCTTCCGCGCCGGACAGGATTCGACTTTCTGACGGGCTCTAGTCTGGTAAATTGTGGGTGAAAGGGACCCGGTGGCGTGCTCCGTGAGGGAAGCGCCGCGGGTCTCTGTGTGTTTGAGTATGGGTGAATGCAAGCTATATGTCTGGCCGGAGCCGGGAGTTCCCGGGGCGCTCCTCAGCGGTTACAAGATGCGCGTGCAAATACGTAGTGAAGGAGCGTGCCGGATTTGGTCTACCGGGAACGTATGTTGGCGAGGCTACCCCGGCGGGTGGGCGTAAGCGTCTTCGTGAGTCGCCTTTTCTCCGGAGGCGTACGTGTTCTTGCAATCCCGCTGCTTACCTTGTTTATCGGCTGGTCTGCCTTATTTGCGATCCATGCCTACCAATACAGAGAAGAGTTCGTCTTCGTTACGATTGAGGAGTCCTCGTCCCAAGCCCTCGCGGCGTTGCCCCTTGGTTTGGAGAGGCTCACAGGGGTCTTCGTAGACTGTGAGAAAAGGTGCCTAGAACTCGAGAAAAAACCCCGGCTTTGGGGCGTTTCACTCGGAGCCTACTATTCGGCGTCTTCGCAAGGGATAGAGTTTGAGGAGTCCATCGACTTCTCAAGAGGAGGCAAGGTCACCATTCCGTTGGGCCGTCCCGTTTCCGTGCCTCTGCGGGACCTCTCCGGGAACATCGTGGAGCTCGTAGACAACTCGGCGAGGGTTGCAAGGGGCGATCTGGTCATTGAGGGTACGGAAAGGTCGGGCGTTGTCCGTTTCAGGTATGGGGGCGAATGCTTCTCTCTGGCGCCCGGCGAATCGTGGGCCGAACTCCTGGCCTTGGTGGACGGGACCGTGACCGAAGTGGACGAAGAGTCCTGGGAAGGCGCCGTCCAGGAGTACCTGGCTTCAGGGGTGCCGGTAACCAGGATTGCTGTGTGCAACCGCGGGTTTTGGCCCAAGGCAGGCGTGCGCGCGCATGATAGCCGGGGAGGGGAGGTGTGGTGAGACTCCGTGTGAGACTATGCTGCGTTCTCTTCATCGCCCTTGTGCTGGCTTTGGGCGGGGTCCCTGCCGGGGCACGCGGGGCTATTTCGCCGGGGCTCATCCGAGCGAGTGAAGCCTGCGCCAAGGCCGTCATGGCAGAAGCCCGAGTGGAGCCCAGGCCTGTCGTCATAATAGACGGGCCCTCCTTGGCCCGATACCTTGAAACGGTGGGATACACGAGGGGTAAGGACCTCTTCGAGGTAAGCGTGGGCGAACTGAATGACCTGGAGAGCGGAGCCCTGCACGTTTCAGTAGCCATTAGGGAAGCGCTCTCCGGGGCGGGGCCGGGAAAAGCCGGCGCTGAAGTCGAATGCGACATCGTGGCCGCCGGGCTGCCGGGCGTGGTTGTCAGGTACGCCTTGGAAAAGGGCTACCTCAGCGACCTCAGAGTGGTGAACCTCGTCATGGCGGCGTCCCCAAACCGGGGCACCTTCCTTGCCGGAGTCCTGAAATCAGCCCTCGAGCTGGCGCGCCAGGAATCCATCCTCGAGCGACAGACGCGTGCCGAGAGGTTCCTGCCTTCGCTCAAGGACATGTTCGGTGACGGCGAGGGGCCCGTTTCACTTAAGGAGCTGACCAAAGCCCAGTCCCTGAAGCCTCCCGAGTGGGAAGATGAGGCTTCCTGGATCTCCACGAGGTCCACTACCCTATGGGAACCGTTGTACGCAGAATACGTGAAAAACCGTTTCCTAGCGCTTCCCTATGTACCCGCCCAGTCGCCGAAAGAGACGTTCGCGGGTTGGGTGAGGAGAACCCTGCCGGATGTCTGGAAGCGGCTTATCCTCGAGGCCGAATGGCCGGCGTCCAAAGCGCAGAGGCTCTCTCTGCCTTACTACGAGTGCCTGGCTATGGAGGTGGCCAGGAACCAGTATGTCATGAGGACGGCATCAAAAGGCAGCTTAGTGTCGAGCCTTCTCAAGGACCCCATCATTCCGAAGGACTGGAGAGAAGCGGTGGTCCACTACGGGACGAAACTCCTCATGCACTACGCCGGGAAAGCCCTCATCACGCTTAAGGCCTACGTCCAGGAGCTCATCGCTCGTGAAGCGGTCGAACTCACAGGGCTGGGTTCCGGACCTGATTCTCCCCTTCTATCGGGGCTTATCAAAGAAGACATTCTCATAAACCTCGGCACATCTTCGTCCAAGCGATTTGAGCGCATCCCGGCCAACCTGGCGCTTCAGGAGCTCAACCGCTCGTCTCAAGCTTCCGCCAACCGGCGAGATACCAGGTATGTGTCGGTCCTGTCCAAACTCGCCAACCCTTGGGCCCTCATTTGGCCCGAGCTCGGGCCCAACGACAGCCTCCTTGAGGTAGACTGTGGCGTCCCTCCGGCGGGCACCAAAGACCTAATATTCGTCCTGAGCGGCGTATTGAGGCTTCCCGGAAAGCACGTGCTGGATGACCAGAAAGCCCAGGAGTATGTGGCAAAGGTGCTGCTGGAAGACGTTGAGACAAGACCTTCGCAGGCTTCTTCGCTATCCGCCGTCTATGTCTCAAGCTGGAGACCCGCCTACTGCGATGTCCGGGGAGCCTCAAAGGTGACTCTCGGTATAACTGAACTCCCACCAGGGTGGCAGTGCCAGGTGTGGGAGGAGTCCTATGAGACTTTCCAGACAGGCGAAGAAGCAGCGAGGTGTGTTCAAGGGGTCATGAGGGGGTTCGACCGCGGAGGCACTCATCTGGTGCACCTCACCCCGGGCACCGAACGCTTGGGTTTTCGTCTTGTGAGGAGCGGTCCCCCAAATCCGGTCGCAGGCAATACGGTGACGTCGGCTTTCGCTCAAGAGGTGCTCGTCAGGGTGTTCGTGTCGGCGTCCGGTGGAAATGCGCCTGAGACAGGGGAAGAAGGAGATCCTCCCGGACAGGAAGGGCCTCCAGAGCCGGAAGACCCACCGGAAGACCCAAGAGAAACGCAGTCGCCCGGCCAGGGCGGGCTTCCAGGACCGGAAGAGGAGGCTGAGCTGCCCGATGAACCTCCTGAGGAGTTGCCTGGCGGGTTCTCGGGTGAGCTTCCCGGGGACTCGCCCGAGGAGCTTCCTGAGGACTTGCCGACCGTCCGGGTTGTATACCGGTCCAAGCACACGACGCTGAAGAAACCGAAAGAAACCTTCCACGATCACTGGATCCTGGATTACGGCGACGAGTTGCGGGAGACAATCCCCGGTCATGTGTCGCTGGCCGCCGACCACACGTTTGAGTCGCCGGGGAGTTACTCTGTAACTGCAGAGTCGTATACAGGAGAGGGCAAACTCTTGTACCGGAAGACGTGGCACGTAAGCGTTGTACTCTCCGGGGAGACGCACAGGTTTGAGTGTCAAAGCGTAGCTCCCGTAGGCGTCGAGATTGCGGTCACAGGCCCAAAGAAATGGGTTACGGGGAAAGTCGCGGTCTTCTCGGTGGGAGCCAAAATCGACCTTCCTCCCAACGCCGAACTCGTATCGGTCAAGTTCGACCCGGGCGAGATGTTCGGAGTCATATGGGAGCGGGCGGGAGATTTTATAGTGGGAGCCGCGGCTTCAATCATTGTTAAATACTCATTGGAGGATGCTTGTATAGAAATAGAGAACGTTTTCCTGAAAGAAGTGCCTGTTACGGTGCTCACAACTGGTGTGACTATGTAGATGAGCGGGATAGGGAGGAGTCGGGGCGGAACCTGCCTCCTCCCGCCCCCGTCAAAGCGGAATAGTGTCCTCACAAAGCATGGGAGACGGAGGGATTCGGGTGTCTGCGCCTGTCATCCAAATTCAGGGATTACACAAGGAATACAGCATGGGCAAGGTGAAGGTTCCCGCACTAAAGGGTGTAGACCTTGAGGTCCCCACCGGTCAGTTCCTCGCGATCATGGGGCCTTCCGGCTCGGGAAAGTCGACCCTCATGAACATCTTGGGGTGCCTGGATAGGCCCACAAAAGGTACTTACCTACTGGACGGAGCCGACGTAAGCCGGAAGAGCGACAACGAGCTGGCCGACATAAGGAACAAGTTCATCGGGTTCATCTTCCAGACGTTCAACCTTCTGTCGAGGACCAACGCGCTGGCCAACGTGGAACTGCCTCTTGTCTACAGGGGCATGGCGGCTGGAGAGCGGCGCAAGAGGGCCGTCAGGGCCCTGGAATCTGTTGGTCTAGCAGGCCGGATGACTCACAAACCCAACGAGATGTCAGGCGGAGAGCAGCAGCGAGTGGCCATCGCCAGAGCGATTGCCGGAGACCCCAAGGTGATCCTGGCCGACGAACCAACCGGCAACCTTGATTCAAGGTCCGGCGAGGAGGTCATGTCGATATTCCAGGACCTCCATGAGAAGGGGATTACCTTGATACTCGTAACCCATGACCCTGACATCGCGCGGCACGCTGAGCGGATAATATCGGTGAAAGACGGCAGGATCATATCCGACGTCATGGTCGAAGACAGGCTGGACGCCAAGAAACTGCTCGCAGAGATGCCTGCTCACGAAGAACCGGCCTGAAACTAGGGTGAGAGTACTTCCCTGGCGATGTTCTTGAGAAGTTCCTTGCCCTCGGGACTCGTCAGGAAGGATTCTATCACTTCACTGAGGAGCTTTCGGAACTCAGACGACTCCGCGGCTTGCCTCAGAAGGTCGTCAAACATGTCCCGTGAGGGGCCCTTTACGAGGTCTGTGATTATGGCCTTTCCCTGGTCAGATGCAAGGATGTCGCCTACGATAGCCCTGACTTGAGAGGGGTCTATCTCAATACCCAGGGTGTCGGCAACCGACTTCTCCGATCCGCCCAACTTCCTCAAATACCAGACTGCCAGGTCGGGGGCGTACTCTCTTACTCCGTAGTAGGAACCGATAGTGAGTCCTATACCGAGAGCCATTCCGAGAAGTATGAGCGCGACGTAACGCGAGGTGTTCAATCTGGAAAATCCCTCCTCGTGGCCTAGCATGCATTTATTGGTATGTGGTTATTCAGTCGTGTTATCATTGTGAAAAGGTGATCTCATGCATCCGGTACTGTTCCGAATAGGAAGTCTGACTTTCTACACATACGGGCTCATGCTCGGGCTGGGGTTTGCCGCAGGTGTGTACGTGGCCTCAAAGAGGGCCGAGAAACAGGGCGTGGATCCAGACTCGCTCTTTTGGTTTTTCATAGCCCTTTTGGCCGGAGGAGTCATAGGTGGACGGAGCACACATGTAGCGCTAAACCTAAGGTACTATACTGATTTCCTCTCTGTCTTGGATACTCGCGAAGGCGGCCTTGCCATCCACGGCGTGCTCATAGGAGGCGCTATTGCGGCTCTCATATACGCGAGGGCAAAGAAAATGCCTTTCCTCGGTCTCATGGACATAATTGCTCCGTCGGTAGCCCTTGGGCAGGGGATAGGCCGTATAGGATGTTTCTTCTCAGGTTGCTGCTACGGCATCCTAACGTCCGGAAGTTGGGGATTCGAGACCCGCTACGCCCCAGGCCTTAGGCACCCATACCAGCTTTATGAAAGCGTGCTCGACCTCGCCTTGTTTGCGGCGCTTCTCTACCTCTCCTCCCGGATAAACACCCCCGGCGGCCTTTTCACGGTCTACGCGGGGGGTTACTCAGCGATCCGCTTCCTTCTCGAGTTCTTCCGTGAGAACGACAGCTACTTCTTGAGGCTCAGCTTTGGACAATGGTTCTCCCTTGTGGCTCTAATAGTCGCCGCAGCAACCTACATGGGACTTCAAAGGAGGGACCGAGCCCACTAAAGCAACCGGTTGTCTGTAACGAGAAATATAGAGATGGGGAGGGGAGCGCATCGTGGTAGCTTGTGTATCCTCAGTGCTGAACGCCATGGATGGCGGCGTCGTATTGACCGATGCGGAAGGTGTTATCAAAGACGTCAATGAACGTGCTTCCCACTATCTGGGGTGTTCACCTCAAGAACTGAAAGGAGAGGACCTGGGAAAAACCTTTACGAGATGTCTTGTGCCGCGACTTAAGGACCCCGCGCCGTTTAACGAATGGATGGAGATGGCCGGCGCGCTGCTCGACTTCTCAATGGGGAGTTCCCTTATTGACAACACCTGTGAGGTAGTCTGGCGGGAGCAGGAAGAAGAGCGCTATCTCGTCGTTTCCGCTTCTCCGGTAGTGGAGCCGGACGGCAAGCGTTCGGGAGCGCTTTACGTACTAAAAGATGTCACTCAAGCTCGAATAACTCAAAACACTCTTCAGGCAGTGTCTGACGCTGCGCGAGAGATAAACTCAGACCTCAAGATCGAAGAGATGATGCCGGGACTTTTCCGTATCGTTGCGGCCCGTGTTCCCCTGGACGGGATGGCCATCCTGTCCATCAAGGATAACGGCAAGGCAGTCGTGAACGGCGCGATCCCCCGTGGCTTCATGGGAGGTGTTGGAGCCAGCGGCTCTGTACCGGTTACCCCCGCGTCTTACAATATCCTTATAGACATTGTGACGGACATAGAAAAAAGTCTTCAGGCAGATGAAAAGAGCCACGAGAGGTCGCTTTTCTCCCGCGCTTTTCTAGAAAAACTCTACGAGCAGGGAATGTCTTCGGCCGTCGCGCTTCCGCTTACACTGCCGGGCCAGCTCACCGGCATATGGGTGCTTGCCAGCAGGGAGGAGAAAAGTTACAGCCACGCCGACATGGCTTTCCTGGAGCCGGTATCGGGCCACCTGGCCGCAGCAGTAAAGAACGCCACGCTCTTCGAGGAGACAAGGGAGATGTACTCAGCGGCGGTCCGGGCCCTGGCCGCGGCCGTTGACCTGCGCGACAGCTCCACCATGCATCACTCCGAGCATGTGGCGGTAATAGCGCGGCAAATAGCGCTGGAGATGGGTCTTTCAAACGACGAGGTCGAGGTCATCGAGCTTGCCGGATTGGTCCACGATATCGGCAAAGTCGGCATACCGGATTCGGTCCTGCAGAAACCGGGGCCGCTCTGTCCCGCCGAGAGGGCGGTAATGACAAACCATTCCCTTTTGGGCGCCACGATCCTTGAGAGAGCAGGCATGTTGGCAGATTTGGCTCCACTTGTCCTGCACCACCATGAGTGGCACAACGGCTCAGGATATCCGGGCAGGCTGGGAGGACAGGAGATCCCTGTCGGAGCCGCGATATTGGCGGTCGCCGACGCCTTCGATACCATGATATCCGACCGTCCCTACAGGACCGGCATGACGGTCAAAGAAGCGCGCGAGGAGCTCCTGAAGTGCTCGGGCAGCCAGTTCAGACCGGACGTGGTCATGGCGCTGGAACGGGCCATTGAGAAAGCCGTTGCTAACCAAGAGGCGTGGTTCCTCGAGATAAGCGGCGAATCCGGCTTTCCCTCAAGGACTACGGGGACGCCCGAGCCTAGGACTCTAGTAGACCAGGGCGACCTCACGGAGAAGGCTATCACGTCAAAAGAACTGGAAGTGCTCTTCCGCATCGCCCAGGAGATGAAGAAGCTTCTAGACCTCCAGGAGATGCTCAAACATACTATCCGGATCGTGGCGGAAGAGATGGGATATGCAGACTGCGCAATCTTGATCCCGGACGAAGAAGGCAAGAACTTGATCATCTCCGCAGGTACCGGTGTTTCAGAGAAGTCCATTGGCAAGGCGGTGCCCCAGGGCGAGGGGGTCGCCTGGTGGGTCATGAACAACGGCATACCGCAGAACATCCCCGACGTCGAGCTTGACGAGAGGTACTTCAGCGTATCTGACGGAGTCGGTTCCGAGCTGCATATTCCCCTGGAGGTAAGGGGCAGGCGCCTTGGTGTACTCGCCATCCAGAAGGCCGAGAAGGGCGGGTTTACCACATCGGATATCCGCATGCTAATGGCGGTAGCCGGGCATATCGCATCCGCGTTGGAAGTCGCCCAACTGCACGAGCAGGTAAAGAAGGCGGCCGACTGCGACTCCCTTACGGGGCTTTACAACAGGCGGGTCTTCCTGAGTACTCTGGACTCCAGCATCAAGGCCGCGTCGTATCCGCAGTCAGACGCGGTGGTGTCGGTGGCCATTGTTGATGTGGATGACTTAAAAATCGTGAACGATATGCACGGACATCTCACCGGAGATAGCGTCCTCGCCAAGATAGGGACTTACCTTAAGGACGGGTTCCGTTCCATTGATGTGGTCGCACGCTACGGCGGAGATGAGTTCGTGATCCTCCTTCCCGGGATGACTCGCTCCCAGGCAGAAAAGCGGATCAGGGATGTGGTGGATCTCTGGCTCCAGGACAGCGTGACCGATAGCGCAGGCAATGCGGTCCCGATGCCCGGTGCTTCGATCGGCGTCGCGACGTATCCCGAAGACGGCGAAGAAGCCCGCATTGTCCTTGCTGCCGCCGACGACAGGTTAAGGCGAGCTAAGGTAAGCAAAATCACAAGGGCACACAGAAAAGCCTCTTCTTAGGCCCTTGAGCAGTATCATGCTATAATGCGGTCATGAGCCGTGTGAACACACTCACGAAGGTCTCAATACTAGTTGCCTTGGCCAGCGCGCTTCATGCGGTCGAGGCCCTTATTCCTTTACCGTTTATCATTGTTCCGGGAGCCAAGTTGGGACTCGCCAACATCGTGGCCCTTTACGCGGTTCAGACCATGGGTCTCGGCCAGGCGCTTGCCATAAGCTTTCTGAGAACGCTCCTGGGCGGCCTTCTGGGCGGTACCTTCTTGAACGTGGGTTACTACCTTTCTACCTCCGGGGCCCTTGCTTCGACCCTCGTCATGTACGGGGTGTCCCGGTCGGCTCGCGGGCGGATTTCGGTGGTTGGGGTGAGCGTCTCAGGCGCTTTCACCCATAATCTGACACAGCTCGCGGTTGCCTCGGTGCTGCTTAAGTCCCTGGGAGTCCTATTTTACCTCCCGTATCTCTTGGTCCTAGCGGTCCCAACGGGAATCTTTGTAGGGCTTCTGGCAGGAAGGATAATCAGAATCTCCCCCGAAAGATCACAGAATAGGAGCGGTAGGTAATAAATCCCATCTACCCCGGCAAAATAGACTAGATATCAGGGGGTCTGACAGTGATTCGCAACAGAATTCCAGATGTGGTGGTGAAGCGCCTGGTCACATATCTTAGTGTGCTCTTGCACTCAGATTTTGAAGATGGCGATTTCGTCTCTTCGGCACAGCTGGGTGACCTTGCCGCCGTCAACGGAGCTCAAGTCCGGAAGGATCTTGCGCTTTTCGGAGAGTTCGGGAAGCAGGGAGTCGGCTATCCGGTCAAAGCTCTCAGGGAGCAGATCACCAAGATCCTTGGTGCGGACAGGGAAATGCCCCTTTCCGTATTCGGGATCGGCGAACTTGGTACGGCCATAGTCCGCTATATCGCCGGTCGTAGGCGTTCCGACCCTAACTACCGTTTTTGGCCGGCCGCGCTATTTGACGAGGATCCGCGCAAGATCGGTACATCCGTGGAGGGTATCGTGATCCATCCCCTCTCGGACATGGAAACGGTGCTCAAAGAACTGGATGTCAAGATCGGGATCATCGCAGTGCCTGCTTCCGCGGCCCAGAGCGTTGTGGACAGGGCCGTGGCTTCAGGGGTAAAGGGGTTTCTGAATTTCGCTCCCACGAAGCTGAAGGTTCCTCCCGGAGTGCGCGTCCACTACACCGACGTAACTCTAGAGCTCCAAGAACTGGCCTTCTACATCTAGGACCCTGATCCATTCGGCCGAGTGGATCTGTATTGGATCCTAAGGGTGATCCGTTATAAGCGATTGCGGCTCTGCCACTCCACGAGGGAAGAGCCGTTCTTGCTATCTTCCACATTCACAAGGCTCGATGGTATGATATCGTTTGTGGGATAGTGTTGTTGCGGATTGGTTGGTCCATAGGTCCTTTTAGGTACATAACTCCTCCCGGAGGTGAAACGGTTGCCCGAAACTGTGTCGCAACTGGAAGAGAAACTCAGAGAACTACGGAAACGCCGGGAAGCAGTAATTCAAGGTGGCGGAGCTCAGAGGATCGAGCGTCAGCACAAAGCAGGTAAGATGACCGCTCGCGAGCGCATCGCCGCCTTTTTTGATCCCGGCACCTTCATGGAGATCGATGCCTTCGTAACCCACAGAGCCAAGGAGTTTGGGATGGACAAGGTCGAAGCCCCCGGCGAAGGTGTGGTTACGGGCTACGGTCTGGTCAACGGAAGGGCGGTCTGCGTGGCATCCCAGGACTTCACCGTGATCGGTGGGTCCCTCGGCGAGATGCACGCGGCCAAGATCGTGAAGGCCATGGAAATGGCCGCTAAGGTCGGCGTGCCCTTCGTGTTCTTGAATGACTCGGGCGGCGCCCGCATTCAGGAAGGTGTGGACGCGCTCCGGGGGTACGGGGACGTGTTCTTCAGGAACGTCCAGTACTCGGGCGTGGTTCCCCAGATCTCCGTCATTCTCGGCCCGTGCGCGGGAGGAGCCGTGTACTCTCCGGCCCTAACCGACTTCTGTTTCATGGTACAGGGCACGGCCAACATGTTTATCACCGGTCCACAGGTCATCAAGGCCGTAACCGGTGAGGAAGTATCCATGGAGCAGCTGGGTGGCGCGGCGGTCCACAGCCAGATCAGCGGAAACGCCCACTTCGTGGCGGCAGACGAAGCTTCCTGTCTCGAGATGGTCAAAGCCCTCTTGGACTACCTGCCGTCCAACAATCAGGAAGATCCGCCCTGTTTCCCACCCGCCGACGACCCGGCCAGGATAGATCCTGAACTCGCCCAAGTAGTACCTGCGGAACAGAACCGGAGCTATGATATGCACCAGGTCATCTACTCCTTGGTGGACGACGGCATATTCATGGAAGTCCAGAGAGACTGGGCGACCAACATCATAGTAGGGTTTGCCAGGCTGAACGGCCGGTCAGTGGGAATAGTCGCCTCTCAGCCCCAGGTGAAGGCGGGATGCTTGGACATCAACGCGTCCGATAAAGCATCGAGGTTCGTGCGGTTCTGCGATGCTTTCAACATACCTCTCGTTACTTTGGTCGACGTACCGGGTTACCTGCCCGGAGTGGACCAGGAGTACGGCGGGATCATCCGGCACGGCGCGAAGCTGCTTTACGCTTACGCCGAAGCGACGGTCCCCAAGATCACCGTCATAACGAGGAAGGCTTACGGTGGAGCTTACATAGCAATGTGCTCTCGCCACCTCGGCGCCGATATGGTCTTCGCTTTCCCCACAGCGGAGATTGCGGTCATGGGTCCCGAAGGCGCCGCCAACGTCGTCTTCAGGGATGAGATCGCGAAGGCAGAGAATCCCGAGGCCAAACGCCAGGAGAAGATCAAAGAGTTCCGCGACGTGTTCGCCAACCCGTACGTCGCTGCGAGCAGGGGATATATCGACGACGTTATTGAGCCTCAGGAACTCCGTCCGAAGGTCATCTCGGCCCTGGAGCTCATGATCACGAAGAAAGCCGAGTATCTACCGAAGAAGCATGGCAACATGCCGGTGTAAGGTACCGGCGAGCCCAGGAGGTAAGCGACGTGGCCGAGCTTGATAGTGTGAAAAAAGCGGTGATAGCAGCCGCCATTTCTGCCTACCTGTCGGATGAAGGCGTAGGTGTGAGGGTGTTCCGCCCCAACATGTTCCTGCGCGACGTTGAGGGGTCGGGAGCATGGGGGAAGCTATCCCGCAAGACCTACGGAGGTACCAACGAATATCGCAGCGGGGGACTAAGTGCCGGGCGGATGTTCTTTGGAGACACCCAGAAGTGACTCGGGACCATCTAGCCTCTGGTCATGTATGATCTCGCGCTCCATAAGGAGGAAAAAGCCGTGCGTCGGTTCAAGGTCAAGATAAATGACGAGATTTTTGAGGTTGAAGTCGAAGAAGTAGGCCGGGAAGTTAGGGCTGCCAGACCTGTGGTTGCGCCCCCGCCGGCCCAACCCGTGCAGGTAGCGGCGCCCGCCCCGAAGGCTCCGGTCGCGGCTCCTGCTCCGGCCGCTCCCAAGCCGGCTACTCCCAGCCCGGCGCCTGCAGCCGGTGCCCAGGGTGATGGCGACGCAGTCCGCGCGCCTATTCCCGGAGTCGTCAGCGCCATCAAGGTATCCGCCGGCAATCAGGTGAAGAGAGGTCAAGTGCTCCTCATCCTGGAAGCCATGAAGATGCAGAACGAGATCCTTGCTCCGTTTGACGGGACCGTGACCAGCGTACCCGTAAGCCAGGGGGCTTCCGTACAGACCGGAGACGTCTTGGTGACGCTGAGTCGCTAAGTCACACACGGGCACACACTGCCTTGTGTAATCGGGTTTCGGCGGCATTGGTTACTGGGTTATGGAGGGGATTTCATGAGTGGCAAAATCCGGGTTCTAGTCGGAAAGCCCGGCCTTGACGGACATGACAGGGGCGCCAAGGTCATCGCGAGGGCCTATCGAGACGCGGGCATGGAGGTTATTTACACCGGTCTGCACCGTACCCCTGAAGAGCTGGCCAGGATGGCTGTTGAAGAGGACGTCGATGTCGTAGCCCTATCCATCCTTTCGGGCGCCCACGGAACCTTGATCCCCAGGTTCATAGACTGCTTCAAGAAAGAAAAGGGTACCCAGGATCTTGACGTGCTAATCCTAGCCGGAGGCATCATCCCGGAAGAGGATATCCCTGCCCTCAAGACGGCGGGAGTGGATGAAGTCTTTGGTCCGGGAACGAGCACCGAGACCATCGTGGACTACACCAGGTCTCACCTTAAGAGACCGGTAGCCTGACGGCCTGTTCAGTTACTCCTGAGGAATGTCACGGTGAGCTTCGAGCGGCCCCTTCCGGGGCCGGCTCGAAGCCTCTACTTCCGCTTACCTGAGGACGGTGTCTATATCGTGGGCGATCATGCTGCTCAGTCAGCTCTTGAGCTGTTTGAGGGACTCATTCAAGGAAGCCGGCCCCACCTTTCGAGGGCCATTTCTGTTGTGGAAAACGGCGCGCCGGGTGCTGCCGAGCTCCTCTCACATGCATATAAGGCGCGAAAGGGCGCCCACATAACCGGAATTACCGGTTCACCGGGTGTCGGGAAGTCCACTCTGGTGGACGGCATCGTGAGAGAAATGCGTAAAGCAGGGCAGACAGTGGGCATCATTGCCGTGGACCCGTCCTCGCCGTTCACAGGCGGAGCCATCCTTGGAGACCGCGTACGGATGGGACAAGGCCATGCCTTGGACGAAGGGGTGTTCTTCCGGAGCCTCGCCACGAGGGGCCACCTGGGAGGGCTGTCCAGGCACACGGGCGACGTGATCGCACTCCTCGACGCTTTCGGCTTCGACCAAATAGTGGTTGAGACCGTGGGAGCAGGGCAGTCAGAGGTAGACATCATGAAGTACGCTCACACGGTCGTTGTTGCCCTGGCCCCCGGGCTGGGAGACGACATGCAGGCCATAAAGGCCGGCATCCTCGAGATTGGAGATATCTTCTGCGTCAACAAGGCCGACCTGCCAGGTGCCGAAAGGACACGGCGTGATATAGAGATGATGCTCGACATGAAAGAACCGGCAGGGTGGAGGCCCCCGGTTGTCCGAGCGATAGCGGTAAACGGCGAGGGACTTGGCGACCTGGTCTCCGAGATATTCAGGCACCGGTCTTACCTCGTTGCATCGGATACTCTGAAGGAAAAAAAGCGCTGGAGCTATACAGCCGTCCTCGAAGAATACTTGCGGCTCCTCACGGTGGCGAAAGTGCTGGAATCAGCCGCTCGGGACGGAAGTCTGGATGCCGCATTGGACGACCTCATGCATGGGAAGGCGGGTCCTATGGAGGCGGCCCTAAATCTTCTAAACAAATACCGGACCTAGGCCGGAAGGATACTTCTCAGTTCAGACCGAAATCATCCTGAACCGGGAAGAACCCGCAGGGAGGTCCCAATAAATGTTCGTAGCCCTCGGACTAAAGAACGCATGGCGCAACCGCGGCAGGACGGCCCTGGGCATCATAAGCATGGCTGTTGCAGCCGTCATTTTCATGTCGGGATCCACTTTGAGCAGGGGTTATCCGGCGGGAGCCTACTGGGAAGCCAGGCAGCTCGTCGGCGGCGAAATCCTCATGCTTCCCGAGAAGATAACTCTCTCTACGGATACGCTCGCGACCGGCGGGTATACTTGGAAGTTCGAGAAGAGAAGTTACGACAAGCCAAACCTCCTCATGGGTTTTGATTCCTCTCCGTACCGATATGGATTTATGCGGGGAGTGCCTTCCGGCGGTGAAGAAGAGTCGGTACTCCCCAGGATTCACGAAGTGGCAGCAGAACTCCGTGCCGAGTCTTTTGTGGCAGGAGTGATGGTGCGCGAGGCCCTGCCTTTCTTGAGACAAACACAAGACAAGGATGCCCTTTACTATTACGAATACGGATTTGTGGAGCCCCGCGACGTCGTAAGCGACAAAGAGCGCTACAAGATAGAGGAAGCGCTTACTTCCGGGTGGGATCGCTACTTGAACGAGGGCGAGATGATGACCGGAGTTGAATGCTTGTGGCAGAACCTATCTGCCTTCGGTGACCTTCTGTTTCCCAGCATGTCCGAGGCCGGCTACGACTATGAGAACTCAGTCGCCATACGCCTGGACATAGTGGGAGAAGTCAGCTTCCGCGGCCCCAACCCGGCCCTTCCCGCTTACGCGAACCCCGTGGTGTTTGTGACGCCCGAGACTTTTTCAGCGCTCAAGGAAGCCACGGGAGTCCCTGATTCGATGACTACCTGGGGGATAAGCGTCTCGGTCGATAACATGGCCGATCTGGAGAGTTACATCGCGCTGCTCAGGAGGAAGTACCCCGACTTCACCGTATACGGGATCCCACAGCTTGCGGCTGCGGCTTCGAACAGGGAATCCGTTGCAAGCGGCGTGCCGATGGACATGCGGCGGGTGACCGAGGCCCTCTCTTTCATGGTAGCCGCTCTCCTCTCGGCGACCAATTTGTCCATCCTTATGCTGGCTAGGAAAAACGAGATCGGGATCCTCAGGGCCCTGGGAGCCACGAGATGGAACATCACCTGCATGGTGCTTTCCGAGTCGCTCTGGATTGCCTTCCTGGGGTCACTGATAGGGAGCCTGCTGACACAGCCCGCAGTCCTGTACCAGCTTATGTCCAACAGGCTGCCGTCGCAGACCGTCATCTCTACAGTTGGCGTAAACCTCGGGAAATCGCTGGGCTTCTCTCTCTGCGCAGCAGTGCTTTTTGGGTTCCTGCCTGTGGCCAAGGCCCTTAGGGTTACTCCGGCCCAAGTCATGAGAGGCGAGTGAGGTATCAAGAGACTATGAGGGATGTCATTGATCTTGCACGGGCCGGGTTCAGGCAGAAACTCGGGACATATCTGGTTATGACCCTCCTCGTCGCCGTTACCGTGGCCGGGTACCTTGTGGTGAGTTCCTACTGGCAGGACGCCGCCGAGGTTTCCACGGGTACTGCAGAGCCGCTCAACTTCCCGTACATCAAAGCACACGTGGTACATGCGTACTTGTCCAATCCGCCGGTGAGCAGAGACCCTGAAGTGCCCGCGCCGCCGCGTAAGTACGTCCCGCTCTTTAACGACAAGGAACTTGAGAAGATAACGAAGATAAACAATGTGGAGTCGCTCAGCGTTGCCCTTTCTCAGGACAGTTTTTCGCGCTTCGGACACCTCGAGTATTTGTCGATAGAGACAGGTAACCCGCTGTGGGAGGATTTGGACCTGCGGGAGGGCAGGCTTCCTGAGAACTCCGGGGAAATACTGATACCCGATACCATCCCGGATGCTTCCTCCTACATAGGCCAGGTGATCCGCTTGCGGGTTACCCGGGCCATCGTTCCCCAGTCGTTCTGGAAGGACCCCCTCCTTAAAGACGCCCCAGATCCTGAAACTACGAAGGACCTCCAAGTGGTGGGCGTTTACCGTCCATCCAGCCAAATGCTATCCGGTCTCGTAGGTTGGCTTGAGGTGAGGAGGGTGGATGACTACCCCGAGCGCGATCCCGACAATGTACCTATGGACTGGCCTGTGCCCAACACCCTGTTTCTAAAGCTTGACGATCCGACCAAAGCCCATTCTGTTTCCCTCTCCTGGCGGGTTCTCTATCCGGAGATGCCCGAGGCACCTTATCCCATGATCCCGCCGTCGAAGGTGGAATGGTACCCCGATATCCCGGAGACCATGATGAAACAGGCCACGCAAGAGGTCGCCATGCCCATGTTCGCCAACACGTTGAACGCTTTTTCCCTGAGCGCCATCGGGATTTTCGCGGGCATGTTCATGTCCTTCCTTGATCGGCGAAAAGAGCTCGGCATCATGAAGACGGTCGGGATTGAAAGCTCCCGGATCGCGGCGACCATAAGCACCGAAGTGATCTTCTGCGGTGTCCTGGGCACTGTGGCCGGCGCTCTGATTGCCGGCGCAGTTACTACCTATTTGGTGACGGGCATTTCGGGCAATCCAATAGCCATACCTTGGACCGCCCTCTTGCGCGGGGTTTCGGTGGCAGCGATCATCTTGGCGGCTGCCACATATATCCCCAATGCTATGGCCCGTCAGGGGACCGTGATGGAGCTACTCTACGGGCGGCCAATACCCATCGTCAGGAAGAGAAGCTGAGCCTTGTACCGGTCTCGGGTAGCGACTTCTTTGCCGGTCCCTGAAAGGCGTTGGCACCTGCGGTGGCATCCGGCTATCGGTCCTTGGACTGACCCTGGCTGACGCTCTCGGTTTTCGGTCCCGGCTCTGGGGTCTGCCTAGCCTAAGTCTGGCCGGACCGGTCCTCTCCAATTGACCTCTCAACTCTAGGTAAGAAACTTGACTCTGCTTCATAGGATAATTATCATGGCCCGTGAGGATACTTATGACTGGCCAATAACTTTCTTGTTTGGAACCGGGGGAGGTGAGACATGTGGTCTTCCACGGTCCAAAGGAACCTGTGTATACCATCAGCGTTGCAGCGAGGCTATTGGGCGTTAGCCCGCAGTTCCTGCGGCAGGTGGAGAACGAGGGTCTGATCTCTCCGTCTAGAACCGAATCCAACATCCGTCTTTACTCCGATGACGATCTCCGACTTCTCTCCAGAATTGTCTACTTGTGCAGGGTGAGAGGTGTGAACCTCCAGGGTGTCAGAGTGATCTTGGCTATGGAGGAAGGTGAGCGCGGAAGGCCGGATGAAGGCCCGGACCGTTACTCCGGTGGAGGAGCCTCAGGCGAGTGGGACGGTGTCCGGGGGTTCTGCAGAGACGGGCGCAGCCGATCTGAGCCCTCGAGCCGGAAGACCTGATTTCCTTGGGTTTGGTTGAGATACCACTTTGGTTTTCATGGTAAAGAGTAGCGGCAGTTCACGGAGGTGCGTTTATGGGCAAGGTTGTCGGCATAGACTTGGGGACCACCAACTCGGTTATCGCTGTGATGGAGGGGTCTGAACCTACCGTAATCATCAGTTCGGAAGGTTCTAGGGTTACCCCTTCTGTGGTCGGGTTCTCCAAGAAAGGCGAGAAGATGGTCGGACAGCTGGCGAAGCGCCAGGCAGTCCTGAACCCCGAGAACACTGTCTTCTCGATCAAGAGGTTCATGGGCAGAAGGTACGATGAGGTTGAGGTCGAGAGAAGCAGGATCCCGTACCAGATCCGTAGAGGCAAGCACGATGAGGTGCGGGTCTACCTCCCGGCTATCGACAACGAGATAACCCCCGAAGAGATCTCTGCTCACATACTTCGAAAGCTCAAAGAGGACGCGGAGAAATACCTGGGCGAACCGGTCACCCAAGCGGTGATCACCGTTCCGGCCTACTTCAATGACGCCCAGCGTCAGGCCACAAAGGACGCCGGCCGGATAGCGGGCCTGGAAGTCTTGAGGATCATCAACGAGCCGACCGCGGCGTCCCTCGCTTATGGGATCGACAAGAAGAAGAACCAGAAGATCCTCGTGTGGGACCTTGGAGGCGGTACTTTCGACGTATCACTCCTGGAAGTCGGCGACGGCGTGCTTGAGGTCCTCGCCACTGCCGGCGACACCCATCTGGGTGGCGATGACTACGACCAGAGGATCGTCGACTACGTGGCCGGAGAGTTCCAGAAAGAGTACGGCGTGGACCTCCGCAAAGATAGACGGGCCCTCCAGAGGCTCATAGAGGCTTCTGAGAAAGCCAAAGTAGAGCTGTCCCAGGTGCTTGAGACCACGGTCAGCCTGCCGTTCATTTCGGCCGACAGGGAAGGGCAGCCGCTCCACCTGGAAGTCCGCATCACGAGGGCCAAGTTTGAAGAGATCACCGCGGACCTGACCGAGAGGTGCGTGAAGCCCTTCCGCCAGGTCTTGAGCGACGCTAAACTAGACGTTAAGGACCTGGATGAGGTCATCTTGGTCGGCGGATCCACACGCATGCCCAGGATCCAGGAGCTCGTCAGGTCTCTCACAGGCAAAGAGCCCAACCGCAGCGTAAACCCGGACGAGGTTGTCGCCGTTGGAGCGGCCATCCAGGGCGGAGTCCTTGCCGGAGACGTGAAAGACATCGTCCTCCTGGACGTAACTCCGCTTACGCTCGGCGTTGAGACTTACGGCGGAGTCATGACGCCGCTCATCAATAGGAACACGACCATCCCCGTCCGCAAGAGCCAGCTATTCTCGACCACGGCCGACTTCCAGACGCAAGTAGAGATCCACGTGCTGCAGGGCGAGAGGCCGATGGCAAGGGACAACAGGTCGCTGGGACGCTTCATGTTGACCGGTATCCCGCCTGCCCCGAGGGGAGTGCCGCAGATCGAGGTCGCCTTCGACATCGATGCCAACGGCATCCTGAAAGTGTCGGCCAAAGACATGGGCACGGGCAAGGAGCAGAACATAACCATCAAGGCATCGACCCAGCTCCCGAGGGAAGAGGTCGACAGGCTGGTCGAAGAAGCCCAGAGGCACGCCGAGGAAGACAAGAAGCAGCGTGAGGCCGTAGAGGCCAAGAACAACCTGGAGCACCTTATCTACACCGTAGAGAAGAGCCTCAAGGATGCGGATGACAAGGTTTCCGCCGACGAGAAGGCCAAGGTCGAGAAGGCCCTCGAGGGCGCCAAGGAGACCCTGAAGACCGGTTCCACCGAGGAACTTAAGAAAGCAGCCGATGACCTGAGGGACGCCGCAGCCAAACTGGCGGAGGAGCTCTACAGGCAGACAGCGGCCAATCAAGGCGGAGCCCAGGGGCCCACAGGTCCGGATCCGGGTTCAACCGGTCAAAACGGGAGGCCCAAGGGCGAAGTTTACGACGCCGACTTCAAGGAGAGAGACAAAGAAGACCCGAAGCACTAGTCGAAAGGGCGGTACGCAGTGGAAAAGAAGCCAGTTGACGATAGGGAGAATAGGCCACAGGAAAGCGCCTGCCCTGAAGATGTGACCACTCAAGACGCAGGGGAAGTGCCCGGAGCTTCGGAGGAGCGAGAAGCGCCTCAAGAGGGTCTGGACACTGCTTCTCAAGTTGAGGAACTCTCTGCCAAGGTGGCCGGGCTTTCTACTAGAGTGGCCGAACTGGAGGAACGGCTTGCCGGTGCCGCCTCGGAGATTGAGCGAATTGCCTCAGAGCGCGACACGTGGCAGTCCAAAGCAACAGCCCTTTTTGACCAGTACAACCGGGTGAGGGCCGACTTCGACGGGTTCAGGAAAAGGACCGTGAGGGATTTCGAAGACCGCCTCATCAGGGAAAAGGGTGAGTTCATAAGGGAACTGCTCGAAGTCATGGACAACTTCGAGCGGTTCCTGAAGGCTTCTGAGAAAGGGCTCGCCTCAGGCGACAAAAACTTCGAGGCCTTTCATAAGGGCGTGGTCATGATCGAGAGGCAGCTCATGGATGTGCTGCTTCGAGAGGGAGTCACGCCCATTGAATCACCGGTTGGGAAACCAATGGACCCGGAGTACCACGACGCGGTCGCTGCCCAGGACGGCGGCGGCGAACACGGGACCGTGGTCGAGGAACTCCAGACGGGCTACATGTACAAGGGGACCGTCCTCCGGCCCACGAGGGTGAAGGTCATAAGGTAGGACTGTGGGCTTCGGGATAGGGTCTTAGGACGGCAGGGTGAGGTATGAAATATGAAAGCTGATTTCTGCGGCGCTGCACTCCGCAGAAATCAGCTTTCCGTTTATGCCTCCTAGACTTCCCCGGCACGTCTTCCGGGCCAGAGCAAACTAGAGGGCCTTCATCTTCTCGCCCAGGCTCTCGATGACCGTCCGCCTGACCGTTTTCCCGCCGGGCTCCCCGACTGTCTGCCCGACTGTCTTCACCCCGGGCTCCCCGCTCTGCATTCCGGAGATCTGTCCCACGGTATCTCCCCGTATCCCCATGTTCTCGAGCGCCATAAGGAACGCTCCGCCCGCAGGCTCCATCTCGACCACGCGGAACCCCGCAAGCGGTACGGAGCGCTGACATGCCGTTTTCATGGCCGATATCATCAGGGGACACACGCCTTTGGTGAACATGCTCCCGACCAGCACCACGTCGGCGGGGATGAGACCCATCCCGAGGTTATTCATGAGCCCCCCGATGATCTCACCCATGGCCGTGCCCGTCCGCACGAGGATATCCTGGGACACGGCGTCACCTTGCAGCGCCAGCTGGAAGAGGGCCGGCACTATCTGGGCGGCTTTCGTGAATATCTGCCCGAACCGTCCCTGGTGTTCGTACATGTACAGGGAAAGGTCGTCGTAGCTCGGAAATCCGAGGAGGCTTAGCACCGCTTCCTCGAGGCCGGTCTTGGGACCCGTGCCGTCATGAGACCGGAACGCATGGTGGACAGCATCGCGGATAAGAAGGCCCGCTCCACCTGCCGATCCCCATTCGTATCCCATCCCGCGGCCCGTTATCTTCCTGCCGTCAGGCGCAGCGGCGGCGTAATTCGCCCCCGTACCCGCGATAACGACTCCTCCGTACGAAGCCTCAGTCCCTGCCCGGAAACCGACCCAGGTGTCATTTGTCACCTGGAACGTAAGCCCGGGGTAGAGTGAGGAGATCCCCTTGTTGAAGTTCTCAAAGTCAATGGGGAAGTCCGCGCCCGCCATGCCGAAAACGGCGTGGCTTATGGACTCAATGCCCAGTCCCGCCATGGACAGGGCGGCTCCAACGGCGACCGACAGGTTTTGCATGGCCACTTCCAGGCCGGTCATCTGGTAGTTGGTGGGGCCTCCCAGACCAACTCCCAGCACGCGACCGGACTCATCGCCGACGACCGCCAGAGTCTTTGTAGCTCCTCCGTCAACACCCAGAGCGTATCTCATTCTGCTCCCTCCTAGCAGATCTCGTTTCACAACGACTTCCCGGCAAACTGGGGCAAGTAGTCTTTGTTTGCGTCCAGGATATCCCTAAGGACCAGGCGGACCGTGTCGGCGCCGGAGAGGAGCGGGTGATTGAGCAGGGCAAAGAACGCTGTCTCAACATCCCCGGTCACGGCCGCCTCAACCGTGAGGTTCTCGTAAGCCTTAACCTGCTGGACCAATCCCAAGACTTCCTGGGGGAGAGGTTTCTGGGCCAGGGGGTGGGGGCCTCGACCGTCCACCATGCAGCTCACTTCGACGACCGATTCGGCCGGAATACCCGGGACCGCGCCGCGGTTCTGCACGTTCAGGGCTTCCACCGCCGGTTTATTGTTCACGATAGCCGAGATGCTTGAGAGGGCCACATCCGAGTAGTAGGCGCCTCCGCGTTTCTTGAGGACTTCCGGCAGTACGGCGCTCTCCGGATCGGCATATATCTCGAAAAGGTCTTTTTCGATCCTCATGACCTGGTCCGCCCGAGAGCCCTTCTCGCCGGACAGGTCGGCGAGCTGCTCTTTGAGGGCCCTCTCGGAGCACCAGTAGTAGAAAAGGTAGCTCGCGGGGATGAGGCGCAGGCGCTTTAAGAACCTTCCCATCTCCGCGCCGTACTTCTCGACCTTTATGTACTGGTCGAAGAGGGGAGAGTCAAAGATGTCGCCGGTGACGTCCTTGCCGTCCAGGAATATCCCCGTGACGAACGAGAGGTGGTTCAGCCCTGAGACATCCGTGCTGACCCTAGACGGCTCGATTCCCAGCGCCTTCGCTATCCCCATCTTTATGCCGATGGGCACGTTGCACAGGCCGAACGTCTTTATATCCGCGTAGCGCACGAGGGCTTCGGTGACGAGCCCCGCGGGATTTGAGAAGTTGAGTAGCCATGCGTCGGGGCACGTATCCTTCATCTCCCGGGCGAACTGGAGGGATACCGGGATCGTCCGCAAGGCGTTGGCGAACCCGCCGGCCCCCGTTGTTTCCTGGCCGATGACGCCGTGTTTCAGGGGGATGTGCTCGTCTCTTTGCCTCGCGAGCATCCCGCCGACTCTTATCTGGCTTATGACAAAGGAAGCCCCGTCGAGGGCTTCGCGCCGGTCCAGCGTTGCCCTTATGTCGCACGGGACCCCTTGCTTGGCAAGCATCCTGCGGGTGAAAGCGGCAACCGTCTCCATCCGCTCCTGCCCTTCGGGGACGTCCACCAGCACGATTTCCCTGGCGTGGAACTCTCCGTTTAGATACCTTTTGGCTACCCCGTCAAGGAGCTCCGGAGCGTAGGAGGAGCCCCCTCCGAGGACCGCCAGTTTGAACTCTTTCATGGACTCAGCTCCTTTCGTCCCCGATGGCTCAGATGCGCTCAGGGATCTTGGGCCCGGCAACGGTCTAGCGACGTGAGGTTAGATCCGTCGGTCCGGAATACTTAGCCCTCCTACACACGCCATGCGTCGGCGAAGATGTGGAGGTGGGTCATAGTCATCACTTTGAAGTCTTCTGCAAAGGCTGCTCCTATCTTGCGGCCAATCTCCGCCGCCTTGGCCGTAAGGATCGGCGCAAACACATTGTTCCACACGGGCTCGGGGAACTGCGACTTGTGGCACAAGCATGCCGCTATCTTCCGTTCCCAGGTTTCCGTGATGTCAATGGCGGAATTGGGGTGACTCGACACGGCGAAAGCGATACCGCCGACCGAGTGGGGCTCCTGCCCTTTCTTGATATCTTCGGGATAGGCAAGGGGGAAGGGCGCGTACATCGCCGCTTCGACTGCGGCCATGGCTGCCTTCCTGTGGTCAGGGTGTGCCTCGTAAGTGAGCCACGGGTCGAGCGCGATGATGAAATCGGGTTTTACCAGGCGGATTACCGCCACCATCTTACGCCGGACCGTCTCGATGTCGGGGAGGAAGCCGTCCTCGAACCCCAGCCAGTGGACATCCTTGACGCCCAGGGCCTCGGCCGCCCGAGCCTGCTCCTCTTTCCGGATGGCGGCTATCTTTTCGCGGGTCATCGAAGGATCGAAGCAGCCCATGCTGCCGTCCGTTGCGCAGCAGTAAGACACTTTGGCTCCCTTGCTTGTGAGGAGCGCCACAGTGCCGCCCGCAGTCAGTTCCGCGTCATCGGGGTGGGGGAATATCACAAGGACGTTCTTGGCCTCCAGCAGATTGGGAGTCGGGATCAGGTCTTTGATATCCATGTCTTGCCTCTCCTTGAAATTCTGCTCTCTTTCAGGTTCTGATCACGTTCAGGCGCTTCCCTTCGTTCAGGGCTTGCCCCTCCTTCGAGGAGACCGGAGGAGACCCATTAGTCCGCCTCGAATGTCACCATGAGCTTCGAGAAATGGATCGCTTATCCTCCCGATTGGAGGTAGTCTCCGTGCAGAAATGGAAGGACATTGCATACAGCCTGGGGAACTTCTCGTCCTCCGTCTTGGGACAGACGGTAAGCGCTTTCGCCATCTTCTACTACGTCGACGTCCTGAAGGTCCCATCGGCCATGATAATGACCGTGATGACCTGGTACGGAGTATGGAACGCCATAAACGACCCTCTGTTCGGGCAGATATCCGACAAGACCAGGACCCGCTGGGGGCGCAGGATCCCGTACATCTTGTTCCTCACTCTGCCTTTGTGCCTGGCTTTCGCGCTCCTATGGATGCCGCCTTTCGCCGCGGGTGAATCGCGGGCCCTGTACATCTACTACTTCGTAGTCATCTTCATCTTCGACGGTTTGTTCACCATCGTGGTCTTGAACTGGACCGCCCTGTTTCCCGAGATGTATCCGGACCTCCAGGACAGGGCGAGGGTTTCCGCCATCAGGCAGGTCCTGGGGATCCTTGGCCTCATCCTGGGAGTTGCCCTGCCCAGCGCCCTTTCGGCGAGCATAGGGTGGAAGGCGATGGGCATCCTGTTCGGCGTCATCTCGATGGTGACCATGTATGCGTCCTTGTGGGGCTCGAAAGAACGACCTGAGTTTGCCAAAGACGAAGGACTCGGCCTTATCGCCGCGCTCAAGGCTACCTATATCAACAAGTCTTCCGTTACCTACCTGGTCCCCGCGATGCTCATCCAGTACACCTTCGTCGGGCTCCAGGCGGTCGTGCCCTTCTACACCAAGTACGCATTGAACGCCGACGAGACCCAGACATCGGTCCTCCTGGGGGCTCTCTTCATCGCGGCCATACCCTTCGCGTACGTCTGGGGCAAACTGACCTCGCGGCTCGGCCCCAAGAAGGCTTTGACCGTGGCGAGCCTCTTCTACGCGGCCGGACTCATACCGTTTTTCTTTGCCCAGACGTTTGTGCAAGGGGTGCTCATCTGCTTGTTCCTGTCCTTCGGACTGGCGGGCATCATGGTGCTCCTCGATGTCTTCATAGCCGACGTGGCAGACGAGGATGAGCTCAAGACCGGTTCCCGCAGGGAGGGCATGTACTTCGGCGTCAACGGCTTCATGATCAGGTTGGGGATATCCATCAACGCCGTGATCATGGGAAAGGTGATGGACGCGACCGGCTATAACCCCAACCTGGCCGTCCAGCCGGAAAGTGCCGTGGTGGGAATCCGGCTTCTCATGTCGTTCATCCCGGCGGCTGCGATAATCCTGTCACTCATCGTCTTGAGGTTCTACCCGCTGGACGGTCCCAGACTGGCCGAAGTGAAGAGCCGGATCGCCGCCCTGCATGCGGAGAAGTCGGCCAGGGGCTGAGGCGCCGTTCTTGCCGTAGTCCGGACGGCGTTGTCGCGGTTTGTCGGGATCGCAAGAAGTAGGCTATATCCGCACCACGCTTGGTCTTCACCCCGGACTGCAACGTATTACGTGACCCGCGCAAGACGTAGGCGTAGGCTATACGGCTTTGTATATAGCTTTTTCGGCACGTTTCCCCGTTACTAACTGTCAAAAAAAGCTATATACAGGATTGCATATGTGCAATTTCTACTAGATAGACCACCGCTATCTTGCCAAAAATGCACAATACCCGAGCGGTATCTGGCAACTTGTGACTATTGCTCAACTGTCATCATGTATCGGTACCAGCACCCAGCAGGCGTAGTCAACATAACATGTTGACAAGAATCGTCCGATGAGGAGGGACAAAAGACAATGTCTGAGGTGAGAGCGCTGCAACTGCCCGGAACACTCATGGAGAGATTACAGGCATGTGTCGGTATGCCGGTTACCGTTTACCTACGTGGCGTTCACGGTTCTCTCGCGGCGGGGATTCCCGGGATGTCCGGCACGCATCCTGGCCCGGGTGTTGGCCCCGGTGTTCCTTGTCCCGGGATGGGTCCAGGCTTAGGTCCCGGTTTCGGCCCGGGTACCGGTACAGGTCCCGGTTTCGGCACCGGTCCAGGCAGGCCAACCTGGCCGGGGGTCTCCAGCATGGATAACGTAGAGGCCATGCGGAATCTTAGGGGACCTTGCCCGGATCCGAGGCCCCCGTGTCCGGACCCGAGGCCTCCGTGCCCGTGTCCGGAACCCGGTAAGGGTATGATGACAACCGTTGTGCAGGGAGTACTTGTCTTCGTTGGGGCGGACTACTTGGCCGTGGCGGTAGGCTACGGTGGGAAAATGACAGATTTGCGTGAGGTGACGATCCCGTTGCCCGCCATCGGCATGATCATTTGCGAAGGAGAGCCTTTGATGTAGGTATTGGTAGTTCAACGTAGGTCGTCTGCATGGTTTGGAAGATGTGGGGTACAACCTGGGTTAGTACGTTACTAGACGGAAGAGACCCGGCCTTCCTGGAGCGGCCGGGTCTCTCGATTTCTGGATTTCTGTGCTTCCGTGAAGCGAGCCATTATCCTTCACGGGCGAACCCGGAAGGGTCTCTGTATTATTACATTACTCTACATACACCAAGCCAATAGGCACGAGCCGGTCAGGACCTGCCGGCAAACTGCGGCAAGTACTCGGCGTGGGTCTTGAGATATGACTCAAGCAGTTTCTTTGCGATCTCCCTGGAAGGCACGAGCGGGTGGCAGGTTAGCGCGTCTAGGGCGTCCACTCGAGAACCTTCGAGCGCAGCCTTCACCGCCAGTTCCTCGTATGCGGCTACCGCCTGGACCAATCCGCGGACGCTTGCCGGCATGTTTCCTACGGCCAACGGGTGGGCGCCTGACGCATCCACCACGGCGGGCACCTCGACAATCTTGTCGTAGGGAAGTTCGGGCATGCTGCCGCGATTGGGGACGTTGACTATGTACACAGACCGCGAGTCTTGAGCGATGGCGCTAAGCATCCCTACCATCATGTCGGCGTGCCACTTTCCGCCCCTCTTGATCTCCAGTTTCTTGCGACCGGCGGTGACTTTCTCGAAATCGGCTAGGATCGTCTTCTCGAGCTCGATGACTTCCTGGGCCCGGGTTTTTCCTGAGCCAATCCGGTGCCTTATCATCTCGTCCGGGAAGTAGTAGTACTGAAGGTAAGGAGACGGGAGGAGACCGGTCTCCAAGAAGATCCTCAGCGTGTTTCGTAGTTCAAGCCGGTTCTTCGGGTCGGCCATGACGGCGCTGCCGAACACCCTGTCCAGGTCGACGTTGGAGGATTCCTGCATGGTCTGGCGCAGCACGGGCAGGATGTCGTTCCCCCGCAGCATTACCCTCCTGGCCCATCCCAGGTGGTTGAGGCCGAAGTAGTCCATGAAGAGCGCTCCCGGATCGACTCCCACGAAACCCGCGAGGGCCTCTTGCAGTATCATGGGCTCGTCGCAGATGGATATGGCCTTGATGGGACACACCCTGTGGATCGCTTCCGCCACAAGCCCGGTGGGGTTTGTGTAGTTGATGAGCCAAGCGCCGGGGTTGTGGGTCTCTATGTCGCGTGCGATCTCCACCATGACGGGAATGGTGCGGAGCGCCATGGAGAATCCACCTGGACCGGTGGTCTCCTGTCCTACCAGGCCCAACTTGGTCGCGATGGATTCATCGAGATGGCGGGCGGCGAGGCCTCCAACGCGGATCTGGCACAATATGAAGTCCATGTCCTGGATGGCTTCCATGCGATCCTGGGTGAGGTCGACCCGGGTGCCGGGCATCTCCACCTCAAGCATGGCCTTGACCATAGCTCCCACGATGGACAGTTTCCTGGAGTCTATGTCCATGAGGACCAGTCTCTCCAAAGGAACTGTATCCTTGAGGCGGATGAACCCCTCGATGAGGCCGGGGGTGTAGGCGCTTCCCCCGCCGAGAATGGATACCCTAAGTCCGCTGGACATAGGTAATGACCTCCTTCAACGGTTGTCTCACGTGAGGGTTGTCTCGCGCGAGACGGGTCAAATAGAATCCAGGTGTAGAACTCAGTTATAGAGTCCGGTTTGCAAAACACTCAAGCAAGGAAACTGAGATAACCAACAGGGAAAGGCGGGATTCGTTCTTGCAGGCGGGTAAGGTGGCCGCGAAAAGAGTGGCCGTCGCTATGTCGGGCGGGGTCGACAGCTCCGTAGCGTGCCTCCTCCTCAAGAGGCAGGGATATGACGTGGTCGGGCTCACCATGAAGCTCCTCCCGAACCCTCCTTCTGAGGATGTGGTCCGCGCTCCGTGTTGCACCCTTGAGATGGCCCAGGACGCGATGCGGATCTGCCACAGCCTCGGAATCCCGCACTACACTATTAATCTGGTCGACGAATTCGCTGAAAGTGTGATACTTCCCTTTGTAAGGGAGTACTCGATGGGAAGAACTCCCAATCCGTGCCTCGAGTGCAACCGCGTCATGAAGTTCGGTTACCTCCTTCACAAGGCTCGTGAACTCGGGTGTGAGTACATCGCTACGGGCCACTATGCAAGGGTCCGGCACAGCTCGGGTCCCGGGAGCCGGGCGCTGCTCCTCCGGGGAGTAGACAAGGCGAAGGACCAGAGCTATGCCCTATACCCTCTTACTCAGGACGAGCTTGACCACGCCCTGTTTCCGCTCGGCGACCTCACAAAGGAAGAGGTCCGAAGGATCGCGCGCGAAGCCGGGCTCAGGACCGCCGAGAAACCGGAGAGCCAGGAGATCTGCTTTGTCCCCGGTACCTACAGGGAGTTTTTGACGGAGCAGGGGCTTAAGGCCGAACCGGGAGACATTGTCGACACATCCGGGAAGGTTTTGGGGAGACACGTCGGTCTTCCTTTCTACACGGTGGGGCAGCGGAAAGGGCTCGGCGTCGCGGGAGGCCAGCCCCTCTATGTGGTAGACCTCGACCTCAAGCGGAACGTCGTCGTTGTGGGGAAGCGGTCGGAGGCGTACTCCATGGGATGCATCGTGGAGGACCTTAACCTGATCGCTTCCGAGCGGCTGACGGGTCCGGTCTCAGGCACATGCATGGTCCGCTACAGGGGGAAAGAGGTCGCGGCCACGATGGAGCCGCATCCCGACCGGCCGGACAAACACGACACTGCCATCATCAGGTTCGATACGCCGGAGTTTGCCGTGACGCCGGGGCAATCGGCCGTCCTCTACCAGGGCGATTACGTCTACGGTGGGGGAGTTATCGCCGCGAGATTAGGGCCGGGAGCTTAGCATCGGTTTTCGGTTAGCCGGGTTGGCCTTACCCGGGGCTCACTCCCACGTTTTCGACACGTGCATGACCTTGTACTTGGCAGATATGGCTTTTACAAGGTCGTCTACGTCGCCGGTTTTCACCCTCAAGATGACCTGGCCGGTTGGCGCGCCGGGTGGGACATTGGTCGAGAGGCTGGCTATGGATATCCCGAAGTCCTTGACGATCCCTGTTATCTCGGCGAGCACTCCGGCCCTGTCTGGCACTTCGATGGTGAGGCGGGTCCCCTTGGCCCGGAGACCCATGAGGGAGACCAGGGTCCTGAACACGTCGTTCTGGGTGACGATGGCGACGAGTTCGCCCTTCTCGTTAACAACGGGGAGAGCGTCGAGGTCGTGGAAATACATGTGGTAGGCGGCCATTTCCATAACTTCGTCTTCGCGGACGGTCTGTACGTTTGCCGTCATGATGTCTCTGACTTTGACCTTGTCCAGATAGTCCGGTTCTCCGCCCGCGGGCGCGCTTGTCACGACATCCCAGTCGGTGACTATGCCCAATAGCTTGCCGTTATCCCTGACGGGAATCGCCTCGAAGGTTTTGTCTGTCATGAGGGTGACAAGCTCGCGAAGCGTAGCATCGGGGTGGATCGAGACCGGATTTCGTGTCATAACATCTCTAACGAACATGGCGTCGCCTCCTAGGGGTTTGACCATATTCGATTCCGTGGAAGGAAACTCCTGCAGAAATGTGTTTGTGCTGCTAGAGGTGTCAGAGCGTTGTGCGTCCGCAGCTCAAGACCTGTCGAGTTTTCGCTATTTGAGGCGATGGGTATCTGACCGCAGGGTCTCTTCAGGGCACAAAAAAAGAGGGGCAAAAAGAGGAGGTGGCGGAGCAGGCCCGCACACCAGACTGTAACCAACTACGAAACTCGAAACCTAACCCCCGAAAACCATCTCCGGCACCGCGCTCTTCGGGCCTGCTCCAGTGAAACTCTATTACCTCACGCTTGGACGATATTCGACTTACCTTGATTTGGCATAGTCAAGCATATCCTGCAGCAGTTCGAGCCTCTTCTGCATAATCGCGAGGCGGTTGCCGCCGAGTCCGTGGCATTCTTTCATGAGGTCCAGATGCCTTTCGGCAAACTCGCGGAGCGTCTCGTCCTCGATCTCGGCTATCCTCGCCTCATATTCCGGGAGCCTTGACTCGAACTTCTCCATCCGCTCCCCGGTCCGGGCGATGTTCTCGGTCACGCGCCGGATGGCTGCCTCAAGGCGCTCTTCGGACATGAAGCGTCCGGGCACCGGACGAACTATCGCTTCCTCAATCTCTGCCCAGTCCACTCCGTAGGCTTCGGCGATTTCCTCGAGTGTCTTCCCGTCCTTGTACTCCTGATAGAGCGTCTCCATCGGCGTGCCCGTCTTGCCCGCGATGTAGGCCAGGACTACACGTACCGGCGCTTCCGTGTTGCCAGAAGTGAAGGCCGGTGCGCCCTCTCCGAACATCCTGGACCCGCGTCCCATACCTCCGGCGACGGCCTTCGGCATGAAGCCTACCAGTTTCTCGCCTATGCGACGCCCCCACGTGAATAACGGGGCCTCACCTTCGCTACCGCGCGATCCGTTGGCCCACGCGATTGAGGCGACGCCAATGACGATGCACAAAGCGCCTAGCAGGACAAGAAAGATCCGCTTCTTAGATCGCATTGATATGTACCTCCTTTCTGCTCACTACGCCCGCTTCCCAAGTGGGCTTATCGGGAGTCCACCGGTCTGCAAGATCAGCGGTTCTCCGGTCCTAATTGTCGCCCGGAGATTTGAACAGCGGATGGCAAAGGTGTTAACGGTTGATTAACAAATTGGGTTATTGGTGTTACTGATGCTCGCCGGCTGCGATGAGAGGGAGCTCCATCCTCATGGTCGTGCCTTTACCGAGTTCGCTCTCGACCGAGAGACGGCCGCCGTGCTGGTCAACTATGAACTTGGCGATGGAGAGGCCCAGCCCTGCGCTGGACTTGATGCGGGCACGGGACTTATCGGCCCTGTAGAAGCGCTCAAAGATGTGGGGAATGGCTTCTGCGGGAATGCCCGGGCCTTGGTCGGAGACGGCGAGGACGACGCGGCCGGGTGTGGCTGCTACGCCGGCCGGCGTGGTCTGCGCACCGCCCTGCGTGCTGGTCGAAGGTCCTACATGCGGGGACGGGTCCCCGGCGATATCTCCGGCACTGGATCCGGCGATAGCCAGAGATACCTCTACCTTCCCGCCCTCGGGCGAGTACTTGATGGCGTTGTCCAGGAGGTTCAGGACCGCCCTCGTCAGCCTATCGGCCGAGCCGCTAACCACGGCCTTTCCTGATTGAACGGCTTCGTCGGCAGTCAGCGCGAGCTCCAGGTTCTTCTCCTGGGACTGCGGGCGGACGGTGTTCATACTGCTACGGACGACATCTGCGAAGTCCAGCGGGGCCATCTCCACAGGGATGTCGCCCGCCTCGAGCCTGGCGAGATAGAAGAGGTCCTCAACGAGGCGCGACAGCCTCTCAGACTCGTCGTGGATTATGCTGAGCGTCTTGCGCTGCTCCTCTGAATCTTTAATGACGCCGTCCTGAAGGGCTTCCACAAACCCCCGTATCGATGTGATCGGGGTGCGGAGGTCGTGGGAGATGTCCGACATCATGTTCTGCCGTTCCTCGGCAAGGGCTTTCAGCTTCTCTTTTTCTTGTGTGAGGTTGTCTACGAGGACCGATATCTCCCTTGACATCGAGTTCATGGCCTGAGCCAGGTCCCCGAGCTCGTCCTTGGAATCGATGTCAACCCGCTGGCGGAAATCCCCCTTCGAGATCGACCGGGCGACCTGGGCCATCCGCCTGAGCGGGTCGGTAATGTTGGAGGCCAGGAAGTAGGAGAGGAGGATGGCCACTGCCGTCGCCAACATGCCTGCCCTTAGCATGAACCGTGCGGCTTCCAGCGTTGACTGCCTCGCCACCGTCGACAGCGGTTTGATGAAGATCATCGCGCCCGTGATATAGCTGCCCGTGCGCCACGGAACGGCAGCGCCCACGGCATCGGCTCCGGCGGTCGGGAAATCAAATGTCTCGATCTGGCCCTGCCTCAGGGTGCTCCTCAGGTACTGGGAAGAGACCATCTGCCCGACCAGTTGATCATCCGCCGAATCGGCGATGATGATCCCGCGGGTGTCTGTCACAAGCACCCTGGCCGAAGTCACCGAGCTGATGACGGCGACCAGGTTCCTGACGAGGGCCGAGTCGGACGGCGGCGCTACGGCAATGCGCGAGATGAGGAGCTCCATGTTCCGGGCTTGCTGGACCAATTGGTTAGAGGCTATGCTGCGGAAGTAGTTGTTGAGGAGGCGTGACTGGTAAGCGCCCATAATGAGGCCTACCAGCAATATGATGACGACGAAGGTCGCCATTAGCCTGCCTCGAAGAGACACCTCTTAGGTCCCGCTCCTTTCGTGTGAGCCTTTGCCGGGGGCGCCTTGAGCGCTCCAAATCGTCGTGCCTGTGCCGTAGCGTTTGTCGGCTTCTGACGTGCGCCTACCCTCCGTGGTACTCAAACTTGTATCCAACGCCCCAAGCGGTCTTTATGTATACCGGGTGCTCGGGGTCCTTCTCGATCTTCTGCCTGAGCCGGCGTATGTGGACGTCCACTGTCCTGATGTCTCCGAAATAAGTGTACTCCCAGACCGTCTCCAAGAGGTATTCCCTCGAGAAGACCTTGTTGGGATTTGTCGCGAGGAGCCAGAGCAGGTCGAACTCCTTGGGCGGGAGGGTCATCCTTTGTCCGTCGACAATCACTTCGCGGGATTCCTTGTTGATGGTGAGGCCGGGGTATGAGACGGCTTCGGGAGCCGGTTCTTCAGCCCGCCTGAGGACTGCCTTTACCCGCGATACCAGTTCGCGGGGGCTGAACGGTTTGGTCACGTAGTCGTCTGCTCCCAGTTCTAGGCCGTAGACCTTGTCCATCTCGGCGTCTTTGGCCGTGAGCATGATGACGGGCGTCTTACGTTCCTTGCGTATCTGTCTCAGCACTTCTCTGCCGTCCAGTTCGGGCATCATGATGTCGAGGATGACCAGACTGGGGGCCTGCTCGCGCCATGCCTTCAGGGCTTCGGTGCCGGTCTTGGCCTCAATGGTGCCGAACCCCTCGTTGGAGAGGTAGATCTTCACCAGCTGCCTTATGTGGTCTTCATCATCGGCTATGAGTACCGTTTTCTCAGACACGAGGATGGGCGACCTCCTTCGGCACCCGGCTCGGGTGCATCTGCCGTCATAATAGCATAATCGGAAGGCGGGCGAGGGAAGGGAACCGGGGAGTACTACTGCCCGGCGTGTAAGGAGCCCAATGGCCCGGGAAGATCGCTGAGGCTCGTTGGTCATCTCCGGGTAAATCCGGGCGAGCTCTGGTGGTACAATGTGTCAAGTAGGGTCCGACATGACTACTCGGGGTGGAGGTAGGTAAGTGCGCATACGGATCATCCTCGTCGGTAAGGTGCGGGAGAAGTACCTGCGGGAAGGCATAGCCGAGTACCTCAAGCGTTTGGGACCGTATGCTCATGTGGAGCTGGTCGAGCTGCTGGATGAGAGCGTCCCCGAGACGTTTTCAGAGAAGCAGTTGGCTCTGGCCCGCCAGGTTGAGGCGGAGCGCATCCTGCGGACGCTTCGAGAGAACGAGTATGTCGTAGCCCTGGATATCCGGGGCTCTCAGATGTCCTCCGAAGACCTTAGCAAGTGGGTTCAGGAACGCGCCCTTGCCGGTGACTCCAACTTGGCGTTTGTGATCGGCGGCACCACCGGGCTTGCCCCCGAGATCCTCTCCCGCGCCCGGCTTCGGCTCTCGATGGGCCCCATGACTTTCCCCCACCAGTTCATGCCGATGCTGGTTGCTGAGCAGTTGTACAGGGCGTTCAGGATAGGGAGAGGGGAGCCGTATCACCGGTGAGATCGCGGAGCCATTGACCACCTAGACGGATTGCATCAAGACAGCGTCAGGCGAGTACCCGAAGCGCACGTGCTCCATCTTGACCTCTCCGCGCGGTTTCTCGAGGAAGACCCCGTCTTCAGGGTCTGACTATTCTTCGATGGAGTCGTAATGCTGTCGTAATGCTAAGGGATGAAGCGGCGGGCATCAGAGGATACACTCGGAAGCTGGTCAAGATTGCATCGCTCCTTTAAGGTTGCGAGTCTGGCCAGGAGTTCGGATATGTAGCCAAGGGTCTCGTTCAAACCAGGGAAGTACTGACTTGGATGAGCGCATTCGGAATCGGACCGGGTGGCCAGCGCTACTCCCGTAATGGAATTCCTACTTAGGGCTATCCCCGATGCCCTCAAAGAGACCCTGGGCACTCAAGTGCCAACCCCCGGCATCAATCCTCAGATGCAGCTTTTCCTCGACAAACTGGGCGATAGCGAGATATCCGCGGCCGAGATCATGCGCCGGATGGGGCTTAGGAACCGCCCTTCCTTCCGCAAGACATATCTGCGGCCAGCTCTCGACTCGGGACTCATTGAGATGACGCTACCCGATAAACCAAACAGCAGAAACCAAAAGTATCGACGGCGCAGGAGCTGAAAACTCTAGCTCTCGTCGCCTATGAGAGCCGTATCCGGCGCGGAAGGTGGGCAAATCCAGAGAAACTGCCTCGAGCGAAATCACCGAGCGAAGTCTCAAAACTCATACCGCAAGGCAACCTGAGCGTGACAGCGAGGTTCGAGAAGTCCTTCCAATATTGGGCGGGCTCCAGGAAGTAGTAGAACTCGGCTCTTGGATCTCCGTACCCGTAGTTGAACCGACTTCTCTCCGCTATGACCGCGGCAGTTTCCACGTACGAAACCTCAAGCGTGTGTGTGACTCCTGGGGAAAGGGTTATCTCAAAAACCGAAAGCGCAAGGTCATACCCGGCGTTGAGGTCGTCCGTTCTCTGGCCTGTACTTGCGACACGGAGTATCTCCTCGAAGGTCGGCTCCCACAAACCAAAGTCGGTCCATAGACCGACGTTTGACCACTGGCGCTTTAGGAGGTCGTCCACGGATGCCTCTTCACCACTCACGTTCCACGGCACTGTAGTGGAGCTCTGCACCGTGATTGGCGATCCGTCAAGAATAACCGAGACCGGCTCATCCGGATTGCTGGCGACAAAAGCTACCAGGGTTGATACGGTTTCCGGAGAAGTGTTCACCATCCGGTACGTAGCGTTTATCTCAGCGTAGGCTTTCTCGCCTTCCGGCGCCTTGATATCGTAGACCAGGTCTTCTGAGATGACCTCGATCGAGTCGTTCTTGGAAGGGATCAAGAACGCAGTGTCGCCGTCCTCGACCCGAAGCGGCGGCCCGGCGTTTGCATAACAGGTTGGTGCAAGGACAATCTGGAGTATCGCAACAAGGCATACAACTGCCGCCACACGCCAACGACTCAATCGGATTACCTCCCGTTGAACGCCCGGGCGCTATCCTTCATCCTCGTTCTACCCTGTTGGCCGGAGGCATTCCCTGCCGCCCGCCGGTCCGAACGACGGTGCCCCTGCGATGTCCGATGCCCAACTCGCCCTAGAACGATTATGACAATGCTTGATTTCCGTTTGTTCCTCTATTACTCCTACTGTGCCTGCAGGTTTGGGGTGCTCCTGATGCTCGTCGAGGACTTGACGCCTCTTCTGGGTATGCGGTAGTCCATGTAAGATAAGCGCGTCAGAAGACGTCGAAAGGGAGCAGGGTGGCCATAACATGACAAGCAGACTGGACCGTGTGAGAGAGTATGTCAACCGGATCTTCGATCGCATAGAGGACGCCGAGACCAAGCGCGCCGCCTACGTGCATTCCTACGGCGTGGCGCAGTGCTGCGCGCTGTTGGCTCTTAGGCGCGGGCTGGACGTTGAACTGGCCACAGTCATCGGCCTCCTGCATGACATCTACACATACAAGACAGGATGTACCGCTCTGCATTCCCACAACGGCGCGGAAATGATGCGAGTGGTCTTCAAATCTGAACTGAGAGACCTCTTTTCAGAGGAAGAGCAGACCATCATAAAGTCGGCGATATACCACCATTCCGATAAAGAGCACGTACATGACGAATACGACGAGCTCCTGAAAGACAGCGATATACTCCAGCACCTTTCCTTTGATGACACGTACGAGCCTACTCGCGGTCAAAGGTTGCTGCATACGGTTAAAGAACTCGGACTCCCAGCGCCGGAGATAACTCTGCTCGAGAAAGGGAAGACCCCGGCGAGCCCCTTCAACCCGGAGCAGGTTGCGCATGTCGCCGAGGCCCTCGCCTCGAAGAGAGTCACCGGAGAAAGGACCGACCCCGAGTACATGAAGATAGTCCGCTACTTCCCGGAGGACGACGCTCCCGAGGGGTTCAAGTACGGGTGGTGCGCGGCGTTTGTCTACCATTGTTGCCTGGAGGCCGGGCTGGTGCTTCCCATCCACGCCGGCCACACCGCACAGACGACGGAGGGCAGCAGGCTCGGCGGCATCAAAGGATGGCACCGGTTGGGCATCAAGAACGGGTTCTGCCGCTACGAGAAGGATGGGTTTACGCCCCGGCACGGCGACATCGTCGTATACGACAACATCGTCCCTCCGGAGAATAAGGCGCCGAACAGCGGTAGGTACGACCACATGGGTATAGTGCTCGCCTGTGGGCCCGATACCCTGGTGGCAGCCGAGGGCAATGTCGACAACAAGAACGTTTCGGGCATCGTAACCCGCAAACGCGATGACACGGTGGGCTTCTATATCCGCATTCCCGAGGACTACTCATATGACGGCTGGAAGATAGACTTCAAGACGGGCGAGGTCAGGATTGTGGATTACGTGCCGGCTGACCCCGACTAACGCCTGATCTTCTTGATGTAGATGGGCAGCTGGTTGTCTGGGTCCACCTTACCGCTGTTCTCAAACCCTTGAGAAGAAAGTACGGGATCCACATTACGAGCAGCTGCCTGAACTGCTCATCGTCTCCCTTTTGGACCAGGACGTAATCCAACACTTGACCTCCCTGCGTCGCTAAGCACCATCGACCTCATTCTTGAGCGTCTCGAAGAATAGGTGCATTAATCCAATCCTCTGCTCGAATATGGCGCGCGCTTGAGGCCGAAACGCCGCAAGAATGGTTTGATAACTGGAAAGAACGCGCCGTCCAAACGCTTGAGGAGAACTCAATGGAGTACATGGCCGAACACGCGCCCAAGGCCTACATCCTGTTAAAGATGCTGGAGCAGTGAGTCTGCCCGGCAGTCTGATTGCAGCCGGGTAGCGTCCGTTGCTCGAAGTGTCTATGAAAAGGGCTATGGCAGAGCATTATCGCTAAGCGAACACACCAGGAAGACTCCTACTTCACTTCCAACGCCAACCTCAAGCACTCCCGTAAAGCCGGGTCATAGCTGGGGTCCGGTAGGACGGGTCCTTCCCCTGCAGCAAGCGCCTTCGCCAGACGGACAATATCCTCCGGCGTACGTTCCACGAGAACGTCAGGGATGGTGTGCATCTCTTCGTTTGCCGTGAAGTCCGGGTTTAGGCCCATGTCGACCGGAAACAGCAAAGCCAAACCACTGTTTGGGAGGACCGCTATGACGGGCGTATACCCGACTCCGTCTCCGCCCGTGCATTCACCGACTACCGTTGCCCATCCGGTAGCTTTGCAGAACACCGCGAAGCTCTCCGCAGACGAATAGACCGACTGATCTACCAGCAAGAACACCTTGCCCCTGTATGGAATATCCCCAGTGGGTTCGATTGTTGTCTCGGTTAGTACAAGATCTCCGAAACCGGGGCCAAGCACCTCTGGAGGAAGGTTCCTCATCTGCTCTTCGGTGAGCATTGACTCCAGCCGGGACCTGTCGATGACCTCGATGGAACCCCGGACGTTCTCGGTATGCAACTCAAGGTTGGCCGCAAGGAACCTGCGGATGTAGTCTCCGTCTTTGACCGCTATGGTGAACCGCCACGTAATCGACCTTGCGATTAGAGGGCTAACCACGTTGAGCATCCAGAAGCGAGAGTCACCGCCTCCGTTTCCGCGCAAGTCGATGATGAGCGCCTTAGTGTCCGAGATAGTGGCATAGAACTCCCTGAGTTCACGGGCCCACGTTTCCGATTCCTCATACTGAATCATCTGCGGGATGTGAACGTAGGCGACTTGACCGTCCGCAAGCATGTAAGTTGATATCCCGGTCATCGACCTGATGTTTGCCGGCAAGACCGGAACTTGGATGGAGCCCGTTAGTTTTGTGGGCCCGATATCCGCGCGTACTATGGTGCCGTCCGGGCTCCGAAACTCTACCCCATAGGATTCGGGTCTATATGGGAGTGAGAGCTGAGATTGGAAGAGCAACCCTCGGACCGGGTCATATCTAAGCACCGTTGACCCTCTTAAGGTCCTTACAAACTCTTGCACCCGTAATCCGTCAATGCGGACTACTGTGCTGCCAAGCGGCACGTTTTTCTCTGACGCCAAGTCCTCGCCGACCCAATAAACCACGTATTCTCCCTGGCAGTACATCGCCCGGAAAGGAAGCGTGCTTCCCTTTGGATACTGCGGAACCATGCTCATAGCGTCCATGAACCATGTTTCCACGGCCTTAGCATTGGTTTTGGCGGCCTCTTCGCGCCATGGCTCCATCCCCGCCGGGAGCGACGTGATCAGGTCATAAGTCTGCGGACTTAGTACGGAGGTGTGACCGTTGTTAAGCATGAGCAGCATCCGCTGAATCACTTTGGCGAATTCTCTGTCGTTCTTGCTGGCTCGGACCGCGTCCTCGAACTCCTTTTCGTGCTCGAGCCAGTTGTAGCCCTCCACCCTGGATTTCAACTCGATGTATGGATGGTTCTCCCATAGGGTTTCGAACAGGTAGCTGAAGTCTTCGAGCTTTTCCTCGGTCGAAAGACCCTTCGTGCAGGAGGTCAACAGTATCCCGAGGATGCCCGTCAACAGGACTATGGAGAGGACTATCGGCGTAGAGTAACGCAACTGGCGGCATCCTTGGGCTTTTCTTTGTGCTTGTCGTGAGAAGGCGGCCATCCGGTCACCCCCCGGACACCCAAGTGGCTCCCGTTACCTGATCTTTACCTAGTAGTTGTACGGCTTGCCTTAAAATCCCTTCGAACTCCACACGACGATACCTCTGGATTCCTACACGAAGGTCTTTGTTGACCTATGGAAACGGTATTTGGGGTCAAACGGGACGGACGGAGGAATCGCATATTCGACGGGTGCTTTCTGTATCACCGCATGAATGACCTGGTGAGCAGCTATGGCGCCGACCGATGACCAGATAGTAGAGCATTTGAGCTCGCTCCTGACAGTGATGCTCCCGCACAAGCCATACCTCTTCTACCTATCATCCCAGGATGTTGGGAGCAGGCTGCAAGAAGCCAGGAAGGCCCGGGGACATACGCCCCCCAGTCCCGAAGAGTCGCCTTCGAGGAAGAGAGAAAGCGCTGGCAGCAAGCGGTATTGCAGCGCGTCTCCATCGAGAAGAAGGTCTTTGACATCTCGGACGGGTGGGATTCTGCCATCTCGGAGATGATTGACGTTATCAAGTCGAAGACCCTGTAACCACGAACGCTACAGGTTTTTCACGAGCGACAGCGAACCTCTCTCTTGATCCGCCAGATGATTTCAGAGAGAGGGATGTAAAATGCTGAGGACCGATGTCTTTGCGCCTTCCCGTTTCACGTCGGAAGGGACTATCACCCTCCGCGGGGCCAAGGTGCCGTACCGGACCGTTTGCGAAGACAATGTGTTCTACGACAATGACGGAAAACCAATTGCCTCCATATTCTCCTACTCCTATTTCCGCTCCGATGTAAAGGACGCCAAATCGCGCCCGGTCATATTCGCGTTCAACGGCGGTCCGGGCACTTCGTCGATGATGCTGCACATCGGCTTCCTGGGCCCCAAGCGCATCAAGTACCGCGATATCGACGACAATACGCTTCCGCTTCCGCCTTACGAGTCTTGCGACAACGAGCAGTGCCTATTGGATATAGCCGACATAGTAATGGTGGACCCCGTAGGCACCGGCTTTGGTCGCCTCTTGGACGAATCCAAGAAGGACCTCTTCTTCGGCATTGAGCCTGACGCCGAAGCAATCCTCACCTTCATCCAGGCTTGGCTTGCACGCTACAACCGCTGGCAGAGTCCCAAATACCTTTTGGGCGAGAGCTACGGCTGCACTCGCGCCAGCACCGTGGCGGGGAGGGGTTCGCTGGGCGCCTCCGACCGTGCCTTCAGTGTGTCCTTCGACGGCCTCATCCTCATCGGCAACACCGTTACTGTTGGGAAATTCTTCCACGACAAAGCGCCCGTCTATCCCGCCGTTCTGGCTTTTCCCACTTTGGCTGCGGTGAACTGGTACCACAACCGTCCCTCCAACCAGACGGTGGAGGAGTTTGTGGCGGAAGCGAAGCGTTTCGCCGACACCGAGTACCTGCTTGCCATGTACAGGGGGCGCTCCCTTGACGCGGATACCAGGGAGCACATCATCCAGCGGGTCATGTATTACACGGGGGTATCCCGGGAGTACTTGGAGAGGCGGGGTCTGGCCGTCGATGACGTTGAGTACCGGAGAGAGGTAATCCGTCAGAAGGGACGTTACGTGGCGCGTCTTGATGGACGCATCACGCGGCCGCTCTACGACCCGCTCATAGATGAGCATGAATACGGCGCATGGGATGACCCCTCTATGGGCAAGTATGACCCGTTCTTCCAGTCGGTCCTTTGCGGTGAGCTGTTCCCCATGCTCGGCATCGACTGGGAGCGCAACTTCGCGAACTCCGTATCCTTGTACAAGGACTGGAACAACGACATAAAGGGCCAGAACACTTCGCACAGTCTTGCCACCGCCATGCGAAGGATTCCTACCATGCGCACTTTCTTCATGAACGGATGGTATGATATCTGCACTCAGATAGGGATCCTGTACTACACCCTCGACCATTCCGACTTGCCGATGGACCGTGTGTTTGTCAAAGGTTACAAAGCGGGCCACATGGTCTACCTCGGCGAAGACAACATCCAAGAGACGAGCGACGATGTACGGAAGTTCATTTTGGGTGAAGACCCTACCAAGTAGGCTCAAGAAGTAGGATTAAGAAGTAGGATCAGGTAGGGACAAGAAATAGGATCAAGGGGTGCGAGTGCTGGGATTGCGGCGTAGCAGGACGCTGCGGCCATAATAGCATACTCGTAAGGTTGCCGGTGCAAGGGGGTACATCTGCATGGCGCAAGTGAGATTGTCCGGGCCGTATTCGGGCGACCGGGTAACAGGCAGTGAATGTGTCGCAACCAAACTCGACGGAGAACTGGTGATCGAACGCATCGGCGCCGAGGGCCTGTCCGACTACTGCGCCGTGCCGAGTCTGGTGGAAGTAGAGTCCATCCTGGAGGTCAAGGAGGTCGATGAGGGATTCGGCGGACTGGCGATGAAGCTGGTGCCGGTTCCGACCCCATACATCAAGAACTACGATTCCTACGGACACACTCCCGCGGATTGGCCGGCGAAGTGGAATGTTAGCAACTGGTGTTTCTTCCTTGCCACTGTTGACCGTAAGCCCGTTGGCGCAGCCTGTGTCGTAACTAGGACTCCCGAAATCCGCATGTTGGACGGGCGCGACGACCTCGGCGTCCTGTGGGATATCCGCGTAAGCCCGGAGTACAAGAGACGGGGCATCGGTAAGGCGCTCTTCGATGCGTTGGTTCAGTGGTGTCGGGAGCAAGGGCTCAAGATGCTGAAGATAGAGACGCAGAACGTGAACGTGCCTGCGTGCAGGTTCTACGCGAGTCAGGGTGCCCGACTCGGCGCAATCCACCGGTTTGCCTATGCCGACGCCACGTGGAGCCGTCCCGACGTCCGGGATGAGGTCATGCTGCTCTGGTACTACAAGCTCTAAAATTCGGCGGTTCATCTGCTTATCAACCGGGAAGGCTTGTGGCAAAGAGGTCTGCAAGGTAGTATTGATGTTGGTTCGAGTGAACCTTGCACTGTGTGCTGCTGCGTGTGGCCCTTGACCTTTGGTCCTGCAGGGCGCAAGAACTCGGACCAAACATCACGCAGGGAGGGTTGGTGCACCATAGCGGCTGCGATTCGTCTCCGCAAATAAGGCACATCGAAGTGATGCCTAAAGAGGGCTTTCGCTTCGCTGTGCCTTTCTTTGTGGTCGATCCGAGCCCAGAGAGGTGCATCTACCTTGTCCCGTTGTGTTAACAGAAGGCTATCTCCGCCTGTATCTGTATCTCAGAACTTCCTCACTAGCTCAAGGACCATCTGGCGGCTTGTCGGCCTCACCGACCTGTGCCGCGATGACCATGTCATCGAGATCGGCCCGGGTAAAGGCCACATAACAGAGGTTCTCGCAAAGACCTGCGGCCGCGTGACGGCCGTGGAGATCGATCCCGCCATGTGCCAGAAGACTGCGCAGAGGACGGCAGGTTTCGGCAACGTGAATCTGGTCCACCAGGACTTCCTTACTTATCGCCTGCCCGGCCAAGGCACCTACAAGGTGTTTTCGAACGTCCCGTTCTGCATCACGACGCCCATCATCAAGAAACTCAGTGAATATGCTAACCCTCCTACCGAGGCCTGGCTCGTGATGGAGAGGGCGGCTGCGAGGAGGTTCGCGGGCATCCCACGCGAGTCGCTGCAATCTTTGCTGCTCAAGCCGAACTTTGACGTCGAGATCGTCTGCCAGCTCCGGAGGGATGACTTCCACCCGCGTCCTTCGGTGGATGTCGTCCTTTTCCACATGCACAAGAAGGCCCAACCGGATGTCCTGCCTGGACACCGGCGCTCCTACGAGCGGTTTGTAACGGATGGGATGACCGATGCAGCCGGGCTGTTCCGGCGAGTCTTCACCAAGAAGCAGTTGTCGGTGGCGCTGAAAAGGGCCGGTCTGGAGTGCATACCGCCTTCGGGTGAGATGCGATACGTCCAGTGGCTGTGCCTTTTTCGCAGCTATCTGGCGACGCGCTGAGTCTGCTCGCCTTGAGGAAGTGGGCCGTAGTGCACACAAAGCCGGAAGAAGTGGGCCGTAGTGCACACAAAGCCTGAAGAAGTGGCCGTGGTGCCCACAAAGCCAGACAAATCGCGCTGCAAAACTCGCAAGATCCGGGCAGGTGTGCTTGGGGCCTTACTTGATGATCTTGACGGAGCCCGAGGCTCCACACTCTGGACAAAACCCCTCGTGAACGTAGATGCAAACTCACCTTACTTGCGCTATGCTTACTCACAAGGCGACGCCTGCGTGAGAGGCATGGGCACCGGGGATGGGACCGACCGCCGCCGAAGTCGCCAAAGATGATGGTTGATGATGGTTTGCGTGAGGAGCCTAACATGCTTACTCAGATCGATGCGCCCGGACTTGCTTCTGGGCGTTCTGACTTCTAGCTGCTATGGCTAGTTTGGTGAAGTCCCGGCGTACCCTGCTATTGCTGGCGACATCGGGCGCCTGCATTGCGATTGGACTGCTGCCTGCTCCGCAGGGGCTTTCCCAGGAGGCTATGCGGGCCGTGGCTCTCCTCATCTGGGCGATGGTTTCGTGGGCCGCGAACCTCATGGACGACTACATGGTGGCCATGGCAATGGGCGTCGGCCTGATCGCCTTCAGGATTGTGCCCTTCCAGATCGCCTTTGCGTGTTTCTCAACCCCGGGCTGGTGGATGACTGTAGGTGCCTTCGCTCTTGGCGTCTCCGTCCTAGAGTCGGGCCTGCTCCGAAGGGCCGCGCTCCTGTCGCTCCGCGCCCTGCCTCCCACGTTTGCGGGACAGACCGCCGGGCTCATCCTGGCAGGTATCCCCATAGGTCCGGCGCTACCGACGGTAACCGGAAAAGCCACTATGGCTGCGCCTTTTGTCCTCGGCATAGCCGACGCCATGGGCCTCGAAGACCGCTCAGACCACTCGACCGGGCTGTACATGGCGATGTTTGCCGGATTTGCCCTGATGGGACCCGTTTTCATGACGGGGACCGTCACCAATCTCGTCCTCCTTGCCGTGCTTCCCGAGGAACTAAGGACGAGCATCACCTGGGGTTCGTGGTTCCTTACGTACCTGCCGACGATCGCCCTCGTGCTCGTCACTTTCTGGTTGGGGATACTGTTGGTATGCAGGCCCAAAAAGGTCACGGTTCTTTCCCGTGAGTACCTTGATCGTGAGATCAAGGCCCTCGGTCCTTTGGGACGTAGTGAGAAGATAACCCTTGGGACCCTCGGTGCGACCCTGCTCCTGTGGGTGACCCAGCCCCTGCACGGCATAGACGCTGCCGCCGTGGCTTTGGCCGGAGTGGTTTTCCTGAGCGCGAGCGGTGTCCTGACCCGAGACTCTTTTCAGAAGAAGATATCTTGGACCGGGCTGATCTACGCCGGCTTCACGCTGAATCTTTCAGAAGTCCTCCCGTATCTCGGCGTCGACTCGTGGCTCGGCACACTGCTGCAGCCGGTGTTCGCTCCGATTTCGCGGCAACCCGTGCTGTTCTTCCTGGCCCTCATGCTGGTCGTCTTCATCCTGAGGCAATTCGTGATTAGCGATTTTGCCGTTGTGACCATCATGGTGCTGACCCTTTCTCCTGTGGCGGCCGCGGCCGGCATCAGCCCGTGGACGGTGGGCATCGCGACTCACATGATGGTTCAGTCAATATGGCTGCTGCCGTTCCAAAACGATGTCTACCTGGTATCCAATCAGGCCGTGCACGGCCGGCTGTGCGGGCAGAAGAAAGCTACGCTGATGTCGCTCGTGGCATCGGTGTGCGCCGTGCTGGTCGTCCTCGCATCGATACCTTATTGGCGCTACCTGGGGTTGCTAAGCAGATAACGCCTCTTTATCAACCTCAGGCTTGCCCTGATACTGTGCCAGCGCCACCCCCGCCAGAGATGCCAGACCTCCCAGCAGGAGCCCAGGGCTCAGATGCTCCCTCAAAAGCACGCTGGACTGAACAAGCCCGAAGACAGGGACGAGGTAGGAGACACACGAGGCACGTGTCGCTCCCAACTTCGAGACCAGCATGAAGTACCAGATTACTGCTACTCCCGTGGGTAGGACGCCGAGGGCGATAAGGTTTAGCCACGTCTGCGGAGATGCCGCTGCCAGCGACGGGCCGAATGGCTCGGTCGCCGCGGCCACGGCCAAGAACGGAATGACGCCGAGGCCCGTGCTTACGGCAAGCACCGGCACCGAGGAAGCGTCCCACTTCTTTCCCAGGACGGTGTACATGGCATAAGATATCGCTCCCATAAACATGAGGGCCGTACCGAGCGGGCTGTTTCCTCCGGAACTGTCGCTATCCGCCAGCGTAATGCCTATTACCCCGGCCAATGACATAAGTAGCCCCACTATCTGATTGGCAGTGATCCTTTCTCTAAGGAGTAGGGCTCCGAGCAGCGCCGCGTAGATGGGCGCCGTTGATGCGATGATCGTTCCTGCGGCCGCGGAAGAGTAGCTCAGCCCAACTACCTGCTCGCGTTGGAGAGTACTGCCACGAATCCGAGAGCCAGCATGGAAGGCCACTTGGTGTGCAGCAAGCCCCCGGTTTCACGTCCTTTGCGGCCGATAAGCGCAACCAGGGTGAGGAATGCTGCTCCCAGTGAATAGCGGAGGGATACTACCGTCAGCGGAGGTAGTTCCGAGAGGACTATCTTGGACAGCGGGAATACCAGCGACCAGAAGAGAGGCACCAGGACGGATGTCAGAATAACCGTTTTGTTGGATTGCACCGATGAAGCCCCTTCCGCCACGACTCTGCCGGCAGATCTCCGGCTCAACCATAACAGACAGCTTAGCAGTATATGGTCTGAAAGTATAGAGGGTCGCGAGTTTGCCTCTCTTGGTGGAGAAGGTACTCGCCAGTGGGGGCAACGAATAGTGCTCCCGTGATGACGGGGGGCTCGGCCTATGGAAGAAAGGCAGGAGCCCGATCCCCCAAATAGCGCGCCGGAAGGAGTGTTGCGAATGAAAGGCCTGGACCACAAGAAAGACTTCAAGAGTCTCTACTTCCCGCCGGCAACCCCCGTCCTGATCGATGTGCCGCCGGCGCTGTACGTCACGATCCGTGGACGCGGAAATCCCAATGAGAACCCCGAGTTCCAGAGCGCGGTTGAGGCCCTGTACTCGGTTTCCTACGGTATCAAGATGCTCCCCAAAAAGGGCATCCGGCCTGAAGGCTACGTGGAGTACTCAGTGTTTCCACTGGAAGGGCTCTGGGACCTCGACGCTCACGGCATGGACTCTGGGGACAGCGGTGGCCCGGGACCCGGCTCGCCTCTAGACAAAGACAGGTTAGTCTGGCATCTCATGATCCGCCAGCCCGACTTCGTTACGTCGGAGATCTTTGACCTGGTCAAAGAGACGGTTGCGAAGAAGAAGGGCGCGCCCGATGTTTCGAGAACGTCGCTGGAGACCATAACGGACGGGCTCTCCGTGCAGATGACCCATATCGGTTCTTACGATACGGAAGCACAGAGCTTCGCGAAGATGGAAGAGTTCTGCGCTTCTCAAGGTCTCGTTCGGACCGGCAGGAATCACCGGGAGATCTACCTAAGCGATCCCCGACGTACCGAACCCGACAAGATGAAGACGGTCCTGAGGATATTCGTGAAACGCGGCTGAACAGCCTGAAGGCCGTGTCCGCAAGGAACCCGGCTGTCTACCGCGAGTGAGGTCCAGACCAACCGAGCCGTACATCGCTTGAGGATCTGCCTCGATGTCGGGCATGCAGGCTGCAACTCACCCATCAGCCTGGACCAATGGATTAGCATCCTGGGGAAGCGTATAGGGCACGTGCACCTTCACAATAACGACGGTATGGAAGATAAGCACTGGCCACTCGGCAGAGGCGTGCTAGACATGGTCGCGGTCATAGAAGCACTGCTGGATAAGGCGGACGTGCAGGCCCTTGTACTGGAGTGCAATGCAGAGGAGAGCCTCCGCTGGCTGATCCAGAGAGGACTATTTGCCTGTCCTGCCGCCGGTCCATCATCTTCACCGGCGTTGCCCTTACCGGATATGCACCCGGATCACAAGTAGTCTGCTACCTCTGCCAGCTCGTGCTTCGGCGAGTTCTCGACGGCGTGTCTCAGTATCGGGATATGTCCTGCCCCGATGATTACCAGTATCCGGTCGTCAGGCGACTCGGTTATGCGCTTTATGTTCGAGAAGATCCTAAGGTTCCGGTTGTACCACCATCCCGAGATCCAGTCCGGGAGTGTGTAGTCTCCCGGTTCCGAATCCGCCCACGCAAGGTAAACTGCGTGGTTGAGGGCGGTCCTCTCTGGCGAGTTCAGGAACCGAAGGTGCTCCCTTAGTGAATGGGATGCCATGTGCTGCTCTTCACTCCTGTAGATGCGCTCGAAAGAGGCGACGCAGTCATCAAAGAGAGTGAAGAAGAGCTTGTCGACCGGGATGTCCGCACCCTTGGGGCCGAGCCTTGCGCGGGCGTATTCCATCAGTTTTTCGTCGGGTTCGTACTGGCGCCCAAACACGTCGATGGGGTACACCCGGTCGTGGCCCAGCGCCGCTGCGAGGCGGAAGCCTATCTGGTGGCCCTCCCACGGGGTTAAGTTGAACTTGCCCTTCCTGTAGGCATGGTAGTCGGCGTTGAGAGAGGCATCCTTGTCTAGCTTGACTTCGACGGCTATCTTTGTCGGGCGGAAGCGCCCAAGGAGATCCACGACTTCCTCTATCTCGCGCTGCTTCTCAGGCGAAAGCATATCCAGGATGACCTCTGGCTTCAGCATGTCGTTTGTTGAGAACTTGAAGTGGTATGTTCCCAGGAGCAGGACCTGCGCCCGTCTTGTAATCCCCAATAGCTCTGCAAGGTCAGCCGGGTTTATGTTTGAGTGCGTCATCACTGATACTCCTTTCTCGGGCACCGCGCACTTGGTCCACCGTGACCGGCGCGAGCGGTCGCAAATCGTTCGCCTTGAGGCGCATCAGTTGTCCAATCTTCGTGCTATCGACCGCTCAGCCGCGGGCGGGCGCCTGCCACTCCCACCAGTGCGCCTCAAAGAGCGGCTTAAACCCTATACTCAGGTAGAAGGGCATCGTTGTTCCCACGTACGCGACAGCCGCTCCTTCCGCAAAGCAGCGCCTTATGCCCTCGAGTACGGCTGCTCTTCCGAGGCCCATCCTGCGGTAATCCGGGTCGGTGGCAACGGGTTCTACATAGGCGTAATCGGTGCTCCGGTCGTACCACATGCCGCAGTAGGACACGTAATCACCGTTGGGGGCTTTGACTACGATGTTCAGGTCCTTCCGGAAAGTAGGTCCGGACTGCATCTTCAGCCTTCCGGGGATGTAGTCAGACGGCGGTTCGCCGGGATGGTCGAAACCCCTCCACAGCACCCGTTCGATCTTCCAGAGTTCGTTTTCATCGGCCAGGCTTATGATTGAGAACCCCTCCGGAACCGTGATCTCTGGAAACGGGCCGGATACCCTGAACTCTGACATGGGGTCCCTGCGTTCGGTCATGGTGAAGCCGCGTTTTTCGGCGAACTCACGCATCTCTAGGTCATCGTCACTTATGATGGCCCTGAGGAGTCTCGTGCCGTCCTCATTTACTCGATATAGGCTCTCCATGGCGTACTCGAGCATCTCCGCCTTCAGGAACGAGTAATCCCTGTCGAACGAGAACCATGCGGCTCCGGTGCCGTGCTCATGCGTTGCGAGTGCCACTACCTTGCCGTCGTCTTCCCATACGCCGATCCTGGAAAGGTTCGTCTCGTCCAGGCTAGGATGGGAGAACATATACTCCCACCGCGCCCACAGCCAGTTCCGGTCGGTGTATCCCGGTTCGTGAATCCTCATGAGGAAGTCGCGGACTTTGAAGAAGTCTTCTGTGAATCCTGGTCGGTCTGTGTAGCGTCTCAGTTTGACGGTCACGTGATCTCCTCCTTCATCCGATCGAGCAAGCCAGAGAGCACAAACCGGGTTCTATCCCCGGAAAGGCCTGACGAGTAGTGCGTCATGTCCAGAAAACCAGAATAAAAGGGGCGTCAAGCCCATCCGGTGTCAAGCCCGTCCGGTGTCAAGCCCGTCCGGCGTTAGGCGGCTGGCCTAGGCTGACGCCCCACTTCTTACTGCTGCTTTCTCCTATCAGGCACTATCTCCAGCCAATACCCGTCGGGGTCTTCTATGAAGTAGATGCCCATATCCTTATTCTCGTAGCAGATGCAGCCCATCTTCTTGTGGTGCTCGTAAGCCTCTTCGAAGTTGTCCGTCCTAAATGCCAGGTGGAACTCGTTGTCTCCGAGGTTGTAGGGCTTATCCCAGTCCCTGAGCCAAGTGAGCTCCAGGAGGAAGTCGGTGGTGTCGTTTCCAACATACACGATGATGAAAGAGCCGTCTTTGGCCGTGATCCGCCTCTTCTCGGTGAGTCCCAACGCCTCTTCGTAGAATTTCAGTGACCTTTCGAGGTCGAAAACGTTGTAGTTTTCGTGTACCATCTGAAACTTCATTAGGATCATTCCTTTCCGTGGATTACAAGTGGACCTTCGGTCTCAACCTACTGCTCAACGCTAAAGGTCGAACTCCCACTCCTCGCCGCCGCGCCTAATGTCCATCAGGATCGTCTCGCCGAGGTTAGCTCCCCTTTCTTTCCTGTACTTCTGGATCACCGAGAAGTCCCTGCCGAAGTGCATGGGGAAGACCCTTTTGACCTTCGCCGTCGCCAGGAGTCCCTCAAGTCCCAGGTAGTAGTACTCCTCTTGCCTGGGGTCCAAGGGGACAAACGCGACGTCGATGACAACACCCTTCAGGCGGCTCATCTGTTCTTCAAAGGCCGCCGTCATCTCCTTGTTGTACGCCTCGGGTTCCTCTTTCCATACCCAGTGATTGAGGTCGCCTGCGTGGTACACGCACTTCCCGAGGTAATCCAGGAGAAATGCGACTCCCGCGTCCGTGGACCTCAGCGTGGTAAGCCGGATCGTCTGCTCTTCGCGGTCTGCCAGCTCATACTGCTTTTCGGGCTCCACGCGTGTGATCGTCCTAGGAGCTGAGTTCGCCTCCGCGGCCTCGATATCCGATGAAAGCACATAGTGAACATCCGGGTGTTTACGGCTCAGGTCCAGGACTTTGGGGTTCCAGTGGTCGCCGTGATTGTGGCTGGCGAAGACGAAGACCCTCTTTCCGGCGTCCAGGTCCGGGATCTCTCCGGTGAAGTAATCGAAAAGCCAGTAGCACGACCTCCACTCGACGAGGAATCCGCTGTGGCCTATGTACCGGACCTTCATCTCAAACCGCCCTCCCGCGACAAGAGGAATCCGGGGTGCTTCCGGGAGGAAGCCACGATTATCGTTTCTCCTGACCGGGGCTTTCTCCTTCCTGGTGATGCCCGGCGTTTTGGCCGCGAGGAGGCGCCTTAGTCCACGCCCCTCAAGGGCGCCACGCTGTACGGGGAGAGCTCGGCGGTCATGATGCCGCATGACGGAACTCGATCGGGTGAAATCTCCGTCTACAAAGTAGGTCGACGATACTGGAGGTGACCTGTATGAGTAAGCGCTATCCCAGGCGCAAGTTGCATGGGGGCTTAGGTCTACTTGTCCTTGTGCTGGCAATCATCCTCGCAGGATGTTCCGATAAGACTCCGGCAGGTAAGGATCTCGTCCTTGACCCTAGGGCAGGAGTCACGAAAACCCTGAGCGGTGACCTATACACATCCAAACCGGACCAGGCCATATCGCCCGGGGGTGACTATATCCTCGCCGAGCGTGGCGACGATGCCGGGAGTCATATGGTGGCTGTGCCTTTGAAAGAGGGCAGTGACCGCGAAGTGGTGCTGAACAGTATAAGTGGCGAGGAGTCCGGCGGCTATACGAGACAGGTGCCGGTGGGCTGGACTTCGCCTACGACTTGCGTTTTCCTGGTAACCGGGCCGCAAGTGCATGGGCCCAACAAAGGGAAGCAGGGAGTAGCCATAATGCTTGGGGATGTGAAGGGTCCCAAAGCGGAAGAACTGGCGTTTATCGAACTTGAGACCGGTTTCTACCGTTCTATTACCTTTGTTGAGGACGAGTCCAAGGTCTATGTCCATGTGTCGCGAGCCCTATGGGAGTATGACCTCGGGAGCAGGACGCTCAGGCTCGTGAAGGACAACCTGCCCACGTATGACGGGCTCTTCATCGTCAAGGTATCTCCCGCGGGTAAGTACGCCGTCTATGAACTGTACGAAGAGGACAAGCAAGGCATCTATGTCCTGGATATGGCCACAGGGGAAGAACGTGCTCTACTTCCTACGGGAGAGACCATGAGCTTCCTGCCACAGTGGTCGCCGGACGGCAAGTACGTCCTTGCATACACAGCGGGTCAGAAGCCCGGTGGAGCCGACCTTCCCTCCTGGGAGCGCTATGAGGTTTTTCAGGGTGAAGACAGCGCGCTGCCCATAGCGGCAAAGCTGACCGTCGTGACTCCGGAAGGCGAGGTCCGGAAGACCGTTCAGGTCGAAGGGAAACTGCTCGCCCATGCCAGATGGGCTCGGAACTCCGAGGCCGTCGGTTTCCTGACCGGCGTCCCGAGGAATCCGGAGTACGGCCAGGGGTTTGCGCCCGACGCTCGCCCCGGCGCCCTTTCTTATGACGGTGCGATGGTGGCGGACATCTCCGGTGATGCTGCGGCCGTGCGGGTAGCGGATTTCTCGGCTCTCTCAGGGTACGATGACCCAAGTATCGACATGGTGCTCGTCGACCCTTCGGGGAAGGGTCTTTACTTCGTGGCCTCTCGGCTGGTGAACTCCTCTCTCCAGGGCTCGAAACTCTGGTATGCGTCAAGGGACAAGGAGCCGGCTCCGGTATGCGACGGCCTCTGGCAGTATGCCGGCACGGAACCGGTCTACGGCGACCATGTCGTAGGAATCTTGTCCGACCAAGAGGAGACGACCGTATGGCTGGTCGGACCGGAGGACTCCCGGCCAATCGCCACCGCTAAGGACGTGTATTCCTGGACGAAGATCCTGGGGTGGGATGAAAACCTATTGGTTATCGGTAATTGGGTGTATTCGGATGGTGGCGAGACCATCACGGTGATTGTCTACCGGATGTACACTGAGGTGAAAAAAGCCGGGTAACGAGGACCCGGCGACGGGAACCGGGTTATGACAGCCGGTGAAGCGCCGGGACAAAGCTCAGTGACAATAACAGCGTGACAAACACAAGGCAGCCCGCTCGGAAGAACGGGCTGCCTGGGTTTTCTCTGACTTGGCCCCGACTTGAGCACTTGAGCCCGACTCGCGTCTGGCTCAATCTCAACCCGAAACCCTTATCTCCTGTACACTACCTTTCCGTCGATCATGACCAGCCACGACTTGCCGCTGATCTCCATTGGATCGCCGTCGTAGATGACGAGGTCGGCGTCTTTGCCGGGAGTCAGGCTACCGACCTTGTCCTGGAGGCCGAGGATCTCGGCGGCGTTAAGCGTGATGGCCTTGAGCGCCTCTTCCTTGCACATGCCGGCCTGAACGGCCATGCCGGCCATGAGCGGCAGCGTCGCCAGCGGGACGACGGGGGAGTCGGTCATGATAGCGACCTTGACGCCGGCCCTGGCGAGGACGCCGGCTGTCTCGAAGGTCTTGTTGGTGAGCTCGAACTTGCTCTTGTGGCCGAAGGAAGGCCCGATGATCGCTTTGGCCCCCAACTTGGCCAGGTCCTCAGCAATGAGGTGCCCTTCGGTGCAGTGGTCCAAGGTGATGTCGAGGCCGAACTCCTTGGCGATCCTGATCGAGGTGAAGATGTCGTCGGCCCTGTGAGCGTGGGCTTTCAGAGGGATCTGCTTCCTGACGACAGGGAGGAGGGCCTCCATCTTGGCGTCGTAAGCGGGGAGCTTGGACGGGTCGTCGCCCGCGCGGTCGATCTGCTCCTTGTACCTCATGGCCTTGCCGAGGGCTTCCCTCAGTATTGCGGCGGTCCCCATCCTGGTCATAGGGGTCTTGTTCTTGGCGTTGTAGACCCTCTTCGGGTTCTCACCGAAGGCGATCTTCATGGCCAGCGGGTCCTTAACGACCATGTCGTCCGCCCTGTGGCCGTGGGTCTTGATCGCCATGAACGTCCCGCCGATGGGGTTGGCGCTTCCCGGGCCGGTTGCCGCCAGCGTTACACCTGCTTGGCAAGCCTCTTTCACGGTCTCGTCCATGGGGTTGAAACCGTCGATGGCCCTCATGTGCGGAGTTACCGGATCGGTCATCTCGTTTACATCGTCGCCCTCAAAGCCGATGGCGCTCTCCCACATGCCGACGTGGCAGTGGGCGTCTATGAAGCCCGGGTAGACGGAACGACCGCCGGCGTCAATGACTTCCGCATCTGCCGGGATGTCTATGTTGGCGCCCAGCTTCACGATCTTGCCGCCGTCTATGAGGATGGAGCCTTTTTCGATCACAGGTGCGTCCACGGGGTAAATCTTCGCGTTGGTGATCGCTATCATCGCTTCTCTCCCTTTCGCAAGAGTGGTGCAGTCCACGAATTCGACGGGTCCTTCTGGTGTTCCTCCGGACTTACGCCGCGACAGGTTCACCGGGGCGCGCCGGCACCTCCGGACAGATGTGCCTGTATCCAGGGCTTTCAGGATCGGACCTGCGGCACCCGGCGCAGCTCTGGTAAAACAGGCGTTTGGGGAGTATGATTGCGTTAGGAGTTGGGTGATGGTGCCAACGGGTTCTCTAGACATCTTTCATGAGCATACGAAGCGCTGGTTCGAGCGCGCGATTGGCACGCCTACTGCGGTTCAGGAGGCGGCCTGGCCCGCCATTCATTCGGGCAACCACACGCTGGTCTCGGCGCCGACCGGAACGGGCAAAACGCTTGCTGCTTTCCTGGTGTTTATTGACCGTCTGATGGAGATGGAACGTCAGGGCAGCCTGGGACAAGAACTCCACCTCATATATGTATCACCCCTTAGGTCGCTTGCGGGTGATATCCGGGAGAACCTGCGAAGGCCTCTGGAAGGGATCATGGCCGAAGCGGGGCTTTCCAGGGATTTCTCTGTGAAAGGGCGCGAGGGTTTAAGCGTTGCAGTCCGGACAGGTGATACGCCGCAGAACGAGCGGCGCAGGATGATCAAGTCGCCGCCGCATGTTCTGATCACGACGCCGGAGTCTCTCTTCCTGATGCTTACCGGAAAATCGGGTCAGTCCGTGCTCCGGACGGCCCGCTGGATCATCATCGACGAGATCCACGCGATGATCGACACCAAACGGGGCGCGCACCTCTCGCTATCGCTCGCGCGGCTAGACAAGCTCTGCGGTAGACCCCTCCAGCGAATAGGGCTTTCCGCGACCATTGAGCCTTTGGACGAAGCGGCGAGGTGGCTGTCGCCGGAGCCCGTGACGATCGCTGCGCCTAAGATGCGTAAGGAAGTCGAACTGATAGTCACGAGCCCTACCTTCGAGAAGGCGCCGCAGAAGGATGCCGTCTGGCTCGAGATAGCCGAATCCGTGTACCGGTACTGCCAAGGGGTGCGCAGCGTGATCGCTTTTCTGGAGCAGCGGGCCTATGCGGAGAAACTCGCCTATTACGTAAACAGGCTGGGCGGAGAGGGATTCGCCCGGACCCACCACGGCAGCATATCCAAAGAGCAGCGTCTTGAGGTGGAGCAAGCGCTCCGGCGAGGGGAACTTCGCCTCCTGTGTGCCACCTCATCCATGGAACTGGGCATCGATGTGGGCGAAATCGACGAGGTCTTCCAGGTCGGTTGCCCGCGGTCCATATCCGGCGCCATGCAGAGGCTAGGTCGCTCGGGGCACAACCCAAACAGGGTCAGCATCATGAGGATATTTAGCCGTGCGTCGGCCGAAGCGCTGTTCAGCGGCCTCGCGGCCGAGGTTGTAAGGCGCGGCGGTGTAGAAAAGTGCCGGCCTCCGAGGCTGTGTCTTGACGTCCTTGCCCAACACCTTGTTTCCATGGCGACAGACGGCGGATATACCGTGGATGAGGTTATGGAAATCCTGCCTCGCGCTTACCCCTTCCGCGAGGTTACCAGGGACGGTGTGAAAGACGTCCTCTGCATGCTGGCAGGCGACTACGAGCACGACCGGGATATCCCTGTCCGGCCCAGGGTTTTGTACGACCGGATTCACGAGCGGGTAGAGGGAGATACCTACAGCCGCATGCTCGCGGTTTCGGCCGGGGGCACCATACCTGACAAAGGTCTGTACGCAGTGAGGACCGAGGACGGAGTTAAGCTGGGTGAGTTGGACGAGGAGTTCGTTTTCGAAGCCCGTGACGGCGACAAGTTCCTCCTCGGTTCTTTCGCCTGGCAGATCACCGACATCACCAAAGACACCGTGGTCGTCAGGCAGTCCTCCACTACGGGTGCCCGTCCACCTTTTTGGAAAGGCGAGATCAGGGGCCGGAGGATCGAGACAGGGCTCGCTTACGGCGAGATCCTCCGGGGGCTCCAGGTAGCCCACAAAGCGGGAACCCTTCCCCAGGCATTGTCACGGTTGGGCCTCGATGAGAAAGCGACTGAGGCCGCGGAGACGTTCATCAAGCTCCAGCTCGCCGTTACCCACGCCCTCCCGGACGACCGCACCATAGTCGTCGAGCACTTCCGCGACGAGACAGGGGCCCATCAGATGATGGTTCACTCGGTGTTCGGGCGGCCCGTCAACGAGCCGCTTGCCATCCTCGCAGCCGAAGCCGCCCAGAGGCTCCTCGGGACCAACATCAACTACGTTGTGGACGATGACGGTTTTCTGCTTTTCCCCTATGAGAACCGGCCTCTTCCGAAAGGGCTCCTTCACTCAATACGGACGGAAGTGGCGCGGTCTATACTGGAGGCCGCGCTGCCTGCTACGCCGCTTTTCAACATGGCCTTCCGCTACAATGCCGCCAGGGCCCTCATGATGGGCGTGCGCAAAGGCGGCAGGCAACCGCTGTGGGTCCAGCGTATGCGCAGCGCCGATATGCTTGATTCTCTCATCCGGCACGCAGACCACCCGCTCATACGGGAGACCCGCCGGGAGTGTCTCGAGGACTACTGGGACCTTTCCGGTGTCGAGCTCATGCTGAACATGATCCGCTCGGGCTCCATCCGCGTGCTCGAGACGAGCGTAGACTCGCCGTCGCCTATGTCGCTGCCGCTCAGGCACCGTACCGAGGGGTCCATGGTGTACGAATACTCGCCCACACCGTCCGGCATCCATGTTGCGGTCCGGGAGTCCCTCGAGCGGACGCAGATGATAGCGCCGGCTCCGGAGCAGCTGGCCCGGGTCTCGGAGCGGGCGCGTCTACCTGAAAACGAACGTGAGCTTCACACTATGCTCATGATCGAGGGAGATATGATCGCAGGCGAGGTGGACGTTCCCATTGAGTGGCTCGAGACGCTGGCGGACAACGGGCGGGCGAAATACATCGAGCCCGGCTTGTGGATAGCCGCGGAGCACTCGGAAGAGTACAAAGCAGCGCTCGTAGAGGCGAACATGGATGCGAGAACCCGCATCGTAAGGCGCCTCTTGCGGTATCGCGGCGCCCAATCACGGGAGCAGATCGCCGGGCGGTACCTCTGGACAGATGAAGAAACGCAAGTCGTGTTGGCTACGCTGTGTGGAAGTGGCAGCACAGTGGAATATGAGGGCCTTTATTATCACGCAACGCTCTTTGAAAGGGCGCAGAAGGAAACCATACGGATGCGCCGGCGCCAAGTGAGGACCCTTCCGCCCGAGAGGTACGCCGCCCTCCTGGCGCGGCGCGTGCAAGTACCCGGTGACAGGAAACAAGCGCTCGAGGCGGCGCTACAGGAGCTCTACGGCTTATATTTCCCTCCCGCTCTGTGGGAAAGCGCTCTCCTCCCGGCACGTGTCCACGGCTACCGCCCGGAACTCTTGGACGCGCTCCTCGCCGAAGGCGGAGTGTGCTGGCGCATTGTCCCCGATCTGGGATTAGGATTCCATCCATACAATGACATTGACTGGGATGCCGAGCCGCTAGGAATAGGCGCAGACTTTGAGGGCAGCGCGAGGGTCGTCTTTGAGGCACTGCTCAAAAGAGGGGCCAGCTTCATGCAGAGACTGTCCGGGGCTCTGGGAGGGGCCTCTCCCTACGACGCTTTGATGGAACTTGCTGAAAGGGGCATCGCGCATGCAGACAGTTTCGTGCCGGTGCGTCAGTGGATAGACAGGGCGAAAATAGAGAACGCGCCGATCAGGCAACGGGTGAGAGCCCGGGTCATGACGCTTATGGCAGGCCGTTGGGAGCTTATGCGCCCTCTCAAGGAACTTGCCGCTCACCAGCAGCTGGAACGCGGGTTTGACCGGACTCTCATCCTCTCACGGGAGACCGCGCAGGGTCTCTCCTGGCAAGATGCGGTCAAGGTCCTGCGGGTTTGGGAATACACGGGACAGGTCCGGCGAGGATACTTCATAAAAGGTCTGTCGGGCATGCAGTACATCCGGGAAAGGGATTTCGCCGGCATCATGTCTGAAATGGAAGAGCCCGATGACGAGATCATTTGGCTACCGGCTGTCGACCCGGCTCAGCCGTGGGGTAAGTACATGGCGCATTATGAAGGTAGGGCGTTTATGAACCTGCCGGGCACTGTCGTTGCGCTTCGAGCGGGCATTCCTGTGGCGGTATTCGAGCGCCAGGGGAAGACCCTTCGTGTTTTCGACGGCGAATACCTGGGCGACGCCCTTCGCGTGTTCGCGGGGGACTACGCGACGCGGCGGGTGTTCCCGGCCCTCCGCCGTCTCACGGTGAAGGAATATCCGTCTGAAGCGGCCGCAGTCCTCAGGGAAGCGGGTTTCTCCAGGGAGATGCAGGACTTCGTCATGTATCGAAGACCGTCGTGAGGAGGCCCGGCTATGGTCGCCCGGTTCCGGCTATGGTCGTCCGGCGATTCAGCCGATTTTGGGCGTCACCGTCTAAAGCCGACCGATCCGTTGCCGCCTATATGAGGGAGACCTCGATGAGGAGATAGGGGGAATAGAGTTGGATATCAGGCTTCGTTTGGAGGAACCGGCAGACTATCGCCTCGTCGAGGAACTGACCCGGGAGGCGTTCTGGGGCGTAAACCAGCCCAGCTGTGACGAGCATCTCTTGGTCCATAGACTGCGGAAGGTCCCTGCGTTCGTACCGGAACTCGATTTCGTAGCCGAGGTCGACGGCAAGATCGTCGGCAACATCATGTACTCCAAGGCTAAGGTTGTCGACGAGAGGGGAGTAGAGCACGAAGTGCTCACTCTCGGCCCCGTCAGCGTGCTGCCCGAATATCAAGGCAAAGGTGTCGGCAAAGCGTTGCTCCAGCATTCCATCTCCGAAGCCAGACGGCTGGGGTACGGCGCCATCGTGTTCTACGGCCATCCCGACTATTACCCGCGGGTTGGGTTCAGGAGAGCCAAAGAGTTTGGCATTACCACGGCAAGCGGCAAGAACATCGACGCACTGATGGCAATGCCACTGTATGACGGCGCGTTTCAGGGCATCTCCGGCCGCTTCCACGAAGACCCCGTCTGCCAGATTGACCCCGAGGAGGCTGCCGAGTTCGATAAGAGTTTCCCGCCCAAGGGAAAGCGGGTGCTTGAGCCGATAGACATACTGGTGGAGAAGCTGGCTCCTCCCGCACAGGAGGCCATACGCGAGCGAGGCATCAAGTACTTGACCACCCTGACCCGCTTCAGCGGCGTGGAGATCGCCTCGTGGCCCGGAATAGACGAGGCCGCCAAGGCCACCGTAAACGACGTGCTCGTGAAGCACGGGTACCCTACGAAGGTGTTCAACCCTCCAAAGGAGTGGTGTGTGTGAAACGAGTGCTCCTCACCGGGATGTCAGGCACCGGGAAGTCCACGGTCATCGAAAAGCTCTCCGGACTCGGTTACGCTGCGGTTGACCTGGACCACCCCGACTGGTCGGAATACGACGAAGAAGGGGACTGGATATGGCGGGAGGACCGGGTCCAGAAACTCCTGACGGACTTCGACGGTGACATTCTGTTCGTCAGCGGGTGCGCCACGAACCAGGTCAAGTTCCGCTCGATGTTTGACCACGTGATCCTTTTGAGCGCCCCTGAAGATGTCATTGTCGAGCGCCTCCGGTTAAGGACGAACAACCCCTACGGGAAGAGGCCTGAAGAGGTGGCCGCGGTGCTGGGGTACATAAAGACGGTGGAGCCCCTCTTGAGACGGGCCGCCAGTGCAGAGATTGTCACCACCGCGCCCGTAGACGAGGTGGTGATGAAGATACTCCGAGCGGTGCAGGCATAGTCCTGTTTTCCACGGTTGATGCCTGCGCTTAGGGCTCCTCCCAGTTCGTCCCCAACCGCTGAAAGTGGCGCTTGTTGAATGTGAAGACCGTGTCACCGTTGTCGGCACACTGCGCATAGAGGAGTAGATCGCAGAAGTCCACGCTAGAGTTCCCGTATTGCCTGAGGCAGAGCTGCATGAGTGGCAAGTTGTCGACTGATATTCCGGGAATGGACAAGAAACGGGAGAGCGCCTCTGCTATTTGGAGTCGCGTGTATGCTTGGCTTTCTAAGACGTAAACGGTTTCGCAGATGATGTAAGTCGGTACATAGAGGGTGATCTCGCCCTTTTCAGCCTTCTCAACCAGGGTGCGAGCCCTGGGAGAGTGTTCGGGGCAATCATCGAGAAGGTAGCGCAGGACCACGTTGGTATCCAGCCAACCAACCCTATTTCTCATTGCCTTTACCTACCTTTTTCCTGCTAGACCGTCTGGCCCTGGCTTCGATTCTCGCCCGTTCAACGTCGAGGGTCGGCTGTTCCGGTCGCCTGAGTATGCCATAAACCTCGTCCGAAGTTGACTCTCTTGGCAATCGTTCGATGTACACCCGCTCAGCGTCTCTGACGAACAGCAGCCGGTCTCCGGACCTTATATCCATATACTCCCGGATTTCCGCCGGAATCGTCACCTGCCCCTTGGACGTGACAGTTGACACCTTGTCTGACATACTCGCACCTCCCCGACGCCTCAGCCTTACATGTTCACCGTCATCCATATGTTAGTATTACACTATGTGTGTATCAATGCAATGTACGATTCGTATTACTGTGAAGGAATAGCCAATGCAGCCGATAGTATCCCTTACTCCGTTTTCTCCATGTTGTCGCAATAAGCGTTGATGGCGCGCTCTAGGAACTCCGACAACCCCTTCTTAACTGCCTCATAGTTCCTCGCGAACCGTTCGTCTTCGGCGTACATGTTGCCCAGGCCGCGGAACCGAAAGTTTTGACGAAGCCTTACCTTAGACATATAATACACAGTGTTAACCGTATATACTGTTAACTAAATCGCGCTCCCGGAAGAGGGGTACCGATGGATAAACGCCAGCTAAGAGACCGCCTGACCGCGTCGCTCTCCAGGCTCTACGAAGGAGAGGCTTTTGCCTGCCTGGCAGAGTTTCTCCAGGGAGAGATCTGCGCGCTCTACCACCTTTCCCAGAGCTGCGGGGCCGGGATGAACCCCTCCACTTTGAGTGAAAAACTACGCGTATCGAGGTCAAGGATTACCGCCACGCTCTCGGCGCTACGGAGGAAAGGTTTCGTCACGCTGAAAGGGTCAGAGGATGACCGGAGGCGCGTCTGGGTTACCCTGACACCGGAAGGAGCCGAGTTCCTAAGGCGCAAGCAGCAGAAAGTGGAGGAATACTTCGACCGGCTGGTTGAGGGCCTAGGGGAAGCGAATGTCATGGACCTCATAAGGCTCATCGACCTGTCAACCCAGATTGTCGGTGCGTAACGAGGGGATCCGCTGCCTATGGATTATGTTGTCTTTGACGACGTCTGCAAGCACTACCAAATGGGCACGCATACCATCAAGGCCGTGGACCACGTCAGCTTCACGGTGGATGAAGGCGAGTTCTGCGTGATAGTCGGTCCGAGCGGCGCAGGAAAAACAACGGTCCTGAACATGCTCGGGGGGATGGATTCCTGCGACAGCGGGAGGATACTTCTGGGCGGCCGCGACATAAGCGCGCTGAGCGACAGGCAGCTTACGGACTACCGCCGCTACGACGTGGGGTTCGTCTTCCAGTTCTACAACCTCGTCCAGAACCTGACCGCCCTGGAGAATGTCGAGCTGGCCTCCGAGATATGCAAAGACCCTTACGACCCGCAAGAGGCGCTTGCCATGGTCGGCCTTTCCGACCGCATGTTCAACTTCCCTTCGGAGCTCTCAGGGGGTGAGCAGCAGCGCGTGGCCATCGCCAGGGCGCTGGCGAAGAACCCGAAGATCCTCCTTTGCGATGAGCCGACCGGCGCCCTCGATTACGCCACGGGGCGGAGCATACTCAAACTGCTGCATGAGACCTGCAAGAACACGGGGAAGACCGTGTTTGTGATAACCCACAACCAGGCCATAACCCGGATGGCAGACCGCGTCATCCATATGAGAAGCGGAACCGTTGCCAACATGTACCGCAATTCGGCCCCCGTGCCCGCAGAGGCGATCGAATGGTAGCCTCCGGAAAGACCTACGCCAAGACGCTGTTCCGCCAGATCCGGGGAAACATTGGCCGGTTTGCCGCTATCATGGGCATTGTCGCCCTAGGGGTCGGGTTTTTCGCCGGAATGTTGGCCACTACGTCAGATATGCATGCGTCGGTGGACGCTTATTACGACCGCGAACGCACGGCCGATGCGTTTGTCAAGGCCACTATGGGGATTACCCGGGAGGATATAGAGGCCGTGGCCGCCATGGATGGCGTTGACACCGTCATGCCCGCCTACGTCATGGATGCCCTGATGTACACACGGAACGAGAAGCTCCTGGCCGTGAGGATATACGGCGTGCCTCTGGAGCGCCTGGGAGACGCCGGAGACGGCGGGTTCATAAACCGCCTGGAACTCCTCGAAGGAAGGATGCCGGTCTCAGACGACGAGTGTTTGGCCAACGAACTCGGCGCGCTCCCCGCCGGCATAAAGCTGGGGACCGTCCTCACGGTGTCGCCGGAGAACCGGAGTCTTGAGGACCGGGGCGATATCTACCGCGTTACCGAGTACACGGTAGTGGGAATCGTGAACAGTCCTTTATACTTCTCTTGGGAGCCCGAACCGTGCACAGTGGGGAACGGCAGGCTGGACGCAGTTATCTACGTGAACGAAAGCGCCTATGCGCTGGATGTTTACACAGACCTCTACCTAACGGTCAAGGACGCAGGTGAGCTTACGGCGTTTACCGGCGAGTATGAGGCCAAAATCGAGGAGATAGTGGAAAGGCTCGAATCGCTCGGCGAGACGCGCTCGGCCATCCGCTATGAGGATATCATTGCGGATGCCCGTGCCGAGATAGAAAAGGCCAAGGCGGAGTTCAGAGATGCAGAGTCCGAGGCACAAGCCGAGCTGGCTGATGCTTGGGCCGAGATCGAAAAAGGCAGGGCCGAACTCGAGGATGCCCGGCGCCAGATAGACGAAGGTAAGGTCGAACTTGCGGACGCCAAAATCAAACTGGCAGAAGAGACCGCGAAGGCTACCGAGGAGATCGAACGGGGCAAGCGCGAGCTCGCGGATGCGCTGATCGAAATCGAAGACGGAGAGCGCCGTCTGGCGGAAGCCGAGCGGGAGTTGGAAGACGGCTGGCGAGAGTACGAGAGCGGACACGAAGCGTACCGTAATGGACTCAGGCAGATGGAAGAGGCCCAAGCGGCCTTCGACCAGGGCGAAAGGGAATACCTGGCCGGTCTGGAACAGTGGAAAGCTGCGGGGGAAGCGATAGAGCGAGAAGAGCTTAACTTGGTCCGAGCCGAGTCGCAGCTTAGCCAGGCTGAAGCGGAGTATAACGCGGGGCTTACCGCCCTCGAGGGGCAGAAGGCTCAGTTCGATATCCTCATGTTTCAGGTCCTGAGCGCCCTCGATGCCGCCGGAATGCCCTTCGGGTCGGCGGAAGAGCTCCTTGCTGCGCTGGAAGCCGATCCGGCCGGACCCATCTATACTTCCGTGGGCGCTATATTAAGCGGGGCCGGCATGCCCGTGACGCCGGACGACCTTCTGGCAACCCAGCAGGCCATCGCATATGCAGAGGCCGAACTGAGCGCTGCCGCCGCCGAGATCGCGGCGGGGCGGGCTGCATGTTCGGAGGGCCGCCGGCAGCTTGACCAGGCGAAGGCAGAGCATTCTGCTGCCAAGGTGCAGTTGGATGTTGCAGGGGCCGAGATCGAAAAAAGCCGGCAGCAGCTGAACGATGGGTGGGCCCAATTGGCGAGCGCCCGGGCTATGCTGGACGATGCCCGGGCTCAGCTGGCGTCGGGACGGTCCGAGATCGCCAAAGCCCGCCGCGAGCTGGACAACGGGTGGAGAGAGTACAGTGAAGGAGTAGCCAAGCTGGCGGATGCCGAAGCCGAGCTGGCCGCCGAGGTTGCGAAGGCCGAAGAGGAAATCCGTACCGCCGAAGCCGATCTGGCTAAAGCAGAAGCGGACTATGCGGACGGTCTCAGGCAACTGGAAGAAGGCGAAGCCGAGTACTGGAAGGCCAAGGCCGATGTCGAGAAAGAACTCGCCGATGCGTGGCAGGAGATACTGGACGCCGAAGCGGCCCTAGGCGATATAGAGCATCCCAAATGGTACGTGTTTGACCGGACATCCAATGTAAGCTATGCGAGTTTTTCAATGAACGCCGAAAAGGTCGCCGCCATTGCCAAAGTGTTCCCTTGGTTCTTCTTCTTTGTCGCTGCCCTGGTCGCTCTCACCACCATGGCGCGCATGGTCGAAGAGGAGAGGACCCAGCTGGGCACCCTGAAAGCCCTCGGCTATCCCACCTGGGCGATTATGTCCAGGTATGTCGTCTATTGCGGTCTGGCCAGCGTGTTGGGTTGCGTCGCAGGCGCTTTCTTGGGTTTCAAGCTCCTCCCGAACGTGATATGGCGGGTCTACAGGACGGTCTACCGTCTGCCGCCGCTGATCGCGGAATTCCGCTGGGACCTGGCGATCCTTTCGTCTGCGCTTGCTTTGCTCTGCACCATGGGAGCGACCGTTTCGGCCTGCGGGAGCGCCCTCAAAGAGAAGCCGGCAGCACTCATGCGACCTCGCCCGCCGAAGGCCGGGAAACGGGTGTTTCTGGAGCGGATACCGGTTATATGGTCGCGACTTAAGTTCAGCCATAAGGCGACAGCGCGTAACCTTATCCGGTACAAGAGGAACTTCGTAATGACGGTGCTCGGAGTGGCCGGCTGCACGGCGCTTCTGGTCACAGGGTTCGGCCTGCGCGACTCTATTGGAGACTTGGCCAAGACCCAGTTTGACGAAATAACCAAATATGACCTGTATATCGGCGTGAAGAGTTCTTCCGGTTACGACTCCGTCCTAAGCGAGTTCCTCAGCGACCCCGACAAGGTCGCCGGGTATGTCGAGGCTTTCGCAGAAACGGCCTACGTTATCGCAAACGGCAAGAGGATAGAGACAACCGTGATGGTGCCTATGGACTCAAGTGAGCTCGCCAAGGTGGTGACCCTCAGGGATAGAAGCAGCGGGAAAGGCATTGCTTTCGGCGATTCGTCTGTTGTACTTACCGAGAAGCTGGCAGCCAACCTCGGCCTGCGTCCCGGTGACACCTTTACCATAGAGAACTCCGATGGAGAGACAGCCGAGTTTGTCCTGTCCGACATCGCCGAGTACTACGCGGGGAGCTACGCCTACGTAAACAAATACGATTATGCTAGGGCCATCGGCAAGTATCCCGCGCGCAACGTCCTCATGGTCAGCACGTTGGTCGTCGGTTCCGACGCACAAGACGACGTCATGTCCACGCTTCTCAGCTCAGACTCCGTCCTCGGCGCCCAGTTTATCTCCCAGATCAGAGAATCGCTGGACACGGTCCTAAACAGCATCGATCTGATCGTGGTCGTCCTCATAGTATCGTCGGGAGCCTTGGCCGCCATCGTGCTCTACAACCTCATAAACATAAACATCGAAGAACGGAAGAAGGAGCTCGCCACGCTGAAAGTGCTGGGCTTTCACAGCGAGGAAGTGGCGGCCTATATCTTCCGGGAGATATCCATCCTTACGGTCATCGGGACCATCCTGGGCTTTGGACTGGGCATCTTGCTGCACGGATTCGTCATAAGGACCGTGGAGCAGCCCGATTTCATGTTCGGAAGAGACGTGTCGCCATTGAGCTTTGCCTTGGCGGGAGGTTTCACCCTCGCGTTCTCGTTCTTGGTCCAGGTCGCGATGTCTCCGAGGCTAAGGCGGATCAAGATGGTCGATTCCATGAAGGCGGTGGAGTAATCTACTCAGGCCGCCAAGTGATCCACCAGGGCGGTGGGTGATCCCTGAAGACGGTAGGGTGACGTGAATCCTACCTCGCGCTCAGGCTGACCTCAAAGACCGTCCTCTTGTCTTCGTTGTACGCCCTGATGGTGCCGCCGTGGAGGTCGACTATGCTTTTGGCGATAGCGAGCCCCAAACCTGCGCCGCCCGTGGCCCTAGAACGCGAGCTTTCTACCCGGACAAACCGCTCGAAGATATGGCTTATCTCGGGCTCGGGAATAGGTGGGCCGTAGTTCGCGATCCGGACCACCGCCCACCCGGGGGGACAGTGCAGTTCGATGTCCACGAACCGTCCGTCTGAGCCGTACCTCACGGCGTTCGTCATGATGTTCTCGAAAACGCGCACGAGCAGCGAAGGGTCTCCTTCCACAATGACCTTCTCGTCGGGCAGGCTTATGCGGTATTCCATGCCTGCTTTGCTTAGGATGGGTACGAACTCCTCGGCCAGTTGCTCGAGCATGCGTCCTAAATTGACTTCCTTCCGGTCGAGCTTATAGGCGCTGTCAGATACCTTGGTGAACTCAAAGAGGTCGTCGATGAGCTTCTTCAGGCCCTGGGCTTTCTCATGCACGATCGAGACGTAGTGGCGCAGCGTGACTTCGTCTTCGTATTTGTCGCCGTCGATGAGCGCCAGGAATCCCAAAATGGACGTAAGCGGCGTCCTGAGATCGTGGGACACGCTTGTGATGAGCTCGTTCTTGGCTTTTTCGGCTCTGCGTTCTTCCTCGATGGATTTCTTAAGCTGGGCCGCCATCCGGTTGACGTCGGAGGCGAGGCGGCCGATCTCATCATTGGCTTTGACCGGGATGTGGATATCGAAATTGCCTCCGGCGATCTGGTTGACCGCGCCGGAGATCATGCTTAGGTAGCGGATCGTGGGGGCACTGGCCATTAAGAAGGTCGCGATGAAGATGGCGAACAAGACGACTATAGAAACCGGCACCATCAGCAAAGCGTTTGTCACTATTTCTCTGAACGGCCCGTATCCCACCGTGTATACGCCGAACATGATGATGATTACTCCGAACAGCGATATGAATCCGCTCGCAAAGACCGCCATCATCATCTTCCAGCGGATGCTGATCACTCTCTCACGCATCAATTTTGTAGCCAACCCCCAAACGGTCTTGATGAATTCGGGCTTGCTGGGGTTTTCCTCTATCTTCTCGCGGATCTTGCGGATGTGCACCATAACGGTGTTGTTTGACTCGTAGTAGCGTTCGCGCCAGACGCGTTCGAAGATGTCCTCGGCGCTAAGCACGATTCCTTTGTTCTTCATGAGGAGGTACAAGATCTCGAACTCCGTGGGCGTGAGGGCCACCTCGCGTCCATAAACGGTAACCGTATGGCTGCTCCGGTCTATCCGCAGCCCCCTAATTGAGATCACCGAGCCGTCTTGCGACTCTTGCTTCGAAGGGTTGAGATAGAGATACCTTCTGAGCAGTGCCTTTACGCGCGCTATGAGCTCCAGGGGGTTGAACGGTTTGGTCAAGTAGTCGTCGGCGCCGGTGGTGAGCCCCATGATCTTGTCGATATCCTGGGACCGCGCGCTGAGCATGAGGACCGGTATGTCCGAGCACCGGCGGAGCTCCCGGCAAAGGGTCATGCCGTCTTTGCCGGGCATCATGATGTCAAGGATCATGAGGTGGACCGTGTTCTCGGAGAGAAGTTTCTCGGCTTCGGCAGCGTCGGATGCTTTGAGGACACGGTATCCCTCGTTGGAGAAGTAGATCTCCACGAGATCCGCTATTTCTTTCTCGTCGTCGACAACCAAGATTGTGGTCTGGTCCACCTCAATCACTCCAGTACTTTAGATCCTTGGTGTTCCTTGCGCATCGCTCCCTGGCGGGCAGCTTTCCGCATGGTCCGCGACCGGAGTGAGGGATGGCCCCTCACCCGTCTGTCGGCGGCAATTCAGGCGGTCGAGCCCCGGAACACCTCTCTTATATACGCCCGGCGGGCCACAAGGAAATAGAACACCTGAATCAGGGAAAAGCCTGCGATCGCTGCCAGCGCGTACCGGAACACGCCCAAGAACGGCCAGTCCATCTCGCTCAGCACATTAGACAGGGACTTCATCGCGAAACCGCAGTGGACCGAGCCCACCGCGATGGGCGCGAAGAAGAACACCAAGAGCTGCCGGCTTATGATTGTCCCGATCTCATGCCTCGACACACCCAGCTTTTCCATCATGCCGTACTTCTCCCTGTCTTCCTCAACTTCGCTGAACAGCCGGAAATACAGCATGCTTCCCGAAGCGATGAAGAAAAGCACCGTTACGAAGAGACCGATCATGGCCGTGAGCGCCGACATCTGCTTTCTGTGTTCGTAGGGCTCTACTCTGGACCTGTAGTCCATAAGGTCTTTCCCTTCGAGGAACGCCAGTATCCGCTTGGTGGCGCCTAAGGAATCGCGCCAGTTCGCAAACTCGTAGCTGGCGAAGACGACTAGGTCCGTATCCGGAGCGCCCTTGGCCAAGGAACCGTACAACGCGTCATCCACCACCAAGAAAAGGTTGACCGGCACGAGGTAGTTTACCGTGGAAAACACCAGGGACCTGCAGTTCAGGGTCCGCGCCACGCTACCGTAGGTGATCTCCACGGGGAATGTGTCGGCTCCTCTCTGACCTCCAAACGTGAGCAGGTGTGCCGCCTCGTCCCCGTCCAGGTACAGTCTCTCTACGGGTGCCCTTGAGGACTCAACCCAGTCGTTGAACGCGCTTTCGGATATGAGGAGAGTTCCGTCACTCATTTGAGAAGATACCAACAGCCCGTGGAGCACGACTTCCTCCGTGATCTTAACGGAGTCTTCGCCGAGGATCTCCCTGACCCGAGAGGCCACTTCCCCGGCGCCGGTTTCTCCCCTCACCGCAAACGTCAGCGCATGGCGGTGCGTCATCACGATGTCTTTCAGGAAGGTTGCCTCGGCAGTGTATATCGTCCCGGTGGCGGTGATCACGCAAGCGCTAAGCACGGCGACTGCAGCCAGCACCCTGGCGTTTTCCTTCATCCTGAATATGAGGTCGCCGAGGGTGAGGAGGTTCAGGTCCTTGTAGAGGAAGGACGCCTTCTTCTGCAGGGACATGAGGATCCCTACGCTGGCCTGGGCGAAGAACAGGAAGGTCCCCAGCGATACCACGGCCGTTACAGGAAGCATCGCCGGCACGAGCGTCCGGCCGTCCACGACCCACGCTACCCCGTATCCGCCGCCTATGAGCAGGAGCGACAGAAACGCGACCAACTTAGAGTACCGCGGGTAGACCTTTGGCCGCTGGTGCTCGCGCAGGAGTCTCACGACCTTCCGGGGCGAGATCTGGAGCGTTGTGATGGTCCCTATCACCACGAAGAGGACGAAGAAGAGCCCCGAGGTCCAGAGGACCGCCGGTATGACGACCATGAAACGGATGGGCGATGTTACCCCGAGCATCCTCGACATGGCGCCCAGCATGATTTTTGATAGAGGTATCCCGGCCCCGAGCCCCAAGGCGATCCCGGAGAGCCCTATAAGGACGTGTTCGGTGACGATTATCTTGCTCATTTGACCTTTGGTAGCGCCAAGTAAGGCGAGCAGCCCGAACTCCTTCTTCCTCGCCCGGATGAACGCCGAACTGGAGTACAACACGAAGAAGAACGTGAAGGACACGATGATGTACTGGGAGACGACGAGCCCCTGTCGCACTCGCTGGGCTTGGGCTACGTATCCGTTCACTACATCCGGGTGCATCACGAACGACGCGAGCAGGTAGAAAACGAGGACCGCCAGAGTGCTGCTCGCAAAAAACGCGGCGTACTTGCGCCCCATCCCTTTGACATTACTGATGCTGATCCTGCGAAGCGTCAAGGCCGTCACCTCCCTGGGCCCGTAGGCTGCTCAAGATATCCTGGTAGAAGGTCTCTCTGCTGCCCAGCCGGTGGATTTGAGAGCGGATCCGCCCGTCGCTGATGAAGAGGATCCGGCTGCAGAAGCTCGCGGCGAACGCGTCGTGTGTAACCATGAGGATGGTGGCGCCCCACTTTGCGCTTAGGTCGCTGAGTGCTTTCATCACGCCGGCCGACGACTTGGAGTCGAGGTTTCCGGTGGGTTCGTCTGCAAGTATGAGCGCGGGACGGTGGATGATGGCCCTGGCGATTGCCGCGCGCTGCTGTTCTCCGCCGGAAACCTGGTAGACTCTCTTGTCCAGGATGTACTGGATCCCCAGTTGGTGGGCCACTTCTGAGAGCCTGCTCTGGATGGCTGCGGGGCTCACCCCGTCCAGCACCAATGGGAGTACGATGTTCTCCCGGATCGAGAGCGTATGCAAGAGGTTGTAGTCCTGGAACACGAAGCCCAGCTTGCGCCTCCTGAAGATGGCCAGCTCCCGGTCGCTGAGCCTCGAGATGTCCACGCCCTCTATCTGAACGGTGCCCGACGACGGGGTGTCAATGGCCGCAAGCAGGTTGAGGAGAGTCGTCTTTCCGCTTCCTGACGGTCCCATGACTCCTATGAACTCGCCTTCATTGACGGTGAGACTGGCTTCGCGCAGCGCCCAAGTCGGGACAGTGGTCTTCTCGCCGTACACACGAGAGAGCTTTGTCGCTGTAAGAATGGCCATAACCGGACCTCCTTGAACGTGTACTACACTCACGGCGCCGGGAGTGAACCCGGCAACTCCTACCGTGCGGGTCGTGACCGGGTTCTCACACGATCGGCGCCACAACCAGTCTGCCAGGGCGAGATTAGGACGGGCGAAGGGCTTTCTTAGGATTTTGTTAAGGCGTTCGGATACGGTGGCGTCCTGCAGGCAGCGTTCGCGACAGAGGAGTCGGGACTTGCGGCATGGAACATCCCCGAAGGAATCGCTGACATCTGCTTCCGGCCCAGCGAGGAAAGCTACCTGGGTCAAGAACGCGATGGAACGGATGGATTCCATGCTGGACGAGAAAACCAGCATCGAGGTCATGGAAAGGTGCTCCTGCGATTTCGAGGTGAGAAAAAGAGAAGCCAGGAAGATCTATGAGGAGTCAACCGACATAGACGATTTCATAAGGAAACTCGGAAATAGGTGCAACAAGCTGGAGAGAGTAGGGAACATCCTCTACAGCATAAAGGCCGGAGGCTGTGACTGTGGATGGGTGAGGGCAACCAAGACGCCTATATCCTCGACCTTCTGCCACTGTGGCAAGGGCTGCATTGCCAAGTATTTTGAGGCAGTGTTCCAGAAACCGGTGAAAGTGGAACTTGTCCAGTCCGCCGTCTGCGACGATGAAGTCTGCAAGTTTGCCGTGCATCTCGACGATGAACTATCTATTTGAACCTCACGGCTGTTCCGTAGGCTATGACTTCGGCGGCGCCGGACATGATCGACGCAGACGCATACCGGATGTTCACTACCGCATCGGCCCCTAGCGCTTCTGCTTCTGCCACCATTCGTTTGGTGGCTATTGCCCTGGCCTCATTCATCATCTCGGTGTAAGCCTTAAGCTCTCCGCCGACCATATTCTTAAAAACTTGAGCTATGTCTTTTCCGAGGTGCCTGGTCTGTATCGTGCTGCCTTTGACCAGCCCGAGCATCTCCAGTTCTTTGCCTGCGATGTAGTCAGTATTTACTAAGATCATCTTCTTCGCCACTCCTTATCTCCTGAATTCGCTCTACCAAGACGTAGATACCTACACCCATGAGTCCCAAGGGGACCGCGAAACCAATGAGCTTGCCTAGACCCCTAAGAGGGACCGAGCTCCATTGCACAAGGATGAACAAGAGATACGTGACGACCAATGTTATTGTTATGACCGGACCGATTAGTTTCTTCCATTTGCCTTCCAAGGCAGATCACCCTCGTATGCCGGTTATATTCCTACACTGTAATATTAGGTCCTTTAGCTAATCATTTCCACTTGATGGAGGCAGTTCGACGGCAGTGTAGAATGGTTTCACACGGAGAGGAGGCTCACTATTTGGATTCCACCGGCCATACTCTGCCCTTCCGGCTCGTAGCCCGTAAGGTCCGGCCCGACGGCGAGCTGCTTAAGTTCTGGGACCTGAAAGGCGGTCTGTCCGCTCAAGTGACCGCCATCGAGATCGGGGTGCCCGGAGGGCCGCCCGTTAGGGCAGTTGTCCGGCGGTTTGGGGCTGCGGACCTGGGGCGCAACCCGGACATAGCGCGGGACCAGTTTGAACTGCACATGACGCTGCATCGTCACGGGCTTCTGGTCCCCAAGCCGCTTCTTTACGACGATAGCTGCAGTATCTTCGAGGTACCTTTTCTGGTCTTGGAGTATATCGAGGGAAGCACTGATCTCGCTCCGCAGGATTTTGGGGGCGCCGTTTTCCAGATGGCAGCTCACCTGGCCGAGATCCACAACATATCCGGAGTTGCGGATATCGTCTCAACGCTGCCCCACCCTGAGATTCAGGACGCGCCGGATTGCCCGGCGAGTGAAGAAAAGATCCGCGAACTCTTGAGATCAGTGATGCCTCTCCCAAGGCGGAACTTGCCTGCCCTGCTCCACGGGGACTACTGGCCGGGCAACGTCCTGTGGGAAGATGGCCGCCTCGCTGCGATCATTGATTGGGAGGACGCCTCCGTGGGAGACCCCCTGGTCGACGTATCCAACGCCCGGTTGGAGATACTATGGGTTTTCGGGCCTGAGCGTATGGAGGAGTTCACCCGGCACTACCGCGAGCGTATGCCGAAGGTAGACTTAACGGACCTGCCGTACTGGGACCTTTATGCCGCAGTTAGGCTGGCGCCGTCAGTGTTCGCCGGATGGGGACTCGAGGCGGACAAGGAGGCTATAATGCGGAAAAGGCATAGCAGGTTCGTTGAGCAGGCGCTTAAGGCCCTTCAGACTCCGGAGGCGATTCAGGCGTCTCGGAAGATCAACATTCCTTAGGACTTTAGGCTTATGACCACAAGACGCACGCATGAATCGGATATCGGTTTCCGAGACACGGCATTAGGCCCGGCGAGAGATGACAGTAGGGAGACGATGCTCGCCGAGATATACCGGATCGTCGAGCAGATCCCTCCTGGCACGGTTACTACGTACGGGCGCATCGCCCAGATGGCCGGGTATTACGGAGCATCACGCATGGTGGGAAGGGCGATGAGTAAGGCGCCTCCCGGACTACCGTGTCACCGTGTGGTGAACGCCCAAGGCCGTACGGCACCGTGCTGGCCGGAGCAGAGGGCTCTCTTAGAGGCCGAAGGCGTGTCCTTCAAAGCCAACGGATGCGTGGACCTGCGAAAACACCTATGGTGAGGCGCGCAGGCGTCTCGCGAGGTAGAAGGCGTCTGCGCCTTAACTCTGAGATATCTTACAGCGGGCTAGGCTTCCACTCGCAGGCGCCCTCCAGGATTTTCACCAACGCCTCAAGACCCTGCTGGTCTTGGTCATCAAACCGGTCGAACAGCGGGCTGTCGATATCAAGGACGCCTACTATCTCTCCTTCATGACGGATGGGGATCACGATCTCTGAGTTGGACGCGGAGTCGCAGGCAATGTGGCCGGGGAATTCGTGCACATTGGGCACGCGCACCGTCCGGTTTTCCGCGACCGCAGTGCCGCACACGCCCTTCCCGACGGGTATGTATATGCAGGCGGGTTTGCCGTGGAAGGGTCCCAGAAGCAGCTGCCCTTCATGCATGAGGTAGAAGCCGGCCCAGTTTATATCCCTGAGTGCGTACCAGAGGAGCGCCGAAGTGTTGGCCAGATTGGGTATGGGATGCTTCACTCCGTCGACCAGGGCCTTAAGCTCCTTCTTGAGAAGGGCGTACAGCCCGGCCTTGTCCTCAGGGTATTGTCTCGCGCTTGCCGTGAACATAAAGCATCCCCCCGTATTCAGTATGTCCAGCCTGAATTCAACGGGGGGCCAGGAGATCCTCCTGCCCGGCAGCGCTTGGAGGTGTGTCGCGCAGGGCTACAGGAGCATCGCTTCACGGGACGGCCGACAGAGTTAGTTTCCTGCTCAACGAAAGGCTGCCGCCAGCCCGGGCTACTGTAGCCTGAGAGACTGTCGTCAGCCTGCCGGTTTGCCCGCTACTGTACAGGGTAGAAGACTATCATCCCGACCGCGGTGTAGGGTATGAGGATGTCCGTGCAGACGTGGTTCACGGGGACCCTGATAACCAGGTAGTCCAGGCCTACGAAAGCCAGCGTCCCGGTTACGGTTGTGGTGCCCATTGGGCGGGCGGGAGGCTTACCGGGTGGGCAATCCCAAGACAGCGGCGGAAGGGGTCCAACGTGGCCGCCTCCCGGAGGAATACCCGGAGTAAGCGGCGGTCCGGCGAATCCAGGTCCGGTGCCTGTTCCTGGGCTAGGGAGGCCCGGAGTGGGAGGAGGAGTCGGCCCCGGCGGCAATGGTTCGTATGGCGGGCACGGTCCGGAAGCGACAATCGATGCGGCGTGTACGTTCATGAGGTATACGGTAACCGTCTGACCAAGCGCCATGGACAGCCTCTCCATAAGGGTGCCTGGCAGTTGCAGGGCTTTCGGCTTCTCGTTGATCGGCATGGTATCGTCCCTCCGTTTCTCCGTTCTGGTAAACATCTTATGTAGTCCAACCTAATAGAGTGAGGACGCAGACGAAATCGACAGGCCAAGACACGCCACGAAAGTCGAGATGCAGGATGCGGTACTTCTGCGGAGAAGGATTCTGTCTGTATATTTGTGGGTCTAGGCCCCGAGAGTGCCCAGTGAGATGGGAGAAAGGATGAGGAGCGTGACCTTTCCGGACCCGCCCAACCCCGAACGAGCGCAAACAAGCAATGCTGCCAAAGTAATCCAACCGGATTCTTCGGCGATTCCGGCCCCCGTCAAAGCCTATACCGCCCGGCGGATGGTCGATGATGCCGGCGGAGTGCAGGTCACAGCCAGACTGTACGTCAAGAGCAGCGAATCAATGGACGAAGTAGCACCGGAAAGCGTTACCCTCACCATCACATCGCCGCCCTACTGGAACGCTATCGACTATGACATCCACGCTGAAGACCCCACCGAGTCATACAGGACGCGCAGGTATTCTCAAGGATTTGGCGACTATGAGTCCTACTTGGAGTGGGTTTCGGGGATTTTTGCGAAAACACTGGAGAAGACGAGGCCGGGCGGGTATTTAGCCGTGGTTGTCGGGACTGTCCTTCTCGACAAAGTGGCGTATCCGGTTCCTTTTGACCTGGTATCGAGGCTGCAGCGCGTGGGATGGCAGTTTCACCAGGACATCATCTGGCACAAGTCTACGGCCGGAGTAAAGCGGGCCGGCGTATTCATACAGTACCCGTACCCGGGGTACTATCACCCGAACATCATGACGGAGTACATCCTCATCTTCCGGAAGCCCGGAGACCCCATCTTCCGCGCCGTCGGTCCTGAGCAGAAGGAAAGCGCAAGGTGCGAAGTAGGAGCGCTTTTCACCAAAGAGATCGCCAACAACGTGTGGCACATAGCGCCCGTCCCACCGAGGACGATTGACCACCCGTGCCCGTTTCCTGAAGAGATCCCCTACCGGCTCGTGCAGCTCTATACGTATCGCGGGGATACCGTGCTCGACCCGTTCCTCGGTTCGGGCCAGACCACAAAAGTGGCCTTTGCGCTCGGCAGAAACGCCGTCGGCTATGATGTAGTCGAACCATATGTCGAGTATGCTTGGCAGCGGCTGAAGGAGCCGCTTGCCGTTAGGGCATCCCAGCTCGTGGCGGAGTTCAAGCACATACCCCTGGACGCCCCGCTGGGATACGACAGACGACCGGTCAGCGCAAGGACCCGGCATGGCTCCGGACTGGCGTCGCGCGTAAGACCCGGGGATGCTCCGGCGGCGCGCACCAAGTCTGGAGAGCGCTCGGACGACGAGGCTTGACTGCAAGGCCCTCCCGGGGGCAGAACGCAGTGCTTTGATCTTGGCGACAAACCGTTACCTCCTTGAGCGGGTTGACATAATATGGTCTGTGGTACGTAGGCGCATTCAACAAACTTAGATGTGCGAAAGGAGGTCGCTGGATGGCCGGGTTTGGTGGTCGTGGAAGCTCCAGCGGAGCATTCATTCTCTTTCTGATCCTCATCCTGTTGGTCCTGGGTTTCATGTGCTTCACTTGCATCTAAGGACGCTCGAGCATCAAAAAGCCGGGCACCTGCGGCATCCCGGTGCCCGGCTTTTTTCCTTGGTCTTTCAGATGGCCCTACGCCTCAAGCATGTGCGGGTAGCGGTAGTCAACCGGCGGGTTGAACGTTTCCTTGATGGTCCGCGGGCTGACCCAGCGCAGGAGCATGAGCTTGCTGCCCGCTTTGTCGTTCGTACCGGAGGCCCTGGACCCTCCGAACGGCTGCTGCCCCACAACCGCGCCGGTCGGCTTGTCGTTGATGTAGAAGTTACCTGCCGCGTGCCTGAGGGCGCGCTCCATCTTAACGATGGCATGGCGGTCCTGGGCGAAAATGGATCCGGTGAGGCCGTACGGTGAGGTGGAGTCGCACAAACGGAGAGCTTCGTCCAGGTCGTTGTCATCGTAGACATAGACCGTGAGGACGGGCCCGAAGATCTCTTCTTCCATGGTCTTGAAGTGCGGGTTCTTGGTCAAGATGACAGTTGGCTGCACGAAGTATCCTTCGGAATCGTCAAGCGTGCCCCCGCAGATGATCTCGGCGTCCGGCGCGGCCTTGGCATATTGCAGGTACCTCTTTATGTTCTCAAACGACGCCTTGTCGATAACGGCGCTCATGAAGTTGGTGAAGTCTCTCACGTCTCCGACCTTTATCTCGGCGATCATATCCAGCATGAGGGACCTGAGTTTGGGCCACAGGCTGGCCGGGATGTACGCCCGGGACGCGGCCGAACACTTCTGGCCCTGGTATTCAAACGCACCGCGTACGAGTGCAGTGGCGAGAGCCGGGGCATCTGCCGAAGCGTGGGCGAAGACGAAGTCCTTGCCTCCGGTCTCTCCGACGAGGCGAGGGTAGGTCTTGTAGTTCCTGAGGTTCGTACCCACGGTGGTCCAGAGGTTCTGGAACGTCTCGGTTGATCCGGTGAAGTGGACGCCGGCTAGGTCCGAACTGGCCATGACGACGTCGCCGACAACCTTGCCCGGTCCGGGCACGAAGTTGATGACCCCGTCAGGAAGTCCCGCCGCTTTGTAGAGCTGCATCAGGTAGTAAGCCGAGTACACGGCCGATGAAGCCGGTTTCCACACCACGGTGTTCCCCATGAGGGCGGGAGCCGACGCGAGGTTTCCTGCGATGGCAGTGAAGTTGAACGGCGTGACCGCGAATATGAAGCCTTCCAGCGGGCGGTAGTCGTTGCGGTTATAAGCATCGCGGGTGGAGGCAGGTTGCTCGGCGTAGATCTCAGACGCGTAGTAACAGTTAAACCGGAAGAAGTCGGTCAGCTCGCATGCGGAGTCGATTTCCGCCTGGTATACTGTCTTGCTCTGACCCAGCATGGTGGCGGCGTTTAGGGTAGCGCGCCAGGGCCCTGAGAGGAGCTCGGATGCCTTTCTAAACACAAACATCCGGTGTTCCCACGGAGTGTTCTCCCACTCTTCTTTCGCCTTCAATGCGGCTTGAATGGCGGCACGGACTTCTTCTTCACCGGCCATGTGGTAGGTCGCCAGCACGTGGCCGTGTTTGTGGGGCATCACGCACTTGGCCGTCTTCCCGGTCCTTACTTCCTTGCCGCCGATGATAAGCGGTATCTCTATATGCGACTCTGACATGACCTTGAGGGCCGACTTGACTGCTTCCCTTTCGGGGGTTCCCGGGGCGTACGTTAAGACCTGTTCGTTCGCCGGTCTTTCGACCTTGATGGACGAGTTGACCATCTGGAGACCTCCTCCTCACTACTCAAGTGGATATTCAAGCCAACACAGATCCAAGCCATACTTCTACTCCGGCACGGTCGGGTTCCTGCTGGAGATCTATGGGAACGCAGACTTGTGTTGTCCTACATAAGCGGTGTTGACCTCGCGTTTCTCTGGCCCTTCTCCGGACAGGCATGGCCGTCTACGGCTTTCTGGCTGGAGGATTGTGAACGCGGCCCAATGAATGTTCCCGTAAGAGAGGGGGATGAAATCGTGAAGATGCCCGAGTTCGTGAAAGTTTACGGAGACGGTGGGTCTGGAGTCAACGCTGCCGTCATCACAGGTAAGCGAGGGACAGTTGTCGTTGACACGCACGTCACGCTGGAGGATGGGAAAGCCTTGAAGGAAATGGCCGTTCAGGCTTCCGGCGGACGGCCCATCCTGGCGGTTATTCTCACCCACGAGCACTTCGACCACATTGTGGGCAACCAGTTCTTTGACTGCCCGATTATCGCCACGGCGGCCGCCAGAGAGAACATCGAGGAGATCTCCTCCGAACGGTTGCCGGAGGGATTCGTCCTAACTCTTCCCACGGAGACGTTCACCGGCGAGATGTCCATCTACCTCGGAGATAAGACCTTGGAGCTCCGCTCTGAAGGAGGCCACTGCCCCGGCGAACTGTCGGTTTTCATCCCCGAACACGGGGTGCTCCTTACGGGAGACCTTGCGTTCAACGGGAGGACGCCGTATGTCGGCGACGGAGATATCCCCAAGTGGGTCGAAGCCCTGACGAGGCTGCACGCCATGGGTCCCGATGTGGTCATCCCCGGTCACGGACCGCTTGGAGGCAAGGATATCTTGGTCAGGCAGAGAGACTGGCTGGAAGCCTTCTTGGGTTTGGCGCAGGATTGCTTCAGGAAAGGTATGGGAGTGGAAGAGGCGGCCGACAGGGCTATCACCGAAATGAAGGCCGACCCCGCGCGCAAGCAGGTATTAGCGGCGGGGATAAGGAAGATTTACGAGATGAATAGGTAGGCTGGGCTCCGAACGCATTGATCATGGGGGTGACCGAAGAGTGGCGGTATTCCTGCACGGCGGCAAGATACATACGATGTCCTACAAAGGTACTGTGGAGGCGCTTCTGGTAGTCGGCGACAAGGTAGTCGCAGCGGGGACCGAGGCTGAGGTCCGCAAGTACCTGCCTCACAAATACCGTGATGTTGAACTGAAAGGAAGGTCAGTGTTCCCCGGGTTCCACGATTCCCACATACACTTCCTCACGCAGGCAGTGAGCTTGACGAGGCTGAACCTGGTTGGCGTGCCGACGGTAGACGAGGCGCTGCAGATGGTGAAGACCGCAGTGTCTAAAGTCAAGCCGGGCTCATGGCTGATCGGAAGAGGTTGGGATAAGAGCCTCTGGGGTGAGTTTCCCACCAAAGAGATGCTTGATGCAGTCGCTCCTCACGTGCCGGTATGCCTTACTAGCAAGTGCGGCCACGCTACCTGGGTGAACTCGAAAGCGCTGGAGGTGGCCGGCGTAAACAGCGACACGGTCGCGCCTCCGGGAGGGGCGATCCTAAAGGATACCGACGGAGAGCCGACCGGCATTCTTCAAGACCGTGCCAGCCAGCTGGTCAGGAGGCTCGTTCCGGAAACGACTCCCGAAGAGTTCTTTGAGGCAGCGGCCGAGTTCATCCCGCAGCTCTGGAAGATGGGGATTACCTGCGTGCACGCTCCGGACCAAATCGGGTTCTTCGGCATCGCCAGAAGGCTGCGACAGGAGAGGGACTTGCCGCTGCGCGTGGCCCTAATGCCGCCTATCGGTGACTTCCACCATATCGCGTCATTGGGGATACCCCAGGGATATGGAGATGAGTGGGTGTGGACGGCGCAAGTCAAGATGTTCAAGGACGGTGCTTTGGGGTCGTCAACGGCGCTCACCTTCGAGCCGTATGAGCACATCGACAGCACCGGGCTCGACATTATGCCGATGCCTGAGTTGAGACGGGCACTAGGTGAGTGCGTCAAGGCAGGCTACGGTATTGCAGTCCACGCCATAGGCGACAGGGCTGTGTCAGAGTGTCTCGATGTTGTTGCCGAACACCGTGACGAGTCTCGCGAGCGCGGTATTCGACACAGGATCGAGCATGCCCAGATGGTCCACCCGAAGGATGTGGGCAGGTTCCGTGATCTGGATGTCATAGCGTCCGTGCAGCCGTCTCACGCTGTGGCGGACCGTTATATGGCCGACCGAGAATGGGGCGAGAGGTCGGTTAGGGCGTACCCGTTCAGGCAGCTTATCGATCACGGCGTGAGGCTGGCCTTCGGGTCCGATGCGCCCGTTGACAGCCCCGATCCTATCTACGGAATCTATTGCGCCGTAAACAGGCTTGCGCCTGGAGAACCTGAGGAGATGTCGTGGCATCCTTCGGAGCGGCTGACGGTCCACCAGGCAGTTGTCGCGTACACCCGAGATGCGGCCTACGCTGCAGGCAAAGAGAGTGTGCTGGGCGATCTGGGTCCCGGAAAGCTGGCTGACTTCGTGGTGCTCTCGGATGATCTTTACACGGTAGCGCCTCTGGACATCACCACGTGCAAGGTTGAGGCAGTGTCAATCGGCGGTCGGTTCGTGGTCGAACCGGAGTGGAACTGAAGGTAGTTCCGGAGACACAGAATCAACAGAGAAGTGACAAAGGACGGACGAAGAACTGACTGAGGTCTCACGGAGAACCAACAACGAACTGAGAGGAGAATCCCTATGCTTCAGGAGTTCAAAAAGTTCGCCATGAAAGGCAACGTGGTTGACCTGGCTATCGGCGTCATCATCGGTGGGGCCTTCGGCAAGATTGTCACGTCGCTGGTGAACGACATCATCATGCCGGTACTTGGTATCATTGTGGGGCGGATAGACCTTACGTCGCTGAAACTAGTCATAAGGCCGGCTTCCGGGGACATTGCGGAGCTGTCGATCATGTACGGGCAGTTCATGCAGACGGCCGTGGATTTCCTCATAATAGCTTTTTCGCTCTTCTTTGTGATGAAGGCTATCGTCCGCTTCCAAAAGAAGGAAGAGGAGAAACCGCAGGCACCTCCGCCTCCTCCTGAGCCTTCAAATGAAGAAAGGCTGTTGACTGAGATCCGTGACCTGCTGAGGGAAGGGGTTAGGGAGGCACACCGTTGACCGGGGCCGCACCCTTTTTGCCCGGTGCTGCACTGTGTCGATTACGGTGACAAAGGCAAGATACACGCCAAAGACTGGCGAGGCAGGAATCTGACACGATTCCGCCTAATACTTCATGCGACTTGACCGTGTCTTGCGGGTCGAGTGCTACATGACTCTACCGAACACATGTTTCCGACAATCCGTGTCGGGGCGAGTCGCTAAGCTATCGCTGGGATCCAGACCACCTCTCAGTGCAATAGGAGGGAGAGAGCTTGGAGTTCTGGGCAAGGCCCAGCGATTCTGATGACAAACACACGTGGCAGCCTCTGAAACACCACCTTATATCAGTAGCCGACAAAGCCAAGGAGTTCGCAGCACAACTAGGTGCAGAAGAAATCGCTTGGGTAACCGGATTGTGTCACGACCTAGGGAAGTATTCACAAGAGTTTCAGAGGAGACTTGAGGACCCTAGCATACAAGTTGATCACTCAACCGCGGGAGCTGCGATTGCCTTTCACAAGTATGGCCCGGTCGGGAGGCTCATGGCATACGCTATCGCCGGGCACCATAGTGGTATCCCTAATGGAGGTAGCGTCCACGAATCCGACCTATTTCACCGGATAAACCACAAGAAGATTGCCGATTTCTCCTCCTATTCGTCGGAACTCGACATCCCAGACCGCGTAAAGATGCCGGTGCTTCGTCCGCCGGATCCAGAGAGTCGGGCGTTCACGCTGGCCTTCTTCACGAGGATGCTGTTCTCATGTCTTGTTGACGCTGACTCCTTGGAGGCGGAAGCTTTCGGAGATCCACAAGTGTCGGCGCTCCGTGGAGTCTACGAACCGTTAGCCGAACTCGAGCAAAGACTGATAGACCGTATCAGGCAGATCACCGAATCCGCTCCTCGTACCCATGTGAATGAGAGGCGGGCCGAAGTCTTGCGAGACTGTCTTCGAGCGGCCGAACAGCCTCCTGGGTTGTTCACACTGACGGTTCCTACCGGAGGCGGAAAGACGCTGTCTTCGCTGGCTTTTGCCCTCAAGCACGCACGTCTTCATGGTCTCAGGCGCGTTATCTACGTTATTCCTTTTACCAGCATTATAGAGCAGAATGCCGAGGTGTTCCGAAAGGCAGTTGGTGAGCAGGTGGTGCTTGAGCATCACAGCAATGTCGCTGTCCCCGAACACCGCGAGGATACCTGGCGCTCATCTCTCGAACTGGCGGAACAAAACTGGGACGCTCCGGTTGTTGTTACAACCAACGTTCAGTTCTTCGAGTCTCTCTTCTCCAACAGGCCAAGTAGGTGCCGCAAACTGCACAATATCGCCAAGAGCGTGATCATCCTGGACGAAGCCCAGATGCTACCGGTTGAGCTTCTAAAGCCATGTATTGCCGCGATCTGCGAGCTTGCGATCAACTACGGCGCTACCGTAGTCCTATGCTCGGCAACACAGCCTGCGTTGGAAGGGCTGTTTCCTAAAGGTGTCCGCGCGAGAGAAGTAATGAGTGATCCGGTCGGGCTATATGAGGCCCTCAAGCGCGTCGACGTGCACAACATGGGGACAACAAGTGATGAGGACGTTGTCGCTCGGATCCTCCGGGAGAAACAGGTCCTGTGCATTGTGAATACAAGGGCTCATGCGCGAAAGATGTTTGAGCAGCTGGGACGGGCAGGTGGCCATTACCACTTGAGCGCGGCCATGTATCCGAAGCACAGGCAGGAGCTTTTGAGAGAGATACGACAACGCCTGAGAGACGGGCATGTATGCCGGGTAGTGTCGACGCAGCTCATCGAGGCCGGTGTAGATGTAGACTTCCCGGTAGTCATGAGAGCCATGGCCGGAATAGATTCCATAGCTCAAGCGGCGGGCCGGTGCAACCGGGAGGGCAAGCTCAAAAGGGGGCAAGTCTACGTGTTCTGGCCTGCTGGCGGAGAGGGCATGACCCATGTGTGGTTCAAGCGTACTGCAGCCGTTGCCGCAACTGTGATGCGCCGCGTAGAAGACCCTTTGAGTCTTGAATCAGTCAAGCAGTATTTCAAGGACCTCTACTTCTATGAAGATGGTACATTGCCAAACTCTGGCGTTCCCACCGGGCTAGATCGTCACGACATCCTTGGTCGCATTGAAGTGGGTGCGAAATCTTTGGATTTCCCTTTCAGAGAGGTCGCTGAGCTTTTCAAGGTGATCGGCGATGACACCGTGGGGATAGTGGTGCCCGGCGATGAGCGCTGCAGAAGACTTCTTGATGAGTTGAGGTATCTGGGGATATCCCGCCAACGTATGAGAAACCTCCAGTCATACACGGTATCTGTTCGACCTTGGGAACTCAAAGGACTGGAAGAGGCCGGTGCATTGGTTGACGTTTGTGGGGTGCCGGTGTTGAGCGGTTCCGGGTTCTATGACAGTGTGTTTGGACTTAAGGTCGATTCTGCCACGAGGAAGGAGGTTGATGCTTGGATCTATTGAGGAGACGGCGGTCTGAGAGTGGGTACCAGGCGCTTCGCGTCAAGTACGGTCAGTGGAAGGAGGGATGTAGGTGGGGTTTGGTATCCGACTTCATGTGAGCGGAGACTATGCCTGTTTTACGCGCCCGGAGATGAAGACTGAGCGGGTCAGCTACGATGTCATGACTCCATCGGCGGCCCGAGGGATCTTGGAGGCGATCCACTGGAAACCTGCTATCCGGTGGGTTGTGGACAGGATACACGTGCTCAACGAGATACGGTTCACCTCCATTCGCAGGAATGAGGTCGAAAGCAAGATCCCGACGAGAAACGTTGAGCAAGCGATGAAGGGACAGAAGGTAGACCTCCACCAGTACGTGACGAAGGACCGGCAGCAGAGGGCTTCTCTTATCCTGCGTGATGTAGCGTATGTGATTGAAGCTCACTTCGTGATGACTGATAGGGCCGGTCCTGAAGACACTCCGGAGAAGCACTACAATATGGCTGTAAGGCGCATGCGCGACGGACAGTATTTTCACCATCCCTATTTCGGATGCCGTGAGTTTCCCGTGAGGTTTCGTCTTCTTGAGGATACAGAGGTCCCGGTTTCTTGCCACAAGGGAGAGCGTGACCTCGGATGGATGCTGTGGGACATAGATTTCGACGATAAGATGACTCCTCGCTTCTTCCGGGCCATCATGCGTGATGGTGTCATTGAGGTTCCAGACCTAAGCAAAGGGGGTGGAGTGAGCTGATACTGACGGCCCTGTATGAGCTATATGAGCGGCTAGCGGCAGATCCGCAGTCTGGAATTGCGAGATGGGGATACACAGAAACCCCAGTAGTTGCTGCCTTTGAACTCTCTTCTGATGGGCAACTGGTTGGAGCAGTGCCACTTGGAACGCAGAAAGGGAAGAACGTGGTCGGGGTGCGTCTCATGGTGCCTGAACGTGCCAAGAAATCGTCTGGTGACCATTCCAACTTCATGTGTGAGAACCTGGAGTACCTAATTGGCGTAAGGCCTGGCGCGGCTGCACCTGACGAACGTTCAAAGAGACGCAAGGCTGTTTGTCAGAAGCTCCACTCACAGATCCTTGGCGAAGTTGAGGACGAGGGCGCAAGGGCTGTGCTTAGCTTCTTGTCTCGTGAACCTGAGGATCTCTTAAGGAACGAACACCTTATGGCTGTCCGCGAGGTAGTGGACCAAGGTGGGAACATAGTCTTCAGGCTGAGTGGCGATAAGGTGTATATCCACGACAGACCTGCGGTAAGGAAGGCGTGGGAAGACTACGTAAGCAAGCGATCTGAGGACGCCCCTCAGGGGCAGTGTCTGATAACGGGTACTCGCGGTCCGATTGCAAGGCTCCACATGAGCACGAAGGGGGTTTTCGGTGGACAATCCACGGGAACCAGCCTTGTGTCGTTCAATTTTAGGGCCTGCGAGTCCTATCGGAAAACTCAGGGGGAGAATTCCCCAGTCAGCGAACGGGCAGCGTTTGCTTACGGTACGGCATTGAACTGGCTCGTTTCGCGCGACCGGCACCACGTCTTGAGCGGGGACACCACCGTAGTGTTCTGGGCGGAGCGCGCTGGCCCCGAAGAAGACTTGACCCTTGCTCTTCTCGGTGAAGCACTTGGGGGATCCGGAGAGGAGCAGAGAGGCGATGCAGGAGCTTCCATAGTGGCGACAACCTACACCAATGATGAGGCCAAGGCTCAGAAGATGAAGGGCATTTTGGACATGGTGTTCCATGGTAGGTTACCTGCACTCGGTGCTACCGACTTCGACACGGAGGTCCGCTTTTATATCCTCGGCCTATCACCTAACGCTGCCCGTCTATCGGTACGGTTCTGGCATGTCAACACATTCGGGGGGGTAATGGAAAATCTCCGCCGCCATTACGAAGACCTGTCGATTATCCATCACGAGAACGCTCGCCCAGTATCTGTGCCCCGCATCCTGATGGAACTGACACCGCCTGCTAGTCGTAAGCGAGAAGCCATTCCCAAAGTGCTAGTGGGGTCTCTAATGCGCTCCATATTGGATGGAACGCCATATCCGCAGGCGCTCTACTCACTGCTCTTATCGAGAATCAGGACCGACTCCAACGATCCTGACCAGCCCCGGGTGGAACGAAAGGTGAACTACCCGAGAGCGGCCTACATAAAGGCTCATTTGCGACGGAAGGCACGGGTTTCTGGCGACACACAACTCGAGGAGGAATTGTCAGAGGTGCTCAACACAGAGAACAAGAACCCAGGCTACCTGCTTGGGCGGCTTTTTGGCCTGCTTGAAAAGGCTCAGCAGGATGCGAACCCTGGCATTAAGGCAACGATAAAAGACCGCTACTACGCTTCAGCGTCGGCGACTCCGGGCTCAGTGTTCCCCGTACTCATCCGGCTAGCCCAGCACCACCTAAGTAAGTCGGACTACGGTAGGTATCTGGACAAGCTAATCGAAGGAGTCCTCTCCCAAGTCGGTAGCTTTCCCAATCATCTGACGCTCGACCAACAAGGGTTATTCGCCCTTGGTTACTACCAGCAGAGAGCAGCCCTGTACGGGAAGTCTGATGAGGAAAAGAAAGGTGGAGATAACAGTGACGATGCCAATCGATAAGCGCTATGAGTTCGTTCTCTTGTTTGACGTTGAGAACGGGAATCCAAATGGGGATCCCGATGCGGGCAATATGCCCCGACTCGATGCGGAGACCAACCTCGGGCTCGTAACAGACGTCTGCCTCAAGCGGAAAGTGCGCAACTATGTAAGCCTTGTCAAGAGAGATGATAACGGAAATCCTGTCCCGGGATACGACATATACGTTCAGGAAGGCGTCGTGCTCAATGACCAGCATGCGCTGGCCTATAAGGGACTCGGGCTAGAGATCCCTGCGACCATCTCCGACAAGAAGGCCAAAGCCGACGCGGAGAATATTGCGCGGACTAAGGCCAAGGAACTGACGCGTTTCATGTGCGGGCATTTCTTCGACATCAGAGCCTTCGGAGCAGTGATGACTCTGGAGGTAAACTGCGGCCAGGTCAGAGGTCCGGTGCAGCTAGGTTTTGCGAGAAGTATCGATCCCATCGTTCCCTTGGAAATCAGCATAACGCGGATGGCGGTCAGCAACGTGAAGGACGTCGAGAAAGAACGTACCATGGGTCGCAAGCACATAGTTCCGTACGGCCTCTACCGGGCCGAGGGCTACGTATCGGCTTCGCTTGCCGAACAGACCGGTTTCTCAAAAGACGACCTGGAACTTCTATGGGAGGCCTTCGAGAACATGTTCGAACATGACCGGTCAGCTGCCCGTGGCAAGATGGCGACGAGGAAATTGATTGTCTTCGAGCACTCAAGCAAACTCGGTAACGCTCATGCTCAGGACCTTTTCGATGCAGTGAAGGTCATGCGGCGAAACGCTGACCGGCCTGCGCGTTCGTTCTCAGACTATGAGGTCACGCTGCAGCGAGACATGATTCCGTCGACCGTGAAAGCTGTTGAGAGAGTGTAGATAGATGCTGTACGACGAGGACGATTGTCTTCCGTTGTCAGGTATCCAGCATTTTGCTTTCTGCCCGAGGCAGTTCGCTCTGATCCACATTGAGCAAGTCTGGGTAGAAAACATCCTGACCTTTGAGGGTCGGGCCATGCATGACCGGGTGGACGATCCGTTCTTTGCTGAATCCAGGGGCACGGTGCTTGTATCCCGCTCCGTGCCCCTCATTTCCCGTGCGTTAGGGCTATATGGTGTTGCCGACGTAGTCGAGTTTTACCTGGTCGAAAGTGGCGGTATCGCCCTAGAAGGGCGTGAAGGATCTTGGCAGCCCTACCCTGTCGAGTACAAGCGAGGCTACACAAAGCCTGACGACCGCGACATGGTTCAGCTGTGTGCCCAAGCAATGTGTCTTGAGGAGATGCTCTGCACTAGAGTACCCGAAGGCTCACTGTTTTACGGAAAGACGCGCAGGAGACAGAAGGTGTATTTCGACCAAGCCCTCCGGCAACGAGTTAAGGAACTGGCTGAAAGCATGCATGCCCAGTACAGTTTGGGCGAGACTCCTCCGCCACGTAGAACAAAGGGTTGTGACAAGTGTTCCTTGATGGATCTGTGTCTCCCGAAGGTGTGCGCCAAGAAGAGCGTTCGAAGATATGTTGGGGCTATGAAGGCTCAGATGGACAGGAGAGAAGAGGAGCCTTGAGAAAGCTTCTAAACACGCTATATGTAACGACTCCTGATGCCTACCTATCCCGAGACGGTGAGAACGTAGTACTGCAAGTCAACGGCGAAGAGAGGTTTCGAGTACCAGTACACAACTTGGAAGGCATTGTATGTTTCAACTACATGGGAGCAAGTCCCGCTCTCTTGGGACTGTGTTGCGACCGGGGAGTGCCTATTTGTTTCGTGACACAATCAGGTAGGTTCTTGGCCAGAGTCAGCGGGCGGGTTACGGGTAACGTTCTTCTTCGAAAAAGGCAGTACAGGTTGGCAGATTCGCCCGAGCATGCCTGCTCACTTGCGTCGTCATTCGTTGCCGGCAAGATTCTTAACAGCCGGAGCGTGCTGCTTCGCTTTGCCCGTGATCACCGAGAAAAGCCTGGTGCGTCAGTTGTAGCTGAAGCCGCTAATCGCCTCCTGTCGTTTTCGGATCGACTTAGTGGCTGTCATGGACTTGACGCTCTACGAGGGCTCGAGGGCGATGCAGCGCGCGAGTATTTGAGCGTGTTTGACCACTTAATCACAACTGCAGAGCCAGCCTTCAGGTTCCGTGGCCGCACACGTCGACCGCCACTGGACGCAGTCAACGCGCTCCTGTCCTTCTTCTACTCCATACTTTCATATGAGTGCGCATCGGCGCTTGAGACGGTCGGGCTGGACCCGCAAGTAGGTTTCCTACATCGTGACAGGCCGGGGCGGTTAAGTCTTGCCCTGGATCTTATGGAGGAACTGCGTCCTTACTTGGTTGACAGGTTTGTGTTGACTCTTATCAACACCGGACAAGTAAACGCCCGAGGATTTCTGACCAAGGAGTCAGGCGCTGTTCTAATGGACGAGTCAACAAGAAAGTCAGTACTGACCGAATGGCAGAAGCGGAAGCAAGAACAGATTACCCATCCTTTCCTGGAAGAGAAAATCAAAGTGGGGTTGATCCCCTACACCCAGGCGCTCCTATTGGCCCGACACTTGCGCGGTGACCTTGACGAGTATCCTCCGTTTCTTATGAGGTGAGCTCAGTTGATGGTGCTGATAACGTACGACGTGAACACAGAGACAAATGAAGGGAAGAAGCGCCTTCGACTTGTTGCAAAGCAATGCGTAAACTACGGTCAGAGAGTTCAGCATTCAGTTTTTGAGTGCCTGCTGGATCCCGTCCAGCTTGCTGAACTTCGTAGGAAACTGGAAGCAATCATCGACCATGAGCGCGATAGCCTGCGCTTCTACAACCTGGGGAACAACTGGCACCGGCGAGTGCAACATGTCGGGGCCAAGCCCACCTATGATCCCGAAGGACCGATGGTCGTGTAGCGCGAACCCCAAGCGACCATTGAACCACCGTGTAGATCGCGGAGTCACGGAAGCAGCGGTAGCCTGACGAAACTCTGACGCACAGACAAATGAAGAGAGTCTTGCATTGGGGGTTCGCGGAGTCCTTGCCGCAGCCGCAGGTCAGGCTGTCGTTATTGTGGGATGAGTCGCCTCCCTCGCGGAGGCGTGGGTAGAAACAATCCTTACGCGTCGGTAGCCGTAGGGCGGTATGTGTCGCCTCCCTCGCGGAGGCGTGGGTAGAAACAGTGGATTTTTTAAGAAAAAAGGCCACCGAGCGAGTCGCCTCCCTCGCGGAGGCGTGGGTAGAAACAGCCAGTTTATCGCGAAGGTAACCAGCACCGCGGGTCGCCTCCCTCGCGGAGGCGTGGGTAGAAACATTAAAACCTCCGCTCCCCTGATATCCGAAATCAGGTCGCCTCCCTCGCGGAGGCGTGGGTAGAAACCTGTCCTGCCTCTACGCCTCCCGTGGGGCTCCTCGTCGCCTCCCTCGCGGAGGCGTGGGTAGAAACACGCACGGCCACATACCGGAACACCTTCCCCTGGTCGCCTCCCTCGCGGAGGCGTGGGTAGAAACAGCCAGTTTATCGCGAAGGTAACCAGCACCGCGGGTCGCCTCCCTCGCGGAGGCGTGGGTAGAAACCCGTAGTGCTAGTCGCCCATATGGATACGGTCCACAGTCGCCTCCCTCGCGGAGGCGTGGGTAGAAACATGAAGAGGGTACGTGAGGTCCTTGAGGTTTATGGTCGCCTCCCTCGCGGAGGCGTGGGTAGAAACGCGTATTGCTCCATTTCCGCTTCCTGCCTCTTTGTCGCCTCCCTCGCGGAGGCGTGGGTAGAAACTCATATGTCTCTGCGACAATCCGCCTGTCGGCGAGTCGCCTCCCTCGCGGAGGCGTGGGTAGAAACCGCTCCTCGATGGCGGCATAGTCGTCTGTGAGCAGTCGCCTCCCTCGCGGAGGCGTGGGTAGAAACCACGACGCAACCTGTCTGAGGTTCGGTGGCAGAGCGTCGCCTCCCTCGCGGAGGCGTGGGTAGAAACTCAAATACTGAATTCCGCAGGATGCTCCGCTTCGGGTCGCCTCCCTCGCGGAGGCGTGGGTAGAAACTTCATTTACATTCATTATACAATTTGAATACTGACGTCGCCTCCCTCGCGGAGGCGTGGGTAGAAACCCGCCACGCTTCCGCATATGTCTTGCCGCAGAGTGTCGCCTCCCTCGCGGAGGCGTGGGTAGAAACGCGGCCAGTATAAGGACGGCCAGGCGACATAGCCGTCGCCTCCCTCGCGGAGGCGTGGGTAGAAACTCAACATATGGCAGTGGCTGTTCCAACGGGTATGTCGCCTCCCTCGCGGAGGCGTGGGTAGAAACAGCGTCAGGTCATTATCATCCTCTGGCGACACAAGTCGCCTCCCTCGCGGAGGCGTGGGTAGAAACTGTCTCACCTTTACTTCCTCCTTTGTTGTTTTGGGTCGCCTCCCTCGCGGAGGCGTGGGTAGAAACTTCCAGCCCCCACTCGCGAAGGTGGTCGCGTCCATGTCGCCTCCCTCGCGGAGGCGTGGGTAGAAACGGGCTGGGGAGGAGTAATTGTTGCTATTTGCGCGTCGCCTCCCTCGCGGAGGCGTGGGTAGAAACTGCCATACCGGCTCCGGCAGTGGGTCGCCCCATTGTCGCCTCCCTCGCGGAGGCGTGGGTAGAAACACCCTTTTTAGCTGACTTAGCCGGCGGAGGATCGGGTCGCCTCCCTCGGGGAGGCGTGGGTAGAAACTGCATCCCAAGCTGCATCCCCAGCCGCATCCAGGTCGCCTCCCTCGCGGAGGCGTGGGTAGAAACTCTCATTCGGAGGTACACGGACATATCACCGTATGGGTCGCCTCCCTCGCGGAGGCGTGGGTAGAAACCGCTGCCATGGGCGTGGCGGTACCCAACATGGCCAGTCGCCTCCCTCGCGGAGGCGTGGGTAGAAACAGCCATATCTCGATCTCGCCGTCAAAATCAGCGGGTCGCCTCCCTCGCGGAGGCGTGGGTAGAAACTGAAAATGACTGTAGGCGAGCTCAAGCGTACTCTGGTCGCCTCCCTCGCGGAGGCGTGGGTAGAAACATCAATTCCCGGACAGCGGATGCGGGGATAAGGAGTCGCCTCCCTCGCGGAGGCGTGGGTAGAAACGGATGTAGTCCATGACCTTGTGCGGGTAGTAGGCTTGTCGCCTCCCTCGCGGAGGCGTGGGTAGAAACTTCCAGGATCCTCGCGTACAACATCTGCAGGTGCATGTCGCCTCCCTCGCGGAGGCGTGGGTAGAAACTGGGAAGGACCGACGATCCCCACCTCCACTCGGCAGTCGCCTCCCTCGCGGAGGCGTGGGTAGAAACTGGGGTCGCTGTATGTCGATGAGTTGCAACCTAGTCGCCTCCCTCGCGGAGGCGTGGGTAGAAACTAGATGTAGACAATGCGCCCGTATACACCCACAAGTCGCCTCCCTCGCGGAGGCGTGGGTAGAAACTGAAGCGGCCACTTCCACTCGGACCAGGAGAAGAAGTCGCCTCCCTCGCGGAGGCGTGGGTAGAAACCTCTACCTCTGGGACCATTGTTTTCTCATAGAGCGTCGCCTCCCTCGCGGAGGCGTGGGTAGAAACTGGGATCACCTCATCTAGACTGTCAGCCATGCTTAAGTCGCCTCCCTCGCGGAGGCGTGGGTAGAAACTACAACCCGAAATCGGGCTGGGCGGTGCTGAACGTGTCGCCTCCCTCGCGGAGGCGTGGGTAGAAACTGATACACCGAAGTGTGCCATCATCTCATGCAGTGGTCGCCTCCCTCGCGGAGGCGTGGGTAGAAACCCATTCATCCCTGTGCTCGAACGCCACCGCTACTTGGTCGCCTCCCTCGCGGAGGCGTGGGTAGAAACCTGGCGAACTCAAAGGCCACCTATCTCCCAAGTTGGTCGCCTCCCTCGCGGAGGCGTGGGTAGAAACGATGCCCCTTCAGCGGCTCTGCGGGGCGGCCTCGTCGCCTCCCTCGCGGAGGCGTGGGTAGAAACGTGGATCCCGAGTGGCAGTGGCGGAATTACGACCGTCGCCTCCCTCGCGGAGGCGTGGGTAGAAACACGGACGAGACGATAGACGCTTTCCGGCTCCGGTCGTCGCCTCCCTCGCGGAGGCGTGGGTAGAAACTAAGAAGCTCGAAGAGGGAAGACCTCTGACCCGCAAGTCGCCTCCCTCGCGGAGGCGTGGGTAGAAACAACTTGGTCCTCCGCACCCTTGTCAATGGCTTCGGGTCGCCTCCCTCGCGGAGGCGTGGGTAGAAACAAGTACAACCACAGCGACGCAGTAATGGTGATGGCGTCGCCTCCCTCGCGGAGGCGTGGGTAGAAACGTCGGGTATTAGTTCCAGGGTCTTGTTCCGGGTCGTCGCCTCCCTCGCGGAGGCGTGGGTAGAAACTGTACAATCTCTGTACCTGGCGGCGACTTGTGGGTCGCCTCCCTCGCGGAGGCGTGGGTAGAAACTACGATAGTCATTTGGTCCTGAGCGGCCTCAACCGGTCGCCTCCCTCGCGGAGGCGTGGGTAGAAACGGCTGAATGGCGGCGCTATCTTGGCGGAATGGTGTCGCCTCCCTCGCGGAGGCGTGGGTAGAAACTCCACGTCCTCCTTAGACGCGTCGCCGTAGATATGTCGCCTCCCTCGCGGAGGCGTGGGTAGAAACCAGAAGGCCAAACTCCAGGCTATCTTCGGGTTTGTGTCGCCTCCCTCGCGGAGGCGTGGGTAGAAACTTCCAGCACTCAATGCCATATTCCTTGCCATTCCAGTCGCCTCCCTCGCGGAGGCGTGGGTAGAAACTTAACAAAAATCGGTGCAACAAATACAATCTTCTGTCGCCTCCCTCGCGGAGGCGTGGGTAGAAACCCCGGGCAGGGTGTGATCAGGCCCCGTTTCACCCAGTCGCCTCCCTCGCGGAGGCGTGGGTAGAAACCCTCTACGATGAAGGATTCGACCGTTTGGGTTGTAGTCGCCTCCCTCGCGGAGGCGTGGGTAGAAACGCGTCATCTGTGCGCGTGAAGCTCCTCTCGGTAGGTCGCCTCCCTCGCGGAGGCGTGGGTAGAAACTCCAAGACTTTCGGACTGAAGGATCGCCCGCCCCAGTCGCCTCCCTCGCGGAGGCGTGGGTAGAAACATCCCCATTATCCCCAAAGATATCCCCCCAATGAAGTCGCCTCCCTCGCGGAGGCGTGGGTAGAAACTCCGCGAGGTGGAGCCTTGAGACGGCCTGGAGGAGGTCGCCTCCCTCGCGGAGGCGTGGGTAGAAACGGGGAGGCTTTCGTCATCGTCAACATAGCCAACACCGTCGCCTCCCTCGCGGAGGCGTGGGTAGAAACATCTCGTCCACGACCTGCAGACCCTTGGTCTTGGTCGCCTCCCTCGCGGAGGCGTGGGTAGAAACCCCGCCTATGAGGACACCGGAGTGCAGGCCCGCAGGGTCGCCTCCCTCGCGGAGGCGTGGGTAGAAACTCGTTCACGCCAAAGTATCGATATACCGCGTCCCGGTCGCCTCCCTCGCGGAGGCGTGGGTAGAAACGGCTCTATGGTCCCCGTGAGCACCGGAGTGGCGGGTCGCCTCCCTCGCGGAGGCGTGGGTAGAAACTTCTCACCGAAGAGGTAGATGCGCTCGATGGCAAGTCGCCTCCCTCGCGGAGGCGTGGGTAGAAACAGAGTTCGTCTGCACAATCTCCAGCGTCTGGCCAGTCGCCTCCCTCGCGGAGGCGTGGGTAGAAACTGGCCTCTCGTCACGCCTTGGAACGTGACTGGGCAGTCGCCTCCCTCGCGGAGGCGTGGGTAGAAACCAGCGAAGTGCGGAACAGGTCTCCGGCACCGGCGGGTCGCCTCCCTCGCGGAGGCGTGGGTAGAAACTCGAATTCTGAAGACGAAGTTACCCGGGTCGCCCGGTCGCCTCCCTCGCGGAGGCGTGGGTAGAAACTATGAAAGCACGATTGAGCCCATTGCCGTGCAGAGTCGCCTCCCTCGCGGAGGCGTGGGTAGAAACCAGCGAAGTGCGGAACAGGTCTCCGGCACCGGCGGGTCGCCTCCCTCGCGGAGGCGTGGGTAGAAACTTGTAGTCGACGGCCGCGAACGCATTGGCGACGAAGTCGCCTCCCTCGCGGAGGCGTGGGTAGAAACCTCGAGGCTGTCCATGACCTTGTGGGCTATGAAGGTCGCCTCCCTCGCGGAGGCGTGGGTAGAAACTGGTGGATACCGGCACGGAGGGTACTCCGCAGTGGTCGCCTCCCTCGCGGAGGCGTGGGTAGAAACTCCTCCGGCATGAACGAATGCGAAATCACGTAGAGGGTCGCCTCCCTCGCGGAGGCGTGGGTAGAAACCTCGGACCCAACGAGCCGTTCAAAGACTACCTGAGTCGCCTCCCTCGCGGAGGCGTGGGTAGAAACCCGATTACTCGGACAGCAAACTGAGCAGACAGACCGTCGCCTCCCTCGCGGAGGCGTGGGTAGAAACATTGAAGCGGTGCATCGTTGCAAGCAATTGCTGACGTCGCCTCCCTCGCGGAGGCGTGGGTAGAAACCCCTGTGTCGATTGCGTTGGGTAGGTCGTAGACAGTCGCCTCCCTCGCGGAGGCGTGGGTAGAAACAGTGATTCCGAGATTCGAAATTGCAGAGGGCCAAATGTCGCCTCCCTCGCGGAGGCGTGGGTAGAAACGCGCGAAGGTCGCCATTTGCGACGACCCGTTCAAGTCGCCTCCCTCGCGGAGGCGTGGGTAGAAACACGACCACTTCCGAGAGGCCATGCAGGATGTCGACGAGTCGCCTCCCTCGCGGAGGCGTGGGTAGAAACTCTTTAACGGCCTTCGGGACGGAGGTGCCGGCTGGTCGCCTCCCTCGCGGAGGCGTGGGTAGAAACCTCCCACTTGACTCGATACTTGCATGGGCCTGGATGTCGCCTCCCTCGCGGAGGCGTGGGTAGAAACCTTTTTGAGGATCTATATTGCGGCCCCGGAACCAGTCGCCTCCCTCGCGGAGGCGTGGGTAGAAACCCTGTGGAGATAGGATAATGCGGAAATCCGTCAGGTCGCCTCCCTCGCGGAGGCGTGGGTAGAAACCAGAAATATCGCCGGCGCTTCAAGCTCGCGACCTACCGTCGCCTCCCTCGCGGAGGCGTGGGTAGAAACTCAAATAACCGGTGCGATGCGGAGTACGGCTCCGTGTCGCCTCCCTCGCGGAGGCGTGGGTAGAAACGGCAGCATCACATTGATGAACACCCTCCATGTCCGTCGCCTCCCTCGCGGAGGCGTGGGTAGAAACAACACGACCCGAGAGGAGGACGAGCATAGGGTCTAGTCGCCTCCCTCGCGGAGGCGTGGGTAGAAACATCAGGAACCTATCCATTGACTACCCAACCATTGAGTCGCCTCCCTCGCGGAGGCGTGGGTAGAAACATCGAACCGCCTCACGGCCTCGGTTGCTCCATCAGGTCGCCTCCCTCGCGGAGGCGTGGGTAGAAACGTCGCCAACGCTTCTGCCGAGTCAGGCTGCAACCAGTCGCCTCCCTCGCGGAGGCGTGGGTAGAAACGTGGAGACCGAAGTCTTGGGGGAGGTGGAGTAAGTGTCGCCTCCCTCGCGGAGGCGTGGGTAGAAACGCTTTCTCCCAGGCACGGAAGTCGGTCCATTCCGGTCGCCTCCCTCGCGGAGGCGTGGGTAGAAACTATTGCCCGGACTGCACAGTCTACTGCGAAGGCTGTCGCCTCCCTCGCGGAGGCGTGGGTAGAAACTACTACACTACGGAGTGACTCCGTGGCTGGAAATGTCGCCTCCCTCGCGGAGGCGTGGGTAGAAACTCCCCTCACAGCGATGGCACAGGGCCAGCCAGTTAGTCGCCTCCCTCGCGGAGGCGTGGGTAGAAACCTTTTTGAGGATCTATATTGCGGCCCCGGAACCAAGTCGCCTCCCTCGCGGAGGCGTGGGTAGAAACAATTTCGGCAACCCCTCAAAATGCTGGGATAGATGGTCGCCTCCCTCGCGGAGGCGTGGGTAGAAACTTGAAAGCAGTAATAGACTACACAGATCCGTTCAGTCGCCTCCCTCGCGGAGGCGTGGGTAGAAACGTTCCATCCGAAACGACAGGAGGCCGACCATGAAGTCGCCTCCCTCGCGGAGGCGTGGGTAGAAACATTTTTTTGTCTGCCTACCCCCAAAAAACCACCTCCGTCGCCTCCCTCGCGGAGGCGTGGGTAGAAACTGATGCTTAAGCGGATCGTCGAGCAGTGCAAAGACGTCGCCTCCCTCGCGGAGGCGTGGGTAGAAACTGATCGGTGTCTCTCAGGAGCTCGTTAGTGAGCGGGTCGCCTCCCTCGCGGAGGCGTGGGTAGAAACGGGCGTACAACCTGATATACAACGAGTGGTTTAGGGTCGCCTCCCTCGCGGAGGCGTGGGTAGAAACACCCGGCGCTGAAGCAGGTCCTCAAACTCGCTTGTCGCCTCCCTCGCGGAGGCGTGGGTAGAAACGGGCGTACAACCTGATATACAACGAGTGGTTTAGGGTCGCCTCCCTCGCGGAGGCGTGGGTAGAAACCTCTATCTTTGCCATAAGTTCCGTGATTCGGGCCGTCGCCTCCCTCGCGGAGGCGTGGGTAGAAACCCGGCGTTCGGCCTGTGTCGGCCTCACTTCATGCCGTCGCCTCCCTCGCGGAGGCGTGGGTAGAAACGTCTACAAGGACTGGAAGTTTACGGCCCGAATCAGTCGCCTCCCTCGCGGAGGCGTGGGTAGAAACCCGATTACTCGGACAGCAAACTGAGCAGACAGACCGTCGCCTCCCTCGCGGAGGCGTGGGTAGAAACAGGTCGAACGCCGGATAGTGGTCGCCACCCCACTGTCGCCTCCCTCGCGGAGGCGTGGGTAGAAACGCCCCGCTTCGCCACCTCCAAGCCCGGCGTAAGGCGTCGCCTCCCTCGCGGAGGCGTGGGTAGAAACAGGTTGCCCCAGAAGCCGCCGCACCACTCCTTGAAGTCGCCTCCCTCGCGGAGGCGTGGGTAGTGTTACGGCCGGTTGTAAAATCCGCCATTAGGGCCGGATGAAAAATCCCCCACCCCCTCGAAGAAGCACTCCGTAACGAGCCAAGTTTCGGAGGTGCGATTCTTGCTAGGA